>Ga0326597_10010698_pt1 | contig 12201 bp, 12 predicted proteins | sample RVTome_12_FD_203789 | JGI IMG/M metagenome (GOLD analysis project Ga0326597, IMG submission 203789) | Soil microbial communities from uranium-contaminated site in the Upper Colorado River Basin, Wyoming, United States - RVT100D185 | ecosystem: Environmental > Terrestrial > Soil > Contaminated >... | reverse complement strand
CAAGGCCTGATCCGACGACAGCCGGGCGTCGCTCGCAGCATCCAGCTGCTCGTTCAGCCCGAAAACCTGCCGATCCTACGCGCCGCCGAAAATCAAACCGTCATATCCTCTGTGCAGAGGTACTAGCTGCGGCCGGGGATCTTGATGCCCTGGCCGTCCCTGCCGGTGCCGAAACGGCCGATATTGCCGAGCAGCTCGCCGACGATCGAGAGCTCCTTGCCGCGCGTCGGCGTGGTGCGGCCGATGAAGTCGAACACCTTGCCGTCCTTCAGGCCGTAATGGGCGAGGCGGCTGACCTGGTCTTTCTCATCGAACTCGACGGCGTAGACCTTGCGATCGACCTCCTCGGGCTCGAAGAAGGCGGTCGTCTCGAACACGCTGGAAATATAGTAGTAGCGGGCGCCGGCGAAGGACGATTGCGAGGACGGCGTTCCGAGAACCTCCTCGACCTGCGAGCGCGACATGCCGATATGCACCTGGCTCAGCGTCTCCTCGGCCGGGATGAAGCCGCGAAAGTCGCGCTGCGGGGTGCAGCCGGATGCGATCATGGCGAGGCAGAGAGCGCCGGCGGCGGCGCCACGCCGGCGGCGGCGCGAATTGCGCCGCGCGGGTGTCCTGTCATAAACAGGGGCGTGACCGGGCCTGATCATGCAAGCGAGCTAGACGAAAGCCAGGCCGACATCAAGCTCAATCACCTACGGGACCCAGTTGCGCGCCATGCCTCGCCCGTTCAGCCGACGCCGGGCACTCGAAGCCGAGGCGGGCCGTTTGTACGCGGCCATTGTGGCGCGTGCGCGGCAGCCGGGGCTGTATCGCGAATTCGGCGTGGCCGACACGCTCGACGGACGGTTCGAAATGCTGGTCTTGCACGTCGTGGTGCTGCTGCGCCGGCTGAGGGAGCTCGGCGAGGCCGAGCTTGCCCAGGCGGTGGTGGACAACATGTTCGCCGATCTCGACCAGGCGCTGCGCGAGATCGGGGTCGGCGATATTTCGGTGGCCCGCAAGATACGGCCCATGGCGGAGGCCTTTCAGGGCCGCGCCGCCGCCTATGGCGCGGCACTGAGCATGGGCGACGACGGCGATGCGCTGGCGCGCGCGCTGGCGCGCAATGTATTTGCCGGAGAGGCGCAGCCCTGGGCAGCCGTGCCGCTCGCGGCCTATGTGCGCCAGCTCGAAGTCAGGCTCGGCGCGCTGACGCCCGGCGAGATCGGGGCCGACCCGGCCGGCTGGCCGGAACCGGCGGCAGCGCCGTGACCGGGCGTCCGCAGACGGTGCTCGGCGCGACGCTTCGGGCCGGCGAGCTCTGCGGCGGAGACATCGCGTTCGATCTCGCCGCCAGTCGCGACGAGCTGAGCGAGATCGCCCGGCGCCTCGGACTCGAGGCCGTGGAGGAGCTCACGGCCCGCCTCGCGGCGCGGCGCTGGGGGAGGGGCGGAGCGATCGTCGAGGGGACGCTGGCGGCGCGCGTCGTCCAGCTCTGCGTGGTCACGCTCGAGCCGGTGGCCGGCGACATCGCGGCCGAGGTGCGCGAGAAATTCGTGCCGCTGAGCTCGACCCGGCGCGACGTGTCGATCGACATCGACGATCCCGACGACGCGGAGCCGTTCGGCGGTGGCGAGATGGATATCGGCCAGCTGGTGGTCGACACGCTGGCCGGCGCGCTCGATCCCTATCCGCGCGCGCCGGGCGCCGAAGTCGAACCGCCGGCCGGCGAGATGCCCGGAGATGAGGACGGCGCCAGCACGTCGCCGTTCGCCGGCCTCGCCCGGCTCAAGGGCAAGGACGGGCCGCGGTGACGTTCGCGGGTCAACCCGCCCCGGGCCCTGCCGGCGCCGGCGGCCCGCCGCGGCTTGCCGCAAATCGGTTGTCAGTCCGATTCAGTTCGTTATTTTCGGTTACACGACCGCCGCCATCCGGTACGCCTGACGACACCGGACAGCTCCCTGGGACCATACCGCTTCGACATGGCGAATCCGCTTACACTAGCCATTGATGCGATGGGCGGCGACAACGAGGCCGCCTTCGTCGTGCCCGGTCTCGATATCGCGCTCGTTCGAAATCCCGACATGCGGCTGATCCTGTTCGGCGATGGCGGGCTGATCGAGCGCCGGCTTGCCCAGCACGCGCGCGTGCGCGCCGCCTCCAGCGTGGTGCATTGCGATATCACCGTCTCCATGCGCGAAAAGCCGAGCGAGGCGCTCAGGCGCGGCCGGCGCAGTTCCAGCATGTGGCGCGCCATCGAGGCGGTGAAGCTGGGCGAGGCGGACGCCGCCGTCTCGGCCGGAAACACCGGGGCGCTGATGGCGATGGCCAAGTTCGTGCTCAAGACCATGGCGCAGATCGAGCGGCCGGCGATCGCCGCGATCTGGCCCACCGTGCGCGGCGAGAGCATCGTGCTCGACGTCGGCGCCACGATCGGCGCCGACGCGCAGCAGCTCGTCGACTTCGCGGTGATGGGGGCGGCCATGGCGCAGGCGGTGTTCGGCATCACCCGGCCGCGCGTCGGCCTCCTGAATATCGGGGTCGAGGAAGTCAAGGGACTGGAGGAGGTGCGCCGGGCGGGGCAGATGCTGCGCGCGTCGGACCTGCCGGGGCTCGAATATCATGGCTTCGTCGAGGGCGCCGATCTCGGCCGCGGCACGGTCGACGTCGTCGTTACGGAAGGCTTCTCCGGCAATATCGCACTGAAGACCGCCGAAGGTACGGCCAAGCAGATCGCGGCCTATCTGCGCGCCGCCATCGCGCGCTCGATCTGGGCGCGCATCGGCTACGTCATCGCGTCCTCGGCCTTCCGCGCGCTCCGCGAGAAGATGGACCCGCGCCGTGCCAACGGCGGGGTCTTCCTCGGTCTCAACGGCATGGTGATCAAGAGCCACGGCGGCACCGATCCGCAGGGCTTCGCCAGCGCGGTCGACCTTGCGGTCGACATGGCGCGCTCCAATCTGGTGTCGCGGATCGCCGCCGATATCGGCGCCTTCCATGCCGTGGCCGTGCCGACGCCCGTTGCGGTCGAGCCGAAGGCGGCGGCTTCGTGAGCGTCATCAGGTCCGTCGTTCTCGGCTGCGGCTCCTATCTGCCGGCAAGGGTGGTCACCAACAGCGACCTGGCCAGCGTGCTCGACACCAGCGACGAGTGGATCCGGACGCGGACCGGCATCGAGCGTCGCCACATCGCGGCGGACGGCGAGCTGACCTCCGATCTTGCCATCGCGGCGGCGCGCCGGGCGCTCGCGGCGTCCGCGCGCGAGGCGTCGGATATCGATCTCGTGATCCTCGCCACCTCGACGCCGGACCAGACCTTCCCCGCGACCGCGGTCACCGTGCAGGCCGAGCTTGGCATGACATCGGGCGCCGCCTTCGACATCCAGGCCGTGTGCAGCGGCTTCGTCTTCGCGCTCACCACGGCCGACAATTTCCTGCGCGCCGGCAACCACAAGCGCGCGCTGGTGATCGGATCGGAGACCTATTCGCGGATTCTCGACTGGAGCGACAGGTCGACCTGCGTCCTGTTCGGCGACGGCGCGGGCGCCGTGGTGCTGGAAGCGCAGCTGCATCCCGGCAACCGCGAGGATCCCGGCATTCACGTGGCCTGCGTGCGATCCGACGGGCGCTATCGCGACAGGCTCTATGTCGACGGCGGACCGTCCTCGACGCAGTCCACCGGCTTTCTGCGCATGGAGGGCAGGGAGGTCTACCGTCACGCGGTGGTCAAGACCGCGGAGGTGATGGAGGAGGCGCTGCGCCTCGCCGGCATCGACATCGACGCCGTGGACTGGGTGGTGCCGCATCAGGCCAACCAGCGCATTCTCGACGCGACGGCGAAGAAGCTCGGGCTGCCGCTCGAACGCATCATCATGACGGTCGACCGCCACGCCAACACGTCCTCGGCCTCGATTCCGCTCGCTCTCGACGTCGCGGTCGGCGACGGGCGCATCAAGCGCGGCCAGCTGCTGATGCTCGAAGCGATGGGCGGCGGCTTCACCTGGGGCTCGGCACTGCTGCGCTGGTAGGCCATGTGTGGCCAATAGGGCACGCAGGATAACCTTGCGCCGCCGCCGGTTGATTCTCACGAATCCGGAGAATAACCTGACCCGAATGGGCGTCGAGGTGCGCGAATGGGGGGCAAGACTCTAACCCGGGCAGACTTATGCGAAGCCGTATATCGGGAAGTTGGATTGTCGCGGACCGAATCGGCCGAAATCGTCGAGCGAATTCTGCACGAAATCGCCGACAGCCTGGTCGATGGGGAAAACGTAAAGCTGTCATCGTTCGGTACGTTCACCGTGCGCAGCAAGGGTGGCCGGGTCGGCCGTAATCCCAAGACCGGCGAGGAAGTTCCGATCACACCACGGCGCGTACTCGTGTTCCGGCCCAGCCATGTCCTGCGCCAACGTGTCAACCGGCCCGGCGGAAAAGCCAAGAGCTAGCCGGCGCCATCCGGCGTGCTCGTGACGGAATTCTGAGGGGACGGACGATGGCGAAGGGACCGGACGCATTTCGCACGATCAGCGAAGTTGCGCACGAGCTCGACGTGCCGCAGCATGTTCTGCGCTTCTGGGAAACCCGCTTCGCCCAGGTGCGGCCGATGAAGCGCGGCGGCGGCCGGCGCTACTACCGGCCCGAAGACATCGCGCTGCTCAAGGGCATTCACAAGCTGCTGTATAGCGACGGCTTCACCATTCGCGGCGTTCAGAAAATCCTGCGCGAGCGCGGCGTCCATCATGTCGCGGCGAACAGCCCGGACTTCGCCGCGGAGCCGGCAACGGCCGACAGCGCCAATATCGTCGCCCTGCAGCCGCGCCGCGAGGCGGCGCAACCGCTGGCAGGCCCGGCATCCGGGGAGCGGCCGGCCGCGGCGCCGCGCGGCGCGCAGAGCGACAGCGAAGTGCGGGCCGTCATTCAGGCGGCGCTCGAGGAGCTCGGCGCTCTCAGGTCGATCCTTCAGCGCGCACGCGAATAGGGTTCGCGCGCGGCTTCGGCCGGCGCCCGCCGGATGATTGCGCGCGCGCGGCCACCCACATATAGTCCATCCCGCCCTGGCAGGGTGTCGGAGCGTGGCGCAGCCCGGTTAGCGCACCAGTCTGGGGGACTGGGGGTCGCCGGTTCGAATCCGGCCGCTCCGACCATTTAAATCAACGCCTTAGCGACCACCCGACATCACCAGAACCGTTTGCGGGCGCGCTGCGTGACCGTGTGCGTGGCCGTGTGCGGGACCGCGCCGGGCCGCGTCCGCGGCGCCTTGGCGCGGATCTCCAGCGACGGTCGGCCGCGATTGTCGCGAAGCTCCGTCGCAGCGCCTCGCGGGCAAGCGGGGTCAATCGCGCCGCATTGCCCTCGGCCCGGGCGCCGGGCTGGCCAGGCCGGCGCGCGGTTTCCCAGCGACAAATGCGGATTTATTGGCTCGGCCGGCTCGACAGCACCGGGCGAGGATGCGAATATTCGCAGATAAATAAGATATAGGAAATCACAGGGAGGTGCGCATGACCAGGCAATCACGGTCGTGGAATGTACGTTCCGGGGCTCGTCGCGGGGCCTGTGGGACGGTGCGCGCGGCGCAATCGGCCGGACGCGCGGGAGCAACCTTGTTCATGGCGGCCGCGATCGGCGCGGCGTGGCCGATGCCCGCCACGGCGCACGAGCCGCAGGATGCCGGCTTCAAGAACACATACGAGGAAATCGTCGCGGCGGCGGAGAGCGAGCCGGCGATGCATTTCTGCCAGACCTTCAGCCGCGAGGAATGGGCGGCGTTCATCGCCGGCTTCGAGAAGATGTTCCCCAACATCAAGCCGATCGAAACGTCCGAGTGCAACGGCACCGAGCCGAGAGAGCGCGTGGTCGTGGAGTGGCAGGCCGACCGCTACGACGTCGATGCCATGAACATCGGCAGCGACATGATGAACCGGATCAACGACGAGGATATCGGGGCGGTGCCGGACTGGTCGGTGTTCAACGGCACGCCGCTCGAAATCGCGCCCGGCGATATCGCCTTCGACGGGCGCGTGGTCGGTGTCGGCAGCTCGACCGACGCGATCGTGTTCAATCCGAGCCTGATCTCCCGCGACGAGGTGCCCAAGAGCTTCGAGGAATGCGCCGACCCGAAATACAAGGGCCAGTTCATTGTCGATATCCGGCCGGGCGGCCGGTTCGCGATGATGCCGCATTTCCTGGGCGAGGACGGCGTGGTGGAATGGGCCAAGGGCGTCGCCGCCAACGAGCCGCTGTGGGCGCGCAGCTCGGCGCCGATCACGGTGGCCCTGCTGCAGGGCGAGCGTCCCTTCGTGTGCGGCGTCCAGATCCACGGCATTCTGCGCGGCTTCGTCGAGGCCGCCCCCGGCGGCGTCCTGGCCGAGGGCGCGCCGCTCGACTTCGTGGTGCCGCCGGATCACAGCAATTCGCCAGGCTATGTCTCACCGGTGATCGCCAAATATCCCAATGCGCCGAACACCGCGCTGCTGCTGATTGCCTACGCGGCGTCGAACCCGGAAGCCATCGATGCGGTGAACCCCGGCTACGGCTCGCCCAGCGTCAAGGGGAGCTGGAAGTCGGCCTATTTCGCCAATGCCGGGCTCAAGCCGAACTATCCGCCTGAAGGGCCGTGGGCCGTTCCGGACTACGCGGAGCGGGCGTCCAACCTGATCAGCGAGGCGTGGGGCCACCCGAAGGCGGTGGTCAAGCGGTAGCAGGGCAAAGGCCGACGCGGCAGCCGCGTCGGCCTTTGCCGCGGCCCCAGCGCGGCTCAAGCGAAAGGGCGCCAACCGGGGCGCCGGCGCCGGGACCCCCCGCGGGGCCCCCGGCAGCGCTTTCTCGCGATGCGGTCGGGGCGAAGGGGAACGGATCGCGGCATGGCACTCGAGCATGGACTGATCAGGGGGCTTGCGACGGGGCCGCGGCCGGCGGGCGGTGTTTCCGGCGCCGTGCGGCAACGGCTGCAGCTCGCGCGCCACAACTGGCCGTTCATTGTCGCCGTGGTGATCCTGCTGCTGCTGGTCACGGTGCCGCTGATTCTTCTGCTGGTGTCGAGCTTCAAGACCGGCACGCCGGGCAATCTCAAGGACTGGACCGCCACCAACTACGAGCGCGTGCTGCAGACGCCGGAGACCTACCGCGCGCTCGCCAACACCGTCGTCGTGGCTACCGTGGCGACCTCGATCAGCCTGTTCTTCGCGATCATCTTCGCATGGCTGGTGGAACGCACCGACATGCCGTTCCGCAACCTTTCATGGACCCTGCTGCTCCTGCCGATCGCGGTGCCGAGCATCCTGTTCGTGCTGTCCTGGACCGTGCTGCTGTCGCCGCGCGCGGGACTGCTCAACGTGCTGGTGCGCGACAATCTGCCGTTCCTCGATCTTTCGACCGGACCGTTCAATCTCTACACGCTGGGCGGCGTCATCTTTCTCGACGCGGTGCGCGGCGTGACCACGATCTTCCTCATGCTGGTGGCGGCGTTCCGGCTGTTCGATCCCTCGCTCGAGGAGGCGGCCAAGGTGGGCGGCGCGAACACGCTGCAGACGCTGCGCCGCGTGACGCTGCCGGTGCTGGCGCCGGCGATCCTGGCGGCGGGCATGTATTCCTTCATCTCCAGCATGGACCAGTTCGAGGCGGCGCTTGCGGTCGGCCTGCCGGGCGGCGTGTTCCTGCTCAGCACGCTGATCTACTTCACCGTCTCGCTCAGGGTTCCGGTCGATTACGGCGCGGGCGCGGTCTATTCGGTGCTGTTCATGGCGATCATGATCCTGCTGGTGTGGGCCTACCGGCGGATCGTGCGCCATTCGGAGCAATATGCCACCGTTTCGGGCAAGGGCTACCGCCCGCAGCGCATTCAGCTCGGCCACTGGCGCTATCCGGCCTTCAGCCTGGTCGCGCTGTTCGGGGCCGTCACCGTGCTCTTGCCGATCGTGGTGATGGTGTGGCTGTCGCTGCGCCCGCTCTATTCGGTGATCTCGCTCAATTCGGGCGTCGCGCTGACGCTGAAGAACTACACCACGCTGTTCGCCGGCCGCGAGTTCGCCAATGTGGCGTGGAACACAGGCTGGATGACGGTGGCGACGGCGACGCTGACGATGGCGCTCGCCTTCCTCGTCTCGTGGTGCATCGTGCGCGGCTCGGCGCGCGGGCGCGGCCTGCTCGACGGCCTCACCTTCCTGCCCTACGCCTTTCCCGGCATCACCATCGCGCTGGCGATGATCTTCGTGTTCCTGACCCCGCCGCTCAACATGCTGCCGATCTACGGCAGCGTCGCGGTGCTGGTGATCGCGCTCACCACCCAGTACATCGCCTTCGGCACGCGGCTGATGAACGGCGCGATCGTCCAGGTCAAGGCCGAGCTGGAGGACGCCGGCAGCGTGGCGGGCGCAAGGCCGCTCGACGTGATGTGGCGCATCACGCTGCCGCTGCTGGTGCCCGCGGTGGTGGCCGGCTGGATCTGGGTCGCGGCGAATTCGATGCGGTCGTTCTCGATCCCGGTGATCCTGGCATCGCGCAACAACGAGGTGTTCGCCTCGCAGATCTGGAGCCTGTGGCAGATCGGCCGGTTCAGCGAGGCGGCCGCCTATGGCAGCATGCTGGTGCTGATCCTGCTGCCGATGACGCTGCTGCTGCGCTGGCTGATGTCGCGTCTCGGCAGCTAGGAAAGCGGCCTCATGCCCACACTCGCGGTCAGCAATCTGAGGAAGTCGTTCGAGACCGAGGCCGGGCGCGTCAACGCGGTCGACGACATCAGCTTCGAGATCGCCGAGGGCGAGTTCTTCACCCTTCTCGGGCCGTCCGGCTGCGGCAAGAGCACGACGCTGCGCTGCGTCGCCGGGCTCGAGAACGTGAGCGGCGGCGAGATCGCGATCGACGGCGAGGTGGTGGCCTCGGATGCGCGCTTCGTGCCGCCCAACAACCGGCCGATCTCGATGGTGTTCCAGTCCTACGCCATCTGGCCGCACATGACGGTGATGGGCAACGTCACCTTTCCCCTGTCCTATCGCGCCCGCAACGGCAGCGGGCGGCGCATGGCGCGCGGAGAACGGCGCGAGCGCGGCATGGAGGCGCTCAAGCTGGTCCAGCTCGATCATCTGGCGGACCGGCGGGCGCCTTACCTTTCCGGCGGCCAGCAGCAGCGGGTGGCGCTGGCGCGCGCGCTGGTGGTGCGGCCCAAGCTGCTGCTGCTCGACGAGCCGCTGTCCAATCTCGACGCCAAGCTGCGCGAGGAGATGCGCTTCGAGATCAAGGAGCTCACCACCAAGCTCGGCATCGCCACCGTCTATGTCACGCACGACCAGGGCGAGGCGCTCTCCATGTCGGACCGCATCGCGGTGATGTCGGACGGCAAGATCATGCAGATGGGAGGACCGCGCGAGATCTACCTGACGCCGGTGAGCGGGCGCGTCGCGCGCATCGTCGGCAGCGTCAACCTGCTCAGCGGCAACCTCAAGAGCCGGGGCGAGCGGTTCGGCGAGGTGGAGACGGCAAGCGGCCAGATCCTGCACTGCCGCGTGGTGGGCGAGCACCGGACGGGCGACCGCGTCGATGTCATGTTCCGGCCGGAGCTGGTGCGCGTCGCGCCGCGCGGAACGAACGCCGGGGCGGCGAAGACGAAGGGGCCGGGCGATCTCGACAACGTGCTCGCCGGCAAGGTGCGCGGCGTGGTTTTTACGGGCGACCACATCGCGTGCCACTGCGAGACCGCGGACGGCACCGTCGCGGCCAAGCTGGCGCCCGACAGTTCGATCGAGCAGGGCGCGGATGTCGAGGTCGTGATCTCGGCCAAGAGCTGCATCGCGTCCTAGGGCGGGGGCAATCAGAGGGTACCGGATTGTCGCTCCGGGGGTCAGGCGCGCGACGCGCAACGCTCCCAGCCTGTTACGAGGCCGGCGCCCGCCGGCCGGGCGGTCCCCGCGGATCGGACGCCAACGCCCCAGTCGCCGGAGCCGGTTCGCGGTGGTCCGGGTCAACCGAGAGGAGACGGCTAGAGATGGATCGGACAGTCCTGGTGACCGGAGCGAGCAGGAATATCGGCCGGTTTCTGGCGCAGCGCTACGCGGCGGACGGATACCGCGTCGCCATGTGCGCGCGCACCGGAAAGGCGGTCGAGGAGCTGGCGGGCGAAATCCGCGGGCGGGGCGGGGAGGCGTTCGCGATGGAGGCCGACGTCACCAGTCCCGACCAGGTGGCGGCGCTGTTCGAGGCGACCGAGAAGCGCTACGGCGGCGTCGACATCCTGATCAACAACGCGGTGGTCAGGGTGACGCGCAAGCTCGACGAGATGAGCTTCGAGGAGTGGCGCATCGCGCTCGACGTGATCCTCGATGCGGCCTTCCTGTGCACCAAGGCGGTGGTGCCGGGCATGCGTGAGCGCAAGTGGGGCCGCATCATCAACATGAGCGGCATTTCGGCGCAGCGCGGCGCGCCCGACCGCATCGGCGTGGTCACCGGCAAGGCCGGACTGATCGGGTTCACGCGCAGCGCGGCCAATGCGACGGCCAAGGACGGCATCACGGTGAACGTCATCGCGCCGAGCCAGATCGACACCGAACGCGGCGAGTGGACGACCATCGGCAATGTCGAGGAGACGCTCGAGAACTACGCCAAGGGCCGGGCGCAGATTCCGGTCGGGCGGATGGGCACGCTCGAGGAGTTCTATGCGCTGGTGCACTTCCTCACGTCCGACGCCGCGGCCTTCATCACCGGCCAGACCGTCAGCATCAATGGCGGAAGGCACATGCACTAGACCCGCACGGGATGCAACGGAGCAGGCGCAAATGACGGACCGGGACAACAGGGCGACCTCGCTCATCGCCGGCTACATGGTGCGCGCGCGCGAGGCAAAGCTGCCGGACGAGATCGCCACGCGGACCAAGCATCACATCCTCGACACGCTGGCGGCGATGGTTTCGGGCACCAGGCTGCCGGTCGGCGAGATGGCGCTCAAATACGCGCGGCTGCAGGGCGGCGGGGCGGACGCAACGGTGATCGGCCTCGCGGGCCGGGCGAACGGCGTTTTCGCGGCGCTCGCCAACGGCATGCTGGCGCATGCCGACGAGACCGACGACTCGCACGCCGCGGCCGGCATGCATCCGGGCTGCGCGATCGTGCCGGCGGCACTCGCGATGGCGGAGAAGAACGGGCTTGGCGGCACGGCTCTGCTCAACGCGGTGGCGCTCGGCTACGACGTCGGCGCGCGGCTGATGCGCGCGATCGGCGCCGACCTGCGCAGTCCCGAGCGGCGCTACGACAGCCACTCCGCGGGCGGCGTGTTCGGCGCCGCGGCGGCGGCGGGCGCATGCACGGCGCGGCCGCTCGACCAGTTGCAGTGCCGCTATCTCCTGTCCTACGCGGCGCAGCAGGCGTCCGGCCTCGCCTCGTATCCGATGGACACGTTCCATGTCGAAAAGGCCTTCACCTTCGCGGGCATGCCGGCGCGCAGCGGCATGACGGCGGCGACCATGCTGGAGGCCGGATTTACCGGCATCGAGGACGACCTCGAAGGCCACAACGGCTTCCTCAGGTCGTGGGGCGCGGAGAAGGCGGACGCTGGCCAGCTCGCCGCCGAGCTTGGCGAGCGCTTCGAGATCACCCGCACCAATATCAAGAAATACGCGGTCGGCTCGCCAATTCAGGCGCCGGTCGATTGCCTGGTCAACATCATGCGCGAGCATGGCGTCGGACCGGACGATCTCGGGCGCATCGTGGTCTACACCGCGCGCGGCGAGGACCGCATCACGCGGCGCGACCAGCACATGAGCAATCTCAACCTGCGCTACCTGCTGGCGGCGACGCTGATCGACGGCGACCTCAGCTTCACCGCCGCGCATGACGAGGCGCGGGTTCACGCGCCGCAGATCGAGCGCATCGCGGCGACGATCTCGATCGAGGCCGATGCCAGCCTGTCCTCGGCGGAAAGCCCGCGCCAGGGCATCGTGAAATTCATCACCGGCGACGGGCGCACGTTGTCCAGCCACGTGGTCAAGGTGCGCGGCGCGATGGAAAGCCCGATGACCACCGAGGAAGTCGCGAAAAAGGCCGAGGAGCTTCTCGCCATCGCGCTGCCGGCGGAGCGCGCGCGGCGCGCGGTGGATGGCGTGCTCGGGCTGGAGACCGTCGAACGGGTGGGCGACCTCACCAGCCTCCTCAATCCCGCCACGGCACACGCCGGCGATTAAAGACGACCAAGGAAAGGACTTCGTGATGGCACGCGTGAAAATTCCGGTTCGCGAAG
>Ga0326597_10010697_pt1 | contig 12201 bp, 11 predicted proteins | sample RVTome_12_FD_203789 | JGI IMG/M metagenome (GOLD analysis project Ga0326597, IMG submission 203789) | Soil microbial communities from uranium-contaminated site in the Upper Colorado River Basin, Wyoming, United States - RVT100D185 | ecosystem: Environmental > Terrestrial > Soil > Contaminated >... | reverse complement strand
CGACCAGCAGCGCGCCGGCCAGCATGCCGAAATAGGGCATGAAATTGAGCAGCGCCCCGGCAAGGCCCCACAGATAGGGCGTCGGCAGGCCGACGCCCCACATCGCCAGGCCGATCGCCACGCCGAGCGCGATGTTGATGGCGGTGATGGTGAGCAGATAGCGCGACACCTCGTGTTCGATGTCGTGGATCACGGTGAGCGCGTGCCTCTTGGCGGAGAATGTCGGGCTGAGCTCCACCACCCGCCGGTAGAACACGTCGCTCGAGGCCAGGATGAAGGCCGTGAGCAGCAATGACAGCAGCGTGGTGGCGAGAAACACCGTCACATTGTCGACGATGCGCGACAGCAGGCTTTGCGGCTTGACCACCACCTCGGCTTGCGGCGTACCGGTGTCGGCGGCATCTTCGACGCGCTCGCTTGCCCGGCTCACCGCCTCGACCGATCCGCGCAGGTCCTGCAGCCGGAATTCGAGCTGCTGTATAATCTGCGGCGTCTGCTCGATCCACCGTGCCGCGGGCGCGCTGATCGCGAGCAGCCCGGCAAACAGGCCGATTCCCACCAGGCCGACCAGCGTCACCGCGGAGATGCCGTGCGTGATGCCGTGCCGTTGCCCGGCCCGCACGATCGGACTGAGCAGCAGAGCGAGCAGAAAGGCCAGCGTGATCGGGACGAAGAAGTCACGCGCCACGTAAAGCGCGGCTGCGGCAAGGACCAGCGCGATCAGATAGATGGAGTAGCGCACCGGACGCGGCCAGACGACCGGCCGCCAGACGACCGGCCCGACGTCGCGCGCACCGCCATGCGCCCCCGTGAGCGCTCCCGTGAGCGCCCCAGCGCCCGTGTCCGCGTTCACACCCGGGCCTCCTGCAGGCATGTCTGTCATCGGCTTTTCCTGGGAGCGCGCCTGCGCGATACCCCCTGCGGGACCGCACTTCCGGCCCGGGGCAGGAGGTGAACGGCGGCGCGGCCGGTTCAGTTCCACGACGCTCGTTTGCCGGGCCCGCCCCCCCCCGCGTGGCCGTCAGGTGCGCACGCTCTCGTTCACCGCGGCGCGGATCAGCTCGTCGGGGATGTCGTCGAAGGACGCGTAATTATAGGCGTAGAGCCGCGCATAAAGTCCCTTGAGGGCGAGCAGCTCGTCATGCGTGCCGGTCTCGATCACCCTGCCCTCCTGCAGCACGATGATGCGGTCGGCGCCGCGCACCGTGGCGAGCCGGTGCGCGATGACGATGCCGGTGCGCCCTTCCAGCAGCCGCTTCAGCGCCAGCTGGATCTGGCGTTCGGTATAGGAGTCGATGTTTGCGGTCGCCTCGTCGAGAATCAGGATGCGGGAATCGGCCACCAGCGCGCGCGCGAAGCTCAGGAGCTGGCGCTGGCCGAGCGAGAGATTTCCGCCCTGTTGATCGAGCACCGTTTCGTAGCCGTGTTCCAGCCGCATGATGAAATCGTGCGCGCCGACGATGCGCGCGGCGCGTTCCACGTCTTCGCGGCCAGCCTGCCGGGTCCGGTAGCGGATGTTCTCGAACACGGTGCCGGTGAACAGGAACGGGTCCTGCAGCACCATGGCGATGTGGCGGCCGAGCGCGGCGCGCGCGTAGTGGCGCACATCGACCGAGTCCATCAGGACCGCGCCCTCGGTCACGTCGTAGAAGCGGTGCAGCAGCGACGTGATCGAGGTCTTGCCCGATCCGGTCGGCCCGACCAGAGCCACCGTTTCGCCGGGCCGGATCGTCAGGTTCACGTCGTTCAGCACTGGCTGGTTCCTGACATAGCCGAACGAGACGTTGCGGAACTCGATCGCTCCCCTGATCTCGGCCGGATCGCAGGCGTTCGGCCGGTCCGCGATGGTCAGCGGCACGTCCAGCACCTCGAAGATGCGCTTGCCGGAGGCCATCGCGCGCTGCATCGTCGAATACTGGATGGTGAGCGAGCGGATCGGGTCGAAGAAGCGCTGGATGTAGAACAGGAAGGCGACCATCACGCCGACATCGAGCCGGTCGTCGAGCACCAGCGTGCCGCCGACCACGACGACGATGCCGGACGCCGCCCCAGTCAGCGTGTCGACGATCGGCACCATGATCTGCGCCAGCTTTGCCGAGCGCAGATGCGCATTCAGATTGTCCCGCGCCTTCTCGTCGTACAGCGCGAAGTTCACCGCCTCGCGGCCCATGCCCTGCACCGTGCGCACCGAATGGATGCCTTCGGCGAGCGCGCCGTTGGCGATTGACGTGGTCTCGCGTGCGACGCGGAACGCCTCGCGTGCGCGCGGCAGCCAGACGATGCGCACCAGGAACAGCAGCGGCACCACCGAGAGCGTGAGCAGGCCCAGCTCGAAATTGAGCGACAGCATGATCACCACGATGCCGACGAGCAGCACGATGTCGCCGATCGCCGAGATCGAGTTCTCCAGAAACTCCTGCAGCGCGTTCACGTCGCCCTGCAGCCGCGACATCATGCGCCCCACCTCGGTGCGGTCCATGAAGGAGAGCGCGACTTTCTGGAGATGGGTGAACATCGCGCTGCGCAGATCGAAGATCACCGCCTCGCCGGTCAGGCCCACCAGATAGTCCTCCCACCAGGTGGCGATGTAGTTGATCGTGATCACGGCGGCGAATACCGCGATCGCGAGGTGCAGCAGTTCCGCCGAGCCGCCCTGCTCGAGCACGGCGATATCGATCCCGTAGCGGATCACCAGCGGGATGGTAAGCTGGGCAAAGGTCGCCACCAGCACCGCGGCGACGGAAATCCAGACGCGGCGGCGATACGGCCGGACATGCTCCATGAAGCGACGCACCACATGGCCGTCGAACAGGGCGCCGAACATCTGCTCGTCGCGATTGATCTGCGAGCCGACGACGGCGTGCGGTGGCCGGCCGCGCGGATCGCCGCCGCTTGTCGCCTGCGCCGTCATTTGGCCGTCACGGCGGTTTCGGACGCGTCGTCGCCTGCCAGCGCGCCCTCCCGCGTCTGCAGCCGGTAGAGCGCCGCATAGCGCCCGCCGCTGGCGATCAGGCTGCGGTGGGTGCCGCGTTCCACGATGCGCCCCGCCTCGAGAAACGCGATCTCGTCCGCATGCATCAGTGCGCTGAGCCGGTGCGAGATGATGATCGTCGCGCTACGCGCCAGGTGGTCGCTGAGCGCATCCCTGATCTGGCTTTCCGTGCCGGCATCGATCGCCGCCATCGAATCGTCGAGGATCAGAATCGCCGGATCGAGCATCGCCGTGCGTGCGATCGCCACGCGCTGCTTCTGGCCGCCCGACAGCGAAACCCCACGCTCGCCGACCAGCGTGGCGTAGCCCTCCGGCAGTCCGGCGACGAAGCCGTCTATGTGGGCCAGCATGGCGGCGTCGCGGATCGCCGAATCCTCGGCCCACGGATTGCCGTAGGCGATGTTGTTCTCCAGCGAGGTCGTGAACAGATAGGGCGCCTGCGACACCGTTCGCACATTCTTGCGCAGCGACCGCAGCGTCACGTCGCGAATGTCCTGCCCGTCGATTGTGATGCGGCCCTCGCTGACGTCGTAGAAGCGCGTCAGGAGATGCGCGATCGTCGACTTGCCGCTTCCCGGCGGTCCGACGATGCCGAGGATGCGCCCGCGGCGGACCTCGAAGCTGACGTCGTGCAGCGCCGGCGCGCCGACGGTGCCGCCATAGGCGAAGGAAACGTTTTCGAAGCGCACCACGCCCTCGCCGATTGCAAGCTCGTGCGCGTCCGCGCGATCGGCGATCGCCGGCTCGAGATCGAGCAGCGCGAATAGCCGGCCGCCGCAGGTCGATGCCCGCGCGGTCGAATTGACGAGCAGGCCGAGCTGGCGCACCGGCAACTGCAGGATCGTCATGAAGGTGAGGAACTCCGTCAGCGTGCCGACGCTCATGGTGCCGTCCAGCACCCTGAGCCCGCCCACCCACAGCACGAGCCCCATGGCAATGAAATAGGCGTAGGTCATCACCGTGGTCGACGCGACCCGGGTTCGGATGCGGTCGCCGGTGATCTGCATGGCCTCTTCGGATGCGCGCGCGAATTTCTCGAGCTCGTAGTCCTCCGCGCCGAACGCGCGCACCACGCGGATGCCGGTCAGGTTCTCGTCCATGATCTGGCCGATATGCGCCATCCGGTCCTGCAGCGTGAGCCACAGCTCGCGCAGCCTGAGCCGGGCTGTCGCCGAGCGCCAGGCGACGAACGGAACGAAGCTCAGCGACAGCGCGCCGAGCACCGCGTCGGTCGAAAGCAGGAGCCCCGCGCCCACCGAGATCAGGACCGCCAGCAGCACCAGGCGCAGCATCCCGGCATTGACGAACATGCGCACACCCTCGAGGTCGAGCATGCCCCGCGTGATCAGCTCGCCCGTGTGCACCCGGTCGTGAAACGAGAAACTGAGATATTGCAGCTTGTCGTAGAAGGACAGCCGCAGATCGTAGGCGATGCGGTGCCCGATGGTTTCGCCGAAATAGTTGTGCGTGAGCGTGAACAGCCCGCGCAGCACCGAGACGGCGAGGATCAGCCACGCCGTTTCCACGAGCGCCGCCCGCGCCGCCTCGCGTGTCATCTCTCCATCGCCGAGCAGGCCCAGCGCGCCGTCGACCGCCTGGCCGAGCAGCGGCGGCACCATGAGCTGGAACACCGCGGCCGCCACGGTCGCACCCACGGCGATCGTCAGCCGGAAGCGATAGCGCAGCGTGAGGCGGATGATGCGCAGGAGCACCCGGTACTCGTCCTTCGACGCCGCTTCGTCCTCCCCCGGCAGGCCGCGATAGGCCCGCGCATTGAGAAGGCGCGCGCGCGCCTGGCCGGCGCTGGAAGCCCGGCTCTCCGTGGCGTCCGTTTGCTCGGATCGGCTTTGCTGTTCTGGCGCGGTGGGAATCGGGATCACCCGGACTGGCTGCAACGCGAAGGTCGGCGGAGTGCGGCCCGATCGGACACCCGTCGCTCACGCAGCCGGCATGGCGGAGCGGCGCAAGCCGGAGCGGCATCGGACCAAGCCGAAAATCTACGCCTTCCCGCCAGCATGTGCCATACCCGGCCGGTCGCGCGCAATGCCGGACGCTCATGACGGCACGATCGAGGCGACCGCAAAGCTCCGCCTGAGCTACGCGCGCGGCGGCGGGTCAGGCTGCCGCCGGGCCAGGCTTCTCCGCATCCTGGCGCGGCCGCACACAGCCGTTGATCGCGGCGGCAAGCCGGGACGGCGAAATCGGCTTGACCAGGACCGACGCCGCGCCGGCGTCTCGAAACGCCGCATGGTCTTGCTCGGCGGCATCGGCGGTCAGCGCCACGACCGGCGTTGCCGCGTTTGGCCCACCGCCGCGGCGCAGGCGGCGCAGCGTCTCGACGCCGTCCATGTGCGGCATGTGAATGTCCATGAGAATCAGGTCGAAGCTCCGCCGCTCGGCCATCTCCAGCGCCTCCAGGCCGCTCGAAGCGAGCTCGCACGCGCAGCCGAGCCCGGTCAGCAGCGCGTGCATCAGGATGCGGTTGGGGCGGTTGTCCTCGACCACGAGCACCGACCTGGATTCGGGTGCCGGCCGGCCGCCGGCGCGCTCCCGGTCCTCAGCGCTCATTGCACCACCGGTCAGTGAGGAAATCGCAAGTGGCGCGCGGCCGCGCGATACCCAGCGCGGCCGCCTACGCAACGCCACTGTGGGGCCCGCGCAGGTGATAGCGCCGAAGCGCTTAAGGATGGATGAATAGAGGCCTTTGTAAATGGCCGGATTACTTAAATTTTTTTGGCTTCCGGAAACGTTCTGGAAACCAATTCGCGCAACTGCCCCCGGCACCACGGACGCCATTTGGCGATGCCCGTTGCGGCCACGATGTCGGCGCGCGTGGCGCCCGCGTCGCGAAGGCTTTTCAGACTCACCGAGGCCAGCGTCTTGGCGAGCTTGCGCCCGGCCGCGTCGCGCACCAGGGGATGATGGCAGTAGACCGGCGCCGGCAGGCCAAGCAGCTCCTGCAGCAGCCTGTGCAGATGCGTCGCCTCGAACAGATCCATGCCCCGCGTAACATGGCTGATGCCCTGCAGCGCGTCGTCGACGACGACGCTCAGATGATAGCTGGTGGCGATGTCGCGGCGCGCGACGATGACGTCGCCCCATTTGCCGGGCTCGGCAACGATCGGAACGGCGCTGCCGCGTTCGGGGCCCACTTCGGTGAACGCGACCGGGCGCTTGAGCGCGCAGATCGCCGCGGCCATGTCGATCCGGGTGGCGCAGTCGCTCCTGTCGCCCGCCTCATCCGTCGCGACGCGGCCGATCCCGGGAAACAGCGGCGCCCCGTCCGGGTCGCGCGGCCAGGGCGTGCCGGCCGCCTCGCGCCGCGCGACGAAACGCGCAATCTCGCCGCGGCTCGCCCGGCTCGCATAGACAACGCCCAAGGCGTCGAGCCTGCCCAGCGCGGCGGCGTAGTCCGCCATATGCTCGGACTGCCGGCGCACCGGCTCCTCGAAGGTCAGGCCGAGCCAGTCGAGATCCTCGAGCAGCTGGCTCACGAAATGCGGCCGCGCGCGGGCGAGATCGATATCCTCGATGCGCAGCACGAGCCGCGCGTCCAGCACCCTGGCCACCTCGGCGGTAAACAGCGCCGAAAAGGCATGACCGAGGTGCAGATAGCCGTTCGGGCTCGGCGCGAAACGCACTGCCGGGCGTGCGCGCATCACCACTTCCGGCCGCGCCGCATCCGCCATATTCTCCCCGCGCCCCATTGTCTCCCCGCAACCCATGGCCACCATCGAGACAGAACAGCATATCGCCGCGGCGGTCGATGCCCTGCAAGCCGCCGACCCGAGGCTCGTCCCGCTGGTTGCCGCCACCGGCCCGCTGCCGCTCAGGCGCCGCGCCGACGGCTTCGCCGGCCTCGTCGCCATCATCGTCGCCCAGCAGCTGTCGCGCGCCAGCGCCGATGCGATCCATGCCCGCCTCGTGCGCGAGATCGGACCGCCGACGCACCGGGCCCTCGCCAGCGCCCCGGACGCGACGCTGCGCGGCGTTGGACTGTCGCGCCCCAAGATCGCGACCTTGCGCGCCCTTGCCGTGGCCGTCGCCGACGGCAGCCTCGATGTGACGGGCCTGCGCGACATGGCCGACGCGGAGGTGAGCGACACGCTCTGCCGCGTGCGCGGCATCGGGCCCTGGACGGCGGAAATCTATCTGCTTTCCTGCCTCGGCCGCGCCGATGTCTTTCCGGCGCGCGACCTCGCCTTGCAGGAGGCCGCCCGCATCGGTCTCGGCCTGGCCGGGCGGCCAGACCCCGACGCGCTCCTCGTCGAGGCGGAGATCTGGCGCCCCTGGCGCTCGGTCGCGGCCGTGCTGCTGTGGGCCTATTACCGGCATGTGCGGGGCGAAACCGGCGACGCCGCCCGAGAGCAGGGAGGGGCGGCCGCTTGAGCGCGCAACTCGACGGAGCCCGCCTTCAGCCCGCCTCCGGGCGTGCCCCGCGCCAGCTCGTGGTGCTGGTGCACGGCTATGGCGCCGACGGCAGCGACCTGATCGGGCTCGGCCGTGAATGGGCCCGCGTCCTGCCCGATGCCGCCTTTGTGTCGCCGCACGGCCCCGAGCGCTGCCCGGGTTCACCCTCCGGGTTCCAATGGTTCGCGCTCAACCGCATCGATCCCGACGAGGTCGCGGCGGGCGCGCGCAGCGCCGGCCCCCTGCTGGAACGCTTCATCGCGGCCGAGCTCTCGCGCCTGGGGCTGCCGGATACCGCGCTGGCGCTGGTCGGCTTCAGCCAGGGCACCATGATGGTGCTCCATGTCGGCCTGCGCCGCGCCCGCCCGCCCGCCGCACTGGTCGGCTATTCTGGCGCGCTGGCGGCGCCTGAGACGCTGGCGCGCGAAATCACCGCCCGCCCGCCGGTGCTTCTGGTGCATGGCGACGCCGACCAGGTGGTGCCGCTCGAGGCGCTCTACCTCGCCGCCGCCGCGCTGGGCAGCCTCGAGGTGCCGGTCGAGTGGCATGTCCGTTCCGGCATCGGCCACGGCATTGACGGGCCCTCGATCGCCATGGGCGGGACCTTCCTCGCCGATGGCTTTGCCGCGGCCGGTCTGCGCTGAAAGGACTCCAGGCAGCTTCACAATCTCGTCATGCACCATGTAGTATCGCCCGGAGACCGGGATACGGCGGAAGGCCCGAACCGGTCGGCGATTTTGGAGACGGTAGATGCGCAAGTTGGGAGCCGAGCGTGAATTCCCTCGCCTCGGTTGAGTCCTGTCCGGCCCTGGTTCTCAACGCCGACTATCGGCCGCTCAGCTACTATCCACTGTCGCTCTGGTCCTGGCAGGACTCGATCAAGGCGGTGTTCCTCGACAGGGTGAACATCCTGTCCTACTACGACCGCTCGGTGCGCAGCCCCTCTTTCGAGATGCGGCTGCCGAGCGTGGTTTCGCTCAAGACCTATGTCCGCCCCGCGCGCCATCCCGCCTTCACCCGGTTCAACGTGTTTCTGCGCGACCGCTTCGCCTGTCAGTATTGCAGCCGCGAGGATGACGACCTGACCTTCGATCATGTGGTGCCGCGCTCGCGCGGCGGCACGACCACGTGGGAGAACGTCGTCGCCGCCTGCAGCCGCTGCAACCTCGCCAAGGGCGGCAAGCTGACCCACCAGGCAAGGATGTGGCCCGCCCAGGAGCCGCGCCGCCCGAGTGTGCACGAGCTGCACCGCAACGGCCGGCTGTTCCCGCCCAACTACCTGCACCACAGCTGGCAGGATTATCTCTACTGGGATACCGAGCTCGACCCGTGAAGACTGGCTCAGCCGGCGGTGCGCCGCGCCAGCGCGCCGTGCGCGCCCGACGCCGCGGCCAGCGCCAGCGCCGATGCGATCAGCGCGTTATACCCTGCGAGCGACAGCCCGAGGAACCGCCACGACGCCTCGGCGCAGCTCGGGATCCGGCCCTCGCCGAGGCTCTCCAGCAGCCTTGATGCATCGCGCGGGATCGTGCCGCCGCCGCTGCACGCCGACGGCCCCTCCCAGATCCCCCATTCGATGCCGGCATGGTAGATGCCGAGACCGGCGCCCGCCGCCATGACCGCCGCGACGGCCGCCAGCGCGATCCCGGCGCCGCGCGTCCGCCCGGCGCGTCCGAGCGCCAGCGCGGCGATCGCCAGCGGCACGCCGGCATAGTACGGCCAGCGTTGCTGCAGGCAGAGCGGACAGGGCTCGAGCCCGGCGATCAGCTCGAACCCCCAGGCGCCGGCGATGGTGGCGCCGCCGGCGATGGCCGCGACCAGCGCCGCGACCGGGACCGACAGGTGAAATCGCTCGCTCATGGCCCGCCCGCCTCACATCAGGTACCTGACCACCACGAATCCGCCGACCAGCCCGGCCACGAAGATGGTGAACACGAGGCCGAGGCGACGCTCGATGAAATCGCGGATCGGCGGCCCCAGCCAATACAGAAATCCGGCCACCGCGAAAAACCGCAAGCCCCGCGACGCGACGCTCGCGCCGGCGAACACGGCGATGTCGAGAGCGGTCACGCCGCTGAAGATCGTGAACACCTTATAGGGGATCGGCGTCAATCCGGCCGCGAACACGATCCACGCGCCCCAGTCGTTGTACCATGAGGCGAGCGTCTCGAAGCCCTCGCGTGCGCCGTAGAACTCGAGGATCGGCTCGCCGAGCGCATCGAACAGATAGTAGCCGATGGCGTAGCCGGCGAGCCCGCCCGCGACCGAGGCCGCGGTCGCGATCAGCGCCAGCAGCCAAGCTGCGCCGCGCTCCGCGATCACCATCGGGATCAGCATGACGTCGGGCGGAATCGGAAAGAACGAGCTTTCCGCGAATGAGACGCCGCCCAGCGCCCAGCGCGCATTGCGATGCGCGGCGAGCCGCATTGTCCGCTCATAGAGCCGGCGAATCATGCTTCGGGATGCCGCGGACGCGTCGGATGAAGGGCCTCGCTCCGGTGCTGTCGCAATGCGCGGCCGGCGATCGTCGATGCCACAGGATCAAGCACTATGGTCACTATCGCGCCAATTGCCTAGAGTGCGGGCGGCGACTGCCGCAACCGACGGAACGCTTTGGGGGGAGACCATGATCGATTCGGGCGACACCGCGTGGGTTCTCACGTCCACCGCGCTGGTGCTTTTCATGACCATGCCGGGACTGGCGCTGTTTTATGGCGGGCTCGTGCGGTCGCGCAATATCCTGTCGGTGCTCATGCACTGCGCCGCCATCTGCTGCGCCGTCTCCGTGTTGTGGTTCGTGTGCGCCTACTCTCTTGCGTTCGCCGACGGCAACGGGCTGGTCGGCGGCCTCGGCAAGGCGTTTCTCACCGGGGTCGAGCGCGACGCGGTCTATCCCGCGACCGGCATTCCCGAAAGCGTGTTCTTCAGCTTCCAGATGACCTTCGCCATCATCACCCCGGCGCTCATCGTCGGCGCCTATGTCGAGCGCATCAAGTTCGGCGCGGTGCTGCTGTTCTCCTGCCTCTGGCTACTGGTCGTCTATGCGCCGATCGCGCACTGGATCTGGGGCGGCGGCTGGCTCGCCGAGCGCGGCGTCATGGACTTCGCCGGCGGCATCGTCGTGCATGTCACCGCCGGCGCCTCGGCCGGCGTGCTGGCGGCCGTTCTGGGGCGCCGCACCGGCTTTCCCGATCAGGTCGAGCCGCCGCATGCGCCGTGGATGGTGATGGTCGGCGCGGCCATGCTGTGGGTCGGCTGGTTCGGCTTCAATGCCGGCAGCGCGCTTGCCGCCGGCAGCGACGCCGGCATGGCGATGCTGGTGACCCATCTTTCCGCCGCCACCGCCTCACTGGTCTGGATGGTGATCGAGTGGACGCGCTTCGGCAAGCCGAGCCTGGTCGGCCTCGTCACCGGCACCATTGCGGGCCTCGCCACCGTGACGCCGGCCTCCGGCTATATCGGTCCGATGGGCGGCGTGCTGCTCGGCCTCGCCGGCGGCGTCCTGTGCTACCTCGCCGTTGACGTCATCAAGCGCACCTTCCGCATCGACGATTCGCTCGACGTGCTCGCGGTGCACGGTATCGGCGGCGCCACCGGGACACTGCTAACCGCGTTCCTCGTGCTGCCGACGTTCGGCGGCATCGGCCTTGCCGAGGGCGTCGGCGCCGGCGATCAGTTCGTCACCCAGCTTATCGGCGTGGCCGCCGGTCTCGGCTGGTCGGTCGTGGCCACCTTTGTCCTCGTCAAGCTCACCCAGGGCCTCGTCGGCCTGCGGGTGCGCGAGGAGGAGGAGATCGAGGGTCTCGACTACACGGCGCATGGCGAAACCGCCTACAAGCTCTAATCCGCGAGCAGGGATCCACGAACATGAAAATGGTAACAGCGATCATCCAGCCCTATCGCCTCGATCATGTGCGCGAGGCGCTGACCGGCATCGAGGTGCAGGGCATGACGGTGACCGAGGTCAGGGGCTATGGCCGGCAGAAGGGCCATACCGAGATCTATCGCGGCGCCGAATACCAGATCAACTATCTGCCCAAGCTGAAGATCGAGGTCGTTGTCGACGACCGGCTGGTCGACAATGCGGTCGAGACCATTGCCGGCGCCGCCAAGACCGGCAAGATCGGCGACGGCAAGATTTTCGTCTGGGACGTCGAAACCGCGATCCGCATCCGCACCGGCGAAACCGGCAACGAGGCGCTGTAGCGCCTGATATGTGCGCTGGAGCGGCAATCCGACTCCATCGGATTGCCGGCCCGCTCCGGTCGCGCCGCCGCCTCCCCCCTGGGCGCGCGGGCGGCGCGCGGTTGACGGCCTGACGGGCGCGGATATGATCCCGCGCTTCGCGCTTGCCTCATTCCCGCGGCTGGCCGGCGGCGCGATGCCCCTGTGGCGGAAGTGGTAGACGCGGCAGACTCAAAAGTCTGGCGCGTCTGACGCATCGAAATGAATCGCGGGCGTGGCGGAAGTGGTAGACGCGACGGCCTCAAAAGGCTGACACGTCTTGGGCCTCGGGCATCGCTGGAGTGGTCGCAGGTTAGGGGCGTAAATTTTAGCGGGCGTGGCGGAAGTGGTAGACGCGCGGGTCTCAAAAACCCGTTCCCACAAGGAGTGTCGGTTCGAGTCCGACCGCCCGCACCATAGGCCAACAGGTTGCAAAGCCCGTGAGACCGCCGAACTCTGTAGCGCCGATTATCACAATCTCGTTGGGTGCCCCGGAGCCGAGTTCGCTTTAGCCGTTTGTGACACAGCGTGCCCCGGCACCGCCTACTTCTCCCACGGTTTTTCGACCTTGCCAT
>Ga0326597_10010696_pt1 | contig 12202 bp, 14 predicted proteins | sample RVTome_12_FD_203789 | JGI IMG/M metagenome (GOLD analysis project Ga0326597, IMG submission 203789) | Soil microbial communities from uranium-contaminated site in the Upper Colorado River Basin, Wyoming, United States - RVT100D185 | ecosystem: Environmental > Terrestrial > Soil > Contaminated >... | reverse complement strand
TCCCCGCGGAACCTACGAAATCGATGCCTCCGCTGCCGGCTTCGCTTCCGTCCGCCGCACCGGCATTCTCTTGTCGCTCGGCACGACCGTGCCGCTCGACCTCACGCTCCCCGTCAGCGGCTCGCAGGAGTCCATCGAAGTCCGCGCCGCGCCGCCGCTCGTCGACACCTCCAGCGGCACGCTCTCCGGCCTCGTCGGCCGCGAGCAGCTCGCCGAGCTTCCCCTCAACGGCCGCGACTACGGCTCGCTCGCTCTCTTGCAGCCCGGCGTCGTCCTCAACAACAACGGCGCCACCACCCCCTTCGGCGGCAAGTGGGCCAACTTCATCATCAACGGCCAGCTCGATCAGGCCACCCTGTTCCTGCTCGACGGCTCCGAGATCACCGACACCTTCAGCGGCCGCACCCCCAGCGGCTCCAGCGGCCTGCTCCTCGGCCTCGACGGCGTCCAGGAATTCCAGGTCCTGCTCAACAACTATAAGCCCGAGTTCGGCAAGAATTCCGGCGGCGTCGTCCGCGTCGCCACTCGCTCCGGCTCCAACCAGTTCCACGGCTCCGCCTTCGAGTACCTCCGCAACAGCGCCCTCGACGCCAGGAATTTCTTCGATCTCCCCGCCGGCATCCCCCCCTTCCAGCGCAATCAGTTCGGCGCTGCCTTCGGAGGGCCGCTGCGCCGCGACCGCTCGTTCTTTTTCCTCAACTACGAAGCCCTGCGCGAGCGCAAGGCCATCACCTCGGTCGCCACCGTGCCCACCGCGGATGTCCGCTCCCGCGCGGTTCCCGCTGTCGTTCCGTACTTGAACCTCTATCCGCTTCCGAACGGCCCGCTGAACCCCGACGGCGCCACCGCCAGCTTGACCACCAGCGTCACGCAGCCCGCCCGCGAGGACTTCGGCCTCGTTCGTCTCGATCACCGCCCCGGCATTTGGAACGAGAGCGTTTCGCTCCTCGCCCGCGTCTCCGTCCAGGACAGCTTCCTCGAAACGCCCTTCGCGAGCACGCCCGTCCCCGGCTTCCCGCAGAGCTTGCCGCACCGCAACATTTTCTCTCTGCTCGGCGCCACCGCCGCCCTCGGCGCAAGCGCCGTCAATGAATTTCACTTCGCCTTCAACCGCACCTTTCAGGCCGCTCTGTTGCCTCCTCCGCCCAACGGCCTTACCCTCAGCCCCGTCCCGGGCCGCGATTTCGGCATCCTGATCGTCCCCGGCATCTCGAACCTCGGCGGCCAGAGCTTCGTCCGCAGCGCCGCCCTCAACCTCTTCGAAGTCTCCGACAGCTTCTCCGTCCGCAGCGGCCGGCACTCCCGGAAGTACGGCCTCTCCGTGCAGCGCTATCAGGCCAACGAGCAGCGCGCCGGCTTTTTCAACGGCCAGTACAGCTTCTCGAATCTCAACCAGTTCCTGACGCTCGCCTCGTCTCCCGCTCCCACGCCCGTGTTCGTCGGCGTTCTGGGCGGCACCAACGCCGGCAGCGTCGCCTCGCCCGCCGGATGGCGCTGGACCGCCTTCAACGGCTTTGCTCAGGACGACTTCCAGTTGCGCCCCAACCTGACCGTCAACTTCGGCATCCGCTACGAGTTTTCTTCGACCCCCTCCGAGGTCAACGGCCTCTCCGCCAACCTGCGCTCGCCGCTCGACCCCGAGCCCGCCGTCGGCGGCCAGTTGTTCAACACCATCGCCCGCTCCTGGGCCCCGCGTGTGGGGTTTGCCTGGAGTCCTCTCGACGACCTCGACGCTTCCCTGCGCGGCGGCTACGGTGTCTTTTTCAATCCGCTCGTCGTCAACATGTACGCCAACTCGCGCCTCGTTCCGCCCTTCGTCGAGATCAACGCCATCCTCCGCGCCGCGTTCCCGAATCCCTTGGCCGCCGGAGCAACCCCCAACCGCTCCACCACCGGCCAGGCGATTGACTACACCCTGAGCCAGCCCTACACGCAGCACTGGAACCTGCAGTGGCAGCAGCGCGTCTCCTCGAACTGGGTCGCCACCGCCGCCTACGTCGGCAACCGCTCGCTGCACCTGATTCGCTCGCTCGAAGCCAACTCCGCCATCCCCGACACCGCTGCGGACGGCGCCACGTTTTTCCCCGCCGGAGCCCCGCGCCGCAATCCCAGCTTCGGCGCCATCCGCGGCCGCTCCTCGAACGGCAACTCCTGGTACAACGCGCTGCAGTGGACGATCGAGAAGCTCTACTCGTCCGGCTGGGGCTTTGCAGCCGCCTACACCTGGGGCAAATCGCTCAGCACCGGCGACTCCTCTTTCACCACGCTCCCCAGCCAGCCTTCGAACACCCAGGACCCCGAAGACCCCTCGCTCGACAAGTCGCTCTCCGCCTTCGACACGCGCCACCGCCTCGTCACGCACTTCCTCTGGCAGGTCCCCCCCATCGGCGGCGCAACTCCTTTGCGCCGCGTACTAAGCGACTGGACAGTCTCCGCCATCGCTTCGTTCTCTTCCGGCTACCCGTTCTCCGTGATCGACGGCTTCAACCGCTCGCGCAACCAGCAGAGCGACGCCACCATCATCGCCGACCGCCCCGACTGGAACCCCGATTTTCGCGGCGACCCGATCCGCGGCGACCCGGCCCGCTGGTTCGATCCCGCTGCCTTCGTCTTGCAGCCCGCCGGCTACTACGGCAACGTCCCGCGCAATGCGCTCACCGGTCCCGGCTTCGCCAATCTCGATCTCTCGCTCGCCAAGAAGTTCGATCTCGGCGAGCTGCGCGCGTTCGAATTCCGCGCCGACTTCTTCAATCTCACCAACCGCCCCAGCTTCGCCACGCCCTCGAGCGGCACCGGCGCGCAGATCGTCGGCGGCGTGATCGTTTTCCCCGACGCCTCCGGCTCGCCCGCCGGCAACGCCGGCCAGATTTTCCGCACCGTCACCGACTCGCGCCAAATCCAGTTCTCGCTGCGCTACCGTTTTTGAAGATTCCGTCCGGTCCGCGAAACGGATTGAACGAATCAGAGCCGCGACTGCTTGTCCCGAGCGAAGTCGAGGGTAAAGGGGCGTCCACACAACTCCGTGCCGCCACTACATTTTCTGGAACCAAGTAACCACCATCCATGCCGTGGGCCTGTTCCGAATCCGAGCCGCGACCGCGAGGGAGCGGTGGCTTTCGGCCCGGCAAGCCTGCAATCGGACACGCGTCCGTTTTATGAGGTCTATCGCGCTTGGATCTCGCCTCTCAGCCCCGAAGGGGCGTAAGATTCTAGCCCTGGGCGCAAGCCCTGGGTAGGGTTGAGAATGATCATCTTCCGCACTGCCGTAGGCCGTCGCGAAGCGTCAGCGGAGCGACATTCCGCAACACTGAACGCTGCTTGAATGTTTACTTCTCAAACCAATGTTCTGTTTGCGTGATTCCATTCTTGTGGACGTCGTGCACTAGATTCGGGCGAACAGAATATGGAATAGAATATAGACATTATGGCCTCCCTGCCTGAATCAGTAGTTGAACGGCTCAAGCGGGTTGATGAGAATATCGTCAATCTTGCTGGGGAAATTAAGACCTTTGTGAACCAGAGCCCGCACGCCTTTGTTTCGGTTGACGACGAGGAGCTGGTAAGAAAGTTCCATGAGTTCTGGAATGCCCAATTCCTTCCTGCAAGATTCGGCGTGCTGGTGAGTGAGATTGTCCATCACCTTCGTGCCTCGTTGGACAATCTCAATTGGCACTTGCCCCGGAGTAGTCCCGTTCCCAATGAGAATGTCATTGAATTCCCAATCTTGGAGAACTGGGCATCCGGAACGCAAAAAAGGGTCCTTTCGCGAAAGATAGGAGCTGTTAGCGCCAGCGCGCAGACAATCATCAAGGGGTTGCAACCCTACAAAGGGGTTCGAAAAGACCCGAATGATCTGCTTCTCATTCTTCACGACATGAACCGGTTCGACAAACACCGGGAGCTGACTGTCATTCACTCTCGGCCAGGACAAACTGTCGAATTCACCCTTTCTCCCGGAGCGTATTCTTTCCCAGCAGGCGCAACGAGGAAGCGCATCGTCGCCCCTCCAGGAGGACTTGAGATGGCCAGTCATCTGGTGGCTCGCATGGCGTTCAAAAAATTTGGTACCAAGGAAGGTGTGAATGTTAAAGTCGGCCTGACCAAGCTTCGTAAAGCTGTGCAGGAAGTGTGCGATTTGCTTTTGCCGGAGTTCAAGTGACTTCACCGTCGGTGCATAAACAAGCGCATAGGAACCTGCGGCGCCGTTTCTTCGACTTGGCGGACCGCCTAGCCGCAGCCCGCGATCCGGCCGAGCGCCAGCGCCTGAAGCAGGAACTGGCCCGCATGACCTTTGGCCAATGAGCATCTGGAAACTCACCCGCGTCCCCGAGCCGGAGGTCATGGACGACGCCGGCGAAGTCGAGAGCTACAACTCCGGCGCCGCTGCCCGCCACCTCGACGCAATCGACAACACTTTCGTCGCACATCTCCTCCGCCTGCTCCCAAAGCCTCAATTTTCGCCAACCGAGACTTCCGAGAGAACCGAAGGAACCGAGAGAACCGAGAGAACCGAAAGAACCGAGAAAACCGAATTCCGCGCAACCCGTTCATTCTACTGCGGCTTAGACGTAGGAACCGGCCCCGGCCAGATTCCCGTCAAAATACTCGCCCGCCTCCCCCATCTGCGTTTCGTCGGCCTCGACCGCTCCCCCAACATGCTCGCCCAGGCCCGCCAAAACGCTGAATCGGCAGGAGTTGCCGACCGCCTCCGCTGCCTCGTCGCCGACGGCCGCGCGCTCCCCTTTCCCGACCATTTCTTCTCCATCGTCACCTGCAACTCCGTCCTCCACCACGCCCGCTCGCCGGTCGATCTGCTCCGCGAAATTTTCCGCGTCGCCGCCCCCGGCGCTCCCGTTCTCATCCGCGATCTGCGCCGCCCCGCGCGCCCGTTTCTTGCATGGCATCTCTGGCGGCACGGCCGCTACTACAGCGGCCTGATGCGGCAGTTGTTCAACGACAGCGTCCGCGCCGCCTACACGCTCGATGAGTTGCAGGACTTCCTCCATCAGGCTCGCATGCCGGAAGCGCAAGTATTCCGCTTCCGTGGCGCTCACATCGGCATCGAGCGGCCTAGCTGCAGTTACCATGCCCGCGCCAGCCGCCCTTGAGCCCACGGTTTCTTTACAAGACCTCAGCCATTCGGTACGATGAATCGATGCGGAACCGACGAGGAAACGAGGAGCGATAAGACCATGCTGGATGGATTGAAGAGCTTGTTTGGCGGGCGCGAGCACATCGTGGTTCTGGCGGCCGACCATCGGTATTTCGGCGTCGTGGCGGGCCTTGAGAATCCCGCAAGAGTTCTCACTCCCTTGCTCCCTTACGTGGACGCGCTGATGACGGACCCCGGCGTCCTGCGCAACGCGTTTCCGCGCAGCGTCGAGAAACCGGTCATCCTGCGGGCTTCCGGATGCACCACCACGATGAGCGTCCCGGTCCCCGGCTACTTGCAGGAACCCGCCAAGCTCGCCTATCAGCAGCGCACCGGCCGCAAGTTTGACGAAGCGTTTCGAGCGATCCAGGCTAAGGTCGACGCGGGCACGGCAACGGCGGATGAGTTCGACGAGTTTCAGGTTCTGGAGAGCGTCGTCAATCGCCCCGACACCATTGCCAACGAGCGGCTCATCCTCGGCGCGCAGGAAGTGGTCAGGGAAGGCGGAGCCGCGGCCGCCGTCTCCGTGTATCTCAAGACCGAGCACCAGTCCCAGACCCTCGACAACCTGGCCGCCATGTCGCGCCAGGCCCGCGATGCGGGGCTGCCGGTACTGGGGGTTGTGGCGGTCGGCGGCGCGCTCGGGTACCTTGAGAAGGATTCCGACTTCCTCACCCGTGCCGGGGCCATCCTGGTCGCTCACGGCGCGGACATCGTCAAGACCTACAATTGCGGCAAAGGCTTTGAGCGCGTGATTGAAGCGGCGGGCGTCCCCGTGATCGTCGCCGGCGGAAAGATGCCGAAGGGCGTGGATGAGACCCGCGACAGCCTCGAGCTCGCTTACGATTCGATCCAGCGCGGCGCGCGGGGAATTGATTTCGGCCGCCGGGTCTGGCGGCACAAGCACCCGATCCCCATGATTCGCGCCTTGCGGGCCGTCGTCCACGACGGCAGCACGCCCGACGCCGCCTACGAGCTCTTTCAGGTCTTGCAGGAAGGCCAGTTGGCGGCAGCGCCTGCGGGAAAAGGGAGCCGCGCATGACGCTTCCCGCGACCATGAAGTTCGGCCTTTATTACGCCGCCAACGATGTCCGCGTAGCCGAAAAACCCGTTCCGGACATCGGTCCGGCGGAAGTCCTGGTGCGCGTCGCCACCTGCGGCATCTGCGGCAGCGACACGATGCAGTGGTATCGCGGCCCCGCGGTCGAGCGCAACGGCGGCATCAACACCGGCCATGAAATCGCGGGAGAAGTCGTCGCGGCGGGCGATTCCGTCCGTTCCTTCCAGCCCGGCGACCGCGTCGTCGTCGTCCATCATTTTCCCTGCATGCAATGCGCTGCGTGTCTTGACGGCAACGAGACCGCCTGCGAGAAGATGCGCGACAAGTACATTGAGCCGGGCGGCTTCTCGCAATTCATCCGCATTCTTGAGCCCTGCGTCGCGAACGGCATGTTCCCCCTCCCGGACACGATGACGTACGAGCAAGGCTCGTTCGTCGAGCCGCTGGCGTGTGTTGTGCGCGGCGTGCGCAAGACCGGCCCCATCGCCGGACGCAGCGTGCTGATCTTCGGCAGCGGCCTCGCCGGACTTCTGCACATCAAGCTCACCCGGCACCTCGGCGCCTCCAGGATCACCGCCGTCGACACCAACCCGAACCGCATCGAGACGGCCCGCCGCGCCGGGGCCGATGCGGCGATCTCCCCCACCGAAACCATTCCCTCCGCGGACCGCGTTTACGTCTGCACCGGTTCTCCCAAGGCGGCCGAAAGCGCGCTCGCCGCCGTCAATCGGGGCGGCCACATCCTGTTCTTCGCCACCGACGGCCCCGACAAGCAGTTGTCGATCCCGCTCACCCGCTTCTGGACCATGCAGCCCACGGTCGGCTTCAGCTACGGCGCCGCCCCCCGCGACATGCGCGAAGCCTTGGATCTGATCGCCTCCGGCGGTGTCTCCGTCGACGATCTCGTCACGCACCGCTTCGGCATGGACCACATCGCCGAGGCCTTCCAGGTCGCCTCCAGCCCCCGCGACAGCTCCCTCAAAGTGATCGTCGAGCCGAACCTCTAGGCAAATTATTGAAGTGCTATTTTAAGCGGTCATCCTGAGCGCAGCGAAGGACCCGCACTTGTAGTTTCCAGTGGTAGCCACGGCACGATTTCTGTGCCGTGGGCCTGTTCCGAATCAGAGCCGGGAGCGTGAGCGACCGGTGGTTTCTCTTCCTAGCATTTCCCCGTTCTTTATCGCGGTCCTCCTGATCCCGCGCAGCGGGAGAAGGACCTGCACTTCGCTCTTGGTGCCAAGGCGCAACTGTCAGCGCGCGGCGTTTGCCAATCGGAATTCGGAATCTGGAATAGCAGGAGACAAATGGGACGTTTTCCAATCGTTTCCCATTCGCTGGCTGAACGTGGTGCCCAGCCAGGCGTATACTCAGGATGAGATGAACGAGTTGATGTAAGATTCAAAGCAGGGCGTTTCACAGACCCCTTGAGCGAATGCGGGAAGTAGCGGGGAACGTCCCGTCTGTCCCAGGTTATTCCAGGTTATTCCAGGTTATTCCGGTTCGTCTGTCCCCGGTTATTCGTGCCGCTCTGGACCGGCTTCTGGACCCCGACAATGACGGCGTAACGCTCAGTACCCTTCGGAAAGCCGCAGCCGCCGTCGGCCGCGAAATCCGCCTGGAGTTGGTTTAGCAACGGGGGTATCGGAAAACGTCCCGTCTGTCCCCGCTTTCCCCCCGCTTTCCCTGTCCCCGCTTTCCGGATTCTCAGGATAGAATCCTTGCGGGAGGCACAAAAATGGGATTCTGGGAAATTGTGGGAGCCGTCTTTATCGGGGCAAACCTCTCTCACTTGTTCTATGACTGGATAGTTGCGAAGGAAAATGGTGAGGAGTTTTCTTACAATCAGGGGCGGTCAAATTGCTGCCGTCATTGCCGCCAAACTCCCGACAAGTGATGCCCTGTCATAGTCTGCGCGATGCCGCAATCACTTGATGAGCTTGAGCCGCCGCAGATCGGCCTCGTTCCAGCCGATGTCGGCCAGCATGTTTTTCAAGAGTTTTGGGCCGTAGGTTTTTCGGGGATGGTAGTGAACCGTGATTCTCTGGTTGGTGGTTCCGCGCTTGAAGTAAGCGAAGATGGCGCTTCTCCCCGTATCGCGCTGCCAGCCGTCTTTTTCCAGAGCGGCGATGAGGTCGTCAGCGGTAAGGTTCTTTAGCTGGTTCCAGACATTTCCAGAGAAGGCCATTGGACCGTCAGGCTATGCAGCAAAGCCCCCGGCGGGACTGCGGGAATGACCTCCTCGTGAACCGTCAAATCCGGGCCGATGGGCAAGGGGTCGCCGTGCTGGGAGAGGGATTCCAGGTAAACCTGGACCGCTTCCGTCGCATTGTGAAGGGCCTCTTGCTCGGTCGCGCCGTCCACGTGCAGGCCCTTCAAGGCCGGGGCATGGGCGTAGAATGAGCCGTCCTCGTCCCGCTCCACGATGACGGAGATTTTCAGGGAGAGGTGTTTCTTTGCGCCGAATGAATTGGCCATGGTAAAAAGTCCCCTCCGGGTCAGGAACCCATTATACAGCCATTTTAACAACCGGGAACAACCGGGGACAGACGGGACGTATTCCATCGCTGTTGCTTACGCGGCGGGCAGCGGTTTGTAACGCGTAACGCGAATCTTGTTCTGGCGGATGCGCGTCCGGGCGATGTCGTAGGAATTCTGCATTCTCATGAGGGTATCCATATCGACGCCGAAGGCCTTCTCGAAGCGCAGCGCCATGTCGCCGGAGAGATCGGCCTTGGCGTTGAGGAGGCTCGAAAGGGTCGGGCGCGATACGCGCAAAATCTTCGCCGCCTCGGTCACGGAAAGGCCGTGGGCCTGGATAATCTCGGTGCGCAGAAAGCGGCCCGGATGAACGGGGTTCAGCATCCGCATGGCTTTCTCCTCAGTGATAGTCTTCCTAATCAACACTCGGCGTTTCGACGATCAGGCAGCATCCCGGAGTGGCGGCGTTAATTGCCGAGACGACTTGCTGAACATGCAGCCGCAAGACCGGCCAGCGCGGGTTGCCGAGCACCACAATTGCAATCCTCCGGCCTGCCAGGTTCTGCTGGTGGCGGATGTTCTTGTCGGTAGTGAGGAGCAGGTCAAACCCGGCAGCCTCCGCTTGGGTCAGCAACTCGCCATTGGTCAGCCGGTCCCATCCAAGGTCTTTCGTTTTCTTGACTGTGTGACCTTGCAGGAACGGTCCAAGGGGGGATGGCGTACCGTGGTCAAAGAGGATGAGCATCTGCGGGAATCTATGAGTGCAGGGAAACCGGGGCATCCAGGCTGCGGGCCGCGAATTCAAGCACCGCCACAACCTGTTCTCGGGTTACGTCGAACCATTCCATGATCTGCTCAACGCTGGCGCCCGCTTCGAGGTTCTCGAACACGGCAGCAACCGGCATCCGGGTTCCGCGAAACACCCAAGCGCCGCTCACCTTCCCCGGCACGCTTTCCACCACCGGGCATTGCGACCAATCAATCACAGCCATAGCAGTCCTCCTTTCCGGCGTTGCTCACCATCTTCCCCTGACCAAGAGAATAGCACACGGCAGTTAATACGGGACAACCGGGGACAGCCGGGACGTACCCCGCCGTTCTCCAGGTCCCCCCTACCGGCGCGCGGCGGATTGGGCCTTCATGTAAGACCGCAAAATGGCGTTAATCCGCGTCTGATAGCCCTTGCCGTTCTTTTTGAGCCATTCCACGACGTCATGGTCCAGCCGGATTGTCAGACGGTCTTTCGGCTCCGGCAGGGTCAGCGTGGCGGCCTTCCAGAACGATGCGTCCAGTCTGGGAATATCGGAATAGTTAATGTCAGCATCCCGCATCGCGCGCAGGCGCTTGAAGTCACTCTTACCTTTTGCCAGTGGCTTCGAGGTGGTTTTGATAATTCTGCCTTTCATCGCGGTTCGCTCTCCTTGCCGAAATGATTCGCCGCCGTTCGCCGTTCTTATCACTATTCACTATTCACTATTCACTACTCACTGCTTTTACAGCTTTCGCTCCACGTTCGGAAAGGTATCCCACACCCGCACGCCGCAGAAGTGGCTTCCTTCGGTGCAGACCGGGTAGGCGATTCCATGCCGCAGATGGCACGGCGGCCCGAGGTACCGGGCCAGGCGGGGATGGACTTCGCGGACCTGCTCCAGCTCCTCCATGGAGGCCTCGTAGATCTCCTCCTGGGCGTTGAAGCACGTGCGCATAGTCCATTTGTGCAGCAGGTGCAGCAGGCTCCCGGTCTCCACCAGCCGCACCGCCGCCGCGTTCGGCAGCACGTACACGGCAAGCGAAGGCGGAACGCCCATGTCGAGCAACTGATTGCGCGCCTGCCACGCCTCCTGCATGGTCTGGTGATAGAAATCCTCGACCTCGGCGTTTCCGCGCACCAGCATCGGAACGAGGTAGTCGGGCTCGGGGCAGGATGTAGCCGCCAGCAGAGGCCGCGACCCCGGCACGAGGCGATGCCGCTGGTCCTGCGAATCCGCCGTATGGCTCAACTTCTTGAGAAACGTGTAGTTGACGTGCTGCAGCGCCCGCATCATCGGCGAGTGCACGCCCACGTTGAGCGTCTCCAGACGGTAGCGGTTGCGGGCCGGATTGAGCAACTCATCAATAGCGCGCTCGTCGGAAAGTTCGCTCTCGCTCATGCCGAGAACAGCCCGGAGGGATGTCCCGAGAATCCGCTCCGCATCCGGCGTGGCAGCCAGAAGCCGAGAAGTCCGCCCGCCCAGTTCGCGGTCAAACTCGTCCCGGGCGCGGGATCGGCTGCCCGTATCCTGTTGATTTAAAATATGTTGTTCTGGCAGCATCTCCTCGGCCAGCGGCCCGCTGCCGATCCGCTCGAAGAACTGCGGGTCGATTTCCTTCACCCGCTCCACCATCTGGCTTACGATCATAGCCGTTTCGAGGGGAGTGTCTCCGGAGTTACTCATGCGGTAAAGCCGGTGCAGCACCACGCCGGAAATCGTATGCACCATGGCCGTAAAGGTAGCGATGGGGAGCACGTAGCGGGCCACCTCGATGGCTTTCTTATCTACTTGGCGCTCAATACGTTGGCGGCGTTTCTCGGCTGTGTTGTCTGTGATTTTCCAGATATCATTAAGCACCGCCCGGGTCCGCACCGCAAGCTTCTCCCCCAATATCCGGTAAGCGTCCCAGGCCCGCTCAATGGCCCGGACATAGAAATCATGCGCACCATTCGCAAGCGGCGGGACGAAGGCCTGTACCTTGTCGAGGCGCACGTAGCGTTGGCTTTGCTGCTCGGAGTTATAGAAGGGGTGGCTGTGGAGGAAGTTCCAGACAAAGTGCCGGGAGACGTTCTCGAGGCCGAATTCAAAATGCGCGTGCTGAAAAACGGTGTGATGTCCACCGTTGAACGTGGTGGCCCCGATAGCGACGCGCTGCTTTTCGGTGATCTCGTCGGGCGAGATGATGCGCGGCGAATAGCAGGTGCGGGCCGCGGCGATGGCCGAGTCGAACGGCTTCTCAAAGTAATTGCGGAGCGTTACCCGAGGCCGGGTGGATTCGAAAAGCCGTGCTGCGTCGGCCACGCTCATGGCGCGATTGTACTCCGAAAGTCAGCTGAGCAAAACCAGGAAGCAAGCGGAAGAACAGGCAAATTCCCCGCCAATGACAGGGAAACTGCCTGGAAAATAAAATTCAGGAAACGGCTAATTCTGATTGGTCGTGGCGGCCGGAGCGCCGGGCTCGGTCTTGCGTCCGTATTTTCTCTGGAAGCGCTCGACACGGCCGGCGGTGTCCACGAGTTTCTGCTTGCCGGTGAAGAAGGGATGGCACGCGGAGCAGATTTCCATGTGAATCTCGCCTTTGCGGGTCGAACGAGTCTTAAAGACATTGCCGCAGGCGCAAGTGGCCCGCACTTCGTTGTACTCGGGATGGATTCCGGCTTTCATGGTTCACCTTCCGTTTGTTAGCTGAATACGTAGTATAGCTCGGGTTCCTCGCTGGCGCAACCCGGGGGGGGGGGGGGTTGTGTAGCCGCAAAGTGA
>Ga0326597_10010695_pt1 | contig 12202 bp, 11 predicted proteins | sample RVTome_12_FD_203789 | JGI IMG/M metagenome (GOLD analysis project Ga0326597, IMG submission 203789) | Soil microbial communities from uranium-contaminated site in the Upper Colorado River Basin, Wyoming, United States - RVT100D185 | ecosystem: Environmental > Terrestrial > Soil > Contaminated >... | reverse complement strand
TCCCGCATCGCCTCCTCCTCGCGCCTCGATCTCGCCTCGCAAGCCCCATGCGCGCGACCCATGCTATTACTCGGACAGGCTCCCAGTCCCTCGGGCATCTGGGCCTCCGGCTGGCGGTGCCGGATCTGGCCCGGCTACCGCGCGTCGTGCGCCGGCTTCGCCGAGGCGACCGCGACGGGCTCGCTCTTCGACTCCAGGCTGGTCATCTCGGCCGCGAGCATCCGCTCGCCGGCGCCGGCGGGAACGCCCCGGGAGAAGTCCACCGGCGGCAGCACGAACGACACGGCGAGCGCGATCGCCGACATGACTCCTCCCGCGGCGAACACACGGTTCAGCGCGTACGCGAACTGCGCGCGGGCGGCGCCCTCGAGATGGATGGCCCCGGACGGCATGGCCTGCATGCCGCCCGGAAGGTCGAGTCCCGAGAGGCTCCGTGCGAGAATGGCGCCCATCGCGGCCACGCCGATCGCGGCACCCACGCTGCGGGAAAACTGGTTCAGCGAGGTGGCGAGCCCCAGCAGCGAACGGCTCACGCCATGCTGGACCGCGAGCAGGAGGGACAGCATCGACAGCCCCATGCCGCAGCCGAGCCCGAAGACCATGATCAGCAGAGCCGTCGGCGGCGTCTCCGCATCGATCGTGGCGAGCGCGGCGAATGCGACCATGAGCAGCGTCGCGCCGGAGAGCGCCACCGGTCGATAGCCCACGCGGACGGTCAGCCGCGCGCCCACGATCGAGGTCGCGACCCAGCCCAGAAAGAGCGGCGTCAGGGCCCGGCCGGCCTCGGTCGCCGTGCCGCCCATGACGCCCTGCACGAACAGCGGCACGAAGGCAATCGCGCCGAACATGGCCATGCCCGTCATGAACACGACCGTGAGCGAGCGCGCAACGATCGCATGGCGGAAGAGCGCCAGCGGCAGGATGGGGTCCGCGGCGCGGCGTTCCACGGCGAGGAACGCACCGAGCAGGGCGGCGGTCGCCGCCGCCCAGGCGACCGGCGCCCCCGTCTCGCCGCCGATCGCGATAAGGAGGGTCGTCACGCCGGCGAACAGCAGCGCCGCCCCCGGCCAGTCCACCCGCGCGGCCGTCGGCCGCTTCGACGACGGATACGCAAGGGCGATGACGATGGTCGCGAACAGTCCGAACGGCAGATTGAGATAGAACACCCAGCGCCACGACAGGGCGTCGGTGATGTAGCCGCCGACGAGCGGTCCGGCGATCGACGCGACGCCCCAGACGCCGCTGAACAGGGCCTGCGTGCGCGCGCGCTCCTCGAGCGCGTACAGCTCGCCGACGATCGTCATGCTGAGCGGAATCACGGCGCCCGCGCCGAGGCCCTGAATCGCCCGGAACACGATGAGCTGCGTCATCGAGGTGGCGACGCCCGACAGCGCCGAGCCGGCGATGAACACGAAGATCCCCGCCAGGTAGAGCCGCCGCCGGCCGTACAGATCCGACAGGCGGCCCCAGATCGGGACCGACGCCGTCGACGTGAGCAGGTACGCGGAGAAGACCCAGCTGTAATGGGCAAGTCCGCCGAGCGTCGCGATGACGGTCGGCATGGCGGTGCTCACGACGGTGGCTTCGAGGGCGCCGAGACTCATGCCGAGCAGGAGGCCGGCGGTGATGGCGCGCCGACGGCGCGGGCCGATCGGCGCCTGCGGGGGGGCGAGCGACATCTCTCCAGCGTACCACGCGTGCTACACTACGGCGCTGACATTGAATCCTCTCGAGCGCTTCGAGCACGGCGGCGGCACGCTGATCGATGAAGTGCTGGGAGATTCGACGTCGCGCCACCTCGTATTCATGCACGGCTGGGGCGCCAGCCGCGACAGCCTCCGGGCGATCGGCACGCTGTTCCAGGGCGCGTATCGCGTCCATTTGCTCGATCTGCCGGGCTTCGGCGATGCGCCGCCGCCCCCCGCCGACTGGGATACCGGTCACTACACCAATCTCGTTCAGCAGTACGTGCGCGATCGGATCGAAGGGGCGGTCGTCCTCGTGGGCCACTCCTTCGGCGGCCGGATCGGCGTGAGGCTGGCGTCGCGGCGCCTGCCGCAGATCCGCGGCCTCGTGCTGATGGGCGTCCCGGGTCTGCCCGCGCCGCCGCTCTCGCGCGTGCGGCTGCGGCGTGCGGCCGTCCGCCTGTTGCGCAGAATCCTGACGACCCTGCGTCCGATCACGGGCGCCGCGCCGGTCGAGTGGCACACGCGCACGTTCGGATCGAAGGACTACGTGGCGGCCGGCGCGCTGCGATCGGTGCTCGTCCGCGTCGTGAATGAAGATCTCTCGGAGAACGCGAGGGCGATCGCGTGTCCCGTGCTGCTGCTGTGGGGTTCGGAGGATCGCGAGACGCCGCTCTCGCTGGCGAAACGGTACCAGCGGCTGATGAACGGCCTCGCCACCCTCGAGATCCTGGCGCACAAGGACCATTACCCCTACACCGGAACTGGTGCGCACCTCTGCGCGTTCAAGATCCGCTCGTGGCTGCCCGCTCATGTTGCGCCTTAGCTTCTGGCTCCTGCTGGCCGCGAGCGTGGCCGCCCATTCCGATCTGGTCTGGCACCGGCTCCTCGCCTACCTCCGGTACTTCCAGCAGGAGGGCTACCAGCCGATCAGGTTCGTCCGCTGGGTCCACGTGCGGTCGCTCGCCGATCCGGCCGTCTGGCTCGCCGCGGGCACCGCGTGGCTGTTCTCGACCTTTCCGCTGACCTCGTTGGCCCTCTTCATCTTCGGCGCGCATGCGCTGGGCCTCCTGCAGCCCGATCCGCGCCGGTCCGGCAAGATTCCGCTTCGCTTGACCTGGCGCGCGAAGCGCATCCTCGTCGTGGCCTTCATCGCCGCGTCCGCCCTGTGGATCGCCTGGTTCACGCTGTACGCGGCCGCCGGGCTGCAGGCCGCCATGACGGCGTCGGTCGTCGTGTACGCGCTGCTGCCAGTCCTGCTCATCGCGGCAGACACGGTCCTGGCTCCGTACGAGAGGCTCGTCCAGCGCCGCTACGAGGCGGACGCCGTGCGGCGGGTGGCGGACGTCGCTCCGTCCATCATCGGCATCACCGGGAGCTACGGGAAGAGCAGCACGAAGGCGATGCTGGCGCACATCCTGCAGTTTCACGGCCCAACCCTGGCAGCCTCCGGCAGCATCAACACCCTGATGGGCATCACGCGGCACATCCGCGAAGAGCTCGTGGCCGGCCATCAGTTCATGGTGGTCGAGATGGGCGCGTTCAAGACCGGCTCGATCCGCCGGTTGTGCCGCCTGACACCCCCTTCCGCCGGAATGGTCACGGCGGTCGGCGACATGCACCTCGAGCGGTTCGGCTCGACGGACGAGATCGTCAGGGCCAAGAGCGAGCTCGCGATGGCGATCCCGCCGGGCGGGCTGCTCGCGGTGAACGCCGACAGTCCGGGTGCCCTGACGATCGCACGGCTGGCGGCGCACTGCCGGGTGCTGCTCTACGGCGAGACATCGTCCGAAGCGCTCGCGACGAGGCTCGAGCAGGTCGAGTTCTCGGAGCGGGGCACCTCGTTCGTGCTGCGGACGCCCGATCGCGTCCTGACGGCGTTCACCCCGCTCCTGGGGCGCCCGATCGTCCTCAATGCCGCCGGCGCGTTCACGCTGGCGGCCGCGCTGGGCGTCGCCCCGGAGGTCATCGTCGCCGCGCTGCGGACCTTGAAGCCGGTGCCGAACCGCCTCGAGGTGATCAGGGAGCGCGGGATCACCTGGATCCGCGACGCGTACAATTCGAACCAGTTCGGATTCCGGGCGGCGCTGGAGGTTGCGGCGGCACTCCCCGTCTCCAGGCGCTTCCTGGCGACCCCGGGCGTCATCGAGCTCGGGGCGGAGCAGTTTCAAGTGAACCGCGCGCTGGCGCGCGAGGCGGCCGCGGTGTGCGACACGACGCTGGTGGTCGCCGCCACCAACCGCGAAGCGTTCGTCGCGGGGCATCGCGACGCCGGGCGCGAGGATCGGCTCGTGTGCGTGGCGGGACGGACCGAAGCCTTTCGCTGGCTGCACGAGACGGTGAAGGAAGGCGACGCCGTCGTGCTGGAGAACGATCTTCCCGATCTGTACGAGCGGTCGGCGGGAGTGTTCTGGGGTTCGCGAACGTGAGCTGGAGAGAACGAGAACAGGCCTCCGATGGATCATGAGGCGCGGCGCGGCGGCGCACGCCGCACGGTGGCGGTGATGTTCGGCGGGCGGTCGCTCGAGCACGACGTCTCGGTCGTGAGCGGGCTGCAGGTGCTGCACGCGCTCGATGCCGCCGCGTGCGCGCCGCTCCCGCTCTACATCGATCCGAACGGCCGGTGGTGGAGCGGCGACGATCTGTGGCACGGCGAGGCCTTCAAGGGCGGCGGCCCCGACAGGTCGCGGCTGACGGAGATGATGCTGTCGCCCGGCTTCGGGACGTCGGCGCTGGTCCCCGCGGCGCCCGTGGCGCCGGGCCTGCGGCGCAGCGTGCGCGTCGACGTATTCGTGCCGGTCCTGCACGGCACGTTCGGCGAGGACGGCTGCATCCAGGGGTTGCTGGATCTTGGCGGCTGCGCGTACGTCGGGTGCGGCGTCCTCGCGTCGGCGGTCGGCATGAACAAGCGCACCACCAAGGTGCTCGCCGCGCAGGCGGGGGTGCCGGTCGTGCCGTGGCTCTCGTGCGACCGCGCCGTCCTCGAGCGCGATCCGTCATGGCTGCGCGAGCTGCCCGCGCGGGTCGAGGCCGCCTTCGGCTGGCCCGCCATCGTCAAGCCCTGCAACCTGGGGTCGAGCGCGGGGGTGACCATTGCCGCGTCCCGCGAGGAGCTCGTCGCGGGCGTGCTGAGGGTGTTCGAGTACGACCTCGAAGCGCTGATCGAGCCGTTCATCAAGAATCGGCTGGAGCTCAACGTGGCCGTGGCCGGGCTCGACGAACCGGTGGCCTCGACGACTGAGATGCCGGTGACGCAGCAGGAGTCGCTCCTGAGCTTCAGCGACAAGTACAAGCGTCAGGGGCGCAAGAGCATCGGGTCGAGCGAAGGCATGGCCGGCGCCCTCCGCGTCCTCGATCCCCAGGACCTGCCGGTCGAGATGCGCGAGCGGGCGCGCCGGCTGGCGACGACCGTGTTCACGCTCCTCGGCTGCGAAGGGATCTCCCGCGTCGACTTCCTCATCGATGCGGACAGGAACGAGCTGTTCTTCAACGAGATCAACACGCAGCCGGGCTCCTTCGCCTTCTACCTCTGGTCGGCGGCGCCGCATTACTGGACGCTCACCGAGCTGATCGCGCGGCTCATCGTCCGGGCCGAACGGATTCAGGCGATCAAGCGCGGCCTTCAGCGCCGGCCGCCGGCGGAGCTGCAGCTGCTGACGTGACGGTTCGGCGACGACGAGGCGCGCGCCGCACCGGGCGTCACCGAGTCGGCTCGTTGCACGGCGCCGCACCCGCGCGTTGACACGCCCTCGCGCCCGCAGGACAATCGTCCGGCGGCCCCAATCAGCCTTGTGAAGCACATTCTTGTCGTCGACGACGACCAGTCGGTCCTGAAGATGCTGACGCGCGCGCTGGGCGCGTACGAACTGACCATCGCCCGCTGCGGCTCCGAGGCGTTGCTCCTCGCCGGGCAATGCCAGCCCGACCTGCTGATCACCGATTACCTGATGCCGGAGATGACCGGGGACGAGCTGATCGCGCGGATGCGCGAGATGCGGCCCAGCCTGAAGGCGCTCGTGATTACGGGCCACGGCGACGTGCTCGACCGCGAGTTGCCCGACTGGTGGCAGGCCGAGGCGCATCTCGCCAAGCCGTTCCGCATCCAGGCGCTGCGTGACGTGGTGAGCACGCTCATCGGCGTCGCCTAGTACTTCCGCTTCTGCTGCCGCACGATGTCGAACTTCGCGGTGTCGGCGATCGCCATGACCGCCATCACGCCGGCCTGGACGGGGTCGGACACGACGAGGTCCGCCATGTCGGGGACCCCGCCGGCCATGTTGAGCGAAATCACGATCAGCCCCTTCCGACGCACCTCCTCGACGGCGTGAGCGATGTCCCCGCCCATGATCGAGCCGGCGAGCACCAGCAGCCGCACGCGCGGCAGCCGGACGACCGATCGCACCGCGCTCGCGAGCGCCTCCTCGCCGACCAGCGGAATCGTGTCGACCGAGATCCGTTCGCCGCGGATGTTGTGGCGGTCCGCCTCGGCAATGGCGCCGAGCGCGACCTGGCCGACCTGCGCGCCGCCGCCCATGATGATGATCCGCTTGCCGTAGATCTTCGAGAACGACGGCGTCAGCTCGACGCGCGAGACGCCCGCCACGCCGCGCAGGCCGTCCAGGATCGGTTCGATGCTTTCGTCCACCGCGAACTCGAAGTAGATCTCGGCGTCGCGATCCGGGTGAGGGATGATGTCGACGTAGCTGATGTTGGCGCGGCAATCGGCCAGGACCTTGGTCAACCCGAACAGCATGCCGGGCTGGTTCGAGACGGTCGTCAGGACGGCGTAGGCGGACATGACCGGGGAATGTACCACGGGAGTCGGCCTCGACGGCGCCCGACCTCCCGGGCCGCGAGCCGGCGCCCCGGGCGGAGGAGCCGGCGGCCGATCGCGGGGGCCAGGGTAAACTCTCGAGCGAAAGGATGGGCATGGATCTGCTTCAGTTCGTCCGCGGCTGCACGTTCGACGACTTCCTGCTGACCCCGCAGTGCGGGGTGCTGCCGCGGCGCGATCCGGCCGCCGTCGACCTCTCTGCGCGCTTTTCCGAGCACCTGACGCTTCAGCGGCCGCTCGTGTCGGCCAACATGGACACGGTGACGCGCGCGGCGATGGCCATCGTGCTCGCGGAGGAAGGGGGCATCGGCGTGATCGACCGCGGGTTCCGCGCGGGCGACATCGAGCCCCAGGTCGCCGAAGTGTCCTCGGTGAAGCGCCGGCAGCACGGGGTCATCAGCGACCCGCACACGATCGAGCCCTCCCGCCGCCTCGCCGACGCGATCCGCAAGATGCAGCAGACCGGTGTCGGCACGCTCGCGGTCGTCGACGATCGGCGCCGGCTGGCCGGGCTGCTCACCCAGCGCGACGTGCGGTTCGTCGGCCCCGACGTCCTCGTGTCGGCGCGCATGACGCCGCGCGATCGGCTCGTCGTCCACACCGGGTCCGTCTCGCTCGCCGATGCCGAGCGCGTGATGATCGCGCACAAGATCAAGAAGCTGCCGCTCGTCAACGCCGACGACACGCTGCGCGGCCTCATCACCGCCAGAGACCTCGTCATGCACCGGCAGCACCCGTTCGCGACCAGGGACGATCAGGGCCGCCTTCGCGTGGCCGCCGCCGTGGGCGCCACCGGCGACTACCTGGAGCGCGCGGCCGACGTGGTCCGCGCCGGGGCCGACGTGCTCGTCATCGACATCGCCCATGGCCATTCCCAGGTGATGGAGCGCGCCCTCGAGGCGGTGCGGAAGCAGTGCGGCAACATCGACGTGATCGCCGGCAACGTGGCGACCGCCGACGGCGCCCGCTTCCTCCTCGAGCGCGGCGCCAATGCCGTCAAGGTCGGCATCGGACCGGGCGGCGGCTGCACGACGCGCCTGACGACGAGCTTCGGGATCCCGCAGGTCGAGGCGCTCGTGCAATGCCGGCTGGCGGTGGGCGACCGGATTCCCATCGTCGCCGATGGCGGCGTGCGTCGCGACGGCAGCATCGCCGAGGCGCTGATGTTCGGCGGCGACTGCGTGATGCTGGGGAGCGCGTTCGCCGGCACGCAGGAGGCCCCAGGCGACCTCGTCTTCAAGTCGGTGCTGGTGCCCGAATCGCAGAAGATCGTGACGGTGCCGTTCAAGGTGTTTCGCGGGATGGCCTCGCTCGGCGCCGTGCGCGATCGACTCGATCTGGAGGAGGCGGACCGCGTCGAGCTGGAGGCGATTGGGGCCGAAGGGCTCGAGGTCAGCGTGCCGGCCCGCGGATCGGCGCGGACGGTGATTCACGACATGCTGAAGCACCTCTGCTCGGCGATCAGCTACGGCGGCGCGCGAAGCCTGCAGGAGCTGCGGCAGAAGTTCTGGGCGCACCCGGAGCAGTACTTGGTCAGGTTGTCGGCGGCGTCGCGCGCCGAGTCGTTTCACCGGTCGTGAGACGGACCTCTATCGCGAGCGGTGACCGGTCTCGCGCGACACTTCGCGCACCAGCTCGGCGACGTCGCGCGGGCGGCCGCTCCAGGCGAGATCGGCCTGCGAGATCATTCCCGCGAGGCAGCCTTGCTCGTCGACGACCGGAACGCGCCGGATCTGGTGCCTCTCCATCGTCGCGATCACGACGTCGAGCGGCGCGTCGACCGGCACCGTGATGACCTGCTGCGTCATGCAGATTTCCGCGGTGTAGGCCAGCGGGTTCTTCTCCTCGGCCACCACCCGGCACACGATATCCCGATCGGTCACGACACCGATGGGATGCTCGGCCAGATCGATCACCGGAATCTCGCCACAGTCGTGCTGCACCATCAGCTTGGCGACCTGATCCAACGGCGTCTCCGACGTGCAGCAGGCCGGATTGACCGTCATGACGTCGCGAGCCAGCTGAGCCATAGGCATCCTCCAGGGCAACAGCATGTCACGATTGCGCCGCGCGCGATCACGAATCGGATCGCGGCGGGCCATCGCCCGGTTGCGGACATGGCGCCGTGTGGGAGAATCGCGTCGCCATGCGGATTGCTCAAGCCGGTGCGATCGCCGTCCGCGGGAGCGGAGCGGATGCCGAGGTCCTCGTCGTTCGCGCCCGGAAGAAGCCGGACGACTGGATCTTTCCGAAAGGGCACATCGAGCGCGGCGAAACCGCCGCCCAGGCCGCGGTGCGCGAGCTGCGCGAAGAAGCCGGCGTGGTGGGCGACGTGGTGCGGCCCCTCGGGACGTCGACGTTCCGCCTCGGCGACCGGGAGGTGGAGGTCGCGTACTTCCTCGTCCGGTTCGTCGGCACGGCGCCGCCGGCCGAACAGCGTGAGACCGAATGGCTCGCGGTCGCGGCCGCCAGGGCCCGCCTGACGTTCGCAGACGCGCGGCGGCATCTGGACGCGGTCGAGCGCGCGATGGCCGGGATGGACGGAGCCGGAAGCGCCGGCTGACGAGAGCGATCAGGGCTGGGACGCGCGATTCTGCTGCGCGTCGAGGAACTTCACCAGTTCGCGGTTCTCGGGAAAATCGCGCGCGAGACCCTGCGCCAGCGTGACCGCCTCCGCGAGGTTCTGTTCCCGCACGTGCAGGTCCCAGAGGGCGAACATCGCTTCAGCCTTGATGAAGAAGTCCGCCTCGGTCGCCGCCGCCTCACGTATCGTCGCCAGCGCACGCTTCTTGTTGCCGCCGCCCAGGATCCAGCGCGTCCCCCTCGGCATCCGCGTGTCGACGATGTAGTCGATCCAGCCGCGTGCGACGCGCGCCCGTACGTGTTCGGGCTGACGCTTCAGCACGGCATCGAGCGACCGTCTCGCCTCCCAGTACTCGTCCCATCCCGTCCTGCGGCCAAGCGTTCCCAGTTGGAGCCAGACGTAGTTCAGGTCGAGCTTGCCGAGGAAGAACAGCGCGACGTCGTCTTCCGGATCTGCCGCCAGCTTCGCCCGCGCCAGGGTCCGGCCGGCGGCCGTGTCGCTCAGGAAGGCGTCCATCCACTCCCGGCATTCCTCGCACTGCTTCAAGGCCTTCGACCGGTCGCGCTCGCCGCCGAGCGCCGCCTTGATCTGGAAATGCAACGCCGACGTGCGGAGCTCGTAGGCGGCAAGATCGTCGGGGTCGGCCGAGCGCAGTTCCAGCGCCTGCGCCGCGGCCTCGTCGTATCGCGCGTTGTAGAAGGCGCGTTGCGCATCCAGCAGCGTGCGGCCCCCGCCCTGACCCGGCGGGGCGTGGGAGGCCGACTGCGGCGCGCCGGCGGCGCTCACCCACAATCCCGTGGCGATCCCGACGGCGGCGACGACGCGGTCGATTCTTCTTGGGGACCCCGCCGCGGCGCGGAGCGATCCCCCGTTGGCGACGCCATCGGCGAGCGTCTCGCGAATCCGCACACCAGCATCATGACATGTTCCGGCCGGCCCCACGCGCCCGGCTTGTGGTCCGGGCCGGGCGAAAGATGGGACTTACAGGCCTGTGCGGGCCACCTTCAGGGTCGGTCGGTCGAAATCCAGGTTCTCGGTCACCCGCGTGCCGTCCTTACGGAATGCGTCGGCGAGCAACCGGATCCGGCGTTTGGCTTCCCCGAGATCGTGGTTGTCGAGATTGATGTTGAGCAGGTCGATGTACCAGGGGAGCTTCACCCCTTCGGTGACGTAGGTTTCGACGATTTCCCGGGCGATTGGGAGCGTCGTGTCCTTGGAGTCGTCGTGAACGTCCCGATCGCTCGCCTTTCGCAGCTTGTCGTACTCCTCGGCCAGGAGCCGCGCGAACAACTGCCGCGTGAATCGGTCGCCCGCTTTCACCCCGCTTGCGTCGTCGTCTGCCGTCAGCGCCGCGTTCTTGTGCAGCCACTCCCAGAGGATGCTGAGGCGGATTTCTCCGGTCGCCATGTCCTCCATCAAGTACAGGACGTCGTCGTTGCCGAAGAAATCGGCCGGCTTGAGCGCGGCGGCCTGAAGGCCCTGGCCGAAGGCGTTGCCGTACTGCACGGCCACGCTGAGCAGATCGCGCGCGCCCCGAATCGTCCGCGGCGCCGGTTCGAGCAGCGCGAGACCGTCGCCGTCGGCGGCGGTGTAGGTGAGCGGCGGAAAGGTCCGCCCCAGCTGGTTGGCCTGCCCGACGCGTTCCCAGACCGGCCGCACGATGTGGACCATCTTCCAGTGCGCGACCCACTTGCCGCTCGCGCCTTCCCGCTGCTCCCGTTCGGCGCCGGCGACCGCCCGCTTCATGCCGCTGGCCACGCCATCCTGCGAGCCCACCGGGATGTTCGGCTCCATCCCGCCCTGCCAGAGGGCGAACCGGCCGTGCCGGTCGGGGGTGTTCACGGCGCGCCGCACGCGGTCCTCGTAGTTCCGCATGTAGCCGTAGGTCATCGTGATCGCGTCGATGTTCGGGTTGACGAACGACTCGTCCCAGGCCATCGCGTCGGAGACGCTGTTGATGTAGTCCCATCGTCCCGTGTTGAAGCCGACGAAGTGCGGGCCGAGCGCCGCGCGGATCTCCATCAGCTGGAAGCAGGCCTCGAGCTGCTCGACGAGCACGTACGCCTTGATCGTGCCGACGGCGAGGCCGAGGTGCCCTTCGAGTGCCGTAAGCAGGTCGCTCCAGAGCGCCGCCTCTTCGGCCGTCTGGATCTTCGGCAGGTAGAGTACCAGCGAGGCGCCGGCGCGCTGGAGGGCGCGATAGTTGTTCACGACGTAGAGCGTCATATCGACGATTGACGCGGAGAAGCTGGAGCCGTCCTGGTGGCGGATGTGCCGGTCGTCGAGATGGAGGCCGCGTGCGCGGAAGATCTTCGTGGTGAAGGCGAGTTGCGCGGTCCAATCGGAGATGATCGAGCGTCCCAGGAAATCCTGCGCCCACCGGTTCATCTCGGCCGCCACCTGCTCGGCGCCGGTCATGAAGACCGGATCGCGGTGGATGGCCAGCTTCAGGTTTCGCTGGTTGTCGAGCGACATCGTCGACACCTGCCCCAGGGCGTCTTCGCCGTCGAACATCCAGCCGTCGGCGCCCGACAGCAGGGCGTACGCCACATTGCGGATGCTCTTCGCAACAGACGTGTGCGGTCGCGCCGCCGGGCCGGTGCCTTGAATCCACTGCCGCTGCAGGTCGGCCGGGATGTCGCCCCCGGCGAATGCGCCCTGGCGGGCGTCCTGGACCCTGATTCGCGTGCGCGCGATGGAGGCGTCGGGATCGAGGAATGCGATGCGCCGCCGGTTCCGCGCGCGCGCCTCCCGCCGCTCGATCCGGCTGACCATCACCGCTTTCCGGTCGGGATCCAACCTCGCGAGCGCCGCCAGCGCCGCGAGGGCCTCCGGCGTGTAGACGTCGTGGTACTCGGCCTGCAGATTTCCACGGATTACCAGCGTGCTCATCGTGCGGTCTCCTCCCGGTCCGACGCAGAAGCTACATCATGGCGTCGGTTCGAGGCTAGTAGGACTTTGTCAGACGCGGCGCGAAGACTGGCCAGAAACTGGCTTGAGAGCGAACCGTTCGGAGGCGCGCGAGGCAGGACGGCCGGAAACCGTGTCGCAGGCGCCGAAATCCGCGTGGGTGACGCAGGTGGGGCCCCGCGCTCCCGC
>Ga0326597_10010693_pt1 | contig 12203 bp, 9 predicted proteins | sample RVTome_12_FD_203789 | JGI IMG/M metagenome (GOLD analysis project Ga0326597, IMG submission 203789) | Soil microbial communities from uranium-contaminated site in the Upper Colorado River Basin, Wyoming, United States - RVT100D185 | ecosystem: Environmental > Terrestrial > Soil > Contaminated >... | reverse complement strand
TGAACGATCTCGCGAGCATCCGAGTCCTGAATGCCCTTCGACCGAGCCAGCCGGTACACCAGCGGCTCGTAAATCGACACGAACTGTTCCCACGCCTGAACGTCTTGCTTGTCAGGCAGTCGGGCAATCAGGCTGTGTCGTGTTTCAGGGACGGGAGTTTTCATGCTTACATTCTCGCTCACTACCAGTAAACAGCCAGCTGGCGCGAAATCCTTTCACGAGAATCTCAACTTTCTCCGGCACTTTCAGCGATTCCGCGATCAATTTTCGTCGTTCTAGGCTGGTCAAACGGCGAAGCTAAGAATTTTGCGCGACGAGAACTAGCATAGGCGTCGAACCAGGTATCCCGCCGGCGCTCGATCACATAACGACCAGACTCGATCAAGCGTGTTTCGGCTATGAGCCAACTAGCATGCCTCATGCCAGGGTGTCATAATCGGGGTCCGCGAGTCCGTAGAGGAGAACGCAAAAGCAGACACTCAACAATTGACCACGTGAATTGTTGAGTGTCTGATCTCCCTGGCTTAGATAACTTGATGGTTCTACTTCACAGATGCGGCCACAGATGATCTGACTCGAAGAGCTGCTCGCGAATGGCTTCCTTTTCTTCCTCGTCGAATTCGTCATCGTGGCGGACCGCGTTATATCTTTCCATCTTGTCGATCAGTCCCTTCCGCTTGCGGCGCACCGTCGTCCGAAACCGGTGGAACTCGGCGGACGATACCAGTTCGTGCCGGGCGAGGAAGCCGTAGTACTCCAGCAAGGACTCAAAAACGGCCTCAAGCATGGCCCGGTTTACGTCGCCGAACTTGAATATGAACTTATGCACGATCGGCGTGAAGTGCCGATCCACATGGCCGATGTCTTCCTGCAGCAGCCCCACCATGTTCGATACGCGATCGACGAAATCGAAGAAGCTCTGGAGCGTCTTGATGATATCGCCACACCGGCTGCGAGAGTCCGGATCGGCCGCTAGGCTGCGGCCCAATGCTTGCATGCGATCGAAGTTGTAGGCCGCGCACAATTGATCCAGCTTCTCCAGCTCTTCCCGATCCGATAAACGCTCGATCTCTTCGCGGTCCACCGGGCGGACCAGGTAATCGGAGAAGTTGCCGCCGTGTCGGGCGAGATACCGTTGGATCTCCAGGTTGCCCCGCGTGACTTCGTTCGAGGGGTCAAGTCGCAGCGCAGCCGACAGATGGGCCTCCGCTTCACCCGCGTTGCCTGCCATCAGATGGAACAAACCGAGATTGCTGCGGAAAAATGCGTTTTCGGGTTCCATCGCCGTTGCCTTGGATGAATGGCGCAGGGCCGTCGCGACGTCTCCCAATTGGGCCGTGGCGTTTGCCAGGTGATCCCAAAACAGTGCCCGGTCCGGAAAACGTTCGAGCAGGATCTCCAGGCAGCGTTGGCACAGATCGAACCGCCACAGGTTTTCGAGGTTATCGTGAAGATTGGTGGCCTCCACTTCCGCGTTTTGGGGATCCCCCACGTCGAGCATCAGACGGAGCCCCGTTTCAATCTGTTCCGCCTCGCAGCGGTCCGTTCCGGCGATCATCCGGCGCAAGCTGCTTTCCAGAACGGCGGGATAGAATTCCGGGCATTCGCGTGCGATGTCTTCGAGTTCCTCGAGGATCTCGCCAGGCGACCGCGCCAAACCGGCAAACGGCATCATCAAGGCAGCCTGGATCGCCGAATAACGATGCTCGGCGGCTTTCCATGCATCGGTCTCTTGAATCTTCATGATGGCTTCTCTCGCGAACGAATAGCTCGTTTAGGATCGTCCAGAAAAGAATTTCGTCAAGTGGCTGGGGCTTCTAACCGCAGCGCTGCGGCAGGATGACACAGCCACCTGCGATTCACATCAACTCGAAAAACGATTGGCGTCGTCTATGGAATTTGCTTCCAGTGGGCGGTGCCCGAACCAAGCGCCGCACCGAATGGCGGCTTCGCGCCGCGGCTGGGCACGGAAGGTCCAACATCGGTGAGCTGAGTCATGCGCATGAAGAACGGCTATGGGAATACAGCACTTTGGGCGGCGAGACCATGATGACGCCGCACTTTTTGTGTAACACGAGCCCAAAGTGATCGCGGTAGGGACGGCCATTGCTGGCCGCCCCCCGCACAGATCCGTACGTGAAGGACTACCTCATACGGCTCTTCCCTTAGGTAGGACGGTCACGATGTTGCCATCGCCACGTGCCGTGAACATCCATTCGTATGTTAATCGCTTTTCTCGGCTCAGAGTCCGATGCGATGACGAACGAAATGTTACTCCCCTCGAGTGACTCCCTTCCCTCCACAAACTCCGCCGCCGGCGTTCCGGTTTTGTTCGCTCGCTTCGTTGGTACTATGGAGCCATCTGACCCCCCATTCACGTGCATGTCGGCTGTACCGCCTGAGGCGTTTTCCGACCGTTCCCAAAGAGTAAATGTTCCTTGAGAAGTTCCTGGGGTCTCCCGGTTCTCGCGCTTGGGGTTTCCATGCATGCTGAGGTTCTACGACTCCGCCGTGCCACTCGGTTCCTCGCCAGAACGCAACCGAGCATGTTGTCTTCCCACTACACAGACAGGGTCGACGCACGAAAAGTGTGATTTCGGAGCTCAATGGCTCGCCTGCATGTACCTCTGTTGTGGCTACACCTATGGCGTTACCGTCATCGGCGTACAACTCGAGGCCAGCGTGACTGGCTAGGTCTTCACTGTAGGACTCTTTCATCTCATTTTCCGCACTTCTCGGACACAATATGGTGTGCTTGCATTTTGCTGCATTCTCTACATCTTGTGACAGCATCGTGACAGCATGCTAAATCGATCACGGATTCCGGCAAAGTAATTCACCCCCCCAATGGCAAGCTTTGCGCCATTTTGTGCAAGCATTTCAGTCCTTGCACGATATGTAGTGGTGAAATACACGAGATAATTCGCGCGAGAAGTGCGGAACGTGCGTTTCATTCCCAACTCCAAGCCGGTTTATCCCGGCGCTTTCCTGTGTCCCCGTTGCCCCCGTCCCCGTTGCCCCCGCCTCTTCACACCACTACGGCATGCGCCTCAGCACCGGGCGGTTCAGGCGGTGACTAACGCGGAAGACGATGCTTAGCCGTACCTGGGATCGATCTTGGTCAGTTCCCAAGGCACCACGAGAACCTACTGCAAGATGCATTTGGGAGGCAGCGAACCGATCTGTTTCACGCCTGGTGACATGCTGTTGGCTTTTTCTGTGACTGGCCAAACGATGGGCGTCGCGATTTGTGCCGATGCCTCGAAAGCGACGCATCCGCCGGGGTATGCCGAGGCTGGCGCCAAGATCTACGCCGCCGGGGTCTTTCTGACTGCCGAGTGGTACGCGACAGACGCGCCAAGACTGGCGGGCTATTCGGCGGAAACCACCGTCGAGATCTCGTTAGCGAAATATTCCGCCAATGGGCATTGCCTTAGCGAAAGCCTTCGCTATACTGACTAGCGAAGACTTTCGCTACCTTGGTGTCGCGTCCGTGCGGAAGCTGGTTGGTGACGATTGATTCGGAGACTCACTATGCGGAAATCGGGACCATCTCAACCCACAGAAGTCGAGTTGCAGATTCTGAGGATTCTCTGGGAGCTTGGGCCAAGCCCGGTGCGAGATATTCATGCGCGGCTCTATGCGGACAAGGGGACCATCTACTCCACAACGGTCAAGATGCTCTCCGTCATGTTGGACAAAGGATTGGTCAGGCGTGACGAGAATGCGTCGCCACACATCTATCGTGCTGCGTTCTCCCGCGAGACCGCAGGGAAACGGATGCTGAGCGATCTGATCGATAAAGTGTACGACGGGGCGGCGATGAGCCTGGTGCTTCAGGCTTTGGCTTCCACGCAAGCCACGAAAGAAGAGCTTGACGAAGTGCGACGTTTGCTCGATCAAATGGAGGGGAAATGAGCCATGAACATTTTCCACGTCCCCGCGAATCTTGTTGATCGGCTGGGCTGGGTGCTGGTGCATTCGGCTTGGCAATTCACACTCATTGCGTTGGTGGCGTTGCTGCTCGTACAGGCCGCGCGGCGGTGCTCGGCGGCGAGCAGGTACTGGATGTTGCTGCTGGCCTTCGCGGCAATGGTGGCGTCGCCCGTCGTCACGTTGCTTGTTATCTCGGTTGATGAGTTTGTCATCCCGGTTGATGAATCGATTGCGGCGGTGGCGGCGACGGCGGGCCAAATTGGTCCGGCAATGAACGCGGCGCTGCCCGAACCGGTTGGGAATATGCGCCCGATTACAGGTGGCGATGCGCGTGAATTGCCAACCACGACCACATCGGCACTCTCATGGCAATCAGCGGTCGATCGTGCTGTACGACCTTGGCTGAGCGTGATCGTGGGGATTTGGTGCCTCGGCGTTTTGGCGTTTGCGTGGCGACCGCTGTTGAGCTGGCACACCGTGCGACGCTTGCGGTCGGTCGGCGTTTCGCCGGTGCCGGCCGACGTGGCGGCGATGTTGCGGCGGACGGCCGATCGGCTCCGAGTTCGGCAAGCGGTGCAGATTCTGCAATCGACGCTCACTCGCGTGCCGGTCGTGATCGGCTATCTGCGGCCCGTGATTCTGTTGCCCGTCAGTGTGATCTCCGGCGTGCCGACCTCGCAACTGGAAGCCATCCTGGCTCATGAACTGGCGCACGTTCGGCGGCATGACTTCCTGGTGAACCTGCTGCAGACGCTGGTGGAAACGCTGTTCTTTTACCATCCGGCGGTGTGGTGGCTGTCGCACCGGATTCGAGTCGAGCGGGAAAACTGCTGCGACGATCTGGCCGTGGCGGCGCTGGGCAGCCGTGTCGAGTACGGTCGAGCGTTGTTGGCCCTCGAAGAACTTCGCGGCACGACGACGGCCCTGGCCCTCGGCGTTCGCGGCGGCTCGCTGCTGGACCGCGTCCGGCGTCTCTTCGGCCGCGACCCGGCCGAGCGAAGCGTGGGTGCCGGCGTCGTCGTCGGCGTCGGGCTGCTGGCGCTAGTTATCATCGCCGTGGGCGTTTGGAGTTCAACGCAGGCCGATGACGATGGGACAACGCCGGGAGCGACCGCCAAGCTGGACGGCGGCATTGAAATCAAGCTGCTGGGCGTTTCGTATCAGCCTTCCGAGAACCAGCCCTGGTGGACGCCCGAGGGCGCCGTACTTCCGGGCGACCCTCTCGCAAGTCGGTGGAAGTCCGGGAAGACGCGTGTGCATGACGAGGGTGAACATCGCGAGCTGGCGCTGGAGGTTACTGGAGCGGAGGGGGATGTCCACGCCTTGGTCGATTTCGCACCCGGCGAAACGCTCGGGCTGTGGTCGACCTTTTGGAACGTCCAGGACGACGATCAGAACAAGAAAAAGGTGACCTTGATTCGGGCGGTATCAGCTGGATTCCCAAAAGATCAGAAGCAAAGGGACGTTCTAGTGCGTTTGGCCGTGGCCCCGTGGCAACCGTACGAGCAGATCGACCTGAAGCGGGCGAAGCCGGGAGAAAAGACAAGGAACGGCAGCGTCGAATTCCGGCAAGTCCAGGAACGAACGGATGGAACCACGCAGGTCGATCTCGCCTTTCCGGCGAACTTCGAACTTCGGGCAAATCACGAAGTCGTCGGTGAGGATCTCGACGGCCACAAAGTCGTGCTTTCTGGCACCACCATTGCCGATGCCGGCGCCCGTGGCTGGATTTTCCCTTGCCCGCTCGACCGACTGGTCAGGGTACGCGTTCGTTTCCGCTGGTACACGCACGAAGTCACTTTTCGCGACGTTTCACTTCACCCCGGACACGTGACGAAGGTAAAAGCCAAAGTAACAAAGCTTGATCCGCCGCCGGACGTATCTTTGGATGTGTTTGCGCCAGTCGCCGACGAGGCTTACGCGCGCCCCACGGCGGACGACCAACGAGCTACCGCGACGATTCCCGCCGAAGCTTGGGGCCAGCCGGTGGATGGCCTGCGAGTGGCAATTGCCTTACGGACGCCTCCGATCGATAAGGATGAACGTCTCTGCTACGACATCGTGGTGGAAAACGTGAGCGACCACGACATTCTATTCTCCGCCGAGGTCGGCGTCAGTACTTGGCATTACTTCTTTAAGGCGAAGCTGGTCGATGCCGACGGAAAGCAGGTGGCGCAGCAAGCAGGTATCAGTTTCCTGGGAGGGAGATTGACTCGAATTTGGCTGAAGCCAAAGGAGCGCTGTGTGATTTTCTCCTGGGCTTCGAGATTGTTCAAGCTCGACGCGGAAGGGAAACCGCTTGCCAGGCCCGAGGAATATCTCGGTTTTTCGCATTCGTCTTTCAGTGTCAAGCCGGGCCGATATTCCCTTTCGGCCGCGGTGGAGCTGGGACCGGGTTGGTCCAGCGTGGATCCTATCTCCAAAAAGCGGACGGTGCTGTCACCAGCCCCGGGAGAATGGAGCGGCAAGCTCCAGACCGGCGCGGTGCCGGTCGCGCTGTTCACTCAGCCGGCACCAGCGGATGAGGCCGCCGCCAAATATCCGCCGATTGAATTTCGAAGGGCCGTCGCCGCGGGACGACAGGCAATGCTTAAGTCCGAACGGGATAAGCACAAGCATCCGCCGATTGAATTCCGGGTCGCTGTCAGCAAGGCCGATCGCGATGCCGATGGAGTCGCGTGGTTTCCGATCATAGAGCCGCGCACACCGGGTCCGGCGGAACAGTCCGGAGCCAACGTGCCGATCGAAGAAAAGCTCGATGAACAATGGCGTGGGTTGTTGTGGGACAAGGCCGAGCACACGCTGCTTGCCGACGGAACTTGGCGCGTCGTGAAGTGCGAAGTCGTTCCGGTTGCCGACGCGAATCCTGCGGAGCCGCATTTCTCGATTCAGTTCACGCTCGACGCTGTGGGAGGTGCGGCTCTGCGGCGGCTGACGAAGGCGCATTCGAATCAGTCGCTCGCCATCGTCGTGGATGGGACGATCGTTGTCGCTCCGGTCATCCGCAGTGAAATCGGTGAGTCGGTCGAGATCAGCGGCAACTTCACTCGCGAGCAAGCGGACAAATTGGCCGCCACCATTCGCGGCGGCAACGCAGACGGAGGTCAACCACTAGCCATGACGGCGCAAGCGAGGATTGTTCACTCGAACGATCTCGAAATGCGGGTCCAGCAAGCGGGAACGATTGTGTCGCTGAAAGTTGGTGCCGGCGCAAAGGTGAAGAAGAACGACGTGCTGGCCGTCGTCAACAATGCAGAGTCCTCGAAACCAGAGGACATTGTTGCTCCCCTCGATGGCGAGGTGGTGAAGGTCTTCGTGCGGGACGGGGAGCAGGTCAAGGCCGGTCAGGGCATCCTGCGAATCGTGCAACTCGATCAGGTTGTGGTCGAGAGCGAATTGAAACTGGCCGACCTGTTACCACGCGGACTCATCGGCAAGGTCGAGATTTCGCTCGATGGCAAAGACACGTTTGAATTTCCGGGGAAGGTCACCTTCATTGACCCGAAGGCTGACGCCAGCGGTAACCATCGTATCCGCGTTGAAGTTGAGAATCGGCAGCAAGACGGGAAGTGGCTGCTCGTCCCTGGCCAATTGGCAAAGCTCACAATACTGAGCGGTGCCGATGGGGATGGCCGAAAAGGAGAGCAGCAGGGCATTGCCCCTCTGGTTGACGAAGTCAGAGCCATCTTTGTCCTGCGCTTCGCAGAGGCCAAGTCGGCCATCGCGGCCCTGAAAGCCGAGGCTGCCATCCGGGAGATTCGTGGCTTTGAGGCGACGATTGATCCGCGGCTGAACACAGTCCTAATTATCGCAGATGCTGACACGCTGAAAGCTTTGCAGGAAATCTTGGACCGGCTCGACTCGAAGAACGCCCCATCAACCGTGTTCACACCGGCAGATCTTGGGCCGGAGTACGACGGGAAGGAAGTGACAATGATCTTCAAGATCATTGACACTCAACTCATCGGCGGCGAGCGTGAAGGTGAGTTTCCACACGTCAAGCTGCACTACGTTGGCATGCAGGAGCCTCCGTATTTGGGCGTCTATGTGAAAGGTGAACTCGCGGACGTTCTCCACCGTTCCGCATGCGTCTCACCGGACGACAAGCTTGTCGGTCGGTCCATCAAGGCATCAGGACGCATCAAGATCCACAAGGACTTTCCCAAGGGTGAGGATCAGACTCCCGCGTACTTTCTCGACCTAAGAGACTGGAAAAAGTTTCAAATCCTGCCAGAATCTACAGGGAAATAACAATCCGACGCAGACGGCGGGGATTTTGCGTCCGGCGTGGCAATACCAGTTGGAACGGTCGGCGTGCTGCCGTGGAAAACTGGAAGGACGCATTTTCGGATTCGTTCACAAAGGCACCCGCAATACAACGACGTCATGTGGGCTGCACGCTGCTCAATGAGACTACACCTCGCGGAAATACTCATGCGATTCATTGTCACCACTCTCTTCTTGCTGCTCGTCGCGACGGCAACCTTTGCACAAGGAACGAACGCCGAGCTTGCGGGGCCAACCGCTCGCTTCACGAAGGTGGAGCGTGAACTCCGCAACATGTCTCATGACGAATACCGTGCCGCCCGAGAAAACCTGGCGAGGCAGGCGTTGGCGGTCGCATCGAAAGGTCTTCGCGCCAAGGATGCGGAAGAATTGCTTCATTGGGGGATGATTAGGGACACAGCACTTGCGGTCTCATGTCAACCCAAAAGTGCGGCGTCATCATTGGTCTCCCCGCCCAAAGTGCTGTGTCCCCATTTCCGCCGCTCCCATTTCCGCCGCTCGACACGAGCCGGTTCAATTCGGCTTGGCGAAGCTGATTCAGTTCGTGACGGTTGCGGCGCTGTGGTGCGCGGCGGCGATCGTGCGCGAAAACGTCTTGATCGGCATGGCGTATACAGTCGTGGTGGTTGCTGCGACCTGGACCGTTGTCGGACGGTGGGCGGTGTGTTTATCGCCAAAAGCGTGTCGGCGCGTCCTGGCGGGCACGACGACGCTGCTGGTTGTCGGCGGCCTCGGCGTCACGGTGCTTGTCGATGATGCCGATTACTTTCCACTGGTCTGGATGTTGACTGGAATACTGTCCGCGTGGCCGTTCCTTGTGATGTCGGAAACTGGCGTCGCGTGGTGGATCATTGCGGGTATTGCATGGGGCGCGCTGGCATTGCTGATCATCTACTTCGTGTGGTTGGTGGTCTTCGGAATCTGGGATCGCATGAGCGTTCGCCCCAACCAGCGCCGTTTGGCCTGGTCATTCTCCACACTGCTCGTGCTGCTCGCTCTACCGATCCTGTACAGCATCCTGGGTGGCTGCTACTCGTTTCAGGGCCACGGCGGCAAAGATGGCTTTCACCACCACTGGCTGCACTGCGTTCTTCACGTGGGGATGCTCATTGCCGCGGGGGTGAACGCCACGTTGCTGCAACGTCACGCGCGGCGATCGACCGCTCCGCCGCCGAACTGGTTGAAGCTCGTGACGTGGGGATACCTCTGCCTCTACGCCGTGCTGCTGCAAGTCGCGTTGTTCCCGATTGAGTTTTACATTCCGTGATCCACGGATTCGCCAATGAACGCACGGAAAGATGAAAACAGCCTGCTTCTGCCCGGCTTCTCTGTGGCGATTTGTCTACTCGCGCCTGTCGCGATATTGGCGTTCACTTTGCCAGGCGGATATCTCCCGTTGAGTGGCGAGGGCGAGGGCATCTTTGCCGTGTTCTTGTTGAGCCCGTATCTGCTACTGGGGTTGTTTGCCTGGTGGCAGCGCCACAACAGCCGTCGTGACCGCGTAGCACTGTTCGTCTTGACGGTGCTGGTGGTCGCATTCGGTGTGTGGGCCTTGGCGAGCGAAGCGGCCGGCTTCCGTGCTGCGCTGGCCGAAAGTCCCCGCGGCCCTGAATACATGCGACACCGATACCAGCGGATGGAGTTGTTCATCGTCCCCGTCTTACAATGGATCGCCTGCTTGGTCATCGGGTTGGTCTTGTTTCTAGACTGGTGCTGGAAACGCGTCACGACTTGCGCCGACGACGGCGAAAAACACGAGCCTATCCAATGACCGTCGACAGCCAGGGGGACAGGCACATTTTGCTCAGCGGATTCCGCAAAATGAGCCCGTCCCCGTAAGCCGCAGGATAATTCGGAGTTGGCGCGCCCTCTCTCGAAGGCGTCGGGCTCTTAGCTTCCTGACGAGGTGTGTTCTTGATTCGAGCTAACTTGGAGTAACTTCCACATGGCATCAACCACTCCAGCGATGGGAGCCCACTCATCCACGACTCGCATCTGGCGGTGGTTGGGGTGCTGGCTGCTCGTTGGCGGCTGGTCGTTGCCGCTCGGCTTGTTGCTGTGTGAACTCGTTTCGTTCAATCTGCCGGACGGTTCACTGCGAAATACTATCGGCCCCCTGCTGGAAAACTACTTCCTTTTGTTCGGCATCGTGTCGGCGCTGGCACGGTGGCCTCGACATCCAATCGTCTCGTTGTTGGCACTCATTCGGTCAAGTGTTACTCCGCAGTTTAGCGTGGGTAATGGTCATCATGGCTGTGTGTTTGGCTGGCGAGGCCCTTATCCGTCATTCGCGCGAGAGACAGGGACGAAGCTTTAACGTAGTCGGAGTAATTCATGTCACCGAAACCGGACGATGCTTCCCGCGACGATCCTCGATTGAACAAGATCATCGCAGCATATCTCCTAGCGGTCGAGTCGGGTCAGCCGATCGACCAGGAACAGTTCCTGAACGAGCACCCTGGGTACGCGAAAGAATTGCGTGCGTTTTTCGCGGACAAAGACCAGCTAGACCGAGTCGCGGGCGAGTTGAACGCAGCGCAAGCGCCAGGTATTGAGGCAGCTCGCGGCGGAAGCGACGAGGTGACGCTGCCCCCGGAGAGCGTCACGCGGCTGGACGCTCCCACGCTCGACTCCGTGGCCACTCGCGATGACGCTCCTCGACCCGGTGCGATCATTCGATACTTCGGCGATTACGAATTGTTGGAGGAGATCGCGCGCGGCGGCATGGGCGTGGTTTACAAAGCGCGGCAGGTGAAACTGAATCGAATTGTAGCGATCAAGATGATCTTGTCTGGGCAATTGGCGTCGAAAGAGGATGTCCAGCGGTTCTATACTGAAGCCGAAGCAGCAGCGGGGCTGGACCATCCGGGCATTGTGCCAATCTTTGAAGTCGGCGAGCACGAGGGACAACATTACTTCTCGATGGGATTCGTCGATGGCGAGTCCTTGTCATCGCGGATTTCCGACGGCCCGTTGCCTCCGCGCGAGGCTGCGGAACTGGTCCGCAAAGTAGCCGAGTCGATCCAGTACGCGCACGCACGTGGCGTGATCCATCGCGACCTGAAACCGGCGAACGTGCTGCTGAAGCAGAGTCAAGAGTCGAGGGTCGAGAGTCGAGAGCTAGAACGTTCCGTCTCCGGCTCTCGACTCTTGACTCTTGACTCTCAACCCATGGTCACCGACTTCGGTCTGGCTAAGAAGCTCAAAGGCGACTCGAACCTCACCGGCACGGGCCAAATCCTCGGCACTCCGAGTTACATGCCGCCGGAACAAGCGGCGGGACGGCTGAGCGACGTACGCGAGACAGCCGACGTTTATTCGCTGGGCGCAATCCTTTACGCAGCGTTGACTGGGCGTCCCCCGTTTCAAGCCGACAATCCGCTCGACACGCTAATGCAAGTGCTCGAACGCGAGCCGGTCGCCCCGCGCACGCTCAATCCGAAAGTGCCCCTCGACCTGGAGACCATTTGTCTGAAATGTTTGGAAAAGGATCGCCGCCGCCGGTACGCTTCTGCACGCACCCTGACCGAGGAACTACAACGATTTTTGGACGGCGAGGCGATTCGGGCCCGCCCCATTAGTCGTCCGGCGCGCGTCTGGCGGTGGTGCAAGCGCAACCCGATCGTGGCTTCACTGTCCGCGACCGTGGTGCTGAGCCTGATCGCGGGAACGGTCGTCTCGGTGCTGTTCGCCACCGAAGCGAGGCTGCGTGCCGCCGGTGAAACGGACCAGCGACACGAGGCGGAGAAGCATGCCGAGGACGCTCGTGCGCAACGAGACAACGCGCAGGATCAACTTTGGGACTCTCTAATCGCGCAGGCGCGAGCGGAAAGGCTTGCCGGTCGGCGTTGGGAATCCTGGCAGGCGATAGGCAAGGCAGCGGCCATGAAGCGAACCGACAGCTTGCGCCAGGAGGCCATGCAAACGATTTCGCAGCCGGGAGTCCGTTTGCTCCACAGCATCCCGTTCGGCGACGTCTG
>Ga0326597_10010692_pt1 | contig 12203 bp, 6 predicted proteins | sample RVTome_12_FD_203789 | JGI IMG/M metagenome (GOLD analysis project Ga0326597, IMG submission 203789) | Soil microbial communities from uranium-contaminated site in the Upper Colorado River Basin, Wyoming, United States - RVT100D185 | ecosystem: Environmental > Terrestrial > Soil > Contaminated >... | reverse complement strand
CCTTCTCGTCAAGGACGGCCCGCTGGCGTTCTTTGGCGTGACGGCGCCCCTTCGGAAGCCAATGCAGGAGCTAATGACCTACCTTGGGGACAAGGACAACGGGAAGCCTCTCATCAATCTCGTCGGCCTCGAGAAAAGCGGGGCCTTCGTCGAGCATGCCGCGCTGATTGAACCGCTGCTGAAGCCGGGTCAGTTGCTCGTGCTTGATAACGAGTACATCTACAAGTACATCCAGCCGGGGGACCCGACGGGCCAGCCCTTCGGACAGAACACGTACTACGGCGCCAAGGTCATCTTCAGAGGAGAAGGGCAGGACACCTATGTGGCGACGATTCCCACAAGTTCGTACAAGACGAAGCCCAAGTTCGAAGACCTCTACAACGGTGCTGAAGTGCTGCAAGTGACGAGCCAGCTTCGCTGCTCGATGTACGACAATGCGCTCGTGCCGATTGTCCTCGCGAACCGGCTCGTATCGCTGGCCGACGTACCCAGCCAGGACATCCTGAAGAAATTCGCCGCCAAAGGGATTAAAGCAGCGGCGTCCTAGAAGGAAGCCGGCGTGGCCATTCCCCCCACCGTCATCGCACTCTCGCCTCAACAAGAGGCCGTCGTGAACTACCGCGGCGCACATCTCCAGGTCATCGCGTGCGCAGGGTCAGGGAAGACGGAGTCCATCTCGCGGCGAATCGCCGCTTTGACGGCTGAGGGAGTTGCGCCCGAGTCCATAGTGGCGTTCACCTTCACGGAGCGAGCTGCCGCCGAGTTGAAGGACCGCGTCGCCCGCCGGGTCAAGGAGGAGATGGGGGAGTCCTTCCTCAACCGCCTTGGCCGCCTTTTCGTGGGGACCATCCACAGCTTTTGCTTTCGCCTCCTTCAGACCCATGTGCCTCGGTACGGTAACTATGACGTCCTCGACGAGCATCGCCACGCGGGCCTGCTCAGCCGGGAGTATCGCCGGCTCGGACTGGCCAACCTCGGCAGCCCCAAGCACTGGCAGCCGATCCGTGATTTCAGCCGAACCGCGGACATCATAGCTAATGAAATGATCGATGTCTCTCGCCTTGAGGGCACGCAGTTGGGGGACTGTTACCAGGCGTATCGGGAGATGTTGGATCGATACCATTTCCTCACCTTCGGCCAGATCATTGACCTGGCCGTGGGGGCGCTCGAGGCCCCGCAGGTTCACGCGCGTGTCCATGGTCCCCTCCGTTACCTGTTCGTGGATGAGTACCAGGACATCAATCCGGCGCAGGAGAGATTGATCGAACTCTTGGCCCGTGATCCGGTTCAGCTCTGTGTCGTCGGAGATGACGACCAGTCGATCTACCAGTGGCGCGGGGCCGACGTCACGAACATCCTGCAGTTCCGCGACCGGTACAACGGCTCGCAGACCCTCCCTCTCGACACGAACCGCCGATCGCGGCCGCAGATTATCGAGACGGCCAATAGCTTCGCTCAGACGATCCGTCCCCGGCTCGGCAAGGCCATGGTGCCGAGTAGGACGGCAGGCGACCCGCAGATTGTGGCCTGGTCAGCCGAGACGCCGGAGGAAGAGGCAGAGCAGGTGGCGGACACCATTGTCCGTCTCCATGCCGAGGGATTCGCCTACCGAGACCTCGCCGTCCTGTTTCGATCGGTAAGAACGTCTGCGCCCCCGCTCGTCGAGGCGTTGAGGCGCCTCAGAGTCCCGTTTCGCTGCGGCGGGCGGACGGGCCTTTTCCTCCAGCCCGAAATCGCTCTCTGTGGGGAGATCCACACCTGGTTCGTGGACGGCCAGTGGAAGGACGGGCGCTACGAGAAGCCTCTTGACGTCAACCTGGACGCGGTCGTGGCCGGTCTCGAGTCTGTCTTCAACGGGGGAGAGCCACTCCCATGGCTCAAGCAGTATCTGATCGACTGGAAGAAAGACCGCCTATCTGGCAAGCAGCCCGTGAGCTTGGTGGGGGACTTCTACCGGTTCCTTTACCGCCTGGGTATGCATAACCTCGACCTCGAGACACCCGAGGCCTCGGCTCGTTTCGGGGCTTTCGCGCGCTTCTCTCAGGTGCTCGCCGACTTCGAGCACGTCACCCGACGCGGCCGGTACATCACCGAAGGAGGGCAGAGAGTCTTCATCGGAGGGCGGGACCGGGGCAAGGACTACGCCCGGCAGGTCTACAACTACCTCCTGCACTATGCTCGAGACGCCTACGAGGAGTTTGAGGGCGAGGAATCCGTCGACCTTGACGCCGTCGATATCCTGACCGTCCATCAGGCCAAGGGCCTCGAGTGGCCCGTGGTCTTTCTCCCGGCTCTTGTGGAAGGCCGATTTCCCTCCCGGCGTGCTGGCCAGATACAGCAGTGGCTTCTCCCGGAGAACGTTTTCCCAAGAGCTGTCAGACAACGCTACGAAGGAAGCGAGACGGAAGAGCGGCGGCTCTTCTATGTCGCCATAACGCGCGCTCGGGACTGCGTCTACCTGTCACACTTCCACAAGATCCAGCGGCGATTCGAACCGTCACCGTTCCTCACCGAGATCAGCGAGGAGGCGCCGGTCCATAAGACGCTCCCGATCCCGACGCCGGAACGTCTGGGGAACACGGTGGAGCAGCCGCTCCAGCTGAGCTTCTCCGACATCGTCACCTTCGAGGACTGTGGCTTTCGGTACCGTTTGGGCATCGTATTTGGCTTTCAGCAGGAGCTCGCGGTAGAGCTGGGGTACGGGAAAGCCATCCACCACGTCCTCCGGCAAGTGGCAGAGCTTGCGCGTGAGCGCGGCCAGGAGCCCAGCCGCGCTGAAATTGACGAGATCTTGGAACGAGAGTTCTACCTGCCCTTCGCTAACCAGGCGACCGTTCGTCGGATGTCGAACGCCGCGCAACGCCTGGTGATGAACTACATCGACAACTACTCAGACGACCTCCACCGCGTCTGGGCGACTGAGAGACCCTTCGAGCTCCACCTACCATCGGGCACGCTCGCGGGGCGAGCCGACGTCATCCTCGGCGACGAAGGGAGTGACGCTCCCTCCTTGGCGATCGTAGACTACAAGACAGCCACGGACCCTCGGCGAGAAGAATATTATCGGCTTCAACTCGCCGTCTATACGGCAGCGGGCCGTGGCGAGGGACTGGACGTCACGGCTGCCTATCTTCATAATCTCAACGCTGGCGTCCGGGCACCGGTCGACATCTCTCAAGACGAGACAAGTGCCGCCGTCGAGCGGGTCGCCTCCGCTACGACGGGCATTCGACGGGGCGAGTACGAGGCCAAACCCGAACCGCAACGGTGCAATCAATGTGACTACTGGCGCGTGTGTCGCCACGCCGACCGCTCCTATCAGGAATCCTGAGAGATGTAGCACCCATGGCCAAGAAGCGAAAAAACAAGAATCACAAGGACCTGAAGCCTGCCGACTACCGGCATGAGGGAGCCCGTCGCAAGAACATCCCGCCCGCCTCGATCGCCGCTGAAGGCAAGATTCCGTACGCGGCCAAGGTCCGGTACCACTACTCACCCCACCTCCCTCCAGTCCTCCGCTTCGATCCAGACGGGTCCCCCGCCAAACTCCCGGAGCTCGTCGCCGAGGCTGGCCGCCGCCCGATCACACCGGAAGAGCAGAAGCTCCTGGCTGAGGCCATCCGCAAACACGAGCCGTGGCTCGAGTGGGCCGGCAAGCGCGAGTCGGATTCGCTGTCGGAGGGCCGGGGCTACTTCGACGTGGACCCGGTCGCCCTTCACATCCACGAGCGCGTCTCGACCCAAGCCATCCTCAAGGTCGCCGCACGCAAGGACGTCCAGCGCGACCTCTTTGCCGACCCCCAGCAGGCCTACCACGAGGCCGTCCAGTTCTACCGCCACGACATCGACTGGACCAACCGCCTCATCCTCGGCGACTCCCTCCAGGTCATGTCCTCCCTGGCCCGCCGCGAGGACTTGGCCGGCAAAGTCCAGATGATCTACATCGACCCGCCGTACGGCATTAGGTTCGCCAGCAACTTCCAGCCTGAGGTGGGTCGGCGGGCGGTGCGCGACAAGGAGGAGGACCTAACTCGAGAACCTGAAATGGTCCGAGCGTATCGAGATACATGGAGGCTCGGCGTTCACTCGTATCTCTCGTATCTTCGTGAACGGCTGGTGGTGAGCCGGGAGTTGCTGAGTGACTCTGGCAGCATCTTCGTGCAGATCGGTGAAGAGAACCTCCATCGCGTACGTAGCCTACTGGACGAGGTCTTCGGGGCGGAGAACGCCTGTAGTCTCATCGTATTCCGCAAGACCACCGGCAAGGCTTCGGGTCTCTTGGATACGACATTCGATGTGCTTCTGTGGTACGGGCGTGAGATCGATAGAGTTAAGTACCATCCGCTCTTTGAGGCTCGGTCGGCGTCTGATGACTACAACCTCAGGTGGGCCGAGTTCAGCGATGGGTCGTGCAAGCGCTTCTCGACCGCGCAGGCGGTTGAGACCGCTGCGCGTGAGGGTGGCCTGGTGTTTCGGCCAAATCCTCTGACCTCGCAGACGCCCTCAGAGACGACCACTTTTGAGGTGAGTTTCGAGAAGGGCCATTTCTCGCCCGGAACTCGTGGGTGGTCCACGAACGCCGAGGGTATGGAGAGGCTTCGTAACTCTGGACGGCTCATCGCACAGGGGGACACGCTCTCCTTTGTCCGCTACCTCAAGGACTTCCCGCTCAAGCCATCAAACAACATCTGGGACGACACCCGGCAGAGTGGTTTCGGCGATTCAAAGGTGTACGTGGTCCAGACACCTGGGCGGGTACTGGAACGCTGCACCCTGATGACTACGGACCCCGGCGATTTGGTCGTGGATCCGACCTGCGGTAGTGGGACGACCGCTTATGTGGCGGAACAATGGGGTCGGCGCTGGATCACCATCGACACAAGCCGGGTTTCTATAGCAATTGCCCGGCAACGCCTGATGACTGCACGCTACGAGTACTACGAGCTCCGCGATGAGACCATCGGCGTCGACGGAGGGTTCCGGTACAGCACAGTGCCCCGCATCAAGCTCAAGTCCATCGCCCAGAACACGAACCTGGACCCAATCTTCGCGAAACACGCGCCCATCCTAGAGGAGCAGCTTAGGGTCGCAAGCGCAGCCCTGAGCCGGATGAACCAAGAAACCCGAACGAGGCTCCAGGAGAAACTCCTCAAGAAGCAGAAGGCAGAGGGCAAGAAGTCAATAACCGAAGCAGATCGTCGGCGCTGGGGGCTGCCGAAGTGCGGGAAGTGGGAGCACTGGGAGGTGCCCTTCGATACGGACCCGGGCTGGCCGAAAGACCTGCAAGAGGCGGTGATGGCCTACCGGAAGGCGTGGCGGGACAAGATGGACGAAGTGAATGCCTGCATTGCCGCCAATGCGGAGCCGGAAGAGCTTGTCGACCACCCGGCCGTCGTAAAGGGGATCGTCCGTGTGGGCGGACCGTTCACAGTCGAGGCGGTAAAGCCGCCGGAGCTCCTGTTGGATGCGGGGCCGACGTTCGGAGGTGCGCCGGAGGCTCTCGAGGTCGGCTTCGGCGAGGGGACAGGGAGGGATGAGACGGAGGTCGAGAATGCTCGCGCGTACCTCCGGCAGATGGTCTCTCTCCTGAAGAAGGACGGCGTCCGCTTCCCGAACAACAAGCAGATGCAGTGGACGCGGCTCGAGCCACTCTTCGAGAGCGGGGGATCCGATGTGATCCACGCTGAGGGGCGATGGGTTCGCGCGGGAGAGGAAGAAGACGATCCCGAGGGAATAGCGAACGTCGGGGTGGTGTTCGGTCCGCAATACGGACCAGTCACGGCGGCTATGGTGGAAGAAGTGATCAAGCCCGCCGGGAGGCGTTACGACGACCTGGTGATCGCCGGATTCTCCTTCGATGGCGCCGCCCAGGCTGTTATCGAGAACCCGAGCCATCCGAAGCTACGACTGCACATGGCCCACATCCGCCCGGACGTGAACCCTGCGATGACGGGCCTGCTGAAGGAGCAGCCGGGAAGTCAGCTCTTCACCGTCTTCGGCCAGCCGCGTATCGCCGTGCACGGGCCAGGGAAGAAGGGAGCTCCGAACGGCGAGTACGTCGTGGAGATGGAGGGGGTCGACATCTACGACCCGGTGAGGAACGAGATCGTCTCGACCAAGGCCGAGAAGGTCGCCGCCTGGTTCGTGGATTCGGACTATGACGGCCGGACGTTCTGCATCACTCAGGCGTTTTTCCCGGACAAGTCGGCCTGGGAGAAGCTGGCGAAGGCGCTCAGCGTAGTGGTGGATCCGGAGCGGTTCGAGGCGTTCAGCGGGACGGAGAGCCTTTCGTTCCCGCCGGGCGCTCACAAGCGGATTGCCGTCAAGGTCATCGACCCGCGGGGCAACGAAGTGATGGCCACGCGCGAGTTGAAGGACTAAGCCATGGCTCGCGGCAACGTCGCCCGACCCGCCGACCTCCCGGACGACCGGCAGCGTCCTGTCCAGGCTGTCGACGATCCGGTCCTCTCGGGCCCCTACGAAGAGCCGAGGGAGCACTGGGTCTACACGGAGGGTGTCCCGAGCAAAACTCCGGGGCGCCGGCCAGCGAGCTACTACTACACGGTCACCCCCGGAAAGGGGACGGCTCAGAAGGACTTGTTCGCGGAGGAGCAGCGAGTGCCGCTGCCGCTTGTCAACCGATTGCGCCTGGACGTGAAGCGATGGCGCGAGGCGAGCTATCGTGGCGCCTCTCCGGTCACCCGCGACCTGCTGGCCCACTGGCGAGCGAGCGACCGCTTCCGAAGACTCTTCTTCTGTCAATTGGAGGCGGCGGAGACGTTCATCTATCTTCTCGAGCTTCGGCTCACGGGCCGCACGTCCCGCACCGGCTTCCAGAGGTTCGAGTTATCCGACGAGAACCTGAAGCGCCTCTTGACGGGTGAGACGCCGGATTTCGAGGAGATCCGCGGCATGACGGGGGAGCTCTTCGCCCTTACCAGCTTGATCGATCCGCCGGCGGACGAGTCTCTCCTTCCGCTCCGCCGGCTCGGCTGCAAGATGGCGACGGGTAGCGGGAAAACTGTGGTAATGGCGATGCTCATCGCCTGGGCGTTCTGTAACCGCGGCCGCAACCGGGAGTCCTGCGAGTTTCCGAACGGTGTCCTCGTGTGCTGCCCTAACCTGACGGTCAAGGAGCGGCTCCAAGTGCTTCGGCCGGAGGCGCCAGACAACTACTACGACGCCTTTGACATCGTGCCCGGAAAGTACCGAGACCTCCTGAACCTAGGCCGCGTGCTGGTCACCAACTGGCACGTCTTCGCCCCCTTCAGCCCGAACCGCGAGGGCGACACGTCCTACCGTGTGGTGGACAAGGGCGAGGAGACGAACGACGCCTTCGCTCGTAACCGGCTGAAGGAGCTCGCCGACAGGCTCCCCATCCTGGTGCTGAACGACGAGGGGCATCACTGCTGGCGTCCGCGGCCCCTCACCGAGGAGGAAAAGGCGGCCGCGAAGAAGCTCACCGGCGAGGAGAAGGAAGCCTTCGAGCAGGAACAGGAGGAGGCCCGCGTGTGGCTGGAGGGCCTCGACAAGATCAACAACTCGAGCCTGATCGGAGATGGGAAGCCGTGCATCCTCGCGACAGTGGATCTCTCGGCGACACCCTTCTATCTGGCTGCCAGTGGACATTCCGAGGGGAGCCCTTTCCCTTGGGTAGTAAGCGACTTCGGCCTCGTGGACGCGATCGAGAGCGGGATCGTCAAGATCCCTCGGCTTCCCGTCAGGGATGACTGGGAGAACAAGGACGAGGCTGGGCGTCCCGACCCGAAGTACTTCCGGCTGTGGAAGCACATCACGGAGGCGGCACAGAAGAGAAAAGAAATGCGCGCCAACGGTAGGCCGAAGCCCGAGGCGACGTATAGGGAGGCAGAGGGCGCGCTTCAGACGCTCTACAGTCAGTGGCTCGAGCGGTTCAAGCAGATCCGTGCGGCGAAACCGGACGAGGAAGCGATTCCGCCTGTGCTGATCGTCGTCTGCGACAACACCGAGATCGCCGAGTACTTCTACCAGCAGATCAGTGGGGAGCACGTCGAGGAAGTCGTCCTCAAGGAGGGAAGAAAAAAGGGGCAGACCGAGAAGCGGACTGTCTACGGTGACTCGGCGTTCCGCGAGTTCTCCAACTCGTCGATGCGGAAGCACACCATCCGGATCGACAGTCGGATTCTCAACAAGCTGGAGGTGGAGGAGGGGAGCACCAAGGACAAGGCAGCCGAGGAGCTGCGGACCGTCATCGCGACGGTAGGGAAGCGGGGTCAGCCGGGCGAGCACGTCCGGTGCGTGGTCTCGGTGTCCATGCTGACCGAAGGGTGGGATGCGTCGAACGTCACGCACGTCCTGGGTGTGCGGGCCTTCGGAAGCCAGCTCTTGTGCGAACAGGTGGTGGGCCGCGGGTTGCGGCGCATGAACTACACGCCCGACCCTGAGACCGGCAAACTCCCCCCCGAGCACGTCGACGTGTACGGCATTCCGTTCTCGCTCATCCCGTTCAAGGCACGCCCGAAGGAGGGGCCAGTCGATGACAAGCCGAGAAACCATGTGTACGCCGTGCCCGAGCGGAAGCACATGGAGATGCGGTTCCCCCAGGTCGAGAGCTACGTCTACGGGATGCCGGCCGGCAGAGCCTTCATCCAGTGTGATGTCGACGAGCTCGAGGGTTTCCGAGTCGACGACGAGCCCACGCAGGTGTACCTCCTCCCGACTCGCGGCTACCAGGAGGATTCTTCCGCGATCGAGACGACAGATTGGGTGAAGCAGGACAGGCGGCTCTACTACGAGCAAGTCCATTTCCAGCAGATCCTGTTCAAACTCACCCAACTCATCCTCGACGAGCTGGTGCACGGTGCCCAAGCCAGCGAGGAGCAGAAGGCGTGGGCACGCCTCCAGGCCCGCCATCAGCTCTTCCCGCAGGTCTACCGCATTGTCACAGAGTACGTTGATCGCAAGGTAAGCTTCAACGCGGGGGTCGACAAGCGGGAGCTCGGGCTAAAGAAGTACTCGCGCCTGCTCGTGGAGCGGATACGGGACGGGATTCTCCCGGCGGCCGCGCTGGAGTCGTCACCCCTCCTTCCGGTCTTAAACTCCTTCCGCGAGTACCAGTCGACGTCGATCGTCGACTTCTCCACCGTTCGACGGGTAGTCAGCCTCTCGAAGAGCCATTTGAACGCGGCCGCCGTCCTCTCCAAGGAAGAGGAGTGGGCCATTGAGGCACTCGAGGACTTTGACTTCGTGGACTACTTCAGTCCCAACGACCGGCGGATCCTGACGATCCCGTACGAGTACCTCGACGTCCGCCATGACTACGTACCGGACTTCCTGGTGCGTGTCCGAGGCGGGCGCACAGTCATGCTGGAGATCAAGGGCTACGGCGGGGAGGTACATCATGAGGATCTAGTTCCGGCTAAGAACGCCGCTGCGCGGAAGTGGGTGGCGGCGCTCAACAACTACGGGCGCTTCGGCCAATGGGCATTTGAGATTTGCCGTGCGGAGTCCGGTGACTCTCAGCTCGCCTTCACGCGCAAGCTTCGGGCCACTCTTGAGAGGCATGGCTCCGCTTCCGCCCCGCTACCGTTCAGGATCGTGGAGTCACCGTCTGCCGCGGACCGCTGGAAGATCTGCGTACCCCTGGTCAGCCTGAAGGCCGCCGCCGGAGGCTTCTCCGAAGAACAGGCACAAGCCGAGCTCCCGCTCTCCGACGACACAGAGTGGGTGACGTTCGAGACCTCACACCGCTTCTCCGAGGGGATGTTCGTCGCCCAGGTCCGAGGCAAGTCCATGGACCCAAAGATCCCGGACGGCGCCTGGTGTCTGTTCCGTCCGCCCCCGCATGGTTCACGGAATGGCCGGATCCTGTTAGTCGCGTCGCACGAGATTCACGACCCCGAACACCCGGGGCGCTACACCCTGAAGGTGTACGAAAGCGAGAAGGCCAGATCAGATCACTCCTGGCAACACACGCGCATCACGCTCAAGCCCATAAACCCAGAGTTTGAACCAATTGTGCTCACGCCGGAGTCCGGAGATTCCGTGCGTATCGTGTCGGAGTTCGTCGAAGTGGTGCAGGTCCGACCGTGACCCCCCAGTGTGCACGGTTGTTGCTTGGCTTTTCCAACGCCGTGGACGTCTGGACACTGTGCAGTGAGTGCAGCCAGTGATACGAGATGGGCAATCGCGGGGCTAGAGCCCGCTTCGCTGTCCGCTCCCATAGTCGAGTCAAGTCCAGACGAAAGCATCCCGCCAAAAGCGTCCCTACTAAAGGTGCTCGATCTGTACATTGCCCCACTTGTCCCGCAGATATTCGGCGACGAGTCGCCGGTGGCAGTGGTCGGGCTTGTGTTCACTGCAAAGAAGACAGCTGTTCTCCATTGTCCCTGGCTGCACCTCATCCTCGACGCGGCGCGTCTGCATTAGACGCAGAAAGGCCGCTTCATAATCGCGCCATGGCCCTCGTTTCTTTTTGAAGGCATCGAGGATGTCCTGGGTCGGTGCGAGTATTGGAAGATGTATGTACGGTATTCCGCAAAGCTCCAGGAGGAAAAAAGCCAGATCGTCCTTCTTTGCGAATCCGGAAAGCTGGGAGGTGTTGTTGAGTCTGACATCAACGAGTTTCCTGATTCCTTTTCCTCGCAGGGAGGTGAAGAATTGGCGCGCACTCTTCTTGGTGAACCCGATGGTGAAGATCTTCATTCAGTTTTGAGGCCGGGGTTGAGGCCTAAGGCGACGGGCGGGGCGCGTAGAATACGCAATTCTTTTTTCCTGCAATTCATAGGCCCGATCGACAATTCCTTCGGAATCAAGAAAGAGCTGCCTTTGGGTCAAACCATGCTGCTCTAGGAGGCGCTGCTCGCTCTCGTCTTGGGACTCAAGAGCGCCGTTCATCAAAATGTGATGAATTTGAATATTGGGCCCTTTTAGGCGCCGGCAAATGAGAACGAAACGATGGCACTCGAGTGGATCGGCCTCGGCGCAAAGGAGGGCGAGGCGATACTTGTGTGCGCCGTTGCGCACTCGGGTCAGCCCCTCATGAAACAGACCTGTTGCTGCGAGACGTTCATATTGGACAGTACCGTCCTGATAGCACGTCGGATCGTCCGGTCGGGCGCCCAGTTGATTCCCGAGAAAAACGTAGCCGATGCCGTGATCTCCGAGACAAATCTCAAGATTTTCACGGTTGAACTGGGGATGCCGCGCGCTGTATGGGGTAGAGCGAACGTCAGCAATGGCTGTGATGGCATGCCGGTCAAGAAGTTCAACAAAACGATCGATAGAGTGCCGCGAGTGACCGATCGTATAGAGAACATCTACCATTTGGTTCAAATCCCTCTACGATTCTAAAGCGATAATTGAGGCGACCAGCTTGTATCGGTAGCCTTCAAAGGGCTCGCCGATGGACACGCACATCCCGCATGGATAATCGTAAGCGTAGGCACCCAAACCGCGATTAAAAAAGTCGTGCTCCATTTGTGGATCCGTAACTACAAGGTTGTAGTCGTCAGTGCCCATGCGGAACTCCGCACGGACCTGCCTGTGCCGGCGACCCTGTTGGACGTGGATGCGCAGATTCTCTGGTCCTATGAAAAGTAGGGAGGAGGTCAGCGCGTCGGCCTCACCCTCGGGAATGCGGTCGTTCTGTCCGCTATAGCTGTTGTATCCGTTGGTCCAAAGGGACGCCGGCCACTGGTACAGTCCGGGGATAGCCGAAGCCTCGAGGCGACCTGCCTTAGTCCACGATTCACCCTCTGCGATTAGATGATTCTCTGTCTGACACGAGGTCGGCCGGTGCTCGACCAGCGGAATGTTGAGGATGTCGAGTAGGTTTGGCTCGGCGGACCCGTCGTCCAACCTTCGCTCGCTCGCCGACAGCTCCTCTGTCGCGCGGCTGCTCACAGGTCGTATCCACTCGAGAATTTCATCTCCGTGCATTTCTCTTCCTGCGACGCAGCGCCCGGATAGTTTCCGAGAATTGGCAAGGCAGACAATCCTCTTATGGTAGCTCAACGACAAACCCTAGGCCGAGCAGGCCACGACTTCTGCGCGACAAGTGATCTTATCTCACATTCAGGGTAGGGCCTGCCGAAGCGGTGATGGCCTTTGGGGTGGCACGGCGGTGTCTGGGATGCCAACGCAAAGTACAAATGTCGGGTTCTCTGCAAATTACAGATGTCGGTAGGTCTCGACGTTGCCCGACGTGGGGTCGATCTGATTCT
>Ga0326597_10010690_pt1 | contig 12203 bp, 8 predicted proteins | sample RVTome_12_FD_203789 | JGI IMG/M metagenome (GOLD analysis project Ga0326597, IMG submission 203789) | Soil microbial communities from uranium-contaminated site in the Upper Colorado River Basin, Wyoming, United States - RVT100D185 | ecosystem: Environmental > Terrestrial > Soil > Contaminated >... | reverse complement strand
CCGCGTTGGAAATCTTTTCTGCAGCCGACGGTTTTCGTACAAAGCGATCACCCTGAGATTCGCTCCCTAGCGGCAAAGATTATCGCCGGTGAAAAGGACGCGCAGAAAGCAGCTATGCGGATCAAAGATTGGGTCTACAAGACAATCGCCAAGGTGCCGACGGTCAGCGTGCCCAACGCCCTCGAAGTACTTAAGAGCGGAAAGGGTGATTGCAACGAGCATACCGTGCTTTTCAATGCGCTCACCAGAGCGGCGGGCATCCCGGCGAGGACCGCGGTGGGCGTCGTCTATCTGCGCGACGCCTTTTATTACCACGCCTGGTCGGAGGTCTGGCTCGGCGAGTGGATTTCTCTCGATTCCGTGCTCAATCAGTTCCCCGCCGACGTGACGCATATAAAGTTCCTCGAAGGCGACATCGACCGTCAGATCGACATCCTGCAGCTAATTGGCAATTTGAAGATCGAAGTATTGCAGGAAGGATAAAATGGATGGTTTCTCGGAGTGCGATTTCTTCTAATCTAAAATCCAAAATTTCAATGATTCAGCTGATCAATCTGACGAAACACTACGGCAAGCTCGCCGCCGTCGACGCGCTCAATCTCGAGGTGCCCGCCGGCCAAATCTTCGGCTTTCTGGGACCCAACGGCGCCGGCAAGACGACGACGATTCGCGTGATGATGGGAATCTTAAAACCCACCGCGGGACGAGTCGTGCTGGGCGGCTACGATGTCGAGCGCGACGCGGAGCGAGCCAAGGCGATTTCCGGGTTTATTCCGGACCGGCCGTTCATTTACGAAAAACTAACCGGCGGGGAATTCCTCGAGTTCGTCGGCAAGTTGCACCGCCTGATGCCTCGGCACCTGCAGCGGAGGAGCAGCGAGCTTCTCGATATTCTCGAATTGACTCCGTGGAGGGAAGAGCTGGTCGAAAGCTATTCCAGCGGCATGAAGCAGCGTCTGGTGGTTTGCGCGGCGCTGATTCACGAGCCGCGCATCCTGGTCATCGACGAGCCGATGGTCGGCATGGACCCCAGAGGGGCGCGCACCCTGAAAGACCTGTTCCGCTCCCTCGCCGAAAAGGGCACGACGATTTTTCTCTCGACCCACAGCATCGCCGTGGCCGAGGAAATCTGCCACCGCATCGGCATCATTCAACGGGGCCGCCTGATCGCCTGCGGCACAATGGCCGAGCTCCAAAACGGCGCGGAGACCAAAGACGGAAATCTCGAAAGCGTCTTTCTCGAACTGACCCGCGAGCAAATCGCGGAGGGAGCGATAAGCTAAGAGATAAAGATTCCATATGGCTCACCGCGGAGGCGCGGAGGGCGCGGAGGAAAGAGTTATTGCTTAAGAAATACTCCCAACTCTGCGAACTCTGCGGTGAATTCTCTTTCACAGTGAACCCGAGAGAGCCAAACAGAACGATTTGACCGCGGAAAATCCGCACTCACGCGACATGAACTCAATCCTTCTCTTGCTCTCGCCGGCCTGGATCTCGTGGAAAAATGATTTTCTGCGCGGCGAGCGATCCTGGGGCCGCCGGCTGACTCTGATCGCGCTCGGCATCGGCTTTTGGCTTGGCACCTATCTGATCGTGCGCCGTGTCCTGCGCTACTTTGAAACGGTCTATGATTTCGGGCCCAGCCTCGCCTATCAACTTCTGCTGATTATCCTGCTGACCTTTTTATCGATGCTGCTGTTCAGCAACGTGATTACGTCCCTCTCGACCTATTTTCTCGCGCGCGATCTGGATTTGGTTCTGTCGACACCGACACCGCTCGGTTCATTTTACTTCTCCCGGCTGATCGTCACCACGGTCAATTCCTCCTGGATGGTATTGTTCTTCAGCCTGCCGATCTTTGTGGCCTACGGTGCGGTGTTTGGCGGCGGTCTCTCTTTTTACCTCTGGGTGCTGCTGATTTTGCCGCTCTTCTTGATTATTCCGGCCGCCTTCGGAGTTCTCATCACCCATCTGCTCGTGTACTGGCTGCCGGCGCGGCGCATTCGCGACATCCTTTTTTTCATCGGTCTGTTCGCCTTCCTAGCGCTGTACCTGGTCTTTCGCTTCTCTCAGCCCGAACGCCTGGTGCAACCGGAATCCTTCGGCCACTTCATGCAGTATTTGAGCGCCATGGAAACTCCCTCGTCGACGTTGCTGCCGAGCAGTTGGTCCGCCGAGATTCTGGCCGGCAGCCTATTTAAGCGGGAAACGGATCAGGGGTTTTTTTTCGCTTTGCTGGCGAGCTACGCGCTGTTCCTGCCGCTGGCCACATCGTGGGTTTCCGGCGCCGTCTATCTGACGGGCTGGTCCAAGGCGCAGGAATCCCGGCAAGGCCGGCGAAGATGGGATCGGCTCGACCGGATGCTGGAATGGATCACGCGCCCATTTCCGGAGATCCCGCGCGCGATCATGCTGAAAGACATCAAGACTTTCATGCGTGACGCCACCCAGTGGTCGCAGCTCTTCCTCCTGGCGGCGCTGATCGTCGTCTACCTTTTTAATTTCAAAGTGCTGCCGCTGGAGCGCTCGCCGATGCCTGCCGGAACCATTCGCATGATCGTCTCCTTCGCCAATCTGGCCCTGGCGGGATTCGTCCTGAGCGCCGTCGCCGTGCGCTTCGCTTTCCCCGCGGTTAGTTTGGAAGGGAAGGCCTTTTGGATCTTGCAAACCGCGCCGATCTCGCTGCGCGCCTCGCTCTGGAGCAAGTTCTGGCTCAATTTCGTGCCGCTGCTCGTGCTCGGAGCGCTGCTCGTCTTCGCGAGCAATCTCATGCTGCGCGTGCCGTCCTGGATGATGCTGCTCTCGCTGGCGACGATTTTTCTGATGACCTTCGGCATCAGCGCCATCGGCGTCGGCGTCGGCGCGCTCTATCCGAAGTTCAATTACGACAACGCAGCGGAGATTCCGACCAGCTTCGGCGGCGCGGTGTGCATGATCTTCAGCATCGCGTTCATCGGCGCCGCCGTGATGATTGAGGCCTGGCCGATCTACCTGCTCGCCATGGAAGGCTTTCGGCCGGGCCGCTTATCGGTCCCGCCGTTCTGGGTCATCGCGCCTTCGTTAGCAGCGCTCTGCGCCGTGACCATCGCCGCCGTCATCATACCGTTAAGGCTCGGCTTGAAACATTTGGAAGAACTCAAGGATTAGTGAAAGATATTTGCATTTTTCAGTTGGATTTTGATTGGGGAAACGGGAAAAACAACTCGCGCAAAGACGCAAAGCGCGCCAAGGACTCAATGGGTAAATTCGAAGCACGAAATCCGAAACAAATCTAAATGATCAAAATGCACAAAATTCCAAACCAGGTCGTTTCGGATTTCGTGATTGGGTTTTACGTATTTGGACTTGTTTCGGTCCGCGGGGCATCTTTCGATATTCGGATTTCGTGCTTTATTTTGGTCGGGTCTTGGCGCGATGAACCTTGTTGAGTTCGATCTGTTGGACATTTGAATGGTAAAATTACTGAAAATAGAAGGAGACCCCCCGTGCAACTCATTCATACCCTCTACGAACCCACCGGCGCCGGACCGCACCCGACGATTCTTACGCTCCATGGCCGGGGCGCCAATGCCTTCGATCTGCTCGGCCTGGCGCCGCATCTCTGCGACGGAAAATTTCTGATGATCTGCCCGCAGGGCCCGTTGGCAATGCCCATCGGTCCGGATGCCGTCGGCTATGCCTGGATTCCAATGAGCATGGGGGGTCCGCCGGACGTGGCGGCGATTCTGTCGTCGCAAAAACTATTGCTGGCGTTTCTCGATCAATGCTTGCAGCGCTATCCCATCGACGCAAAAAAACTGGCGATCCTTGGATTCAGCCAGGGCGGTTTGATAGCCCATAGCGTCGCGCTGGCCCATCCGGAGCGTTTCGCCGCGCTTGCGGTGCTCAGCAGCTGGTTGCCCAAGGAACTGGTGCAAGAGCTTTCGATCGGCGAAGGGATGCGATCATTACCCGCGCTGGTGCAGCATGGGACTCAAGATCCGATGATCGAGGTGGATCGCGCACGCGATTCGGTAGAGCGGCTGCGGAATCTAAAGGTGCCGCTAACTTACCGGGAATACGATATGGGACATGAAATCAGGCCGAGAAGTCTCTCCGACCTCTCGGCCTGGCTTGAAGAAAACGTCTTGTCGCCGATCCTGCTCGCGACTTAACGCAAAGCTTGGTAGCTCACGGCCGAGCCCAGGCGCCCTTGAGCCATCGCTTCCAGACGGGCGATGCGCTCTTCCATCGGGGGGTGGGTGCTGAACAGATTGGCGATCCCGCTCGCGCTCAGCGGATTGACGATGAACATATGCGCCGTCGCGTTGGCCGTGGCGCCGCTCACTTGAAGCGGAATGTTCTGCGCCCCCATGTGGAGCTTGCGCAGCGCGCTCGCCAGGGCGAGCGGATCGCCGCAAATCTTCGCCCCGCCGGCATCAGCGCCGTACTCGCGCGAACGAGATACGGCCATCTGAATTAGCATCGCCGCCATCGGCGCGACGATCATCATGATGAGCAGGCTGAAGATATTTCCGCCGCCACCTTCCTCGTCGCGGTCGCGGCCGGCGCCGAACATCATGCCCCACTGGGCCATATAAGCGAGGTAGCTGATCGCCCCCGCCAAGGTGGCTGCAATGGAGCTTATGAGAATGTCGCGGTTCAAGACGTGAGTGAGCTCGTGCCCCAGCACTCCGGCCAACTCCCGTTTGTTGAGAATCCGCCGGATGCCGTCCGTTACCGCGACCGCCGCATGTTGCGGGTTGCGACCGGTCGCGAAAGCGTTGGGGGTCTCTTCCGGTATCACGTAGACTTTGGGCATCGGCAACCCCGCCCGGGTCGCCAATTCCTGCACTATACCATGTAGCTCAGGGTCGTCGTTGGGCGAGACTTCCTGGGCGCCGTACATTTTCAGCACGATCTTGTCGCTGAACCAATAGCTGAAAAAATTCATGCCGCCGGCGAAAATCAGCGCCATCACCGCGCCCTGCCGGCCGCCGAACATATCGCCGAGCCAGACTAGCAGCGCCGTTAAGAGTGCGAGGAGAATCGTGGTTCGAAAAGCGTTCATATCCATGTCCTCCGTTTATAGATATCCTATGCGTTGTTCTACGTAAGTCAATATCGATTTGGATGGCGGAAATATGCGCACGCCCTTTACAAATGGCAATGGCCGAGGTAGAGAGCGGAAAACACTAATCATTATTCCGCGGCAACGAAAAGGAGCAACCATGCGGGTCGGCGTGATCTTTCCGCAAACGGAAATCGGTTCGGACCCCTCGGTGATACGGGATTACGCCCAGGCCGCCGAGGCGCTCGGATATGCTCATATTTTGGCCTACGACCATGTCTTGGGAGCGAATCCGGCAAGCCGCCCAGGGGGGTGGCGCCCTCCGTTCACGCATTTAGACATGATTCACGAGCCTTTTGTTCTTTTCGGCTATCTCGCCGGCCTTACGCGCAAGATCGAGTTGGTTCCCGGCGTGATCATACTGCCGCAAAGACAGACGGCCCTGGTCGCCAAACAAGCGGCGGCACTGGACGTGCTGAGCGGCGGGCGCGTGCGCCTGGGCATCGGCATCGGGTGGAATCCGGTGGAGTACGAAGCGCTCGGCGAAAATTTCAAGAACCGCGGGCGCCGGTCCGAAGAACAGGTCGAAGTCATGCGCAAGCTCTGGACGCAGGAATTAGTCACTTTCGAAGGGCGCTGGCACAAGATCACCGATGCCGGTTTGAATCCGCTGCCGATCCAACGGCCGATTCCCCTTTGGTTCGGCGGCAGCGCCGATGCGGTACTCGAGCGCGTCGGGCGGATCGGCGATGGCTGGTTTCCGTTGGTAGGAGCCAACGAGAAGTGTAGGGCTATGATCGATGCGATCCATGCCCAGGCGCGCGCGGCCGGCCGCGATCCCAGAGCCATCGGCATCGAAGGACGGATCGCGCTCGGGCAAAGTTCGCCTGAGACCTGGATCAACGAGATCCAAGCGTGGAAAAATCTCGGCGCGACGCATTTGACGTTTAGCACGATGAAAGCGGGGCTCACCGATCCTTCAGCGCATATCGAGGCGATCCGCCGCTTCAAAGACGCGACCGCAAGTGTTTGGTAAATTGCCTGTCTGGCGGCGGCAACTAGAATTCCGAATTCTCTCCCCCTCGACGGGGGAGAGAAAGAGTGGGGGTGCAAGCTACACTCGTGCGAGCCGACATGCACCCCTATCCTAACCTTCCCCCGTCGAGGGGGAAGGAACTTTAATCAGCGCACGACGCCCCCCAGCGCAGCATTTCGTTTAGCCTCAAGGCAACCGACTTCAACAAGTCACAACCGAAACACTAATTTACTGGACTGACGACCAGACCGCGCACGGCTTCAAACGGCTCCCCGCTTTCCTTTACCGCTTCCCGAATCGCATCGATGGCTTCAATCAAATTTTTCTCTCTCGCCTCGTAGATCGCTTCGAATAGCTTCAGATTCTTGAGATAGAGCAGGTAGTGAATCATCACCGCGTTGTTCAGCGGCTGTGCGGCGAAGCCGCGAAAGCGATGGAGCGGGCGCGCAGCGATCCTTTCCGCCCACGCTTTTTTGCCGTGCTCGAAGATCTCTTCGCGCAGCCGTAGCTTCTCATCGAGCGAAATAGCTTTGCCGTAGAGTTCGCTAAGAGACTCGCCGAGCTTTTCGATAAACTCTGAAAATTCCAGCTCGTCCTGCCAGGTCTGGATCGCTCGTTGATATTCCGCGCTTCCCTCGCCGAAGCGCTCGCGAAAGAAATCGATGGCGGCTCGGCTGCCGACGAAGTTGGCGACGCTTTCGTTAAAGGCTCCCGCCCCCTTGACGTACAAGGTGTTGTGGAACAGCTCATGAAAAACTACCTCCGCCAAGGTGACTTTGTCGTAGCGCAGCAGATGCGAAAGCAAGGGGTCGTCGAACCAGCCCAGCGTGCTGAAGGCTGCCGAGGCTCGCACGTAGGTATCGTACCCTTCGGCTTTGAGCGCTTCGGCCGCGGCGTTGGCGTCTTCTTTAGAAAAATAGCCCTTGTAAGGCACCCGGCCGACGATGAGAAACCACCACGTATAGGGTCTAAGCTCGGTCTTCGGCGCGGCAGTGACAATATACGTCAAATCCGGGCGATCGACATAGGAATAACTCGAATAGCTGCCCCCGACATTCAGCTTCAAAACATCCCGCGCGTAGTCCCGCACGGCCAGGACCAGCTTCAATTTCTCCTGGGTATCCTGATCGACGTCCGCCTTTTCAAGAAACTGCGCGATCGGCTCGCGCCGCCAGAGGATTTTTCCCTCTTCATAGGCCGCGCGCAGCACGTAAAAAGGCGAGCAAGCGGAGAGAGTTGACGAAGCGAAAACGGCGAGAACCGCGATCAACACGAGTTTTCCGGCGGCCGATCGAGCCAAGCGGAATACGGCGACGGCGGGATGAATGACTCCCGTCGCAGCGAAATTATCCGAGCATCTTCGGCGCATGGTCGTGCGACGGAAGCTGCAACGCCTCTCGTTCGTATTGCAATTGATAGAGACGGTGATAGATGCCGTGCCTTTCCATCAGCTCGGCGTGGGAGCCGATCTCGCGCACTTCGCCGTGGTGCAAAACAATGATGCGGTCGGCGTTGCGGATCGTCGAGAGGCGGTGTGCGATCACGAGGCAGGTGCGGTCGCGCATGATTTTTTCCAGAGCGTCCTGAATCAGCGCCTCGGTTTCCGTGTCGACGCTGGAAGTCGCCTCGTCCATCACCAAGATTTCCGGTTCAAACACCAGCACTCGGGCGAGTGAGAGCAGCTGGCGCTGGCCGCCGGAAAAATTGCTGCCGCGTTCCCGCACCGGGGATCGGAATCCGTCGGGGAGCCGGCGGATGAACTCTTCGGCGTTCGTGACCCGGGCCGCTCTTTCGATCCGGTCCATCGGTATCGAGTTATCGCCGAGCTCCAGATTCGTCCGGATATCGCCGCTGAACAGGAAGACGTCCTGCAGCACGACGCCGATGTGGCGCCGCAGGGCCCGGAGATCCCACTCGCGCACGTCGACGCCGCCTACCTGGATGCCACCCTTCTGCACGTCGTAGAAACGGTTGAGCAATTTGATCGTCGTCGTCTTGCCCGAGCCGGTGGCCCCGACCAGCGCAACTTTCTCGCCGGGCTCGATGCGGAACGACACGCCCTTGAGCACCGGATCGTCCGGCCGGTAGTGAAACCAAACGTTGTCAAACACGACTTCGCCGCGAAACGGCTTCGGCACCACGGCGTTTTTAGGACTCTCGATCGACACAGGAGTATCCAGCAGTTGAAAAATTCTCTCCGCCGCGGCCATGGCCGATTGCATGACGGCGTATTTTTGGCTGAAATCGCGCAGCGGCACGAAGAATCGGTGGATGTATTCCTTGAACGCCACCAGCGTGCCAATACCGATCACACCGTGGAGCACTTCGCCGCCGCCCCACCAGAGGAGCAAACCCACGCTCACCGAGCCGGCCGCCTCCACCATCGAGTAGAGCGCCGCCTCGTAAAGGTTGGAAAGATGATAGGCGTCGCGATGGGAGCCGTTGAGCTCGTCGAACTCGCGATACGTCCTCTGCTCCCGAGTAAAGAGCTGGATCACCGCCATGCCGGAGATCGCCTCCCCCAGATAGGCGTTGATCCGGGCGATGCGCTCGCGAATCCGGCGGTAGGCCTGGCGCGCCTTGACGCGAAAGAAATTAATCGCCACCGCCATCGGCGGAATCAGCGCCAGCGACACCAGCGCCAGGCCGACGTTGAGATAGAGCATGATGCCGAGGATCCAGATCACCATGACGAAATCGGAGATCAGGGTGATCACGCCGGCGGAGAACATTTCTTGCAGCACGTCTACGTCGGTGGTCATTCGCGTGACCAGTCGCCCCACCGGGTTGCGGTCGAAATAGCTCATCGGCAGCTTCTGCACATGGGAAAACAGGGCCACGCGCAAATCGGCCAGACAGCGCTGCGCCACCTGCATCGTCAGGTAATAGTGAAAAAACAGCGTGACCGTCTCACCGATGAGGGCCGCGAGAAAAAGCAGCCCGACGTTGCGCAGTCCCACGAGGTCCCGGGCGGCGATGTATTGATCGATGCCGATTTTCATCAGGTAGGGCTGCGCCAGACCCAACGCCTGCTGCAGCGGCAGCAGCGCCATGGCGAGAAAGAAAATCCGCTTGTACGGAACGATATACTTCCAGGTGCGCTGGATGAGGCGAAAATCGTAGGCCTTGCCGAGGATCTCCTCTTGCTGTAGCGCTCGAGCCATCTAGATTTGCTCTAACTCCTCACTCAACCGTTGCTGCCGGTAGAGATCGGCGTAGACGCCTTCGCGCCGGATGAGATGCTCGTGGCTACCCCGCTCGATAACCCGGCCGGCGTCGAGCACCAGAATCTCGTCCGCTTCTTTGACCGCGGAGATCCGATGCGAGATGATCAGACAGGTTTTCTCCCGCAGGATCGCTTTGAGACCTTGCAGGATCTCTGCCTCGGTCTGGGCGTCGACGGACGACAGACAGTCGTCGAGAATCAGCACCGGCGGGTCCATGACCAGAGCCCGCGCCAGGGTCGCCCGCTGTTTTTGGCCGCCCGAAAGCGTCACCCCGCGCTCACCGACGATGGTCTCGATGCCCTGGGGAAACGTCTCTAGATCGCGATCGAGTTTGGCGATCCCGACGGCGCGCTTGACTTCCGCGTCGCTAACCTCGTCGCGGCCCAAGGTCAAATTGCGCCGCAGCGAGGTCGAGAACAAAAACGGGTCCTGCGGCACGCACCCGATCATCCGGCGCAGCTCGTGCAGCGAGAGCCGGCGAATGTCCCGGCCGTCGAGCAGAATCTCTCCGGAGGACACATCGAACAGCCGCGGCAGCAGCTGCGCCACGGTGCTCTTGCCCGAGCCGATCCGGCCCACCAGGCCAACGGTTTTTCCCACCGGCAACGTAAAGCTGACGCCGTCGAGCGCGGCATGACCGTTGTTCGAGTGTCCATAAGCAAATGACACGTTGCGAAACTCCACTCCCGATTTTAGCCCCTGGAACCGTAGCGGCGCCGGCGGGCCGGTGATCTCCGGCGGTGCTTCGAGAATCTCATCGAGGCGCTTCATCGCGGCGCGCCCCCGTTCGACTAGCGAAAGCATCCAGCCGAAGGCCGCCGTGGGCCACGCCAGAACGTTGAGGTAGGCGATGAAAGCGACGATATCGGCAACCAGCAGATCGCCGCGCATGACGCGAATGCCGCCGTACCAGATCACGATGAGCACCGTGAGCGCGCTCACGCCCTGCATGATCGGGTTGACGATCCCGCGCATGCGCGCCAGCACCAGGCTCTTGGCCTGAAAGTCTTCGTTCAACGCCGCAAAACGCCGGATTTGCGCGTCCTCCTGCGCGTACGCTTTGACGACGTGCATGCCGCTCAAATTCTCCTGCACGTGACTGCTCAGGACCGACATCTGGCGTTGCACATCGAGAGAGGATCGCATGATCTCGCCGCGGAATTTGCGCGCCATGAACAACAAGACCGCAAACGGGGCCACGGCCGCCAGCGTCATGCGCACGTCCATCGAGAGCATCAGCGCCAAAGCGTAGACGTAGTAGAGCGGGGCGTTGACGAAATTGAGGATGCCGGGGCCGAGCATCACGCGCACCGCCGAGATGTCGTTGATGACCCGCGACATCAGATCACCGGTCCTCTGCGCGTGGTAATAAGAAACGGAAAGTTTTTGCAGGTGAGCAAACAGATCGTTGCGCAGATCGTATTCCACGTTGCGCCCCGCGTTGAAGATCAGCGCGCGGGAATAGGTGCGCACCACTCCCTGAGCCACCGCCGCCAGTGCGATGATGCCGGCGTACCCAGTCACCTCGCTGAGCGAGCCGCCGTGCTCGATGATGCGCACGGCTTCCCGGATCCACCAGGGTATCCACATGACCAGGGTTGCGGTGCCGAGAAGACAAAAGCCCCCGACCAGGTAACGCCGCCAGTAGCGCCCCACGTAACGCAACAAACGCTTCATAATTCCATCAAAAATAACCCAGGGTGCCTGTGATCGCAAGGTAACCGCCGCGCGCGGCGCAGCCGGAGTGCCGACGGTTCCGCAAAACACGCTCGCTTGACAACACGCAACCGCTCCCTAATAAAGTAATGATGCCATCCAATACGACAACGCGGCGCGACGACATCCGCAACATCGCTATCATCGCCCATGTCGACCACGGCAAGACCACGCTGGTTGACGGGCTGCTTCGTCAGAGCGGCACCTTTCGCGCCCATGAGCATGTCATTGAACGCGTGATGGATTCCATGGACCTGGAGCGCGAGCGCGGCATCACGATCATGGCGAAAAACACGACGATTCACTACCGCGACGTCAAGATCAACATCGTCGACACGCCCGGCCACGCGGACTTCGGCGGCGAAGTAGAGCGCACCCTTGCCATGGTCGACGGCGTCATGCTACTGGTCGACGCCTCCGAAGGACCGCTGCCACAGACGCGCTTCGTGCTGAAGAAAGCATTGGAGGCCAAGCTGCCGCCCCTCGTCTGCATCAACAAGATCGACCGGCCCGACGCCCGCGTCGCCGAGGTGTTGGACGAGATCTACGATCTGTTCATCGATCTCGACGCCACCGAGGAGCAACTGGATTTCCCCGTTGTCTACACCAACGCCCGGGCCGGCACCGCGACCCGGGATCTCGAGGAGCCGGGACAAAATCTACAACCGCTGTTCGAGCTCATCGTGAGTACGCTGCCCGGTCCGGAGATCGATCCGGCGGCGCCGACGCAGTTCCAGGCCAACAATCTCGATTACAACGACTACGTCGGCCGGCTCGCCGTCGGACGGATCAAAAACGGCACGCTCGCGGCGGCAAATTACACGCTTTGCCGCAGCGACGGCACGCAACAACCGGTAAAGGTGACCCAGGTCTACGGCTGGCAGGGATTGAAGCGCGTGGAGATTGCTTCCGCGGATGCGGGGGACATCGCCGCCGTGGCCGGCATCGAGGACATCGGCATCGGCGACACGATCGCGGACCGGGAAAATCCCCGGCCGCTTGCCGCCCTGCGAATCGACGAGCCGACCATCGCCATGGTCTTCAGCGCCAACAATTCGCCCTGGGCCGGGCGCGAGGGAGAATTCGTCACTTCGCGGAAGCTCCGCGAGCGGCTCTTCTACGAGCAGAAAAAGAACGTCAGCCTGCGCATAGCCGACACCGAGCAGCCCGACTC
>Ga0326597_10010689_pt1 | contig 12204 bp, 12 predicted proteins | sample RVTome_12_FD_203789 | JGI IMG/M metagenome (GOLD analysis project Ga0326597, IMG submission 203789) | Soil microbial communities from uranium-contaminated site in the Upper Colorado River Basin, Wyoming, United States - RVT100D185 | ecosystem: Environmental > Terrestrial > Soil > Contaminated >... | reverse complement strand
ATCTTCGACATCGGATGGCGCACCAGGCCGGGCGAATCGCCCTCGACCAGGAACGCCCGCGGTCCGTCTTTGGTCTGCGCCATGGTGACGATCAGCTTGGCGAGATATCCGACGGTCTGAAAGTTCTTCGCCCCGTTGATCACCCAGGAGCCGTCCGGCTGCTCGACCGCACGCGTCTTGAAACGGGCACTTTCGGGCGTCTCGGTGTAGTAGTCGAACCCCAGATCCGTGTCGGGCTCGTGAATGGCGACCGTCGTGAAATAAAGGTCGTCGTTGACGAATCTCGGAATGAAATAATCGCGCTGCTCTGGCGTCATGCGCAGCTCGAACCAGTCGCGCGCCCGGCGCGCCGTCAGCATGAAGTAATAGGCCGTGCCGATGTCTGCGGCGGCCAGTTCCTCGGCGATCAGGCAGGCGGTGAGGTGATCGGAAGCACCGGCGCCGCCATTGTCTTCCTGCAGCGCGAAGGTCCGGAAACCGAGCTGTGAGCCTTTCTTCAAGGCATCCCACGGGATGCGGTCTTCCCACTGCGGCTTGCTGTCGAGTTCCAGGGCGCGGGGCTTGATCTCGTTCTGGGCGAACTCCCGCGCCAGTTCCTGAAACGCCCGCTGCTGCTCGTTAAGCCGAATGTCGAACATGAAGACCTCCCCTGCCTATAAATGGATGTGTCGAAATAAGAATAGCTCGTGTCCGCCGATGAACTCGATTGGACCGAGCTATCGTATTGCATATTCCGCCTTTGCGTCTCCGAAAACTTCCTCGGCTAGGGTTTGACGACTCAATCCCGACGGGGAGCTACGCCACCCGGATCACCACTTTGCCGAAGTGCCTGGCGGCGGCGAGATACTCGTAGGCCGCTCGCACCTCAGTGAAATCGAACACGCGGTCGATTACAGGCTTGAGCTTTGCGACTGCAATCGCCCGGTTCATTTCGTCGAACATGTCGCGACTGCCGACCTGAATGCCGCACATGGAGGCCCGTTTGGCGAACAGTGCCCCGGGATCGATCATCGATTTACCGGCGAGATTTCCGACCGCGCTGATGTGACCGCAATAACGAATGGCGGCAATCGATTTAGCGAGAGTTCCCGGACCTCCGACCTCCACGACGAGGTCCGCCCCCCGCGCCTGGGTGAGTTCGCGCACCCGCGCATCCCAGTCAGGCGTCGCTTGGTAGTTGATTACGTCAGTCACCCCGAGCGCGTGCAAGCGCGCGACTTTGTCGGCCGATCCAGTCGTTGCGATGACGCGCGCCCCGGCCATCAATCCAAACTGGGCGGCGAACAACGACACCCCACCCGTGCCGAGCGTCACCAAAGTCTGGCCCGCTCGCAGCGCACCTTTGGCAAATGTCGCGTTCCATGCCGTAACTGCGGCACAGGGTAAAGTCGCAGCTTCCTCGAAGCTCAGGTGCGATGGAATCGCAACCAATCCCTCTTCGTTCAGCACGATTCTTTCAGCCAGCACACCGTCACTCGGCCCTCCGAGTGCGGAGGGCATGTACTCCGGCTGTAGGTTGCCGCCCAGCCAACGCTGTACGAAGATCGGCGCGACGCGGTCGCCGACTCTCCAGCGAGTGACCCCTTGCCCCACCGCGATGACCTCACCCGCCCCGTCGGAGAGGGGAATCGCCCCCGGTTTGAGGGCGACGCTGGAATACGTCCCGGAGATGATGTTGAGATCGCGGTGATTGAGCGAACAGGCGCGGACACCCACCACGACTTCGCCGGCTCCCGGCTGAGGATCTCGCGCATCAAGCAGTTGCAGTGCGTCGAAACTGCCAAGACGTCCAAGCTGATAGCGCCGCATCTGATGTCTCCCTCGCGATTAGTCCCAACGTCGTCCGACGGACAATGGAATGCCCGATTATCTCCCTAAATCCTCGACTTTCTCGTTCGATCACGTCCCAACGATTGTGTCGGAGCGCTCGGGCTCGTGATACCTCTCGGGATCATGGTGCAGGCGACGAAGACGATCAAGATACGAGCCGAGGACAGCTTTCGAGGCCTCGGGATGGCAGGATCCGGGGCCTGAGTTCGTCCGGGGCCACCGCTGCTGGCGGGGTTGCGCGTGCCATGATGTGAGCGTCTAATATGCGCCAGGAATCCTCCTCTCTGGATGGAGCATGGTCCCGGCAGCGTCTGAATGACACCGGGCTTGGCGCAGTTCCTGAAGCGCGGCCACTACTCGGTCTATGCGCCTATCGGGGTTTAGCTTTCTCCGACCGGAATAGGAACTTGTCTGATCAACCAGGGTCCTTTTAGGCTCCCCCTTTTTTGATGGATTCGCATGGATACGAATACCAAACTTCACCCTATCAAATTTGGCGAGCTCGCTCTGGGTCAGCGCTTCTATGACCCGATCAGCGCTGAATATTTCGTCAAACGCAGCGAGTCCACTGCAGCCATGGTCAGTGGCGAAGGCGACGGCACTATCCCGGACGATTTCGAGGCGGATGACGTTGTCGGCGTAGGGGCCAATTAAGCCATTGGCGAGCTACGCTCGCTTCTGCGTCCAGGAAAACAGTGGCAGCGGCGCTTGTGTCGCGCGTCCGCGTTAACCACATGACCGACCCTAAGGAGGCAGAACATGCGCATATGGGTGCAGGTATTTTCCTCGCGTGATCGCAATCCGGTCTTTCATGAAGCGCTCGAGCAGCATCTGCGTTCGGTGATCGACCCGGGCGTGGAGATCGACGTTCACGGCACGCGCAAAGGCGGCCTCGGCGAGCAGTTTCGAATCTTTCAGGCGATCGATACGCCCGATATCATCGAGAGCATTTTGCAGTGCAAGAACACGCAGGGCGCACAGCGCTACGACGCGTTCGTGCAGCTCAATTCCACCGACCCGGCCCTGTACGAGGCACGTGAGATCCTCGACATTCCGGTGCTCGGGTTCCTCGAAACAACGGCGCTCGTGGCGTGCATGATGGGGCGATCCTTCTCGCTGATCACACCCAATCCGAAGTTTTCGCTCTCCTTCGGTCAGAAGCTCAAGCTCTACGGGTTAACCGAGCGCCTGGTATCGATCGAGGCGATGAACATCCCCCAGCTCTCCTCGTTCCGTGAGGCTTTCTCCGATGCGGTTGCCCATCAGCGCGTGATGGACGAGTTCGACAAGGCGGCAAGGCGTGCGGTAGACGCAGGCGCCGAAGTTCTCATTCCATGCGGATCACATGCCGTCCTGCAGGCGCGCCGCGCTCTGCGCGAGATCGAGGGCGCGTTGATCATGGATGGGCTCGCCGTGCTGATCAAGATGGCCGAAACAGCGATCAAGTTGCATAAGATCATGGGCACGGTGGTGAGCCGCAAGCTGCTCTACCAGAAGCCCGGCGATGAGATGCTCGAACGCGCTCGAAAAGATTACGGGATCCAGTTCTGAGTCCACCGATAACGCCATGGCCACGGAAAATGCTAAGACCGACTTCGTCGTGCCAGCGGGTAGCCGCGATTGACACGTGCACGCGGTCAGTGACCCGGGCACCTTTCCCTACGCCGGTGATCGTCGCATCCCTCCGCCCGCGGAAGCGTTGGTTCATTGATAAGTCTTGCCATTGTATTTCAGCCAGCCAGGCGCATGACGCCCTTCGGGATCGTGATGGGTCCAATGGATTAAGCCACCCTTAGAATTCCACTCGTACACGCCGTTGAACGCCACGCTGTCCCCTTCACGCAAGGACGGGATCCTTGGCCCAACGTCGATGTTGTGAGCCACCAGCAATGTCTGCCCCGACGGCAGCCGCAGGATAAAGCGTTGGTGCCTGCTGCCATCGTTATCGTCGGACAGAATCTTGATGACGATCCCTTCCCCCGCCACCTGCAGGTTACTCGTACGATTCTGGTACGCCTGAGCAATAGCTTGAGCGCCCGCACTCGCCGCATAACTAGAGCGATCGCCGGTTTCATATCTGTCCCACCCGACATACGCGGCGACGAGTATTAAGAACAGCGCGAGGTATCTTTGCACCGGGGCGCCCCTTTGCGGCGAGTGCCAACAGAATGCATTGCATGATCCTTCGGCACGCGTTCCGACGATAGCTAGTCGCCAAATTGCCAGCGATAGATCCGCGCGTCGTTCTGATAACCGCCGTTCGCCGCGAACGGCTCGTTGTTCCAGAATTGCTCGGCCGCAGCCCGGTCGGGCAATTCGAGCAGCAGCGCCGTCCCGACATTCTCGGCCCCGTCCGGGGAACGCAGCGGTCCGCGAAATATGAAGCTGTCCTGGTACTTCTTGAAGTACGTCTCGTGCGCGCGCAGGTGCTGTGCAAAGAAATGCGCTGCGTCGGGGATCTTGGATCCGGTGCAGAAGTACTGCTGCATCCCGTGACGCTCGAAGTCGGCCGCGCGCTTTAGGAAGCTGTTCGACCAGCGACGGATATCCGTCTTCTCGTAGACGCCCGCACGGTTCAACGGATCGTCCGCGACAAAAGCTTCGGCGGCGGCCCGGTTCTCGAGTTGGACGAACCAGGTAGTCGCAAGGGTTGCGGATGCGTCGTCAGAGACGATGTGTCCGTAACCGATCAGACGCTCGCCGAGCGTTTTCGCATAGTCTTTCTGGGCGGCGATATGGGCCGCGCGCGCGCCGGCCTGCCCGGTCCTGTCCCAAGCAAAGATCACCCATTGCGCCGGTTTCTCGCTGTAGTACCGGCGCAGCGTGTCGCCGCTCAACCCGTATCGTGGGTCACCGGGCAGGTAGCCGCCCGCATTGCCTGACGCCATCGATTCTCTCCTTCGTCTATTCCATTGCCGACATTCAGGTCCTTACTCGATCACGCGATCGGCGCGCACCATGACCGTATCTGGAATCTTGATCCCGAGCCTTCTGGCGGTTTTCATGTTGACGACCAGCTCAAAGCGCGTGGGCTCCTGAATCGGCAGATCACCGGGTTTAGCGCCATTTAGAATCTTGTCCATGTAATCAGCAACGATCAAGAAAGTGGCCGATTGATTGGGCCCATAACTGAGAAGCCCGCCATCACGAGGAAACGAACCAAAATCCGAAATCGTCGGCAGCCGATTCTTGAGCGCCAGTTCGCTTATCTGCTTCGCCAGAGTCCAAAATATAGGTTGAACAATTACCGCCTGGGCGCCGCCTGCCGCGATCTTTATAAAGGCCGCATTGATTTCACTCGAACCCGGGATCAATTCGACCTGCAGCGCCAAGCCGAGCTGGCGAGCCGCCTGCTCGGTATTGGCGACAAACACCTTCGTCGCCGGATCAGACGAAGAGCCAAGGAATGCGATGCGTTTGAGCGCTGGAAACGCATCGCGCAGGACTTCGACACGCTTGCCAGCGACTGCGGGCAGATTCAGGGACACTCCCGTAATGTTTCCCCCGGGCCGCGCTAGGCTGGTGACCAGACCGGAAGAGACCGGGTCTGCTATTCCCGACAGGACGATCGGAATCGTGGCGGTTCCACGACGTGCTGCGTGCGCCGCAGGCGTCGGTGAGGCGACGATGATCGCGACCCGCTCCCGAACAAACTCTCGGACTATTTCGTCTGCTTGGCTGCTCTTCTGGCCAGCTGAGCGCCAGAGAAACGCGATGTTCTTGCCTTCGATGTACCCGCGTTCTTTCACTGCTCGGGGCAATTCTCTCATCGCCCATTGCAGCTGCGCCTTCTGCCAGCGAAGGACGCCGATCTTCGGCATGGCCTTGGCGGTTTGCGCGATGTTGCGCGGCGCGACAAGAAATAACGCCGTACCGGCGATGAATTGTCTGCGGGATGTCATTCGGTGATGCCCGCTATGGCGCGAGCAACCCCATTTACTTCCACCGTGCTTTTCACCGGAACACTGTCCCTGATCATGCTTTCGGCGAAACAGCCGCGCTTGGCGTTGCGAATCAGCAGGCTCACGCGTTCCAGATTCGGCTCATCCGTATCCACACGGAATACGAGACGCGTTTCTGTGCAGCCGGATTCAATGGTGCCCTTCAGCACCGAGCCCTTGAGGAAGTAATCCATCTCCACCCTGCAACTCGCCTGCTTGAACTTGACTTTCATCATATGCGCGTACCGCGCAAGCTGGGTGAGCAGTCAGAACCCCACGCCCATGGCAATGTAGGTCAGCGGCTGAGGATGTTCGCCCTTTCCACCGAGCCGCGCCGGCTCGTCGCACAGCACCTCGAACTTGTCGTCGCGCCCGACCTTGATCTGCCCGTCCATGCCGAGCGTCTGCGTTTCTGCCCACTTGGTCGAAATCTGTCCCCTGGGATCAAGGTCGGGTTTGTCGATGACGCGTTCACCCGGAACCGCGCTTTGGTCCTGCGCTCGAATGGGTCCTTCCTGCATGGCTATCCTCCTCTCATCAATGTAATGGTCGACGTCTCCGATTGGAGAGATCATTCCAGAGCGCCCCAAACTTGCCGAGCGATCCGCTCCGTGCGGCCCGGCACCCGCACAGCGCTTGGTCTGACGGGAGCGTCATAGGCGCAGTGCCTGGACGGCCACGCGTCAGAGTTTCTCCCCAACCAGATCCACCCGGCCGAACGCATCGCCAGCGACCCAACTCGCCACCTCGAACAACGCGGCGTCGCGATCGGTGGCGCCGAGAAGCTGCAAGCCGAGCGGCAGCCCTTCGTCTTCCAGCAGCGGCAGCGTCAGCGCCGGGCAGCCAAGCAGCGATGCGGCGACGTTCATGGCCGGATTTCCGGTCGACCCCAACCCGACCGGCGCCGCACCGCACGCGCCGAGCGTCATGAACGCATCGTATTGGCTTGCGGCCTTGGCGTAGACCACGCGCGCAGCGCTGCGGCGCTTCAGCAATTCGCCGTATTGCCGTTGCGTCATCGCTTCCGCAGTCTTCAGCCGTTCGAGCGCACCTTGGCTGAGCTTCGCCGCGTCGAAGTCGGCGTAGGTGTTGAGCGGCCAGCGGCCTTCCCAGGCGTTGATGGCAAGCGTCAACGCCCGCGCATCGGCAATCGCTTTCTCGACCGCCTCGATGTCCGGATCGTCAGCGCGACCCTTCAACTCGATACCGGTCTCGGCCAAGCGCGTTTTCGCCGCGGCAAACGCGTTACGCGCACCTTCGCTCGTGAAGCCCCAACCGCCGGTTTCGAGAACGCCCAGGCGGGGCTTGGCGCGCTTGGCGAAATTCGCATCGCCTGCCAGCCCGACGAAGCCGGGGTCGCCACCGGTGCGGTCGGCGATGGCGCGCAGCACCGCCCAGGTGTCGGCCAGCGTCGCACCGATCGCGCCCTGGCAGCTTTGGCTGAAGTGATCGTGCGAGCCGCTGCGGTTGATCGCGCCCACGCTCGGCTTGAAGCCGACAGCACCGCAGAAGCTCGATGGCCGCAAGATCGATCCGACGACCTGGGTGCCAAGTCCCGCCGGCACCATGCCGGAACCCACGGCGGCGGCCGAGCCGCTCGAAGAGCCGCCCGGCGTGCGCGTTCGGTCGTGCGGGTTCTTGGTCTTGTGCCACGGATGGGTGGAGGCAAACTCGGTGGTTGTGGTCTTACCAATGATGACTGCGCCGGCCTCGCGCAAAGCGTGGACACTTGCCGAGTCGCGGCGCGATTCATGACCCTCGAACAAGGGCGAGCCCTGGCCGGTGGGCATGTCGGCGGTTTCAATGATGTCCTTGATCACCACCGGCATGCCGTCGATCGGCGACAACGGCCGCCCGTTGCGCCAGCGCGCGCTCGAAGCCTCGGCAGCGCTAATCGCGCCTTCCTTGTTCAACGCAGTGAACGCGCCAATCTCGGCATCGAGTTGCGCGATGCGCGCCAGGGTTTCGTCGAGATAGGCACGGGCGCTGCTCGTGCCGGCACGGAATTCACTCGCCAGCGGGACAAAACCGCGCAACTTGGTGGGTAGGCTCATGGCTGAGGTTAAAAAGGTTAAGAGAGAATTGTGGTCTGTCCCCGGTTGACGCAGTTCAGGTGCTCTGGGCGAGCGGGCCGCGCAGCAATCTTCCGGGCAGCGCTCCCGTGTGCCTGCCCTCGCGCAGCAGAATCTCACCGTTTACCACCGTGGCTGCCACACCGCGCGTGCGCTGAACCAACCGGCGCGCGCCCGCCGGCAGGTCGTCCACCACTTCCGGCATCTCGGCCATAATCGTGTCAGGATCGAAGACCACGATATCGGCCGCCATGCCCTCGCGTATCAGGCCGCGGTCGTGGAAACCCCACAAGGTTGCGGGCGCCAGCGTCAACATGCTGACCGCGCGTTCGAGCGTGAACGCCTGCTTGGTGCGCACCCAGTGATACAGCAGATGCGTCTGCAGCGAGGAGTCCATGAGCTGCGAGACGTGGGCGCCGGAGTCCGAGAACGTGGTCACCGTGCGCGGGTGGCGCATGATCTGTAGCGCGACGTCCTGGTCTTCGTTGGCCACGGGCTGCAGGAAGAACAGGTCGAGATCTTTCTCCAGCGCGAGTTCGATCATGGCCTCTGCCGGGTGCTGCTGCCGCTCGCGCGCGACCTCTGCCACCGAGCGGTGCGGTCCTTCCACGGTATCGAACACGAACAGCCAATCGTAGTCGGCAAGCCGCGCCTCGGTACCGAGGGGCTTGCGTCCATCCTGCGCGCCCGAGGCCTCGATGAGCCTCGGGCGCAATTCGGGATCGCGCAGCCTGCGCTTCTGCTCGTCGATCGGCAAAGCCCGGATGTCCTTCCATAGCGGCAGGTGGTCGAACGGCATCTGGGTCTTGAACGAGAGCAGCGCGCTCAGCGAGCGGCTGTGCGCTTGCGCGAACATGCGCCCGCCCATGGCCGCCGTTTCGTCGAGCAGATCGAGGTACTTCTTCCAGGTGCCGGGCGAACCGCGCCGACCGAAGACACCGAAGGTGATCGGCCGACCCGACTCGAGCGCGAGATCACGCAGCCGCGTATGCCATTCGCGCACGCCTGGGTCGCCTGCGTTGCGGTCCACGCCTTCGCCCGCGATCTCGAACAACCCGGCGTTCAACTCGCCCATCACGCCTACCAGGCGCCGCACTTCGTCCCACGTCGCGTTGCGGCTAGCCACCGCGCGGCCCTCGGGTGTCTCGTGGCTCGGGGAACGTGAGGAGGTGAAACCGATGGCGCCGGCGCAGATCGCGTCGCGCACCTGGCGCTGCATCGCCTGCAAGTCGTCCTCGGTCGCCGTCGCCTCGAAGGCGCGCTCGCCCATCACGAACGTGCGGATCGCCGAATGCCCGACGTAGCTCGCGTAGTTGATCCCCTTCGGTAGCGCCTCGAGCGCGGCGAGGTACTCGGGATACGTCGTCCAGTTCCACTTGATGCCCGCCTCCATCGCCGCAGGCGGAATGTCCTCGGCGCGTTGCAGGTTGCGCACGACCAGGTGCTTATCGCTGGCAGCGCACGGCGCGAGCGTGAACCCGCAATTACCCATCACTGCCGTGGTAATACCGTGATAGCAGGAGGACGTGCCGATAGGATCCCAGAATATCTGGGCGTCCATGTGGGTGTGGCCATCAACGAAACCCGGCGCGACCACCTGGCCCTCGGCGTCTATGACTTCGCGTGCAGGCTCTCGAATGCGCCCTATGGTCACGATCTTGCCGCGACGCACGCCGACGTCCGCTCGATAGCGCGGCATGCCGGATCCGTCAATCACAGTACCGTTCTTGATTACCAAGTCGTATTGCATCGCGGGTCTCCTCCATGTACGGCGCTATCGTGGGCCAACTTCGGCATTCACGCAAGTGCGCGCCACATAGGTGAGCTGTCAAGGGCGTTGTCATAAACGCTACCGCGCGGTGCGCGTCTCGTCGGGACCCAACGAAATCGGCGCAAGACCACTTTGTCGCGGCTATCGGTGTCGTTCAGGATTTCGCGGCCGCCCGCGTCCGCAGCAGTTGCACGCCGACCAGCAGTGCCGGGATGCCGCACACGATGAAGCCGATGCCGTAGCTGCCGGTCATGCCAAGCAGAGCCGAATACGTCAGTGGTCCGATCAATGCGCCGACCTGACCGAAGGAGAGCACGCCGCCGGTGACCGCGCCACCCATGCCCGCGGGCGCGGCGCGCACCGTTTCGGCCAGGAGAATGCCGTGCCAGGATAGCGCCGTGGCACTCAGTACGCAGGCGATCAAGCCAACCAGGAGCGTCGGCCAGCCGGCGTCGCAGAGCGCGAGGAGCGCCACGCTTCCGGCCATGCCGAGGGCAAGCGCCGCCATCATCAGGCGCGGAGAGACATAGGTGCTACCCAGCCAGCCCCAGAGGATGCGCCCGGGCACAGCGACCGCCACCGTCACGGAAAAGACGAAGCCCGCGGCCACCAGCGTGTAGCCGATGGTGGTCAGGTAGACGACAAAATACGCCGTGACCACGGCCTGCACGCCGTTGAAGGCGAGGCAGGCGAAAGACAGGGCGCGCAGGCTCGGCATCTCCAGCACCGAGATCAAGGTCGCCTTGAAATCCGACAGCCGAAATGTGCGCGTCGGCACCCGGTCGACGTCGAAGATCTTGCGCAGCGGCTGCAGCATCAGGACGAAGACAGCGCACGCCCCCGCGCTGAGCAGCATCGTGGCGCGCCAACCCACCCATTCGGTCAATTGCGGACCCAGCACCCCGCCCAGCAGCAGGCCGGCCGGAACCGCAGTCTGCTTGATGGAGAACACCAGCGGCAGGTAAGCCGGCGGCGAGCAGCGGCCGAGCAGATGGGAGCTGGCAGGTGTGGACACGGCCGCGCCACCTCCGGCAATAAGCGCCGACAAGACGAGCATCAGCGGCGTTCCCAGCGTCGCCAATGCGATGCCGGCAGCGAGCATGACCAGGGCCACCTGGCTCATACGCAAAGCGCCATAGCGCACGATAAAGCTGCCGCACCCGAGTTGCGCGACCAGAGCGGCGAACGCATTCAGGCCGAAATAGATGCCGATCCAGGCCGGATCGATATGCAGATCCGTAGTGATCGCCGGCGCGATCACAGCGGGCAGCGCGCGGCCGAGCGCGACGAAGGTCTGCTGCAGGAACATCGCCCCGAGGGCAAGCAAGAGATGATTCACGAGGCGTCGACCCAATCAGTTTGCGCGCGTCACGCCGATTCGGTCCATACCGTCGGCACAGCCTGCGCTGAGCGAGTTCGCTCGCTGCCCAGGCGCTGTTCAGGCGTCAGCGAACCGTCGTAAGGTTGGCCCGGATCACCCGCAGGATATCGAAGCGCGTGATCGCGCCAACCAACTTGCCGTTCTCGACCACCGGGAAGCGCCGGAACTGGCGCTTGATGAAGATCCCCGCAGCGAAATACACATCCATGTTGGGCGGAATGGTCTCCGGGTTCGGGCTCATGAAGTCCGCGACGGTACCACGCGGCAGGTCACCGTCGACGCCCGCCGCGACCAGCCTGAGGCAATCCTTCTCGGTCAGCATCCCGATTAGCAAGCCGGACTTGTCCACCACAGGCGCACCTGTGACGCGCTTCTCCAGCAGGAACCCAATGGCATCCATGATATTGACCTCAGGACGCAGCGTCGGGACATTGGTGTCCATGTAGTCCCTGACAACCGGTAGCTTTACCATACGTTCTCCCCTGTTGGAGCTGATGGCCCTATTTTAGTCACGATACCGGGCGGGCACGAGCGCCGTTGGAGCGCGGGTCGAACGGCAGCATCCTGCGGGATTTTTCGCGCGGGCGTTCCATCAGGCCTCCGAACCACGATCGTCGATTCACGCGCAATAATGCGGGCTCACCGATATATCCTCAGGTTATTCTGCCTATCCCATTAACAATTCGAGCATGCTGCAGGTCTATTTCTCCAACCGCTTCGAGCGTCTTTTGGACTCACTCCTCGAAGCAATGAGCTCGCCGCCCGAGTCGCCGTTCGACCGCGAGGAGATCATCGTCCCGAGCGCCGCGCTCCGACGGCGCGTCGAGCTCGCCGCGGCCGATCGCTTCGGCATTTGCGCGAACGTCCAGTTCTCGTACCTTGCGCAATGGTTGTGGCGGCAGATCGGGCACGTCGTTCCGGTATCGGAAACCTCGCCGTTCACATCATCGGTGCTGACCTGGCGCGTGTTCGGCATCTTCCGCGAGCAAGCCTTCGTCGCCCAGTATCCGCCCCTCGCCCATTACTTGGAACGAGCGGACGATGTGATGCACTACGAGCTTGCGGCGCGCACCGCGGCACTGCTCGAACAGTACCTGACATATCGCCCCGACTGGCTTGCGGCCTGGTTGGAGGGGAAGCCGGCTGACATCAAGAACCTGGACACCGCGCGCGCCGACGACGAGCGTTGGCAAGGTGCGCTCTGGCGAC
>Ga0326597_10010688_pt1 | contig 12206 bp, 11 predicted proteins | sample RVTome_12_FD_203789 | JGI IMG/M metagenome (GOLD analysis project Ga0326597, IMG submission 203789) | Soil microbial communities from uranium-contaminated site in the Upper Colorado River Basin, Wyoming, United States - RVT100D185 | ecosystem: Environmental > Terrestrial > Soil > Contaminated >... | reverse complement strand
CGCGGCGCCGTTGTTGAGTCCGCTGGCATTGCCGGCGGTCACCGTGCCTTCCTTCTTGAACGCCGGCTTGAGCTTTCCGAGGGCTTCCGCCGTCGTCCCCGCCCGCGGGTGCTCGTCGGTGTCGACGATCTTCGGCTCGCCCTTGCGCTGGGGGATCGACACGGGGACGATCTCGGCCGCGAAGCGGCCCTCGCTCATGGCCTCCTCGGCCCGACGCTGGCTGAGGGCGGCGAAGGCGTCCTGCCCCTCTCGCGAGATCCCGTAGCGGTCGACCAGGTTCTCGGCGGTGATCCCCATGTGGATGTCGTGGAACGCGTCGGTGAGACCCTCGTGGAGCATGTGGTCGATGAGCTGGCCGTGACCGAGACGCTGGCCCCACCGGGCGTCGGGCAGGAGGTAGGGCGCCCGGCTCATGCTCTCCATGCCTCCGGCCACGATCAGTGAGGCGTCGCCGGCGCGGATCGCCTGGGCCGCGAGCATGACCGCCTTGAGTCCCGAGCCGCAGACCTTGTTATCGCGCTCAGGCCTTCATCGGCTTCACGTCGGGCGCCACGAGAAGCGGCGTCCCCGAGGCCTTCTGGACGGCTTCGACGGTCGTTTCGGCGGCGATCTCACGCAGGAGCAATCCCTCGGGGACGACCTCGATGACGGCCAGCTCGGTGATGATGAGGTTCACGCACCGCCGTCCGGTCAGGGGGAGCGTGCAGCGGTCGAGAATCTTCGGCGAGCCGTCGCGCGCGGTGTGCTCCATCGTCACGACCACCCGCTTCGCCCCCGCGACGAGGTCCATGGCCCCCCCCATGCCCTTGACCATCTTCCCCGGGATCGTCCAGTTGGCGAGGCTGCCCTCCCGGTCCACCTGGAGGGCGCCGAGGATGGTCAGGTCGAGGTGGCCGCCGCGCACCATCGCGAACGAATCGGCGCTCGAGAAGTACGCGGTGCCGGGCAGCTCGCTGACCGTCTCCTTGCCGGCATTGATCAGATCGGCGTCTTCCTCGCCCTTCCTCGGATAGGGCCCCACGCCGAGCATGCCGTTCTCGGAGTGGAGCACGATCGACACGCCCTTGGGGAGGTGGTTCGCGGCGAGGGTGGGCATGCCGATCCCGAGATTGACGTAGTCGCCGTCCTTCATCTCCTGCGCCGCGCGCCTCACGATCCGCGCGCGCTTCTCGTCGGTCTCCTCCGGCGCCGCGTCGCGCAGGGTCAGCCGCTCGATGCGCTTCTCGTAGCCCGTGCCCGCGAACAGCCGGCGCACGAAGATGCCGGGGGTGTGGACGTGGTCGGGGTCGATCTGTCCGGCGGGGAGGAGGTGCTCGACCTCGGCGACGGTCACGGCGGAGGCAGTGCACATCATGGGCGCGAAGTTGCGGGTGGTCCGGCGATACACGAGGTTGCCGGCGGTGTCGCCCTTCCAGGCCTTGACGAAGGCGAAGTCGGCCTTGAGAGCCGTCTCCAGGAGGTGGGGTCGCCCGTCCCACCACCGGACCTCCTTGCCTTCCGCCACCACCGTGGCGTACGCGGTGGGCGTGTAGAAGGCGGGGATGCCGGCTCCCCCCGCCCGGATCCGCTCGGCGAAGGTGCCCTGGGGGTTCAGCTCGACCTCGAGCTCGCCGCTCAAGAACATCTTCTCGAAGACCTTGTTCTCGCCGACGTAGGTCGAGATCATCTTGCGCACCTGGCCCGACTGCAGCAGATAGCTGATCCCGAAGTCGGTGACGCCGGCGTTGTTCGAGATCACCGTGAGGTCCTTCGCCCCCTGATCTCGCAGGGCGAGGATGAGGTTCTCGGGGATCCCGCACAGGCCGAACCCGGACATCATGATGGTGGCCCCGTCGCGGACGTCGGCGACGGCGGCAGCGGCGTTCTCGACGACCTTGCTCATGAACAGACCCCCCGGAAAAGTGGCCTCGGATCTCCGATCTTAACGTCCTGGAGGGCCCATCCGTGCGCACTGGGCAAGAGCGGCGGCGCGGCGACCGACAGGCGGCTCAGGCCGCGCGGCGCGGCAGGTTCAGGATCATCACGAAGAGCGGAAACAGCGCGGCCACGAGCGGCCACTGGGGGCGGCTCACGATCAGGGCGACGGCGGGGAGGACGACCCCGGTCTCGAGGATCGCGAAGAAGACGAGGCCGGCGCGCACAGAAGCCGCCACCGGCTCGTCGGACGTCCCCCCGACCGAGGGCGGTGCCACCAGGCCCCGACCGCGCATCCCGATCGCGAGCAGTGGGGAGACGATGGCCCACGCCGTGGCCACCCCGGACACGATCTCGGGCCCGTCCGCCCCCCGACCGGCGCCGTTCAAGACGGCCCCGAGAACGAGGAGGGCGAGGCTCGTCCCGAGGAGGGCGCGCGGCACGAGTCGCAGCGCGGTCTCCGGATCGGGCGGAGCGCTGGACCTCATCGTCCTCGCTTCCCGGCGAGCCGCCGCCCCACCTCGGCGAGCGCCCGCACGACCTCGTGCCGGTTCTCGTCCAGGATCTCCCGCCACAGGGCCACCGGGCTCCCCGCCAGCCGCGTCATGTCCCGAAAGCCCGGGCCCGCCGCGGAGAGGTGACGCCGGGCCGCGGGGTCTCGGCGCGCGGCCTCGAGAAGAGCCCACGAGACCACCTGCGGCGCGTGGCTGAGGAAGGCGACGACGCGGTCGTGCACCGCCGCGTCGACGATCACCGGGTGCGCTCCCACCGTTCGCGCGAGGCGGCGCACGATTCGCGTGGCCCGCTCGTCCTCGGCGGGAACGATCCACCACGCGGCACCGCGGAACAATTCTGCGCAGGAGGCGGCAAACCCATGCCGCTCGGTGCCGGCCATGGGGTGTCCCCCCACGAACGACCGCAGGCGCAGTCGCCGCGCCTCGCGCACGATCGGGCCCTTCACGCTCCCGACGTCGGTGACCACGAGGCCAGGGCGGGCGACCCGGGCGAGCCGCGCGAGCAGGGCGCGGCTCGCCCGGGGCGGCGCCGCGAGCACGACCACGTCGCACTCCGCCGCGGCTTCCACGGTGGACGCGGTGGCCTGAACCGCCCGCGCCCGACGCGCCTTGCGGCGCACGTGGGGGCGATCCACCCCGAGGACGCGGTGGCCGGCCGCGGTGAGCGCCCGGGCGAGCGAGCCGCCCACGAGCCCGAGGCCGACCACGGCCACCGTCGGGCGCGAGCCGCCCACGCTCACTCCTCCCCCAGGACGCGAGCGAGCAGCTCGGGCTCGCGACGACGGAGAAGCGAGGCTGCTCCCGCGGTGAGCATCGCGTACACCGAAGCGGCTCCGGCGAGGGCCAGGGGCAGGGTGAGGAGCCAGAGAGCGGGCTTCCCCATGAGCCAGGGCAGCCAGGCAAGGAAGGCGAACGGCGAGGACACGGCGAGGGTGGCGAAGGCGGCCGCGGCGGCCACGGCGGCGAACCCCAGCCCTCGGGCCCCGGAAGTCGGCGCATGCGGGCTCCGCCCCGCGGCGGGGACGGGCACCGGGAACAGGACGGCAAGGTAGTTGTCGGCGGCCGCCGCCAGGAGCTGGGTCAGCAGCAGCACGACCAGCATCGCGGGCACGAGAGAGGGTCCCACGAGAACGACCGTGGCGGCAACGAGCATGAGGGCGCCGGGCCCGCGCAGGGCGATTCCGGCGAGGTTCTTCGCCACGAGGATGGCGAAGCGGTCGACCGGGAAGGAGAACAGCAGGAGGAGCCCCCGGCGCTCGAGGGCGAACGCGTTGTACCCGAGCGTGCCGAGCCCCACGAAGGAGGCGAGGAAGAGCAGGACCACGGGCCGCGAAGGGCCGGCGGGCCCCCGGGACAGCAGGACGAGCAGCACGAGGGGCCCGAGCAGTCCGCTCAGGACGGCCGCCTTGAGCCGGGGGTCCCGCCACGCCATCTTCAGGTCCTTCTCCAACAGGGCGCCGAGAGGACCGGGCAGCCGGATCCGCGCCCGCACGGGGCTCCGACGCCACCCCGCCTCTCCGACGTCCACATCGCCGCGGTAAATCCGCTGCGCGAGAGAGGTGGAGAAGGCGAGGACGGCGACGACCGCGAGCGCGCCCGCCCCCGTCCAGAGGGCAAAAGCGCCTCCCTCGCCTCGAGCGGCGTGAACCGCCGCCCGCACCGCCCAGGCGTACGGCGAGAGAACGAACACGTCGCTCGCGAGGAGCGGACGGACGAGCGCCCCCGCCCGCGGGCCGGCTCCGCTGATCAGGAGGAGGGGGAGAAAGCTCAGGAGGATGCCGAGCAGCATCCCCGCGATGAGCGCCCGATCGTGCATCCGCCGGTGGCGCGAGACGACGTGGAGCAGCAGGGAGACGGCCTGCCCCGAGGCGACGAGGAGGACGAGGAAGCAGAGGAGCGCGCCTGTGGTGGGCAGCAGAAGCGGAGAGACGCCGGCGAGGGCGAGACCGATCGTCCCCAGGGGAGGCAGGAGGGCGAGCACGGTCGGCTGGAGGAGGCTGGCGAGGAGCGAGGACGACACGAGCGCCCCGAGCGGGACCGGGTAGTGGAGGAGCCGGTCGAGGTCGTGGGTCTCGGTGAGAGCCACGCCGGCGAGGAGGGGCGAGAGGCTCCACAGGACACCCAGGGCCGTGGCCGCCGCGGAGAGAACGGACAGGACGAGCGCCGGCTCCGCCCGCTCGAGGAGCCGCACCGTCGCTCCCGCGACGAGCGCCCCCGCACCGGAGAGCAGGGCGAGAGCGGGCACGGCGAGGAGCAGGCCGACCACCCGGCCGTGTCCCCCCGTGACCGCCCGCAGGTCGAGCCGCCACCGCAGGACGACGAGGGCGATCAGCCGATCCACGTGAGGTCTTCGCGTTGCACGTCGGCCTCGACGAGCTTGAGGAAGACGTCCTCGAGGCTCGCGTCGCCCGCCATGGAGGTCGGGTCGCGGAGCTCGTCGAGCGAGCCCTGGGCCACGATCCGCCCGTGATCGATGATCGCCACCTCGTTGCACAGCCGCTCGACGACGTCGAGGACGTGGGAGGTGAAGAACAGCGTGACCCCGCGTGCGGCGAGGCGACGCAGAAGATCGGTGACCACCCTTCCGGAGACGGGGTCGATGCCGTTGAGCGGCTCGTCGAGAAAGAGGACCCGCGGATTGTGGACGAGGGCACAGGCGAGCGCGAGCTTCTTCCGCATGCCCAGGGAGTAGTCGACGACGAGCTTCCCCCGCTCGTCGGCGAGGGAGAGAAACTCGAGGAGCTCTCCGCTCCGGCGCCTCGCCTCCGGTGGGGGCACCCCGTGCATCCGCGCGGCGAAGAGCAGGTGCTCCTCGCCGGTGAGCCGCTCGTACAGGGCAAGGTCCTCGGTGAGGACGCCGATCCGGCGCTTGACCCCGAGGAGGTCCTCGCTGAGGCGGACCCCCTCGACGACGGCGTCGCCGGAGGTGGGCCGCAGGAGTCCGGTGAGCATGCGGATCGTCGTGCTCTTTCCCGCCCCGTTGGGCCCGAGGAAGCCGAAGAACCGGCCGCGCGCGACCCGGAACGACACGTGGTCCACCGCCACCTCTCGCCGGAAGACCTTCGTGAGGCCAAAGACCTCGACGGCATTCCCCTCTGACACGGCGCACAGGTTATCCGATCTGTGCTACGGTCCAATCAAAGGTCCATGGTCCAGATGGGTATCGAACGACGCCGGACCCGCCGCGTCCCGCTGAGGCTCGTTGTGCGCATCAAGGGCCGCGATCCCGACGGGACGGAATGGGTCGAGATGACGAACTGCGAGGACGCCTCCGCGGGCGGGGTGGCGCTGTTCCTCAAGCGGCCGGTGCGCGTCGGGCAGGTCCTGCAGCTGGCGCTGCCGCTGCCCTCCCGATTCCGGCAGTACGACATCACCGAGCCGTCCTACAAAGTGTACGCCCTCGTGCGCCGGCGCTCCGGCTCCCCGGCCCGCGTCGGCCTTCTGTTCCTCGGCAAGCACCCGCCCCAGGGTACGGAGGCGCTCCCCACCGAGCTGTTCTTCCTGCCCGGCGACCCCCGGCCCGTCGCCGCCGACCGCCACGTGGTGCAGGTGCGCTTGCGCCTCGAGGCCGAGCACGCCCCCGGGGGCAAAGCCGTGGAGCAGCGGGCGCTCGCCGAGAACCTGACCGCCCGGGCGGCGGAGGTGAAGGCGACGCTGCCCGTGGGGAAGGGGACGCTGCTCTCGGTGGAGGAGATCGACGGCGGCTTCAAGACGAGGGCCGAGGTGCGCGGGATCTCGATCGACAAGGACGGTCAGGCGCGTCTGAGCCTGCTCTTCGTCGACGACCCCCTGCCCGACCGCCTGCTTCCCCCGAACGAACCGGCCGGCAAGCCCCCCGGCAACTGAGGCTCCTCACAGCTTCGTCTTGATGCGCTGGTAGCCCGAGCGGCTCAGGGGCAGGCGCGTCCCGTCGGACAAGACCACGGCCTTCGGCTCGCCGCCCTCGGTGTCGATGCGCGAGAGGCGATCGACGTTGACCAGGTACGACCGGTGAATCCTCACGAAGCGCGCGGAGTCGAGCTGCCGCCCGAGCTCGGTCATCGTCTGCTGCTTCAGGTAGGCCTTGCCCCCGGAGTTGAGGCTGACGTAGTCGTCCTGAGCCTCCACCCAGTCGAGGTGGTCGGCGGGGATCACGTGAACGCGCGAGCCCTGGCGCACGAGCACGCGGGCGAGAGGCGCCCCCTTCTGACGTCCCTCGGCCAGGACCTCCGCCTTTGGCATGGGGACGCGGTTGGCGATGCGCAGCCGGGCCCGCTCGAGGGCGAGGACCACCCGCTCCGGCGAGATGGGCTTGAGCAGGTAGTCGACGGCGTGAACCTCGAAGGCCCGGATCGCGTGCTCGTCGAACGCGGTGACGAACACGACGGGAACGTCGCGTCCGAGGAGCTCCAGCACCTCGAAGCCGTCGAGCCTGGGCATCTGGATGTCGAGAAAGAGGAGATCGGGGGCGAGCTCGTTCACGGCCTTGACCGCCTCGAACCCGTTGCGGCACTCGGCGACGACCTCGACCCGGGCGTCGTGCCCGAGGTACTCCCGCAGCAGCGTGCGGGCCGGCTCCTCGTCGTCGACGAGAACGACCCGCAGCCGGCCATCGGCCCGGGGCGCCCCGGCCGGCGCCGGCGTCCTGGATGCGGGCGCCGTGGGGACGGGCGGGGCCAGCGCCGCGCCCGCCCCGAGGCGACGGTGAGCCTCGCGCAGGTCGCCGAGCAGGGCCGTGGCCGAAGGGTAGCGGTCCTCGGGCGCCTTGGCGAGACACCGGTCGAGAACGCGCTGGAGGACGGGCCCGGCCGCCCCGAGCTCTTCCGGGGGCAGGCGCGGAGCCGGCTCCTTGAGGACGGCGTGCAGGGTCTCGACGCCCGTCTCCCGGCGGAAGGCGGGCTCGCCGGCGAGGAGCTCGTACAGCAGCGCGCCGAAGGAGAAGAGGTCGCTGCGGGCATCGACCTCCGCTCCACGCACCTGCTCGGGCGACATGTAGGCGGCGGTGCCCACGATCCGCCCCGGGTCGGTGTCGCCCCACGCCGGCGTGTCGGAGCCTTCGTCGAAGTGGGCGCGGGGGCGGAGGAGCTTCGCCAGGCCGAAATCGATGATCTTCGCGTGCCCGGAGTCCGTCAGCATCACGTTCTTCGGCTTGAGGTCCCGGTGGACGACGCCGCGCTCGTGTGCCTCGACGAGCCCCTCGGCCACCTCCTCGGCCAGCTCCAGCGCCTGGAGGGGCGGCATCCTGCCCTCGGCGAGCAGCGCCGCGAGCGGGCGGCCCCGGACGAGCTCCATGGCGATGAAGATCGCCCCCTCGGCCTCCCCGATCCCGTAGACCACCGAGACCGCGGGGTGGGCCAGGGACGCGGCGGCGCGGGCCTCCTGGCGGAAGCGCCGCTCCGCCTCGGGATCGGCCGCCGCGCCGTGGCCGAGGACCTTGAGCGCGACCTCCCGCCCGAGCCGGGTGTCGAGAGCGCGATAGACGACGCCCATCCCTCCCCGACCGAGCTCGTCGAGGACCTTGTACTGCTCGAGCGTGCGACCGATCATCGAGCGTCTCTCCTCGCGCATTCTAGGCGGATTCGTCCCCTGTCCGCCGACTCCGGCCGTGTGTTCGCCGATTGGCCGCTTCCCCAAACGCCTGATCTGCCGTACGTTGTGGGTGGAGGCAGTGAAGATGGACCCCGCGGAGAGCCGTCCCGCCATCAAGGTCTCGCCCCGCCTGATCCTCGGCCTGGCGATCATGGGGGCCGGCGTGCTGCTGGCTCTCGACAACCTCGGGCTCCTCGACTCGGGCGCGTTCTTCCGGTTCTGGCCGGCGGTCCTGATCCTGATCGGGGTGGTCAAGCTGCTCGGCCCCGAGGGCCAGCGGAAGGGCGGCCTGTTCCTCATCCTCCTCGGCAGCTGCTTCCTCGGCTTCACGTTCGGCTTCCTGAACGGCCCAAGGCTGTGGGCAGTCCTCTTCATCGTCGTCGGGGGCAGCATCGTGATGCGGGCGATCCGTCCCCCTGCGCGCGGGTCGGCCACCGCCGTCACCGGCATCGACACGATGGCGCTCCTCGGCGGCTCGAAGACGGTGAGCAACAGCCCCGATTTCAAGGGCGGCCAGGCCATGGCGTTCATGGGAGGCTGTGAGATCGACCTGCGTCGGGCCACCATCGCCCAGGGGGAGGCGGTCTTCGACGTCTTCGCCTTCTGGGGCGGAATCGAGATCCGGGTGCCCGAGGAGTGGGAGGTCGTCAACCGGGTGAACGCGTTCCTCGGGGGGTCCGACAACAAGACCCTGGTCGAGCGCGGGGCGAAGCAGCGCCTCGTGGTGACGGGCACGGTGATCATGGGAGGCGTCGAGGTCAAGAACTAGTGCGGGAGCGGGGGTAGGCGGTGCACCCCATCCTCGTCGAGTGGAGGCGGCTCTACGCCTACCTCACGACCTGGCTGCTCCTCGGGACCCTCCTCGCCGCCCTCCTCGTCGCCGAGGCGCCGTTCGGGTGGCTCGAAGCGGCGGCCTTCGCGATCCCGATCTGCGTCGTGTACGGGTTCGTCTGCCTGGGCTCGTTCTGGGTGTGCCGGGCGGCGCCGCTCGAGCTCTCCCGACTCGGTCGGACCCTCGGGATGCAGCTCACCGCCGCGCTCGTGTCCGCCATCCTGTGGCTGGGCGGCGGTCGGGCCTGGGCCCTCGCCCTCGACCGCGACGGTCTCTTCCCCGGCCTCGGCGCGCGACAGGCGGAGGCGGCACCGCTGCTCCTCGGCCTGGGAGTCGCCCTGTTCCTCCTCGCCTCCGCCCTCCACTACATGCTGGGGGCCATCGACGCGTCCCAGGAGGCTGAGCGCCGCGCCCTCCGTCTGGAGGTCGCGTCCCGCGAGGCCGAGCTGCGCACGCTGCGCGCCCAGATCCACCCCCACTTCCTCTTCAACAGCCTCAACTCCATCAACGCGCTCATCGCCTCGCGCCCCGACGAGGCGCGGCGCCTCTGCGTGCGCCTCGCCGACTTCCTGCGCCGGAGCCTCACCGTCGGCTCGCGCGAGCACATCCCCCTCGGGGACGAGCTCGACCTCGCCGAGCAGCTGCTTTCCATCGAGCGGGTCCGCTTCGGCGAGCGGCTCGTCCACCAGGTGCGCGCCGACGACGACGTCCGGAGCGTGCCGGTGCCCCCCCTCGTGCTCCAGCCCCTTGTGGAGAACGCCGTCACCCACGGCATCTCCCAGCTCCTCGACGGGGGCACGATCCGTATCGAGGCGGACCGACGTGGTGAACGGCTGCGCGTGGTCGTGGAGAACCCCCGCGACCCCGACTCCTCCGGGCGACCGGGGACCGGCATCGGCCTCCAGAACGTGCGGCGGCGGCTCTTTGCCCTCTACGGCAGCGATGCGGAGATGCGGGTCGAGCCTCAGCCCGAGTCGTACCGGGTCGAGCTGCGGCTGCCGGTGGAGGATTGACGCCGTGGATCGCGCGATTCCGCCCGAATGATCTCGCGGCCTGCGGGTTGGAGTCGTGACCGCGCGAAGAGAAGGGTCCGGACGCCGTCCCGCGACTCGTGATAGAGTCCGCCACACCTTCACCACAATCGAAAAGGAGACTCAATGAGGCTGCGAGAAGTCTGCGCCGTGGCGTTTGCCGTGTGCCTCTGCGCGCCCGTCGTGTCCGCACAGGACGCGAAGACGTACATCATTGGCACCTACTACCGCTGCAACCAGGCGACCGAAACCCGCGCCGACGCGATCTACAAGGAGACGGTCGCGCCGCTCGTCCAGAAGCAGATCGACGCCGGTCACCTCGTCGCTGCCGGCTGGGCCCGCCACTGGATGGGCGGCGAGTGGCGACGTCTCGAGTACGTCGGCGGGACCAACCTCGGCGCGCTCGTGGACGCGCGCGACGCGATCATCGCCGAGCTCACGGGGGCGCACGCCAAGGCCGGCGACGAGTTCAGCGCGCTCTGCCCCTCCCACGACGACTACATCTGGTCCTCGGTGGCGTCCTCCCAGCCGCTCGACGCCGTGGCCCGGGAGCGATCGAAGGTCGCGATGTCCACGTACTTCGAGTGCAGCAGCAGCGAGCGGGAGGCCGACGCCATCGTGAGGACCGCCTTCGCCCCGGTGCTGAACGCCCACGTCAAGGAGGGCAAGATCGCCCGCTGGAACTGGATGGAGCACCTGGCCGGCGGGAAGTACCGGCGGATCCTGGTGCTCGACGGCGCCGATCACAAGAGCATGCTCGGCTACTGGAACGCGTTCGACCAGGCCCTCGAAGCAGCCCAGCCCGAGCTCTCGCGCCGCTTCACCGACATCTGCCATTCGCACACCGACTACATCTGGGACATCGGCACCGAGTGAGCTCTTCGTCCGGGTCATCGACGGCCCGGTGAGTGCGGCCCCGCAGTCCGGACACCGCTGCGGGGCCGTCGCTGGTCTTCGCCGGACTCCGGCTCGGTGCGCCCGGCGCCACCCCGTGACGAACGACGCGGGCGCGAGCGGGGTCAGTTCGACGATTCCGACGGCGAGGCTTCGAAGAGGCCCACGGTGGAGAGCGCGGGGGCGTTGTTGGCGGCCACGATCCGGAGGCGCACGCGGTCGGCGGTGACCACCGGGGTGCGGAGGATCCTTTTGTAGCCGACGGTCGTGGCCCGCGCCAGAGGGACCCACTCTCCGTCGACGAGGGCCTCGACCGAGAGCTCCGAGATCCGCTGACCGAATCGAATGGGTTCCTGGAGCAGAACGCGATCAAAGCGCGTCGGCGCGCCGAGATCGATCTCGAGGGTCGCCCGGCGGACCTCGTCGTCGGTGGCCCAGTAGGACTCGGGATCGCCGTCCACGAGGTGGCCCGGGGCGAACTTCTCGTGCCGGAGGCGCCACTGGTCGGCCTGCACCGGCTTTCCTGCGGCCCGGTCGACGGCGAAGGTCTCGTCGACCACGCGCCGAAACCTCCTCAGGGCAGCCACGTCGTTCTCGTGAAGCTGGCCGCGCGTGTCGGGAGGGACGTTGAGCAGCAGGACGCAGTTGCGTCCCACCGACTTGTAGTAGACCTCCAGCAGGTCCGGCAGGGACTTCACCTTGTCGTCTTCCTCGGGGTGAGAGAACCACCCGGGCCTGATCGACGTGTCGCACAGCGGCACCGTCCAGCTCGTCCCCTCGGCGTCACCGGAGTTCAGGTAGTCCTGGTCGGCGGCGCCGACCACGACCCGATCCCTGTCGATCTTCGACCAGTTGGTCTCGCCGGCGAATCCCCGCTCGTTGCCGATCCACCGGATGTCGGGCCCGGCGTCCGAGAAGATGAGCGTCCCCGGCTGCAGCGACTTGACCAGCGCGAAGGTCTCGTCCCACCCGTAGTCGGTCTCGCGGTCGATCCGCCGCTCCTCGTTGGCGCCGCCGTAGTAGCCGGTACCAGTTGGCCCCGTCCACCCACAGCGGTGGTCTCGGTGAAGAACCCGTCCGGGCTCGCGAGCACGGTCCGGAGGTCGTCGCGAAGCGGAGACACCGCCCGGCGGAGCTGCAGCAGCGCTCCCTTGACCACCGAGAGCCGCTCCACAGACCGCGGGTCGGCCCCTTCGATGACGCCCTCTTCGAGCCGGCCGATCTCCTTGCCGAGGCCCTCGAGGAGTGGAGAGTACCCGTCGACCACCGTGTCCAGCAGGGCGTAGGCGAGGTAGTCGACACCGGAGCTGCGCATGGGGCCGGCGCCCTCGTGCAGCCGGCGGCGCACCGGATCGAAGATGTCCCCCGGCCGTTCCCGGAAGCTCAGAACATCGTCGCGGCCGAGAAGGAGGCTCAGCTGGTCCACGCCGAGGAGAGTGGCGTCGTCGGAGT
>Ga0326597_10010687_pt1 | contig 12207 bp, 11 predicted proteins | sample RVTome_12_FD_203789 | JGI IMG/M metagenome (GOLD analysis project Ga0326597, IMG submission 203789) | Soil microbial communities from uranium-contaminated site in the Upper Colorado River Basin, Wyoming, United States - RVT100D185 | ecosystem: Environmental > Terrestrial > Soil > Contaminated >... | reverse complement strand
TGCCGGAAGAGCAGGCGTTGACCACCGTCTGCACCGGACCGCTCAGATCGAAATACCTGGCCACCGCCGCGGCCGGATTGCCGCGCAGAAAGCGGCGGATGGGCGCCATCCCGGGACGACCGCCGCTGCGGTAGTCACGGTAGAAGTCCTCATTGTTCATGGCACTGCCGACCGTGGTACCGACGATCACTCCGACCCGCAACTCCCTGAGCAGGGCGGGTTGCCAGCCGGCGTCGGCCAGGGCTTCGGCCGAGGCGGCTATCGCCAGGCGGGCGGTGCGCAGCAGCTCGGGATCGGCCGGAACCGAGTCGGGGAAAAACTCCTCCGGCACCTCGAACACCGGGTAACGGACCGGATGGCCGGTGCTGAACCGCTGCGGCGGCTGCGGCGACCGCCGCCCGGCGAACAGAGTCGCCAGACAGGCGTCAAGGTCGGGCCCGGCGGCGCACAGGCAACCGGCACCGGTCACGGCGACGGGTCGCTGGCGACTCATGCGACGCGCTTTGCCTCGATGAAGGCCGCCAGGGTATTGATCGACTGCAGGGCCGGCCGTCCCTCATCCATGTCCTTGATCTCGACGCCGAAATGCTTCTGCACCAGCACCACCAACTCCACCGCATCGAGGGAATCGAGTCCCAGCCCTTCGCCGAACAGCGGGGCATCATCCTCGATCTCCTCGGGGGTCATATCCTCAAGATTGAGTTCTTCCACCAGTATCTGCTTGAGACTTTCCTTGATCGACATTTCCGTATCACTCCTTATTGTTCGAGGGGTCGGCCGCAGGCCACGCCGCGGATTCCGAGTCCCACATGTCGTAGAAATTGAAAAACTGGTAAGGGTGCTGCCGGGTGTAATCCTCCAGGGTTTCGGCAAACTGCCGGACGTAGGGGACAAAAGCCGCGCTGCCGCGCCGCAGGCCGGCCGGCACCCGGATCACCCGGGCCAGGCGCAGCTCGTAACGGTCGATCCCGGTCTTGGCCGAAAGAAGCACCCCGATCGGGGCGCCCGTCGCCGAAGCCAGCTTGTAGGCGCTGAAGGGAAAGGGCACCGGCGCGCCGAGAAAATCGACGGCCACGGCATTCCGGTCGCTGCCGAGCATCCGGTCCCCCATCACCGAGAGAATCTCGCCGGCCTTGAGTACCCCGATCATCTCCAGGGCGCCGCCCAGGTAGCCGCTCGGATCGATGATGCGAAAGGGGCATTCGCGGCCGCCGTGCTCGAAATAATGCCGGTCGATATCCCCCGCTTCCCGCTGCATCAGCAGACTGACCGGCTGCTGGAGAAAGTCGAGGGCCGCCATCGCCGTCTGCCAGGACCCGGCATGGGCGGTAATCAGGATCAACCCCTTGCCCTCGTCGAGGAGCGAAAGTAACTCCTCGCGCCCCCTCAGGGTCACTTGAGTTGAGGAGGGTCCCAAAATGCCGACCACCGCCCGGTCGATCAGCGACTTGCCCAGAGCCAGGCTCATGCGATAGCTGTGCAGCAGCAACATCGTCTTCTTCGCCTCCGGAAACCGGCGGCGCAGGTAGAATTCGCTTTTGCGGCGCTGGTCGGGACGCAACAGCACGTAGTAAAGGACCACCAGGGCGAGCATGGCATAGGCCACCCGCCGCCCGCCGAAGCGGATCAGTCCATAAAAGAACCGGTGCTGCCAGGCCGCACCGACGCTGCGGCTGTTCCAGCTTTTTTCTCCGGCGGTTTTTTGTTTACTCGACGACATGTTCTCTTCGCAGCATCCGGGCCATGAAATAAATGGCGGGGCCGACCACCAGGGCCAGGGCCGGGCCGACGACCAACGAACCGAGCAGCCACTCCCATAGACGCTGCCCCCCCTGGTAGCCGAGGGTTTCCAGCGAGATCTCGGTCAAAAACTTGCCATGACGCATGAAATAACCGGCTTCGATGCACAGCGCCGGGCCGATCGGCGGCATGCACAACTGGCTGGTGCCCAGCGCCGTCAACTTGTTGAGCCGCAGAAAACCGGCGGCGAACAGGATGACGATGGTGTGGCAGGCGATCAGCGGCGCCGCGCCGAGGATCACCCCCAGGGCGCCGGCCGCGGCCAGTTGACCCGGCGTGGCATTCTCCGTCAGCAGGGTGCGCAGCGACTGCATGGGGCGCAGCACGCTGAACCTGCCCTTGTCCTCCCCCGCCGGGACGATTTTCCGGTGGGGCCAGGGGACCACGGAGCGCAGGGTCAGCCGGGTGTTGAGCAGGGTCAGGCGGAAGTTGTCCATGAACCCGCGAAAATGGGAAATGCGCTCATCCCCGGGGGGATAAATCACCGAAATCGGCGCATCGCGCAGCGGCACCCCGGCCCAGGCGGACTTGACCAGGATCTCGACCTCAAAGGAGAAATGGACCTCGCCGAGCTTGAGTCCCTCGATCACCCGCAGGGGATAGATGCGAAAACCGCTCTGGGTGTCGCCCAGCGACTTGCCGGTCTGCAACCGCAGCCAGAAGTTGGAGAATTTGCGGCCGAAGCGGCTGCTCCCCGGCACGTTGGCGGTATTGAAATCCCGTTTGCCGACCACCACCGCCAGCGGCGTCTTCTCAAGAACCGCCAGCAGCCCGGCCAGATCGGCGGGGTCGTGCTGGCCGTCGGCGTCGATGGTGGCGATGTGGGTCATCCCCAAACGCCGGGCCTCGCGGGCCGCGGTCAGGATCGCCGCCCCCTTGCCGCGGTTGGTTCCGTGGCGCAGCACCGTCACCGGCAGCCCGGCCAGGGTTTCGGCGCCGCCGTCGGTACTGCCATCGTCAACCACCAGCACCTGCTCGTGCACCGCCAGCGCCCTTTCGACCACCGAGCGCACCGTCGCACCGTGATTATAGAGGGGGATCACCACCAGCAGCCGGACCGTCTCACTCATCGCCGGCCTCCCCGGCAATCCGCCGATTGCTGCGGGCGAACCGCAGGAAATCCCCCAAGTTGAGGGCGAAACGCTTCCAGCTGTCGGGCGAACGCCAGAGCATGGCGACATAGCCGGCCAGCACCCGCGGACGCTGGAAATGGCGCTTGTAGAATTCGATGAACAACTCCTCCAGCCGCTCGCGGCTCATGCCGTGGGGAATGAAACGAAACTGCATGCAATCCATCTGCTCCCAGTCCTCGTCGAAGGTGCCCAATTGGTGTATCTGCTCGTACAGGGGCGAGCCGGGAAAGGGGGTGAACTTCGCCAGGTTGAAATCGTCGATCGGCAGGGAATAGACGTAGGCCATGCTGCGGCGGATACTCTCCTCCGACTCGCCGGGCAGGCCCATCATCAGCAATCCCTTGACCCGGATGCGGGCCTGCTTGATCAGGCGGATCTTGTCGGCCAGCATCTCCAGGTCGGCATTCTGCCGATGGCGGGCGAGCAGCTCGGGATCGCCCGTTTCGATGCCGAGGCTGGCCATCCAGCAGCCGGCCGCCTTCATCCGGCGCAGCAGGTCGAGATCGACATGTTCGGCGCGCACCGCGCAGTTGAAGGTCATGCCGAGGGGTTTGTCGACCATCAGCCGGCAGAAATCCTCGACCCGTTGACGGTTGAAGGTGAACTGGTCGTCGTAGAAATTGACGTGGCGGATGCCGAACCGCTCCCGCAGGTAGGCGAGGTGCCCATAGAGGTAGTCCGCCGAATTGAAGCGGAAGGTGCGGCGGAACACCGAGCGGTCACAGTAGCTGCAGGCGTAGGGACAGCCACGGCTGGAAATACAGCTGGTGCTCGGTGTGCGCGGGTAATTGAAGATCGGCAACTGGTAGGCAGTCGGGTAGCCGGCCAGTTTTTCGTAAGCGGGAAAGGGCAAACTGTCGAGTTCGATCCCCTGGGCCCGATAGCCGGCAAAAACCACCTCACCACCACGACGGCTGACGACGCCGGGTATGCTTTCGGCCCCCTCGCCCTCCGCGGCGATCAATTCGGCCAGAGTCTCCTCCCCCTCGCCGACCAGCAGGAAATCGATCGCCGGGTAATCGGCCAGCAAGGATTCCCGTAAAGCGGAAACATGAGGACCACCGAACACCGTGCGGACCCCGGGCAGCTCGACGCGGGCCATGGCCGCCAGCCGCACGCCATCGAGAAAACTCGAGGTGGTGCAACTGAAACCGACAAAAGCGGGTCGAAGCTCGCGCAGGGTGTCGCGAATCAGCCGCTCGGCGTCCGGGTGGGCGAAACAGTCGACGATATGCGCACGAATTCCCCGTCGCTCCAAGAAGGCGGCGATGCTGGCCAGCCCCAGGGGCGGCATGAGATTGGCCAGACGCGAGATATCGCGGCCGGCCCGCTCCGGCCGGTAGCCGAGGGGGTGGATCAGAAGGATGGTGTCGCGCTTGAGAGTCGTCATCAGAATCATTGTTCAAGGGCCCAAGGGACTCCAGGGACTAAAAGGACTTTTTGCTGTCCTTATTGTCCCTTTGGTCCCGTTGGTCCTTTTAACCCTTTTTTTCAAAAGAAATCAACTTGTCCCAAAGAATGCCGGTAAAACCGAATTTGCGCATCACCGCCAGGCGGACCTGCCCTTCCGAGGGAGGGAAGATGTGGTTCCTTCTGCCCTTGAAGGAACATTCGATGGCGGCGTTCATGATCCCCGGATCGATCGCCCGGGAATAATAGTAGGCCGGCTTGAGCAGCGACTGGCCGGCCGGGAGGATCCCCTCGCGAACCGCCTGCGCCTGCAGCGGCGCCCCGGGCAGAATACGGATGCCGGAAAAAGCGAATACCACCGCCGGACCGAGGCGGGTGATATTGTCGAGCCCCTCCTCCACCGACTGCGGCGTTTCCCCGGGGCCGCCGAAGATGATGAAGTGGGCGCAGGGCAGTTTCTCCGCCAGGCAGGCATCGTTCACCGCCTGCACTTCGGCAAAGGAAAATCCCTTGTTCATCCCGGCGAGGGTCGTGTCGCTGGCGGCGTCGGTGCCCAGTTCCAGGGCGTAAAGCCCGGCGCGCTTGAGTAGCGCCAGTTCCCTGCGTCCCAACCCCTGAGGCCGGAAAAAGGCGCACCAGCGGATTACCATGTCCCGCCGCAGGATCTCCTCGGCCAGTTCGAGGTAGTTCCCCATAGGGTCGTTGAAGATCGAGTCTGTGAAAAAAACGCTGGCCTGATCATGGTCGCGGCGGATGCGCTCCAGGTCGTCCACCACTGCCGCGACGGGACGGGGTCGAAACTTCTTCCCCTCCAGGGAGGGATAGGTGCAGTAGCTGCAGGCGTAGGGGCAGCCACGTTTGGTCTGGAGATTGATGATACCGCTGTGGCGCAGGTAAAAATCGACCCATTCCCGCTGGTAAAGCGGCGCGGCCATTTCGGCGCCCCTCAGACCTTTGGCTTCGCCCCGGAACAGGGCCGGAACTTCTCTGCCCTCGGCAAGGTCCGCCACCAGGCGGCAGATCGCCCCTTCACCCTCCCCGACGATGCCATAATCCGCTTCAAGATAGGCCAGGATCTCTTCGGGCATAATGGAAAATGCCGACCCGCCCACCACCAGCGGCGCGGCGGTTGCCGCCCGGATCAGCTTCACCAGGTCACGGGCCCGGGAAAGATACCAGGCGCTTTCGCCGCAGAAGGAGTCGATATTATCCACGTTGCGCAGCGACATGCCCACCAGGTCGGGGGCGAATTCCGTCAGTTCCCGGCGCAATCGCTCTTCATCACAACCGCAGGCCAGAAAATCGAACTGACGCACCTCGTGGCCCTCGGCGACAAGGGCGCCGGCCAGCACCGCCATCCCCAGGGGATAGACGGGATAAGGCTCGATGGTGGTGTTGGCGGAAAAGAGAAAGACCCGGCTCATTGGCCCTTGGCCTCCTGATCCTTCTGGAAGGTTCGCCGTTTTTTCGGATTGTAGCGGCGATAGGTGCCGTCATCCATCTCCCGCCGGATCACCTGCTTGAACAGCTCGCCCATCTTGAGCTGATGCCCCGAGCCCTCGTAAAAGGTGTCCCAGGCGTAGTAATACATCTCCTGCAGCTTTTCAGGCGTCATCAGCTTCGGCTGGAATACTACCTTGTCGGCGGTGTACCGGCTCCAGTCATTGCTGATAATCCGTCCATCCTGTTCCAACTGGGCGCGGATCGGGGAATGCATGAAGGGGGTCAGGATGGTGAACTCGGCCACGTCCAGCTCGACCTCCAGCAAAAAATCCACCAGACGCTTGATGTCGTCCTCACTCTGTTCGTCGAGACCGAGAATGATCGTCCCCTCGACGCCGATGCCATGGTCCTTGAGCCGTTGGATACGATTTCGGATGTAGTCCGAGGTGTCGAACACCGCCTGGTAGACATACCAGGCCCCGGCGTCGGCGGCCAGCTTGAGGATTTCGTCGTCGTCAAGGATCGGATGGCTGACCCATTTCTTCTTCAGCGGGGCCATGGCGGTGAACAGCTCCTTGAGCCACTGCCGGTCCTGGGCCAGGGAGTTGTCGACGATGAACAGGCGGTTATTCCGGATCGCCTCCATCTCCTCGATGACCTGCTCGATAGGCCGGGGGCGGAATTTCTTGCCGCCGAGAAAACCGGTACAGCAGGGGAAGCAGTCGAACTTGCAGCCCCGGGAGGCATGCACCAGATCCAGCATCTGCACGCCCCGGTAGTTGTAGAGCTCACGATTGAGGATTTCACGCCGGGCGGTACCGATCAGGGCCATTTCCGGCGGATTGCTCATATAGTCGTAGACCTTCTTGAGCTGCCCTTTCCGGAAATCGTCGATCACCTGCTGGAAACGCCCCTCGGTTTCGCCGAGAAAGACCGAATCGGCATGCTGGGCGACCTCTTCGGCGTGCAGCATGGTCGAAATACCGCCGAAAATCACCGGAACCCCGCGCTTGCGAAACTCGTCGGCAATCTCGAAGGCGCGCGGCAACTGGGCGGTGAGCATGGTCGAGATCCCCACCAGGTCGGCCTTACCGTCGAAATCGACCGGTTCGAGATTCTCGTCGGTGAATTCAAGTTCAACATCACCCGGCACGGTCGCGGCGAAGACCGCCGGTCCATGAGGAGGCAGGTGAAACTCGGTCTGCCGATCGAGTTTGGGCCAACGGGGGTAGATCAACTTCATCTTCATGGGCTAGGACTCCCTGTTTCTGCTGCTATTTTGAAAAATTGTCGATAATTTTACGACTGCATGGGACTGATGGGACCTATAGGACTTATGGGACTGATGGAATCGTAGGATGTGCTGAGGTACGAAGCGCATCATCAAACGCCAGACACCTTTCCACCAGCGCAACCCAGTCATCCACTGCGTTTCCGTTAACGGAAATCGCCCCACAATCATCGAGCTCGAGTTCGGCATAAACCGGCATCGATCCGACCCGGTTTCCGGCCAGCACCAGAAACACCGTCCCCGGAGCCGAGACCTGTCCCAAGATAACTTCCGCCGGCGCCGCCAGATCGCAGATGCCTGCCAGCATCAGCGGCGATTCTTCCCAGGCGAGGCTTTCCAGAGCCATGCGCAGGGGAGAAAAGCGGGCCGGATCGGCATCGTTGAGCACCAGGCTGCTGCCGGTCAGACCGAAGCGGATCGCTGCCTCGCCGAGAAAGGTATTCGGCAGGGTATAGGCGAACAGATTGGGACTGGCCAGCGCCCCGCCCTCGGGGAGAAGGGTGTCGAAATAGGCGATGTCGGTTTCGAGGCAGCCGCTGGCGGTGCCGGCCAGAACCCCGATGTTGCGCTTTTGCTCCCACCGGTCGAGACCGGCGTCGGTCAGGGCCAGGGCGATGCCGGCCAGGCCGAGACGGGAAAAACCGTCGAGACGGCCGAACCGGGGATAGGGCTCGGCGAAAATATCCTTGCGGGTAAAGGCGGCCGGTTCCCCCGGGGGCATGGCGAAAGGATCGCCCCGGCGTCCCCGGCCGACGCCGGCCGCAGTCACCCAGCCGATGCCGATGACGAAGGCTTTCATGCCGCCACCTCCCGGCCCAGGAGCAGGGCGCCGTTGATGCCGCCGAATCCCGAGTTGGTGCTGAGCAGGACCCGTCCGGCAAAGGATTGGGCGATGGAACTCACCAGACCCCCGGCGGCGGGCTCCGGTTCAACCAGGCCGACGGTAGGCGGCAGCAGGCCGGCCGCCAGGGAACGAACCCCGAGGGCCACTTCGATGCCGCCGGCGGCGCCGAGGGTGTGGCCGAGGGCTCCCTTCACCGAATGCAGCGGCGGGCAGCCCGCGCCGAACAGGGTGCGGAAAGCGGTCAGTTCCATCAGGTCGTTATACACCGTACCGGTGCCGTGTGCGCTGATGCCGTCCACCTCCCCGGCGGGTAAGCCGGCCGTGGCGAGAGCCTGGCGCACGGCGAGAATCAGGCCGCAGCCGTCCCTGGCCGGGGCGGTGATGTGATGGGCGTCGTTGGCGGTGCCCCAGCCGAGAACCCGGGCCAGAACCGGCCGGTTTTCCCCCTCGGCCCGCTCGCGGCTCATGAGCAGCAGGGCCGCCGCGCCCTCTCCCAGGGTGAGGCCCGCCCGGTCGCGGTCAAAGGGCCGACTGCCTGCGGGATCGAGGGCCATGAGGGCGGAGAATCCGGAAAAAACGAACTCGCTCACCAGGTCGCAGCAAACCACCAGAGCTGTCTCCGTCAGGCCATGGGCGATGGCGGCCGCGCCCCGCGCCACGGCGATGGTGGAGGAGGCACAGGCGGCGTTGATGTTACAGGCCGGACCGTCAATCCCGAACCGCCGCCCGAGATCGGCCAGCAGGGCGCCGGCCAGGATTTCCCGCCCGGCAAGGGATTCGCCCGGGCGTTGACGATCGAAAAGATCGATGGCCCCCTTGGTCGTCGCCAGCAGCAGCCGGCTGTCGGCGGGCACCGGGCCGAAACCGTCCATTAGCCGGTCGAGCAGCGACGGCAGCCGCGAACCGTTGGCGGCGGGGACCAGGTCCGGCACGCAGGCCGCGAGGGAACAGGTATAGGCGCCGGTATCGAACCGGTCCACCGGGGCGAAGGCACACTCCCCGGCCAGCAGCCGGTCCCAGGTCCGGTCCAGGGTGTCGCCAAGGCCGGTGACGGCGGCGGCGGCGGTGATGACGACCTCTTTCAAGCCAGCCTCCCCTCGCGCCAGCGGACGAGAAAATCGAGGTAAAAATCGGGCTGGGCCAAGAGCACGTTGTGCTCGGCGTCCATCATCATCTGCACCGTGTAACCGGTGGAGGTAACCTCCCCCCTTTCGTTGCGCAGCACGAATTCGAAGTTGAGGCGGGCGGCCTCGGAATAATGCAGAATGCCTTCGATGAAAAACCGCTGGGCGAAGTTCAGGGGGCGGAAATAGTCGACATGCATCTTGCGGATCGGTGCCAGCACTTCCCGGTTGTAAAAGTCGAGGTAGCCGATGCCGTATTTTTCCCCCAGGGCTACCCGGGCGTCCTCGAAAAAGCTCGGATAACGGCCATGCCAGACGATGCCGAGGGGATCGACCTCCTCGAAGCGCACCACCCGTTCGACCGTACAACGCAAGGGTTCCGGCTGGCCCGGTTGCCGGGGGAAATAGGGCTTGTTCATGCCGTGGGCCTTTCCGGGGAAAAGATCAGGGTAAAGGAAGCCGCCAGGGCCTGGTCAGAGGTCAGCCGGGCTTCGACCAGGGTTTCCTCCTCCCGCGGCTGAAGACGGCACTGCACGGTGATGTCCAGTTCGGGTCGAAGCTGGACGAAGAACTTGGCATTTTTCACCCCGCGCAACCGCAGGTCCGCCGAAAGATGGCTTTCCGCCAGGTACTGCGCCGCCATCACCTGGACGATCGCCGGCACGATGGAGTAACCGGGGAAATGTCCCGCAAAGCCGACGAAATCAGCGGAAAAGCGATAGACGCGGTTCAGCCGTCCCTCTTCGTCCACCTCGACGGCAGACACCGCCGCCCGGGCAATTTCACTTTTCAGTTTGCTCATAATCCATTCTCCCCTGCTCCAGACTGCCTGACATTGTCGATCCGCAGGTCAAGCCGGTAGCCGGCCCGCCGGTCCTCCAGCACGATCTCCCGGGGGAAAGCCAGCCCGGAGTCCTGCTGGTAGTCGAGGTAGACCACCCGCCAGTCGTCCTTTGGCCCCAGGGCGCTTTTTTCCACCAGCCGCACCGGGTCGCCGCCGAACAAAAATGCAATCGGCTCGCCTTCCCGCTCGCCGCTGAGGCGATAGCCCTCGGCGGCTTCCTGCAGCACATCGATTTCCGGACGCGGGCCCGGCGCCAGGAAGATGCGCCGGAGAGAAGTCGCCACCGCCTCGCTGAAGCGGGGGTAGCCGGCCAGTTGGGGCAGCAGGTAGTTTTCGCGGACGCCCTCTTCGCTCACCGTCAGATCGAACAGCTTGACGCCCATCTGGTTGACCGCCACCAGCCGCGCTTCATTGCGGCGGGTATCGAGTTCCATCATACCGATCATCGGCACGTCCCGGCCGCGAAAACTGAATTTGGCCGTCTGCCGCAGCCGCAGCACCTGCGGCCGGGCGGTCCAGACCGCCGCCGCCAGATCCCCGGCGGCCAGGCCTCGGGGAGCCTGTTCGATGACGGGGGACGGCGCCGGGGCGGGCGCGGCGCAGGCCGTCAGGAGCAGGAGCAGCATGATCGGCAGAAGTTTTTTCATAACGGCTCAAAACCTTTTTAAAACCGGATTAGGACGCGGATAAAATCTGATGCTTCGCATACGCGGATAAATCAAATCCAGACTTATTGTTTTTGGGTTGCAGGCCCTATCCGCGTTTATCCGCGTTTATCCGCGTCCAATTATTGCCCTTATCGATTGTCCAGATTTTTGCAACACCCATGCCTTCCACCCTGATACAGCGCCGGAATCACCCACAATGCCGCCGGAATCGCGGTGCCGATCCCCAGCAACACGGTGATGCCGATGGAATGCAGGGCCGGATGCCGCGCCAGCACCAAAGCGCCGAAACCCGCCAGGGTGGTGAGGCCGGAAACCAGCACCGCCTGACCGGTGGCCCGGTCGATCCCCTCGTCCTGACGATGAACCATGAAGATGCCGTAATCGACGCCGAGCCCGATCACCAGGATGGCGGCGATGATGTTGAACAGGTTGAAGCTCAACCCCAGCGCGCCCATGATGCCGGACATCATCACCAGCCCGGTCAGCACCGGCACCAGCGCCGCCAGGATTTTCCCCGGCCTGCGGAACAATATGGCCAGCAGGCCGATGACCACCAGTCCGGCAAAAAGAATGAATCGGCTGAAATCTTTCTCAATCGCCGCGCTGACCTCCTGCCGAAAACGCCCCTGGGCGACCAGGCGGACATCCCCCAGACCGGCCAGGGCCATTTCCGTCGCGGCCAGGGTCTCGGGAGTCTCGGCAATCAGGCTCAGCAATCCGACCCGGCCGTCGTCCAGGGTTGTCACCAGCGAGTCATACACCTCGCCCAGGCCGACCTGCCGCAAAGCGGCGGGAGTCACCGGCGGTGCCGGATTCGCCAGGGACTCGCGGAAGGGCGCGAACGCCTCGACACTGAACCGGAGAGCGGCCGCCTCGTTGTCGAGAGTCGCCAGGATGCTCCGACCCTCGGGTCCCTGCCAGAATTCCCGCCAGCGATGCCGGTTCTCCGCCTGCCGGGCAAGTGGGGGCAGCAGGGGGGCGAGGCTGACCAGGGAACCGGTCCTGTCATCCGCCTTGAGGCTTTCGAAGACTTGGGAGTTAGTCACCAGGGCCTGATCAAGGTCGGCGCCCAGCGCCCAGACCATGGCCTGGCTCCGCATCTGGCCCCAGGTCCGCCGCACGTGGACCTCGTCGGCGGCAAGATCCTGGGGAACCAGGTTCATGCCCCGCAGGTCGCCATCGATGGTCACCCGGGTCGCCTGCCAGCCGGCGACAAGCAGGAGCAGTAGCCAGACCGCCACGATCAGGCGCCCACCCTTCCGGGAAGGGGGTGCAATCGGTTGCGGGGTCTCGCAGCCGGTCCGCAGCAGGTGAGGCAGCACCAGCAGGGCGAGCAGCAGGGCCGCGAGGATGCCGGTTATGGAGAACACCGCCAGTTGCCGCTGACCCGGCAGATCGGAGAAGAGCAACACGGCAAAAGCCGCCACCGTGGTCAAAGCGCCGAAAACCACCGGGCGGGCCACGGCGCCGACAATTTCGGCCGTCGCCTGTCCGCCGCGGCGCAGGGCGAAATAGACGTGCAGACCAAAGTCGACGGCAATGCCGAGCAGCACCGCGCCGAAGCCGATGGTCATCGCCGAAACCTCGTTGAAGACCAGGCCGACGGCCACCGCCGCCAGACAGACCACCGAGACCGGTACCAGAAAGACG
>Ga0326597_10010686_pt1 | contig 12208 bp, 10 predicted proteins | sample RVTome_12_FD_203789 | JGI IMG/M metagenome (GOLD analysis project Ga0326597, IMG submission 203789) | Soil microbial communities from uranium-contaminated site in the Upper Colorado River Basin, Wyoming, United States - RVT100D185 | ecosystem: Environmental > Terrestrial > Soil > Contaminated >... | reverse complement strand
TCATCGAACTGGTTCGCGCGCGGCTGGTTGAGTTACACTACGACCAGAGTCCCGTAATTGTCGGACCGGAGCAGAGGACCAGCGCGCCGATTCCCTATTGAGTTGAGTATTCGATGTGCTCGCTCGATCGCGGGATTCAGGTCTCCGCTCCGGGGTAGCGCGATTCTTGTAAATTGCACGCTGGCTAAGGCCCGCGCGGGCAAACTAGTGAAAAGAAATGGCGGAGAGGGTGGGATTCGAACCCACGGTAGAGTTTCCCCTACACACGCTTTCCAAGCGTGCTCCTTAAACCACTCGGACACCTCTCCTCGGGCAAGCGGACTCCCGCGTCTGTCAACAACAACTTGAAGAAAACCGTCTACTGATTCTAGGGTTTCGCGCCTTCCGGCGCAAGGGAGGGCGGTCGGCCAGCCAGAAGGTCTTCCACAACCTGCTTAGCCATGCCCTTGCTGACCTCGCAGCTCGTGTCGTTTACCAGGCACTGCGCCACAGTGAGGCCGCAACCGCAGGTGCACTGATTCTCATTGAGCTGGCGCTGGGCAGTTTTTTTCTGTTCCGCATTCAATCTAGAGAGATCCACGCCGGGATACTCGGTGGCGTTCTTGGCATTCGTCAACAGGACCTGGCCGGTATCCTCGAACCGCTCTATTCGTGCATCCACGGGCATGTCGAGCAAGGCGCGAATTTCATTCTCGTAGAGAACCGGATCGCGCAGGCCGATGTGCTTCTGCACGATTCGCCCCGCAGTGTCGAGAACGAAGGAGGTCGGCAGGCCAAATACGCCTCCGAACTTAGTCTCCAGGTCCCCGTGCGACATGGCAATCGGATAATTGATATTCTTCTTGCGCGCAAACTCCTTTACTTTCGCGGGCGGGTCGGTATCCTGGGAGAGTCCCACAACCAGAAACCGGCCGGCGTATTTCTCCTGCAGGTGGATCAGATCGGGAATCTCGGCAACGCAAGGGCCGCACCATGTTGCCCAGAAGTTCACCAGCACCACTTTCCCGCGCCAGTCGGCAGGGGAATGCTGTTTCCCATCCAGATCCGTCAAAGTGAATTCGGGCGCCGGCTGAGGATTTTTCACAAACCGGATCGTGGGCAGGTCCGCGCCAGTGGAATCCGTTGCCGCAACGGGCACGCCCGTGCGCAAACGCTCAATATCCCGCAAGCCAACCAGGACGATCAGAGCGAGCGCCAGTCCGGCGACACCAACCGCGATCAGTTTCGTTTTTGCCATCTCGCTCTCCGGCTGCTTTCCGGCCAGGGATTGCCTTCGCTTATTCCCGCGCATTCATCGGCATCAAAAGTGTATGCCAGTCCTCGCCGTGCGGCAAGCATGATTCACCCGGAGCGGGTGGAGACATTTCAGGAACGCTGCGCCGGCGTTCTGACTAGCGGTGAGACGGATCGATCTGATAAAGATGGCAGGCGACAGTGTGCCCGGAACCCTGTGGAATCGTGGCCGGGACTTCCGTACGGCAGATGTCCATCACCTCCGGGCAACGCGTATGGAAGGGGCAGCCCGGCGGCGGGTTCAAAGGAGAGGGCACATCGCCGGAGAGCGTCCGCCGCGTCTTTTTCTCTCCCGGTTCGAGCGAAGGCACGGAAGCGAGCAAGGCCTTGGTGTAGGGATGCAGCGGATTGGAAAACAGTTCGTCGCTGGAAGCCTGCTCGACGATGCGGCCCAGGTACATCACCGCGACGCGGTTGCTGATGTGCTGCACTACCGACAGATCGTGGGCGATGAAAAGGTAAGACAGGCCGAATTCTTCTTTGAGGTCGGTCAGCAGATTAATGATCTGAGCCTGAATCGAAACGTCGAGCGCCGAGACCGGCTCGTCACAAACAATGAAGCGCGGCTCGACGGCAAGGGCGCGGGCGATCCCGATCCGCTGCCGCTGCCCGCCGGAGAACTCATGCGGGTAGCGATAGAAGTGCACGCGGTCGAGACCCACTCGCTCGAGAATTTTCAGGGCGCGCTCGATGCGCTCCTCCCGCGGATACATCTGGTGAGCGATCATCCCTTCCATCACGATGCTGCCCACGGTCATGCGCGGATTCAGGGAACCATAGGGATCCTGGAAGATGATCTGCATCTGTTTACGTATCTTGCGCAACTCTTCGCCACGGAGGCGGTAGACCGGCGCCCCGTCGAACAGGACTTCCCCGCCCGTAGGCTCGATCAGCCGGAGAACCGCCCGCCCCGCCGTAGTCTTCCCGCAGCCGCTCTCTCCCACAAGGCCAAGCGTCTCACCCGGCAGGATGTGGAACGAAATTCCGTCGACGGCTTTGACGTTGGCGACCACGCGAGAAACCAGCCCGCGCCGGACAGGAAAATATTTTCGCAGGTCCCGGACCTCGAGAAGCTTTCCGTTGCTTGCAGTTTGGGTCGTGCGGTCCATATTTTGTTCGTCCAATTGCGCCCATCGGATGTCATTCCGAAACCCGGCGGTCTTTGCCGGGTTGAGGAATCTGCTGGCCCTCTACTCGTATTGCAAAATCAACAGCAGATTCCTCGCTCCGCTCGGAATGACATCGGGAATGATTCTTCAATAAACTGCTAACACCATTCGGTAGCTTACGTCTTCTCCAATTCGATCTCCTTGCGCTGCACCCGCAGGCAGGCGGAACTGTGATTCGGATCGACCAGCTCCAGCGTCACGTCGGTCGTCTTGCAATCCGCGGCGGTGTAGGCGCAGCGCGGATGGAACCGGCACCCTGCTGGAAAATCAATTGGGTTCGGGACGACGCCGGGAATTACATCCAGGCGTTTCTTCCTGCTGCCGAGCCGCGGACGCGAATGGAACAGCCCGAGAGTGTAAGGATGACGCGGGTTCGCGAACAACTCCCGCGTCGAGGCCGATTCCACGATGCGCCCGGCATACATCACCGCCACCTGGTCGGCCAGGTCGGCCACGATTCCCAGGTCGTGGGTGATAATCAGGATGGACATCCCAAACTCTTCCTGCAAATCTTCGAGCAGCTCCAGAATCTGCGCCTGGATGGTAACGTCGAGCGCGGTCGTGGGCTCATCGGCAATCAAGAGCTTCGGGTGGCACACCAGGCTCATCGCAATCATCACCCGCTGGCGCATGCCGCCGGATATCTGGTGCGGGTATTGGTGGAGCAGCGTTTCTGCGGCAGGTATCTTGACACGGCGCAGCATCTCGATGGTCTGCTCCTCGGCCTCTTTGCGGCTGAGGCTGCGGTGCAGCAGCAGCGCTTCCATGATCTGATTGCCGATGGTGAAGACCGGATTGAGCGAGGTCATCGGCTCCTGGAAGATCATGGCGATCTGATTCCCGCGGACCCGGCGAACTTCCTCCTGCGAGCATTGCAGCAGATCCTTGCCATCGAGCTCAATCGAGCCGCTGACAATGCGGCCCGGGGGGGATTGAATCAGGCGCAGAATGGATAGCGCGGTGACGCTCTTGCCGCAGCCGCTCTCGCCGACCAGGCCCAGCGTGCTTCCCGCCGGGATCGTGAAGCTGACGCCGTCCACCGCGCGAGCCACGCCACGGTCGGTGAAGAAATAGGTCTTCAAATCCTTGATGGCCAGCAGCGGCCGGTCTCCATTCACACGACTGCGGGCGTGTTCCGATTGCGTAGGTGCAGCAGGCGTGCTCATAACTTGAGCCTCGGATCGATGGCGTCGCGTATGCCTTCGCCGATCAGATTGTAAGCCGTAACCGTCGTGAAGATCGCCAGGCCAGGGAAAATAGTGATCCACCAGTAGCGGAAACTTTCGCGCGCCTCGTTCAATATTCCGCCCCAACTGGGGACCGGGATGGAGATGCCGAACCCGAGAAAGCTGAGGCTGGACTCGATCAGAATTGCGGAGGCGATGCCGAAGCTGGCCGAGACCAGCAACGGCGCAAGCCCGTTCGGCAGAATATGGCGGAAAATGATGCGCCACTTTGATATGCCCAGGGCCCTGGCGGCGAGCACGAACTCCTGGTCGGCTAATCGCAGGAATTCGCCGCGCACCAGTCTTGCCTCCGTAGTCCAGCCTGTTATCCCGATGACGGCCATGATATTCCACATGCTGGGTTGCAGAAAAGCCAGTACCGCAAGGATCAAAAAGAAGGCTGGAAAGCAGATCATAATCTCGATGGCGCGCGAGAGCACGAGGTCCACCCAGCCGCGGAAGTAACCGGCCATCGTGCCAACCAGGATTCCGATGAAGACATAGATGGCCACGGCCACAAACCCCACCGAGAGCGAGATACGCGCGCCCCAGATCATCCGAGTCAGCAGATCACGGCCGTTGCCGTCGGTGCCGACCCAGTGGCGCGAGCTGGGGCCCTGGAATTTTTCTTCCAGGTGATCTTCATTGATGCCGTAGGGAATCGGAGGGAACAAAGCGAAGCTATGAGCGATCTCGCCATCGAAAAGCTGCTGCTTGTAGTTGAGTGTCTCAAAGACCGCAGGTCGCCGGCTCCACATCGCCGCCAGAAGCAATGGAGGGAGTAAGACCAGGAGCATCTGATTGCGGAATGATCCGGGAACCGCTCTCGGAAGCGTGCACTTCAGCAGCACGAGAAGCATCAGCAAGCCGGCGAGCGTGAGAAAGAAAATGTCCAGAGCCCGAAGCGAACTCAGAACCGGCCAGTAGAGTTTTGGCTCCAATGCGACGCGGTCGGGAGAAAATGTCTCGGAGATTTCCTGCAAGCCCCGCTCCAGAAGCTGGACCTGTGCCGGGATCGCCGCTGAGACACCGCCCCGGTCCGTAGCCGCTTCCATCGCCGACCGGTATTTTTCGAGATAGGCGGATAGATTGTCTGCCTGGTCCGAGGGCAACATGCTGGCAAGAGCGGTCAATTGCCTCTCGACAGTCGCAAGCCGCGCCGGCAACTGCGCTGCGGCGGTATCCGAATTTGCCGCCTGCAATGCTAGCAGCGCTTGGATCAGTTCCGGGTGGCCGCCCATTCGCCATTCGTCAAACAATTGGCGGTACTGGCTGGGATAGGCGCCGCGGAAAACGATGGGTCTGTTGTCGGCCAGAAACGGCGCGGCGATGGCGATCAGGAACAGAGTCAGTACGAAAAGGAAGGAGCCAACTGCCAGGCGATTGCGCCGGAATTGGCGCAAGACCAGGTCCCAATAACTTTCCCCTTTGGGCGTGGCGCTCATCCCTCCGCGGTCCGGAGTCGCTGGCGATGTGTAAGCCGTCAGTCCGCTGGCCATCCGGATTACTGTGCCTCCAGAGAAATGGTGGGGTTCACCAGAGCGTAGCAGAGATCGGAGAGCAGCAAACCGATCAAGGTGAGAAAGGCAGCGATGGTCGAGATGGCCATGACCACCGGGTAATCACGGGAAAGAATGGCTTCGAAACCGAGCAGGCCCATGCCGGGAATCGTGAAGATGCTCTCGATGATGACGCTGCCGCCCAGCATGGCCGGGAGCAGATCGGCCAGCAAGGTAACGATGGGGATCAGGGAGTTCCTGAGCGCGTGCTTGAAGATCACCGCGCTTTCGCTGAGACCCTTGGCGCGCGCCGTGCGGATGTAGTCCTGGCGGATGGTCTCGAGCATTCCGGCGCGCATCTGGCGGGAGATGTAAGCGAGGCCTCCGTAGGTCAGGCAAAATACCGGCAATGCCAGGTGCCAGGCGCGGTCCTTTAACCAGGCCCAGCGCGCCAAGTGCTCGGCGTCGAGTGAGCTGATGCCGCTGATCGGGAAGACATGCCAGTAGTCGCCTCCGCCCAGGAACAGGATCAGAATCGTCGCCACCCAAAAAGTGGGCAACGAATACAGTATAAACAGGCCAACGGTCATAACTTTGTCGGGCGCTGAATATTGATGCGTGGCGGAGAAAATCCCCAGCGGAATGGCCAGCAGGTAGGTCAGGAATAGAGCGATGATGTTGATCTGCAAAGTTACCGGAAGCCGTTCCCTGACCTTGTCCATGACCGGGCGATTGTCTTTGTAAGAGCGTCCAAAATTAAGTGTTGCAATGCTCTTCAGCCACATCCAGTACTGCACCGGAATGGGCTTGTCGAGCCCAAACTGCTGCCGGGTCTTCTCGATGATCTCGGCGGCGAGCTGCTGGTTGCGAACCATTCCTTGCGCGGCGCTTCCAATGCGCATGGCCGCCGGATCGCCCGGCGCCAGCCGAACAATCGCAAACGTAACAATGCTGATCCCCAGCAGAGTGGGCACGATCAGGAGCAGCCGCTTGAGTATGTAAGTTTTCATCAGGAGTCCGGCGCCGACGGCTCAAGAACCTTTCGGGATGAACCATTCGGTCAGGTCGTAGCCGGGCCGCTTCGGATAGAACTTGACCCCCCGGTAACGCTTATCGTAAGCCCCAAGCTCTGCTGGCATGTGCGAGAAGAGGTAGGGCTGCTGTTCGTAGATCAGACGGTGGAACTCGAAGAAAATCCTGCGGCGCTCAGTGTCGTCCACGGCCAGCCGCGACTGTTCAATCATACGGTCGGTTTCAGCATTTCCGAATCCAACATAGTTGTCGCCGCGGTTTGCGCTTTGTGAGGTATGCCAGAGCTGATAGGGGTCATCTTCCAGATCGCCCGCCCAGCCAAGGTTACAGGCGTCAAACTGTCGGTCCGTAATGTTCTGGATGAAGGTTGCCCACTCCAGCTCGCGGATGGTCATGTCGATGCCGAGCTTGCGCAAGTTTTCCTTCATCAGAGCGGCGCGGCGGCGGTAGACGTCGCTTCCAGAGGGGATGAGCAACTCGAATTGAAATGCTCTGCCGCCTTTGTCCCGCAAGCCATCGCCGTCGCGGTCGTACCAACCCGCTTCCAGGAGCAGTTGCCTGGCCTTTTCCGGGTCGAATGGATAGGGCCGGATGTCATGGTTGTACGCGGGACCCAAATAGTGCTGAATTCCTGTTACCTGGACGGCGTGTCCAAACATGACTTGACCCAAAAATTCCGGGATGTTCAGGGCACCATAGGCCATGGCTTGGCGCACCTTCACGTTATCGAACGGCGGCCGGCGCATGTTCCATCCCACCCAGACATAACCGCCCACGTAGAATTCGACCTTGGCGAATCGCTTCAGGAACTCCGGATCGTTCATTTCACCCTCGAATTGCTCTGCGGTGGAACGGCCCGGGAGAAAGTTCACCTCACCGTTCTTGAATGACTGCAGCGCCGCCACGTTGTCGGAGATGAATCGAAAGACGATTCGGTCGAGATGGCCGCCATGGGCGGGGTCCCAGTAATCATCATTGCGGGTCAGCACCAACTGCAATCCCGTGTCCCACCTCTCGAACTTGTAGGGTCCGGCGCCAACCGGCTTGCGATGATAGGGACTTTCATTAAACTGTTTGCCAAAGGCTTTCGGGTCCTTTTCGGAAAGATTGTCTGGATCATAGATGTGCTTCGGCAGGACCTCCAGGTTATCGGCAACATTTCCCAGAGCCATCCAGTATTGCTTGGAGTAAGTGATGCGCACGGTGTAAGGATTTAGGATTTCGCAACTCTCCATGTCCGTAAAATAGGATTTCAAGGAAGGATCGTCCACCGACTCGTTCTTGATGGTGTCAAAACTAAATTTCACGTCGGCGGCGGTTAGGAGCTTGCCATCGTGAAATCGGGCATTCTTGCGCAGGAAAAAAGTGAAGGAGGCCTTCCGGCGGACTTCCTGCACCTGTGCGGCGGGAATGCGGAGCAAATCCCCTGCGGAGGTGCGCAGGCTGACGTCACCCGCGCCACTGGCGCCCGAGGAAACGACGGTGCCTCGAAGCCTGCTTCCGTCTTTGCTGACAACGATGTCCTCCTCTATCCAGCGCTCGGCGAGCCCCGGCTCCCACTCAAAGGTTTCCAGGTTTTGTCGCAACAAAGTGGTATGGATGTATTTGGAGACAATCTGCGAGTAACTGTCGCCCGTCGAAAGCCACCAACTGAGCGTATCCGGTTCCGCATTGAAACGAAGGATGATTTGGCCGCCGTCTCCGGGGACTTCCTTGCCGGTGGCCTGGTCGTTGAATTCATCTACTTTGACCTTGCCGATGAGCTGAAAATTGTCACCCGGCGAGCCGCTGTTGTTGGAGACGGCAGGAGCGCTGGCCGCCGCCGATTCGCTCGCGAGGGTGGCCGGATCGAGCGAGCAGGAAACCAAAAAACTCGAAAGCGCAATCACCGAGAACAGGATGCCAACCGTACGCCAATTCATAGCGGACCTCGCCGTAGCTCTGCCTAAGATCGTGCCCTATTATATCCGCCTCTTCCTCGCCCTAATAATCTGTTTGCAGAAAAACGACGAGTTGATCGGGACTCGGGACTCGGGACTCGCGACCCGGAACTCCGGGCTGATGACGCGCAGATGGGTTTCAAAATCCTGGGTTTCCCGAATCGCGAGTCGCGAGTCCGGAAATTGCCCCTTGCCACGGCGCGGCTTCTCACGCATGATGGAACCTTTTGGAGATTTCGCTTTGAGGGGGACAATAGCGTGACCAGCAGTTCAGCACAACCGATTGCGATTGCCGAGCCAAAAGGGAAGCTGGGAGTCTTGCTTCCCGGCATGGGTGCTGTCGCCACGACCTTCATCGCCGGCGTGGAGGCGGTGCGCCGGGGCCACGCGCAACCCATTGGTTCGCTCACGCAGATGGGCACCATCCGCCTGGGCAAGCGCAGCGACAAGCGCGTCCCGGCAATCAAGAAGTTTGTGCCTCTGGCATCGCTCGACGATCTGGTCTTCGGCGGCTGGGACATCCGCCCCGACAATTGCTATCAAATCGCTTCGCATGGCGGCGTGCTGGAATCCCGCGATCTGGATCGCGAAAAGAAATTTCTGCAACGCATCGCGCCCATGCCCGCCGTCTTCGATCAGCACTACGTCAAGCGGCTCACCGGCACGCACGTCAAGAAGACGAAAACGAAGTGGGATTTGGCCAAGATGGTCATCGAGGACATCGAGAATTTCCGCTCGAAGAATCGCGTCTCGCGTCTGGTGATGGTGTGGTGCGGCTCGACTGAGATTTTTCTCAAGGCCGGGAAAGTGCATCGCTCGCTCGATGATTTCGAGCGGGGATTGAAGCAGAACGACAAAGGCATCGCGCCCAGCATGATCTACGCCTACGCCGCGCTGAAATCCAAAGTGCCTTTCGCCAATGGCGCGCCCAACCTCACTGTGGATTTTCCCGCGATGATGGAACTGGCGCGGGAGAACTCCGTCCCCGTTTGTGGCAAGGACTTCAAGACCGGCCAGACGCTGATGAAAACCATTCTCGCTCCCGGTTTGAAAGCCCGGCTGCTCGGCCTGAATGGGTGGTACTCCACGAACATCCTCGGAAACCGCGACGGCGAAGTGCTCGACGATCCCGGCTCCTTCAAGACCAAAGAAGAGAGCAAGCTGAGCGTGCTCGAGCACATCCTCCAGCCCGATCTCTATCCTCAGTTATACAAAGATTTCACGCACCTGGTGCGCATCAACTATTACCCGCCGCGCGGCGATAACAAAGAGGGCTGGGACAACATCGACATCTTCGGGTGGATGGGCTATCCGATGCAGATCAAGATTAACTTTCTTTGCCGCGATTCAATCCTCGCCGCCCCCATCGTGCTCGACCTCGTCTTATTCATGGACCTGGCGCAGCGCTGCGGCATGCGCGGCATCCAGGAGTGGCTCTCGTTTTATTTCAAAAGCCCGATGCACGCCCCCTCCGTCTACCCTGAGCACGACCTGTTCATTCAATTGATGAAGCTCAAGAATACGCTGCGACACCTGCGCGGCGAAGACCTCATCACCCACCTCGGCCTGGAATACTACGATTAATTGTCCGCCGCACTGCGGAAATGACGAAGCAGCACATCATCGACGAGATCAAAAGAACTGCTGCGGCAAACGGCGGAGTGCCCCTTGGGGTTAGGATGTTCCTTCGTGAGACGGGAATTAAAGACAGCGACTGGTGTGGCAAGTATTGGAGCCGATGGGGGGACGCTTGCCAAGAAGCCGGTTTTGCCGCTAACAAACGGACAGAAAGCTATGGGAAGGAAGTCCTCATCGAGAGATGCATAGCAATCATTCGAGAACTTCGCAAAATGCCCGTCGCTGCAGAGCTTCGCTTGAAGCGTCGAAAGGACCCGTCCTTCCCGGGCACAAAATCGCTCTTCAATAACCTCGGAACGATGAACCAGATTAGAGCAAAGGTGCTCGATTACTGCCACAATCATCCCGGATTCGAGGAGGTTGTTGGGTTCTTAACCGAAGACTCTTCTGTCGGGGAGCTGGTACCGCGCGAGAAGCCCGAGTCTGTAGATATCGGGTACGTCTATCTCCTCAAGTCTGGACGCCGCTACAAGATTGGCAGAACTAACGCGATCGGGCGCAGAGAGTACGAATTGGGAACCAAATTGCCGGATGAGTCGCGCACCATACACGTGATTCCAACGGACGACCCCGCCGGTATCGAGAGTTATTGGCATAATCGCTTCGCGGCGAAGAGGACGAGAGGGGAATGGTTCGAACTTGATGGCTCGGATGTGCAAGCGTTCAAACGCTGGAAGCACATGTAATATTGCCACTTGATCCCCGAAGGGGACCAACATGGATAGCCGGGGGCAGCGCCCCCGGATTCGTTACGCCACAAACTAATACCGACCCCGAAGGGGTCGCACTTAGGAATAAAATCCCGTGGCTCAAACCCTCGTGAACATATTGGTCCACGTGATTTTTTCGACGAAGGAACGGCGGCATCTCATCAAGCCCGATGTTCAAGCAGCGCTCTACGCCTACATGACGGGCACGCTAAGAAATCTCGATTCTCCCTCCCTGGCAATTGGAGGGACGTCGAACCACGTCCATTTGCTGACAGCATTATCGAAGAAGACGGCATTGAGTGAGGTAGTGGGCGAGTTGAAGAAAAGTTCATCTAAATGGATCAAAACGAGAGGTCCGGCGTACCAACACTTTGCGTGGCAGGAGGGATACGGCGCGTTTTCGATTGGACGCTCGCAGGTGGCGGTTTTGAAGCGATATATCGCCAGTCAGGAAGAGCACCACAAAACGAAATCGTTCGAGGCCGAGTTAATTGAGACTCTGAAAAAATATGAGGTGGCGTATGACGAGCGATATATATGGACTTGATGTCCGTTTGTATGACCCCTTCAGGGTCGGCAATTTGGAAATTGGGTCTCTCGGTTTCCGGGGGCGTTGCCCCCGGCTGTCCTATTCATCCCCTTCGGGGATTATCGACAGGGCTATGCCACACAGTAGGAAGTAACATCGGGCCTAGGTGAGCATGACGGCGGCGGTGATCACCGTGGTCCACCAGCTTCTCTTGTGGCCGACGGCGGATTGGGTGATATTCAACGTGCGAACGATCTTGTTCGAGATGCGGTAGATTTCCTTCTTCTCGTCCCAGCTCTTTTCGGGATCGAAATCAACGTCAAGCGTGGTGGCGAGCATTTCGGCGGCCAGCTCCTCGGCGTACTCACCGGCTTCTTCATCGGTCTGGCCGAAGGAATGATGCTCGGAGAGATATCCGTAGGCTTTCTTATCTGCGGGCAGGGCCAAGCCAACGCTGGCGGCAATCAGGCGGTGGGGCTCGCGGGTGGAGTTCTTGCTCATGACGGCAAAGATCACCTCGCCGGGAGCGAGCTTCTTCAGGCCAACCTTGCGCGGGATCAGCTTGCATCCTCCCGGAAAGATGCTGGACACCGGCACAAGATTGCAGGCCGCGATTCCGGCGTCGCGCAGAGCCAGCTCAAAGCTCGACAACTCCTCTTTGTGCCTGCCCACGCCTTTGGTGAGAAAAATTTGTTTCGGTAAAAACATATTCGATTCCCGCTCCGCCTTCCGTCTAAAATCGCTCCCGAATCAGATAACTTCCCAGCGCTCGCTGCGTTATAAGGGCAAGTTGACAAGAAATGGCTTCAGCGACTGAACGTAACAAAATCAGCGGGTGCAGTCAAAGGTTTTTTCCTGTCGAGGGCTAAAGTCAGCGCTGAACGAACCGAATTAGTGATGAATGGTGAGTGCGTCATTGAGTGCATCATTGAGTGCATCATGGGGGAAATCCTGGCCGGAGAGCCAGAGCGGCCTCGCTAAGGGGCCTTGCCGGCCGGCGCGTGGCCGCCGAGGGTCAGCGTGAGCTGCCGCGCGGCTTCCTTCAGCTTCTCCGCAATCTTACCGACGCGCTCCTCGGAGACCTGCTGCACCGGGCCGGTCAGGCTCATCGCCGCCACCGCTCTGCCATTGCTTCCGAAAATCGGCGCGGCCACGCAGCGGACCCCTGGGGT
>Ga0326597_10010685_pt1 | contig 12209 bp, 10 predicted proteins | sample RVTome_12_FD_203789 | JGI IMG/M metagenome (GOLD analysis project Ga0326597, IMG submission 203789) | Soil microbial communities from uranium-contaminated site in the Upper Colorado River Basin, Wyoming, United States - RVT100D185 | ecosystem: Environmental > Terrestrial > Soil > Contaminated >... | reverse complement strand
GCTCTCGCGCCGGATTTCGCCGTCGGTGACGATGTCGAGGCCGGCCGCTTCCTGCGCGCGAATCGCGACGAGCGTCGCATCGTCCTGCGCCTCGGCCAGATAGTCCTGCGGGATGCGCCACAGCTCGCGCGCGCGCACGCGGGGCGGAAAGCGCCCGGCGAGCTTCGCGCGGTCGATCAGCCATTCGGGTTGCGGCAAGCTGCCGACCAGGGTCGTGGGAAACAGCATCGCCGGGATCGCCTTACAGGTCGATGATCGAAGCTCTAGTATAGAAGCTCCCTACGTAGTGCGGTCGTCCGCACGCCCGGCCCATGGCTGCGGCCACGGCGCCGCAGACCCGCTAAGCTTCGCCCGGTGCCGCCGATCATCGCCATTTCGAAGCTCTCCAAGACCTACGCCTCCGGCTTCCAGGCGCTCAAGGGCATCGACCTCGAGATCCGCCGCGGCGAGATCTTCGGCCTGCTGGGACCGAACGGCGCCGGCAAGACCACGCTGATCAACATCGTCTGCGGCATCGTGACGCCGAGCGCGGGCACGGTGACGGTGGACGGCCGCGACATCGTGCGCGACTACCGCGCCACGCGCGCCATGATCGGCCTGGTGCCGCAGGAGCTGACCAACAACGCCTTCGACAGCGTCTGGGGGACCGTGAGCTTCAGCCGCGGCCTGTTCGGCAAGCCCCCCGACCCCGGCCGCGTGGCGCAGGTCCTCGGCACGCTCTCGCTGCTGGACCGAAAGGACTCCAGGGTGATGACGCTCTCGGGCGGCATGAAGCGCCGCATGCTGATCGCCAAGGCCCTGGCGCACGATCCGCAGGTGCTGTTCCTCGACGAGCCGACCGCGGGCGTCGACGTCGAGCTGCGCCACGACATGTGGCAGGCGGTGCGCGCGCTGCGCGACTCGGGCGTGACCGTCATCCTCACCACGCACTACATCGAGGAAGCCGAGCTGATGGCCGATCGCATCGGCGTCATCAACCACGGCGAGATCGTAGTGGTCGACGACAAGGCCGAGCTGATGCGCAAGCTCGGCCGCAAGCAGCTCACGCTGCAGCTGCACGCGCCGCTCGAGGCCGTGCCGCCCGCGCTCGCCGCGCACCGGCTCGCGCTCGCTGCCGGCGGCTGCGAGCTCGTGTACACCTACGATGCGCAGGGCGGGCGCGTCGGCATCCCGGAGCTGCTGCGCGACCTCGGCAAGGCCGGCATCGGCTTCAAGGACCTGCACACGACGCAGAGCTCGCTCGAGGAGATCTTCGTCGACCTGGTGAGGCGGCGCCAGTGAACTTCTACGCCATCCGCGCGATCTTCCTCTACGAGCTGGCGCGCACCAGGCGCACCGTGCTGCAGAGCATCGTCGCCCCGGTGGTCTCGACCTCGCTGTTCTTCGTCGTCTTCGGCGCGGCGATCGGCACGCGCATCGCCCAGATCGAGGGCGTGAGCTACGGCGCCTTCATCGTGCCGGGGCTGGTGATGCTGACGCTGCTCACGCAAAGCGTCTCGAACGCTTCGTTCGGCATCTTCTTCCCGCGCTTCACCGGCACCATGTACGAGATCCTTTCGGCGCCGGTGTCGTACGTCGAGATCGTCATCGGCTACGTCGGCGCCGCGGCCGCCAAGTCGGTCGTCCTCGGGTTCGTCATCCTGGCCACCGCGGGCCTGTTCGTGCCGCTGCGCATCGCGCATCCGGGCTGGATGCTCGCGTTCCTGCTGCTGACCGTCGTGACCTTCAGCCTGCTCGGCTTCGTCATCGGCATTGTGGCCGACGGCTTCGAGCAGCTGCAGTTCGTGCCGCTGCTGGTCGTCACGCCGCTCACCTTTCTCGGCGGTACTTTCTATTCGATCGACGTGCTGCCGCCCGCTTGGCAGACGGTGACGCTGTTCAACCCGGTGGTCTACCTCGTGAGCGGCTTTCGCTGGAGCTTCTACGATATCGCGGACGTCCACGTCGGCGTAAGCCTGGGGATGACGCTGGGCTTTCTGCTCGCCTGCCTCGCCGCGGTGTGGTGGATCTTCAGAACGGGCTACCGTCTCAAAGCCTAGTACGGGCATAATCGGCGCGAGGAGGAGGGTCCTGAATGAAGGCGCCAGCGTTCGCCTACGCGAAGCCGCGCACGCTCGGGGAAGCGCTCGCCCTGCTCGGGCGCCACGGCGAGGGCGCGCGGCTGCTGGCCGGCGGCCAAAGCCTGATTGCAAGCCTCAATATGCGCCTCGCAACGCCCGCGATCCTGATCGATCTGAACGCCCTTCCCGGCCTCGACGGCATCGAAGTGCGCGGCAAGCACCTGGTGATCGGCGCGCTCGCGCGCCACCGCGCGATCGAGCGCTCGGAACTCGTGGCGCGGCACGCGCCGCTGCTCGCCCAGGCGGCGCCGCACATTGCCCACGTCGCGATCCGCAACGCGGGCACGTTCGGCGGCTCACTCGCCATGGCCGATCCGGCCGCCGAGTGGCCGGCCTGCTGCGTCGCGCTCGAGGCGACGATCGTGGCCGCCTCGGCGAAAGGCGAGCGCCGCATTGCGGCGGCGCAGTTCTTCAAGTCGCTCTACACCACGGCGCTCGCGCCGGGCGAGATCCTCACCGCGGTCGAGGTACCGATCGCCGGCAAGGACAGCCGCAGCGCCTTCCTCGAGCTGGTGCGCCGCCACGGCGACTACGCGATCGTCGGCATCGCGGCGCTGGCGCAGCGCAGCCGGGACGCGCTGTCGCAGGTGCGCCTGGTCTACCTTGGCGTTGGCGATGCGCCGGTGCCGGCCAGAAGCGCCATGGCGGCGCTCGAAGGCCAGCGCGCCACCCCCGAGGCGATCGCCGCGGCGCAGGCGGCGCTCGAGCAGGACCTCGCGCCGCCGGCGGACCTGTATCACTCGGCGGCCGCGAAGCTGCACCTCGCGCGCGTGCTGCTCGGCCGGGCGGTCGCGGCGCTGGCGGACTGAATCGGGAGGACCGGCGCTTGGACGAGTTCTTCGACGCGACGATCACCGTGAACGGCAAGCCGGTGACGCGGCGCGTGCAGCCGCGCCAGCACCTGATCGATTTCCTGCGCGAGGAGCTGGGCCTCACCGGCTCGCACTACGGCTGCGAGCACGGCGCATGCGGCGCGTGCACGGTGCGCGTCGACGGCGAGATCCGGCGCGGCTGCCTGATGCTCGCGGTGCAGGCGCACGGGCGCTCGGTCGATACGGTCGAAGGGCTGACCGACAGCGGCGAGCTGGGCGCGCTGCAGCAGGCGTTCCACGAGCGCAACGCGCTGCAGTGCGGCTTCTGCACCCCCGGTATGCTGCTCGCAGCTCAGGAGCTGGTCGCCACCTGCCCGGATGCGACGCGCGCGGAGATCCGCGAGTTCATGTCGGGCAACCTGTGCCGCTGCACCGGCTACCAGGCGATCGTCGACGCGATCGAGGAAGTGATCGCCACGCGCCGCAAGGGAGCACCGCGATGAACGACCGTACCGGGCTCGAGCTGCTGGCGCCGGCGCCGCGCGCCGAGAAGCCCGATCAGCCGGCGCAGACCCAGCTTCTGACGGGCTACATCGGCCAGAGCGTGCCGCGCGCCGGTGCGCGGCGCCTGCTGCAGGGGCGCGGCAGCTACACCGACGACCTGAAGCTGCCGCGGCTCGCGCACGTGGTGTTCTTCCGCAGCCCCTACGCGCACGCCCGCATCCGCAAGCTCGACCTGACGAAAGCCGCGCGCCAGCCGGGCGTGCTCGCCGCCTTCGACGGGCGCGCCATCGCCGAGTACTGCACGCCCTGGGTGGGAGTGCTCGCGCACCTGAAGGGCATCAAGTCGCCGCCGCAGCACGCGGTGGCGATCGAGCGCGCCTGCTGGCAGGGCGAGGCGGTGGCGGCGATCGTCGCCGAGAGCCGCGCGCAGGGCGAGGATGCGCTCGCGCACGTCGAGGCCGAATGGCAAGAGCTGCCGGTGGTGACCGACATGGAAGATGCGCTCGCCAACCGCAGCGTGATCCATCCCGAGCTCGGCGACAACATCTGCTTCAAGCGCGATTTCGTGACCGAGGGCTTCGAGGACGCCTTCGCCAGGGCCGACGTGGTGCTCGAGGAGACCTACGGCTTCGGCCGGCACACCGGCGTGACGCTGGAAGGGCGCGCGATCGTCGCCGACTACAACGCCGGCGAGCACAGCCTGACGGTGTACCAGGCGACGCAGGCGCCGCACATGATGCAGGACATCTTCTCGCGCCACCTCGACATTCCCGAGGCGAACGTGCGGGTCATCTGCAAGGACGTCGGCGGCTCCTTCGGCATCAAGGTGCACGTCTACCCCGACGAGATGGCCACCGCGGCGATCTCGGTGATGCTGCGCCGGCCGGTGAAGTTCGTCGCCGACCGGCTCGAATCCTTCCTCACCGACATCCACGCGCGCGAGCACAAGGCGAAAGTGCGCCTCGCCTGCACGAAGGACGGCAAGATCATCGGCTTCGACCTGGACGACCTCACCAGCATCGGCCCCTACTCGGTGTACCCGAGGACCAGCGGCATCGAAGGCAACCAGGTGGTGAACCTCACCGGCGGCCCCTACGCGCACAAGAACTACCGCGCGAAGTTGAACGTGGTGTTCACCAACAAGAACCTCACCTGCCAGTACCGCGCGGTCGGCCACCCGATCGCGGTGGCGCTCACCGAAGGCATCGTCGATCTCGCGGCGCACAAGCTCGGCATCGACCCGGCCGAGTTCCGGCGCCGCAACCTGATCCCGGACGACGCCTACCCGTACACCTTCCCCTCGGGGCTGAAGTTCGAGCAGCTCTCGCACCACCGCTGCCTCGACAAGCTGCTCGAGCTGATGGACTACGAGGGGCTGCGCGCCGAGCAGAAGCGGCTGCGCGAGAACAAGGTCTACCGCGGCATCGGGCTGGCGGCGATGATCGAAGTGACCAACCCGTCGCCCGCGTTCTACGGCGTGGGCGGGGCGCGCATCTCGGCGCAGGACGGCGCCACCGTGCGGCTCGAGCCGACCGGCATGGTGACCTGCCTGGTGAGCGTCACCGAGCAGGGCCAGGGCACCGAGGCCATCTTCCAGCAGATCTGCGCCACCGCGGTCGGCGTCTCGATCGACAAGGTGCGCGTGATCACCGGCGACACCGGCACCACGCCCTACGGCGGCGGCACCTGGGCCTCGCGCGGCGCCGGCATCGGCGGCGAGGCGCTATTGCAGGCGGGCAAGGCGCTGCGCGCCAACATCCTCGAGCTTGCCGCCGCGGTGTTGAACGTCGACAAGAACGCGCTCGACGTGAGCGCCGACGCGGTGCGCGACAAGGCCACCGGCGAGGCGAAGCTGCCGCTCGCCGAGGTCGGGCGCATCGGCTACTTCCGCCCCGACACGCTGCCGCTCAAGTTCCAGGCCGAGCTCACCGTCACGCGCCACTACACGCCGCGCGAGTACGGCTTCACCTTCACCAACGGCATCCAGGCCTCGTACGTCGAGCTCGACGCCGACACCGGCTTCGTCAAGCTCCTCAAGCACTGGTGCGTCGAAGACTGCGGCACGGTGATCAACCCGATGCTGGTCGACGAGCAGATTCGCGGGGGTATCGTGCAGGGCATCGGCGGCGCGATGCTCGAGGAGTGCCTGTACAGCGACGAGGGCCAGCTGCTCAACGGCTCGCTCGCCGATTACCTCGTGCCGATGAGCGGCGACACGCCCGATATCGTCGTGGCGCACGTCAGCACGCCGACGCGGCAGTCCGAGCTCGGCGCCAAGGGCGTGGGCGAAGCCGGCACCGCCGGGGCGCCGGGGGCGGTGATGAACGCGATCAACGATGCGCTCGTGCCCTTCGGCAAGCGCGTGAGCGTGCAGCCGTTCACGCCGGAGCGCATACTCAAGGCTCTCGGCAAGATCTAGCTGGAGGTCCGCATGACCCAAACCGCAGACAAAATCGTCCGCAATGAATTTTCCTGGGGCGTGATCGAATGGCTGGCGGGCGCCGAGGTCGGCAACAGCCGCGAGCTCTCGCTCGCCCGCATGTCGCTGCCGGCCGGCAACGCGACCGACGTGCACCTCCACGGCAACTGCGAGGAGTCGGTGTACGTCGTGCGCGGCCGGGTCGAATGCACCGCCGACGGCGCCGCGGTGACGCTCGCCCAGGGCGAGCAGACGGTGGTGCCGCGCGGCGCGGTGCACCGGCTGCGCAACGCGGGCAGCGGGCCCGCGGAAATCATCCTTTCGTATTCTTCGGCGGCGCGCGAGTTCAAGCTCGCGCCCGGCAACTGACGAGGAGGACGAGATGCCGCTTTCCGAGCTCAACCACTATTTCGTGCGCGCCAACGACCTCAAGGCGACGCGCGACTTCTACGTCAAGGTGCTCGGCTTCGAGGAGATGCCGCGGCCGGATTTCCCCTTTCCGGGCTACTGGCTCGGGGTGGGCGGGAAAATCCAGGTGCACATGGCCCCGCACAACATTCCCAACAAGGAGATGTACTACCTCGGCACGCCGACGAACGCCGCCACCGATCAGACCGGCGTGGTCGACCACATCGCCTTTCTCGCCACCGAGCCGATGGAATTCATCGCGCGCTTTCGCAAGCTCGGCCTCGAATACCGCCCGCGCTACCTCTCGGATTCGCAGCTCTACCAGTTGATGATCCGCGACCCGAACGGGCTGATGATCGAGCTCAACTTCTTCGGCATCACGGACGCACCCGAGTGGGGCGGCGAGGACTACGCGAAGATGGCGCGCGTCGAGGAGCAGGCGTGAACGCTCCGGGCGCGCGCGAGCGCGCCAAGTCCACGGCGCGCACGAGCGACTTTTCGGCGGTCGGCTACGACGAGGCGATGGAGCGCGCCCGCGCGCTGGTGCCGATGCTGCGCGAGCGCGCGGCACGCGGCGAGGACGCACGCACGCTGCTGCCCGAGACCGAGGCCGACCTGCACGCGAGCGGGCTGCTGCGCTTCGCGCAGCCGAAGCGCCGGGGCGGCATGGAGCTCGACTACGTCGCGCTGTTCGACGTTCCGGCCGAGCTCGGGCGCGGCTGCGCCTCGACCTCTTGGAACTGCGCCAATCTGGCGATTCACCACTGGATGCTGGCGCTCTATGACGAGCGTGCGCAGGCCGACGTATGGGACGCGAACCCGGATGCGCTGATCGCGTCGGGCATCGCCTACCCGCAGGGCAGCGCGCGCCGCGTCGACCGCGGTTTCGTGATCGAAGGTCACTGGAACTTCTCGAGCGGCGTCGACGGCAGCCAGTGGAACATGCTGGCGGTCACGGTGCGCGAGGCCAAGCAGGTGGTGGATCACCGCATGTGCCTGGTGCCGCGCAGCGACTTCGAGATCGTCGACGACTGGCACGTGCTCGGCATGCGCGGCACCGGCTCGAAGTCGGTACGCGTCAAGGACCTGTTCGTGCCCGAGTACCGGGCGCTGTGCATGTATGAGGCGCGTGGCGGCGCGGACTTTCCGGGCGCCAGGGTCAACCCCAACCCGCACTACCGCATCCCGCTCTCGGGCCTCGGCTCGCACTGCATCGCCGGCGCCGCGGTCGGCAACGCGCAGGCGGCGCTCGAGCTGACCACCGCCGCGGTGAGCGAGCGCACCACCAACTATGTCGCGGCGCGCATGCGCGAGTTCCAGGCGGTGCAGCTGCGCGTCGCCGCGGCCGGCACGCGCGTCGACGCGGCGCGCCTCATCGTGCGCAAGGACCTGCTCGAAGCGCAGCGCATCGCCGAGGCGGGGCGCGCGCCGACGCTCGAGGAGAAGCTGCGCTTCAAGCGCAACGTCGCCTACGCGGTGCAGTTGTGCACCGAGGCGGTCGACAACCTGCACGCCATGGCGGGGGCGCGGGGGATCTACGACCATTACCCGATCCAGCGCCTGTTTCGCGACGCCCATTCGCTGATGGGGCATATCGGCTTCAGCTGGGACGCGCAGGCCGGACCCTGGGGACTGGTCGCGCTGGGCGGCGAGTACGACGCGCCGCCCACCCTGTGAGCGGGAGCCGTCGCCGCGACCTCGCCGGCGCACACGCAGCACGCGCCAAGGCTGGATAGATATACAGTAATGCCCTATAGTGGCCGTCGTGGCAACGGCACTCGCCCCGGCATCCGCTTTTGACCGACTGAACGAAGCGCAGCGCGCCGCCGCGCGCTTCGGCACGCGCGCCGAGGGGGAGGCATTTCACGCCGGCCCGCTTCTCGTCATCGCCGGCGCCGGCACCGGCAAGACCAACACGCTTGCACACCGCGTCGCCCACCTCGTGCTCGAAGGGGTGAGCCCGGAGCGCATCCTGCTCTTGACCTTCACGCGCCGCGCCGCCGCCGAGATGACGCGCCGCGCGCAGAAAATCGTCGCCGCGGCGCTCGCCGAGCGCGCCCCGGGCGCCTCCCCCGCGGTGAAGCTGCCCTGGTCGGGCACCTTCCATTCGATCGCCAACCGCCTCATCCGCCGCCACGCCGCGCGCCTCGGGCTCGACGCGAGCTTCAGCGTGCTCGACCGCGGTGACGCCGCCGACCTGGTGGACGTGGTGCGCCACGAGCTCGGTCTCTCGAAGCTCGAGAAGCGTTTTCCGAGGAAGGACACCTGCCTCGCGATCTACTCGCACCGCGTGAACACGCAGGGCAGCCTGAAGCGTACGTTGGTCGATACGTTCCCGTGGTGCGCCGAGTGGGAAGAGGAGCTGACGCGCCTGTACCGCGCCTACGTGGAGCGCAAGCTCGCCCACCAGGCGCTCGACTACGACGACCTGCTGCTTTACTGGCACGCGATGGCCTGCGAGCCCGCGCTCGCCGCCGAGATCGGCGCGGCCTTCGACCAGATCCTGGTCGACGAATACCAGGACACGAACGTGCTCCAGGCGCAGATCCTCAGGGCGCTGCGCCCTTCGGGCGAGGGCGTCACGGTGGTAGGCGACGATGCGCAGTCGATCTACTCGTTCCGTGCCGCGACGGTGGAGAACATCCTCGGCTTTCCCGGGCAGTACGCGCCGGCGGCGAACGTGATCACGCTGGAGCGCAACTACCGCTCGACGCAGGCCGTGCTCGATGCGGCGAACGCGCTGATCGGCGAGGGCGCGCGGCAGTACCGCAAGACGCTGCGGGCGACGCGCGGCGCGGGCGAGCGCCCGCGCTACGTCAGCGTCGCCGATGACCAGGCGCAGGCCGATTACGTCGTGGCGCGGGTGCTCGAGGCGCGCGAGCGCGGCATCGCGCTCAAGTGCCAGGCGGTGCTGTTTCGCTCCTCGCACCACAGCGACGCGCTCGAGCTCGAACTCGTGCGCCGCAACATCCCTTACGTGAAGTACGGCGGGCTCAAGTTCCTCGAGGCCGCGCACGTCAAAGATCTGCTCGCCGTGCTGCGCTGGGCCGACAACCCGAAGAACCGCATCGCGGCGTTCCGCGCGCTGCAGCTCCTGCCCGGCGTCGGACCTGCGACCGCCGAGCGCTGCTTCGTGCACTTCGAGGCGGCGGGCCGCGCGTGGGGCGCGCTCGGCGGGTTCATCGCGCCGCCTGCGGCAGGAGACGCCTGGCCCGCCTTCGTCGCGCTGATGGCCGCGCTCGCCGCCCCCGAAGGACCGTGGCAGGGGCAGCTCGCTCGCGTGCGCGAGTGGTTCGAGCCGATCCTCGAGCAGAAGTACGACTCGGCGCAGGCGCGCTCGGGCGACCTGTGGCAGCTCGAGCGCATCGCGCAGCAGTTCGACACGCGCGAGCGCTTCCTCACCGAGCTCGCGCTCGACCCGCCGCGCGCGAGCGGCGACCTCGCCGGCGCGCCGTATCTCGACGAGGACTACCTCGTGCTCTCGACCATCCACTCGGCCAAGGGCCAGGAGTGGGACGCGGTGCACGTGCTGAACGTCGCCGACGGCAACTTTCCCTCGGAGTTCTCGACCGGGCGGCCCGAGCTGGTCGAAGAGGAGCGGCGCCTGCTCTACGTCGCCATGACGCGCGCGAAGAGCGAGCTGCACCTGATCGCGCCGCTGCGCTACTACGTCACGCAGCAGCCAAAGCGCGGCGACGCGCACGTCTACGGCGCGACCAGCCGCTTCATGACGCGCGCGGTAATGGCGCGCCTTGCGCAGGTCACCTGGCCCGAAGCCGACGCCACCGGGCACGAGCGGCCGCGCGAAGCGCCGGCGCTCGACGTCGCGGCCAAGTTGCGCGCGTTCTGGTCATAGCGCTGGCCGCGTCGCCCGCGGCTGCGCGATACTCCGGGTGCGCGCATCCGCTGTGAGCGCGCAAAGGAGTCCGTCGATGAACCCAGGCATGCACGAATTTCTCGCCCAGGATCGCGTGATCTGGGGCAAGCCCGCGGCGCAGGCGGTGCTGGAAGAGGCCGAGCGGCGCGGCGCGAGACGGGTGTTCATCGTCACCAGCCGCACGCTCAACACGAAGACCGAGGTCATCGGGCAGCTGCGCGAGGCGCTCGGCGCGCGTTATGCAGCGACCTTTGATGCCTGCGTAGAGCACACGCCGCGCGCGAGCGTCATCGCCGCAGCCGAGGCGGCGCGCGCCGCGCGTCCCGACCTCGTGCTCACCGTGGGCGGCGGCACCGCGATCGACACCGTGAAGGTGATGCTGATCGCGCTTGCGCAGGGCGTCACGCGGGCGGAGGAGCTCGAAAAGCATCACACGCGCGCCCCCGGCGCGCGCCGCGTTCCGGGGCCGAAGCCGCCGCCGTTTCGGCAGATCGTGGTCTCGACCACGCTCTCGGCGGCCGAATACTCCGACCTCGGCGGCTGCACCGACCCGGTGCGCAAGGTGAAGGACGCCTACTTCGGGCGCGAGATCGGCGCGGCGAGCGTGATCCTCGACCCGGCGGTCACCGTTCACACGCCCGAGTGGCTGTGGCTCTCGACCGGTCTGCGCGCGATCGACCATGCGGTCGAGGGCATCTGCTCGGTGCAGCGCTCGCCGCTGGTGGAAGCGTGCGCGCTGCACGCGCTGCGGTTGTTCGCCAAGTCGCTTGTGCGCACGCGCGAGGCGCCGGGGGATCTCGCCGCGAGGCTCGACTGCCTGCACGCGGCATGGATGTCGGGCTTCGGCATCATGCGCGTGCCCTTTGGCGCGAGCCACGGCATCGGTCACAGCCTGGGTGCGGTCACCGGCATGAGCCACGGCTACACCTCGTGCATCATGCTGCCGCACGTGATGCGCTGGAACCTGGAGGCGACGCGCGAGGCGCAGGCGCGTATCGCCGCAGCCATGGGGCGCGCCGACGGCGATGCGAGCGCCGCGGTCGCCGAGCTCGTCGCGCGGCTCGGGCTGCCGGGGCGGCTTGGCGAGCTCAAGGTCGATCGAGCGCAGCTCGCCCAGGTAGCCGCCGGCGCGATGGAGAACATGTGGGTGCGCACCAACCCGCGCCCGATTGGCGGCGAGGCCGACCTCATGGCGCTGCTCGAGGCGGCGTGGTAGGCGCTTGCGCGCGCGAGCGCCAGGCGGGATGATCTCGCGCGGCGGTTTCAGGGAGGCCAGATGGCGGAGATGGCGCCGGTAAAGCGCAGGCTGATGGCGATTCTCGCTGCCGATGCGGTCGGCTACAGCCGCATGATGGGCGAGGACGAGGTGCGCACGATCCGCGTGCTCACCGGGCACCGCGAAGTGATCGACGCGCTGATCGCGAACTACGGCGCGCGCATCGTCGGCACCGCGGGCGACAGCGTGCTCGCCGAGTTCGGCAGCGCGGTCGACGCGGTGCGCTGCGCGACCGAGATCCAGGACGCGGTGCGCGAGCGCAACGAGAAGCTCCCCGAGCACGAGCGCATGTGGTTTCGCATCGGCGTCAACCTGGGCGACGTGATCGTGAGCGAGGCGGACGTGCACGGCGACGGGGTGAACGTGGCGGTGCGCCTGGAGAGCATCGCCGAGCCGGGCGGGGTGTGCATCTCCTCGAGCGTGTACGACCAGATCTCGGGCAAGCTCAACCTCGGCTTCACCGACATCGGCGAGCAGAACCTGAAGAACATCGCGCGCCCGATCCGCGCGTATCGCTTCGCCGGGCTGGTGCCGCCAATCTTGCCCAAACCGATGAAGCATCAGGCGCGGCGCGGCGCCGCGCGCCGCTGGGCGTGGGGTGTGGCGGCGCTGGCGATCGTGGCCGTTGCGGCAGCGTGGCAGGCCGGCCTGCTGCCGGGTCCGAGCGGCGATTCGGAGGCGGCGAAGGCGGAAGCCGCGCACAGCGAGGCCGCGCGAGCCGAGGCAGCACGCGCGGTGCAGGAGCGGCGCGCCGACGAAGAGCGCGCACGGATGGAGGCCGAGCTCGCGCGTG
>Ga0326597_10010683_pt1 | contig 12209 bp, 11 predicted proteins | sample RVTome_12_FD_203789 | JGI IMG/M metagenome (GOLD analysis project Ga0326597, IMG submission 203789) | Soil microbial communities from uranium-contaminated site in the Upper Colorado River Basin, Wyoming, United States - RVT100D185 | ecosystem: Environmental > Terrestrial > Soil > Contaminated >... | reverse complement strand
TCGCCGGACGAGTTCCAGCGCATGCTCGGCGAGCTAGCCGCAACCGGCAGGAAGATGTCCGAATCCGAAGTCGAATCGCTGGTTGCGGAAGCGGTCGCGGAATCGCGGCGCAAGGTTCGTACCGTCCGCGCGGGCCGGAGTGCCAGGCCGCGCAAGCGGTAATCTTCCGCCGGCTCACCAGCCGATTAGCTTTCTACTGGCTTTTCGAAGAAGAAACACTCCGGCAGGAACGCGTGGGCCATGTAGTCGGCATCCTTTTCGGACACGCCGCACGCGCGGAAATGCTCTCGCCAAGTTTGAACCGTCGCCACAACGTTCTCGATTTCCTTTCTTGCCGCTTCAGCGGCCAGCCCGAACCGCTCGCATTGGGAAAGCAGGTTGTAGATGCTCGCCGTGCGGCCATAGGTGCCGATCGTCATCGCGAGGTCTCTACGTTCGAGGCTGACCAGGGGCGCGGGCACCAGGTCGTACGCCGGCGCCAGGCGCCATCCACGCCCGGTGCGGCACACCGCATGGTTGCGGGGATGATCGTCGTTGTTCGTCACCGCGGCGTTGAAAACGATGCGCCGAAATAGCTCGATGCGATCTGCGTCGGGCGTCTCCGACCAGCGACGGAGCTGATCGGCCAGCAAAGGGTAAGACCAGCGCTCCCGGTCTAGATGGCTGTCCTCGCAGTCGAGCAAGGTGAGTCCGCTGACGAGCCCGAACCGGAGATAACCTCCGTCCGCGTATTCCCGGTCGAAACGTTCCACCATGAGCACGTCGTGTCCTGCGACAGATTGCAGGCGGACATTGCAGGCGGTAATGCCGCAACGGCGCGCAAGTTCAAGCGTTGCGTACTCCACTCGCTGGAGGTTGCAGCGGTCTCCTTTTTCCGGGAATTTGCCGAGCCACAGGCGATTGCCGTCTTCGATCGTCGCCTTGGGCCTCGCGCCGCCCATGGACGTGCCGGGCTCGAGCTGCTCGAGAATGTGGGCGGGCACGCGTTTGCCCTCTTCTATCGCCTCCGCGGCGGCGATCAGGTCCGCCAGTTGGTGCGTGCGGTTGTATCGGCGTTTCGGCGCGGGGGGCTCGGGCTTGGAGCCGAAGCTCAAGTAGCCGGCGCCGTCCTGCGGCCCGTTCAGCAGGTAGTCGATTTCCTCCAGGTCGCCGGAGCTGCGTTCCAGCTTGTGCTCGATCACGCGCCGTCCCCAGGCGTCGGGCCCGGCGTCGCGCACGGCGCCGGGAATGCCCTTTAGCTTGGTCAATTCGTGAACGGTATCGCCGAGCGGCAATTGAAAAGGGTCGAACGCGATCGCATCCTTGCGTTCGAGGTAGCGGTCGCCATAGCGAAAGCGGCCGACAAACGTCCCGTCAGGCAGCTTTTCGACCTTCAGGAGCGCGGCTGGCACAGTATTGAGGGTGCCAGGCAACTGAACGTACACGTAGGCCTGGCGCTCAGAAGTCATATTCGTTCTTCGACTTCCGCGACTTGCGGACGCGTGCTGGCCGGCGCGACGCCTCCAGCGTCTTGCCGTGGGTATCGGCGTCGGGGTGCGCGACGCCATCCAGAGTTTTGTCGAGACCGAGCGCCCACAGGACGGTTACGTAGGCCCCCATCGCAACGCCGTGCTTCCCGAGCTCAAGCGCGTTGAGCGTGTTGCGGTTGATGCCGGCCTTGGCGGCGACTTCGGCGATCGACATACCGCGCCGGGTCCTGGCCAGCCGAACGCGGTAGCCAAGCTCCTTGATGCGCTCGGTGACCGCAGTGGGGAGAGTTTTATTGATGCCCATAATATTAGGCGCTAAGTTTAATAGTGCCTAATATATTAGGCTAAATGAGCAAAATAAGTCAACAGTGAATTGCCTATAATGCCTACTTAAATGGGCACTAAACGTCTTAACGCCTAATATAATAGGCAACATAGCTACGAGCTGGCCGAGGTTTCATGATGAGCGACGCCGATCCGAGAACGACATGCTGGATTTGCGGTGATCCCGCAAATACCCGTGAGCATCGGACAAAGGCCTCCGATCTACGCTCGCTCTTCGGTCTTCCTACCCGAGCTGACCCTATCTACTTCCATACTGCGAAGCGCAAGAATTTCCGAGTCGGAAGCCTGAAAGCGCCGGTCCTTAGCCACTTCAGGAACTTCGCCAGCTCGGCGTCCGTCAGAACGCGCTTCCTGCGCACCTGCGGCGCTCCTTTGATGCCGAGCGTCGGCGCAAGAAATTCGTCGGGCAGCCGTCCTTGCTCAATCGCATAGGCATACGCGCACCTGATCCGGGACAGGAGTTGCGTCGTCACCCGCGGCGCTTTCGCCATCTTCGGCCGGATGACCTCGTCCTGCAGCTCGCGCCGCGTGATCTGCAGCGCCGGCCGGTGACCGAGCACCGGCAGCAGGTCCTGGCGCAGTATCCGGGCGCTCTCCGCGCCGCGCTTCTGGCCCTTGAGGACTTCTTCGATGTATTCGTTGACGAGGTTCTCCAGCGTGTAGGTCGCCTGGCGCTGCGCGAGCCGTTCGCGCGTCGCCTGCTCCCGCTCCTTCCGTTTCTCGAGCTGAGGGTCCTTGCCCTGCTCGCGCTCCAGCCGCTTCCTTGCGACGGCGTCCCGCGCCTTCGAGAGCGTGAGCGGTCCGACCTCTCCCAGCCTGATCTCACGCAACGCGCCATCGCGGGCGCGGTAGCGATAGAAAAAGACCTTCTGCCCCGAAGCCAGGCAGCGCACGCGCAATCCCGCACACTGGGCGTCGCCGCGCTCCTCGCCTGCCCGCATGTACGCGATAATTGTGGCGGTCAGGGGCTGCGGTTTTTTCAGTGTGGATTTGCGCGCCATCCATCCTCTCAAAGGGTCGACCTATACCGGCACCTACACTGAATCGGCGGACAAGGACTTGCAAAGACTTGCCCGGTCTTGAACAGAAAAAACAGTGATCAAGGTCAATTTCTCTTGCGGCGACAAGGTGTTACAGCGCAAAACGGGGTGAAGGACAAGGGGCCGGATGCGTCCGAAATTTCCGGACACACCCCGATGATGCAGCAGTATCTGCGCATCAAGGCGCAGCACGCGGACAAGCTGCTGTTCTACCGCATGGGCGATTTCTACGAGCTGTTCTACGACGACGCGGAGCGCGCGGCGCGGATGCTCGACATCACGCTCACGCGCCGCGGCGAGTCGGCGGGCGAGCCGATCAAGATGGCCGGGGTTCCGTATCACGCGGTGGAGCAGTACCTGGCGAAGCTGGTGAAGCTCGGCGAGTCGGTCGCGATCTGCGAGCAGATCGGCGATCCGAATGCGTCGAAAGGACCGGTCGAGCGCCAGGTGACGCGCGTGGTCACGCCGGGAACGCTAACCGACGCCGCGTTGCTCGAGGAAAAGCGCGACAACCTCCTGCTGGCGGTCTCTCCCCAGCGCTCAATCGTGGGACTCGCCTGGCTCTCGCTCGCGTCCGGGCGCTTCACCGCGATGGAAACAGCCGTCGCCAACTTGACTATGGAACTCGAACGCATTTCACCCTCGGAGATACTGGTTCCCGATGATGCGACGGCTGAATTGTTGAACGGTACCGTAGCGGCAGTGAAACGCCTGCCGCCCTGGCAGTTCGACCGCGATGCGTCGGCGCGCGCGCTCGCGAAGCAGTTCGAGACGCACGATCTCACCGGGTTCGGCGCGGCCGAGATGACCGCGGGAATCAGCGCCGCCGGCGCGCTGCTGGAGTACGCCCGCACCACCCAGGGCACCGCGATCGCCCACGTCCGGTCGCTGACCGTCGAGCAGGAGCGCGCCTACGTCCGCATGGATCCGGCGACGCGCCGCAACCTGGAGCTGACCGAAACCATCCGCGGCGAGCCCGCGCCGACGCTGCTGTCGCTGCTCGACACCTGCGCGACCGGGATGGGCAGCCGGTGGCTGCGTCATGCGCTGCACCACCCGCTGCGCGACCGCGCCGTTCTCGGCGCGCGACTCGATGCGGTGGCGAAGCTGATCGGGGCTTCCGGCGCTGCGCCGCACCACGGGCTGCAAGAGACACTCAGGGAATGCGCGGACGTGGAGCGCATTACCGCTCGCATCGCATTGCGGTCCGCCCGCCCGCGCGACCTCTCGGGGCTGCGCGAGACGCTGAAACTGCTCCCCGCCCTCGGCCCCGGGCTCGCGGCGCTCTCCAGCCCACGGCTGACGGCGCTTGCCGGCGCGCTCGCGCCGCAGGACAAGCTGGCGGCATTGCTGGAAGCGGCGATCAAGCCGGAGCCGGCGTCAGTGCTGCGCGAAGGCGGCGTGATCGCCGACGGCTACGATAGCGAGCTCGACGAATTGCGCGCGATCCAGACGAATTGCGGGCAGTTCCTGCTCGACCTGGAGGCGCGCGAGCGCGCCCGCACCGGCATCGCCAACCTCAAGGTCGAGTACAACCGCGTGCACGGCTTCTACATCGAGGTGACGCGCGCGCAGTCGGACAAGGTGCCGGACGACTACCGCCGGCGCCAGACGCTGAAGAACGCCGAGCGCTACATCACGCCCGAGCTGAAGACGTTCGAGGACAAGGCGCTCTCGGCCCAGGAGCGCGCGCTCGCGCGCGAGAAGCTGCTCTACGAGAAGTTGCTCGACGACCTTGCGCCCCACATCCCGCGGCTGCAGGCCGCAGCCGGCGCGCTCGCCGAGCTCGACGCGCTCGCCACCTTCGCCGAGCGCGCTAGCGCGCTCGATTACCGCGCGCCGGAATTCGCCGGCGAGCCGCTGATCGAGATCGAGGCCGGACGTCACCCGGTCGTCGAGCGCCAGGTCGAGAATTTCATCGCCAACGACGCGCGTCTCTCGGCCGCGCGCCAGATGCTGATCGTCACCGGGCCCAACATGGGCGGCAAGTCCACCTACATGCGGCAGGTGGCGCTGATCACGCTGCTCGCGCACTGCGGGTCGTTCGTTCCCGCGAAGCGCGCGCGGCTGGGGCCGATCGACGCGATCTTCACCCGCATCGGCGCGGCCGACGATCTCGCGGGCGGACGCTCGACCTTCATGGTGGAAATGACGGAGGCCGCCTGCATCCTGCACCACGCGACGCCGCAAAGCCTGGTGCTGATGGACGAGATCGGGCGCGGCACCTCCACGCTCGATGGCCTCGCGCTGGCGTGGGCGATCGCGCGGCACCTGGTCGAGAAAGCAAAGAGCTTGACGCTGTTCGCCACCCATTACTTCGAGATGACGCGGCTCGCCGAGGATTTCCGGCAGGCCGTGAACGTTCACCTCGACGCGGTCGAGCACAAGGACCGCATCGTGTTCCTGCACAACGTCGAGGAAGGGCCCGCCAGCCAGAGCTACGGGCTGGAAGTCGCGGGACTGGCCGGTGTTCCCGGCACGGTGATCCGCGCCGCCCGCAAGCGGCTCGCCGAGCTCGAAGAGCACGGGCTCGCGGCGGGCCCGCAGCGCGACATGTTCTCCGGCGGCGCGAAGGAGGCGCCCGACGCGCCGCAGCCGGGAGAGCACGCCGTGTTCAAGCGGCTGCGCGAGCTCGACCCGGACACGCTGACGCCCAGGGAGGCGCTGGAGCTCCTCTACCAGCTCCGCCGGCAGCTCGACGAGTAAAAAACTAAAAGCTTTGACACGAAGGACACAAAGGACACGAAGGAAATCAAAATTGAGAACTGAACCGCCAAGACGCCAAGGCCGCCAAGAAAGCTATATATAAGTAGATATACCCCCCTGCATATGCATATATCCACGTTTGGATAGTTCCATATACGGGCATATGCTTTTGTAATCGAGTTCTTACCATCTAATACAATAGGTGCCACGAAGACCATGCCAGCTCAAGACGCAACATGGTGGACCGCGTTTGGATTCGGGCTCGTCGCAGGAAGCCTTATCGTTGGTGCTGTGCTCGGGCTCATTCCACTCGTTCTTGGCAGCCATCTCGGGCAAGCGAAGTTGGGCCGCATTGGGTTCCTCTCGAGCGTGATCGCGAGTTTCATTGCAGGCGTCTTCGGAGCGCTACCTGTTTCTCTGGGATCTGTTATTGCAGTTGTCGTTCGATGGCGTCGCACGAAGACGGCGACAGCCGATGCACAAAGTGGAAATTCGTGACACCTAACCACCCGATCCACAAGCCGACGCCCGCAAGCGGGCGCTTGCTCGCGCGGGTGATCGAGACACGTTGGGTGGCAAGAACAGAACCGGATACAATTGCCGCGACTAATCGAGGTGGCACATGAATTTCACCATAGAGACCGAACGCGAAGAGGACGGCCGCTGGATCGCGGAAGTACCTGAATTATCGGGTGTTTTAGCTTATGGTTCTACCGCGTCGGAAGCGATGGCGAAAGCCGAAGTCCTTGCGTTGCGCGTACTGGCCGAGCGTCTCGAGCATAACGAAACCGGACCCCAATCGATTTCGATCGCAGTCCCGGCCACATGACCTCGTGGCCTTCGACGAAGGCCCGCCGTGTTCTCGCCGCGCTCTTTCGGATTGGCTGGACCCTCAAGCGCCAGTCCGGGTCACACAAGACTCTCTCGCGTCCCGGCTGGCCCGACGCCGTATTTGCATTTCACGACGGCGAGGAGATCGGCCCTCGAATGCTTGCCCGGATCGCCAAGCGCACGGGCTTGAGACCCGAGGATCTATGACCTGCTGGCCACCCAACCGTGCCGTCGAAACCGGCGTGCCGAGTGCGACACGCGGTTGACGATCCACGTTGAAATGATATCTATTTGAATTAATTATATTTTCTTGGTGTGCTTGGCGCCCCTTCGACCCTTCGACTAGCTCAGGACAGGCTTGCTCAGGACGGGGCTTGGCGGTTCGATTGATTGTGATCTTTTCCTTGTTTCTCTCTGCGCCTCTGCGGTTCAATTTTGTATCTGAAGATCATCTGCGGTTCTACTGAATGTTCTTTAAATTAATCGGCGGCGCAGCGTTATCGTTCGTATTGAGTAGTGGTATCGGCGCTGCCGATTCCGCCGATTTCACGTTCGCCGCCTTCGGCGACACGCCCTACACCCGGGACGAGGAAGCACGCTTTCCCGATTTGATCGCCGAAATGAACCGCGAGAAGCTCGCGTTCGTGGTTCACATCGGAGACTTCAAGAACGCGATCGACGCCTGCACCGACGCGCTGTTCGCCCAGCGCCGCCAGTGGTTCGACCTGTCGCACCACCCGTTCGTCTTCATCCCCGGCGACAACGAATGGACCGACTGCCGGCGCTACAGGGCGGGCGGTTACGACCCGCTCGAGCGGCTGCGCAAGCTGCGCGAGCTGTTCGCGCAGGGCGGGGAAAGCCTCGGGCAGCGGCGGATCCGGCTCGCGCGGCAGTCGGCGGACTACCCCGAGCACGCGCGCTGGCGGCACGGCAACGTGCCGTTCGTGACGGTCAACGTGCCCGGCGGCGCCAACAACGCGCGGCACGATCCGGAGGAGTTTCGCGCGCGCAGCGCGGCGGTGATGCAGTGGCTGCGGCAATCGTTCCAGGCCGCGCGCAAGGATGCGGCGCCGGCAATCGTGATCTTCCTGCACGCGAATCCCTGGGCCGCGCCGACCGGCCACTACTTCGGCTACCGCGAGCTGATCGCCGCGCTCGCGAGGGAAGCGCGCGAATTCCGGGGCGAGGTGCTGCTGGTCCACGGCGACACGCACCGCCACCGCGTGGACAAGCCGCTGCGCGATCCCGCCGGCGGCGCGCCGCTCGCCAATTTCACGCGCGTGGAAGTGTTCGGCTACCCGGTGATGAACTGGGTGAGAATTCGCGTCAGCGAAGAAGCCGGGCGCATACGCTTCACGGCTACGCCAGGAAGCTAGCGCCCGAAGGGTGTGACGCGGTACACCGTGACGCGGGAATTCGTGACGCGATAATTCGAGGTTTAAAGTCCTGGGCGAGCGCGCATCATCGTGTCACGCCGCACCGTGTCACGCTCCATCGCGTCACGCTTCATCGTGTCACGGTTCTCAGTGATGGTGCCCGTGGGCACCATGAACATGGCCGTGGGCCAGTTCTTCCTGCGTCGCCGCGCGCACGGCGGCGACGGTGCAGATGAAATCCAGCGCCTTGCCGGCGAGCGGATGGTTGCCGTCCACCACCACTTTGCCGTCGGCGATGTCGGTCACGGTGTAGATGAGCGTCGTCCCGGATTCCGTCCCGCGGCCCTCGAACTGCATGCCGACCGCGATGCCGTCCGGGAACTTGTCGCGCGGCTCGAGGTGCACCAGGCCGGCGTCGTATTCCCCGAACGCGTCGTCGGGCTCGAGCCTGACGCGGCAGGTGTCGCCCGCGCTCTTGCCGGCGAGCGCCTGCTCCACGAGGGGGAATATGCCGTTGTAGCCGCCGTGCAGGTACTCGATCGGGGCGTCGGTCTTCTCGATCAGCTTGCCGTCGGCGTCGGACAGCTCGTAGTTGAGCGAAACGACCGTGTCTTTCGCTACCTGCACTTGCCGGTCATTCCTTTGAGCAGGTCGAGGATCTCCTGCGCGTGGCCGCGCGGGGTGACACCGTAGAGCGCGTGCTTCAACACGCCCTTGCGGTCGATAATGAAGGTCGAGCGCACGATGCAGGTCTTCTTCCTGCCGTCCACTTCCTTGTCGTGCAGCACGCCGTAGCGGCGGCAGACCTCGCCCTCCGCATCGGCCAGCAGCTGCACGGACAGGCCGTGCTTGTCGCGGAACGCGCCGTGCGTGAGGCAATCGTCCATGCTCACCCCCACGACCACCGCCTTCAACGCGCCGAATCCGTCCTCTTTCTCGCTGAACTCGATCGCCTCCAGGGTGCAGCCCGGCGTGTCGTCCTTGGGATAGAAATAGAGCACGACGTTGCGGCGGTTGCGGAAGCTCCCGAGGTTGACCATGTTCATGTCCGCGTCGGGCAGGTCGAAACCGGGCGCCGGCTGCCCGGGCTGCAGCATGGTGGAGGACTGTAACGTTTCCGGAAGCATGATTTAATTATTGTGTGAACATCGTTTGCCGCGGTCAAGCGTTTTCGCCGCGCATTGTCCAGGTTAAGGAGTTTGCCGGTCTTCCACGCGACAAACTCCTTAATCAAGAGCCTCTTATCGAGCAAAATCTAAACTGGAATACATTCTAATTGGTACCACGGGCGGATATTATTACCCAGGTAGATTGCATATCAATGGAATCTGTCATGATTCGGTCAGCTTTGTTAGGAAGTTATACCTTAAGCATCCTGCGGGACGGCCTAGGAGTTTGTCGGGCTTAGGCCGGACAAACTCCTTATGCAAAACCGCCCGCACGATCACGGGAGTCAATGACAGTGAAAACCTCATTTCAGCCAACCCGCGTGCCCCTCGGAAGCTAATCGGGGTCGTTACCCTGGGTTTCATTCGAAATTCGCGGGCGGTTTTGCTGTTAGCAGCCGGTCGGACACCCAAGTCTGGCCGGCTGCTAATCCGGCAGGATGCTTGTTATCATCGTTTTGCATGGCGATGACTCCTTTGGGCGGCCGGACGGCGGCCGGGTTTTTGCGCCGCCACTGGCAAAAAAAGCCGTTGCTGGTGCGCAATGCCCTGCCGGAGTGCGCCGGGATCGTCCAGCGCGAGGAATTGTTCGAGCTGGCGGCGCGCGATGACCTGGAATCCCGCCTGGTGGAGCGCGCGGGCCGGCGCTGGCGCGTCCGGCACGGGCCGTTCGGCCCGCGCGAATTGAAGCGGCTGCCGCGATCGGGCTGGACCCTGCTGGTGCAGGGAGTGGACCTCGCCCTGCCGGCGGCCCGCGGCCTGCTCGATCGATTCTCGTTTATTCCGTACGCGCGCCTCGACGACGTGATGGTGAGCTACGCGCCCGCCGGCGGCGGCGTCGGCCCCCATTTCGACCACTACGACGTGTTCCTGCTGCAGGGCGAAGGCCGGCGGCGCTGGGGCGTCAGCCGCCAGCGCGACCTCGAGCTGGTCGCGGGCGCGCCGTTGAGGATACTGCGCCGCTTCCGGCCGGCGCGCGAATGGGTGCTCGACCCGGGCGACCTGCTCTACCTGCCGCCGCGCTGCGCGCACGACGGGGTCGCCGTGGGCGGCGGTTGCATTACGTATTCGATCGGCTTCCGCGCACCCGCCGCGCAGGAAATGGGGTCGCGGTTCCTGGACTATCTCCAGGACCACCTGCGGCTGTCCGGCATCTACGAAGACCCGGATCTGCGGCCGCAACGCCATCCGGGCCGCCTGGGAGACGACATGGTGCGCAAAGCACTGGGATTTCTCCGGCGCATCCGCTGGAACGGCGGCGACGCGGCGCGGTTTCTCGGCAGCCACCTCACCGAACCGAAGGCGCACGTGCTGATCCCGCGCCCGCCGCGCCCCGCGTCGCCGCGGGCCTTCGCCGCGGACGCGGCGCGCCGCGGCGTCCGCCTCGCGCTGCCCACGCGCATGCTGTTCCGCGGCCGCACCGTCTTCATCAACGGGGAAGCCTGCGAGGCCGGCGCCCCCGCCGCGCGGCTGCTCTCGCGTCTCGCCGACCGCCGCTCGCTGCCGCCGCGCTCCCGCATCGATCGCGAGTCGGCGCGGCTGCTTTACCAGTGGTACCGCGCAGGTTATATTCAACTAGGAGTTTGTCGGACTTAGGCCCGACAAACTCCTTATGCAGAACCGCCCGCACAATAACGGGAGTCAATGACAGTGAAAACCTCAGTTCCATCCTGTGCGCGTCCCATCGCAGGCCAATCGGGGTCGTTACCCTGGGGTTCATTTGAAATTCGCGGGCGGTTCTGCTGTTAGCGGCCTGTCGGACACCTAAGTCCGACAGGCCGCTAGGAGAATGACATGCGCGGCGATGAATGCGGAATGATTGACGGGATCGGAGGAGCGGCGGCATACCCCATTCCGCATTCATTATTGAAGAATCTTGATTGAAGATTGTGCGGGGCATCAGCCTGTGGAACTCACGCACAATCTTCCGAACGCCGAATACCGCCGCTTCGAGGGCATGCGCGAGTACGAGGCGTTGATCGACGGCCTGATCCCGCAGACCCAGCGCATCATTCGCGTTTTCGACCAGACGCTGTCGCCGCCGTGGAATTCATCGGAGCGCTTCGATACGCTGCGCCAGTTCCTGCTCGCGAACCGGGCGAACCGCCTGCTGATCGTGGTGCACGATGCCGAGCCGATCGAGCGCGAGCGCCCGCGCATGGTGGAGCTGGTGAAGCAGTTCAGCACCGCGGTCAGGATCCACCAGACGCAGATTCTCGCCCGGCAGATCTACGACCCGTTCGTGGTGTTCGACGCCAACCATTACGTGCACCGCTTTCATTACCGCTTCCTGCGCGCGGCCCAGGGCGCCAACGACCTCATCGGCGCGCGCGAGCTGCTCGACCGCTACGCCGAGATCTGGGACGCGTCCGCGCTCGCGGTGAGCGCGGGAACCAGCGGCCTCTGAGAACCCGTGAGTCGTGATTCGTGAGTCGTGAGTCGTGAGTCGAAGAACCGATGAGCCTGACCGGTCCGTATCGAACTTGCGAATCGCCGCCTACGAATAACAAGGCTCGTTTTTCCAGGTAAGATACGTGCCCGGCCAGGAAAACCGGCCTTCGAACCGGCATTGTTGTTCGAATTACGAATCGCAAATCACAAATCACGATCCACGGTCCCCATGAAGATCTCGAAAATTCAGACGCAAATCGTCCGCCTGCCCGCCGACGAGCCGCTGGCCGGCGGTCCCGTCACGCCCGGCGCGACGCGCGAGATCGTCACGCTGCGAATCGGCACCGACGCCGGCGTCGAAGGAATCGGCTACACGTTTTTCGGCGCCGCGCTGACCGGCGCGCTGAAGCAGGCAGTCGAGGCGCTCGCCAACCTCGCGATTGGCGAAGACCCGTTGCGCACCGAGGCGATCCACGCCAAGCTGCGCGCGGCCTCCGCCGGCTGCGGCCCCGGCGGCATCCTGACGCTCGCGATCTCCGCGATCGACATCGCGCTGTGGGACATCCGCGGCAAGGCGCTGAACCTGCCGCTGTGGCAGATGATCGGCGGCTCGCGCGAGCGCGTGCCCACCTACGCGAGCGGCGCGCTGATGCGCACCTTTCCGCTCGATCACCTGGTGAAGGCGGGGCCGCGCCTCGTCGAGAAGGGATTCCGGCAGATGAAGACGCAGCTCGCGCTGCCCGGGGACACTTCTCCGGCCATCGAGGTGGACCGCATCCGCAAAATGCGCGAGAGCATCGGCCCGGACATCGACCTCATGTGCGACATCAACCAGCGCTGGCGCGTCGAGCAGGCGATCGACATCGGCACGCGCATCGAGGACGT
>Ga0326597_10010682_pt1 | contig 12210 bp, 14 predicted proteins | sample RVTome_12_FD_203789 | JGI IMG/M metagenome (GOLD analysis project Ga0326597, IMG submission 203789) | Soil microbial communities from uranium-contaminated site in the Upper Colorado River Basin, Wyoming, United States - RVT100D185 | ecosystem: Environmental > Terrestrial > Soil > Contaminated >... | reverse complement strand
CCGTAAAGACCGGCGTTCGCAACTGAAGTTTTCCTGGTGTACCCTTGGATTTCTAGATTGTTGTGGTAGGGCCGGCTGTGCCGGCCTTGTGGTGCATTGGCTGGCAAAGCCAGCCCTACTTAACGCATTTCCCTCTCCCTCTGGGAGAGGGTCAAGGGTGAGGGCTTTCCTCATCCCGAGGCAACTGCGTGATCAGAGGAGGTTCTCCATGAAAGCGGGGCTGTTTTACGAACACGGCGGCATCGAGGTGCTGCAGTACGGGGAGGTGGACGCCCCTGCCATCCAGCCGGAGGAAGTGCTGGTTCAGGTCAAGGCATGCTCGCTCAACCACCTGGACGTCTGGGTGCGCAAGGGGCTGCCGGGGTTGACGCTGCCGCTGCCCCACATCGGCGGCAGCGATATCGCGGGCGTGGTGGAGCAGGTGGGCGCGCGCGCTACGGGCGGCTTGAAAGTCGGAGACCGCGTGGTGGTGGACCCGGGCTTGAGCTGCGGGTGTTGCGACTGGTGCAGGGGAGGGGAGGACAGTTTGTGCGATGGTTATGGCATTTTAGGCGAGCATCGCTGGGGAGGGTTTGCCGAGTACGCCGCGGTTCCCGCGCGAAACGTGCTGCCCCTGCCGGACCGCGTGCCTTTCGAGCAGGCCGCTGCCGTCCCGCTGGTGTTCTTGACGGCGTGGCGCATGGTCAAGCGGGTGCAGCTGCAGCCGGGAGAGACGGTCCTGGTGGTGGGGGCGGGGGGCGGGGTGGCCAGCGCGGCGATTCAGATTGCCAAGCTGGCTGGCGCTTGGGTGGCGGCGACTGCGGGGGACCAGGGCAAGCTGGACAAAGCCAAAGGCTTGGGCGCCGACGAGTTGATCAACCACCGGGAGCAGGATTTTTCCAAGCGGACGTGGGAGTTGACGCACAAGCGCGGGGTGGACGTGGTCCTCGACCCGGTGGGGGGGAGCGATACGCTGCCGAAATCCCTGAAGGCGTTGGCCAAGAACGGGCGCTATGTGACCTGCGGGGCCACCAGCGGGGCAAGCGCCCAGCTCAACGTGCCCTTGCTGTTTTGGAAGCAGGCGCGATTGTTGGGTTCAACGATGGGGTCGCGCCGGGAACTTCAGGAGGTGCTGCAACTGGTCTGGAGCGGTCGGCTCAAGCCGGTGGTGGACCGGGTGCTGCGGCTGAACGAACTTCAACAAGCCCACGCGCTGCTCGAAGCGCGGCGCGTGTTCGGCAAGCTGGTCTTGGTGAGCTGATCAACGTGCGCCATCCTTGAACTCATATCGGTTGAACGGTTTGCAGCAACATCGGGAGGTTGGACCTTAACGCCCACAGCACGTTGAAGGTGGGCTCTCCATCGTAATCGGCATTCAGTGTAGGATACAAGGACCCAAAACCGCCCATGGGCGCTGACTGGTGATAGCGCGGGCTGGTGGGCTGCGGAGCCATGTTCAGGTTCAGGTTTAGGTTCAAGGTCAGGGCCACCAGGATGATGACGGCGGTGGCGTAGGTCAATGCCCAGGCGCGGGCGCGCTGGCCGCGCACGCCAAAGGCGCAGAAATGCTCCTCGAACCAGTTGCTTCGCTTGCGAGAGGCCCTCAATTTGGCCAAAGCCTTCGAACATTTCGCGCAGCGCTGCAGGTGCCAGGCCATCTGAGACAACGTCCACTGGCTGGGGTGCTGGTCCATCGAATCCTGTTCCAGGCTGGGGCGATGCCACACGTCCTTGAACGAGGCGGTGGGCGAGCTCACATACGCCTCGATTTGATCCCTGGAAGGATGGGCGCTAAACGATTGCTTGGGCGCGCGTAACGCGCCGAACAACCCGAAAAACTCCTGTACCAGCGATTTGGATTCCTCTTCGCTGATGATGGGTTTGGGCACTTTCTCGCTCATGCAATTTCCCTTTCGCTCAACCTGGCCGCGGCCAATTGTTGGTAGATCTGCTTCACGCGTTCCTTCTCGCGGGTGGGGTTGAACTCTTTGCCCACCAGACTGAACACGTGGCTCCAATTCAGATGCGTCCCTGCGAGTCTTTCCATGGTCAATTCCTCCAGCGTGACGCGGCGCTGCTCGATGTCCTCCAGCAGCTCGGCCTGCTTGATGCGGTCCATCTCATCGGCGCTGTGGCTGAACAAATACACAAGCAAGCCGCGAATGGCCTGCGAATCGCCCTCGCGTTCTGCAAAAGCGAAGGCAAGCCACTGCAATGCTTGTTCCCATGCGCCGTCCAGGCTAAGAAAATCCTCCACTTCTTCCGGAGGAAGGTGGGTTGCGCGAATAATCTGCTCCCCGTAAGCCAGGCGCGCGTATTCGATGTTAAAACCCATATCCTTAGGTGTTTTCCCATCATAACACAATTGTACAAGCTCGGTCAATAGCTCTGACAGCGCCGCCTGCCCCCCCTCGTCATTTGTTCTGGCCTGTGGTATGATGGGAAAAAAGGAAGGCGATTGCCTTTGGAGTGGTTGTGGGTCTATCTGCTGGTTGGGTTGGTGCTTTTCCTGTTGGGACTTAGCCGCATGGACGAAACCGTCTGGATTGGATTTCGTGCGGTGCCCGAAGTGTTTTGGTACCAACTGGTGACCTTTGTTCTGTTTTGGCCGCTGTTGCTGGCGGTTGAATACCACCGCCGCTAGCCAAGCGGCTCCCACCTTTGCCCTTGCACCGTTTGCGGCCTTTCGTAGACTAAAGGTGCAATGTTACGGATCAGACAACCCAAAGCGCTGCTGTTCTCCGTGGGACTGTACCTGACCTTTTTCGCCGTCTCCGTCAACCCGCCTCAGCAACACGCACAAGCCAGCGAGCTTCACGAGGAAGCCAAGCTCCACGTGTACCTGCTGGGGGGCCTGACCCACATTGGCCTGGGGCTGGAGGTGTTGGATGAGGCTGGCCGACCGATGGGGATGCGCGTGTGGGATTTTGGCTCGCGCAACCATTACAGTTACAAGGATGAGGAATGGATCACGGGCAAGCGCAACTGGCTGGGCAGCCTGACCAACCTCTCTCTGTTAGGCGGCGCCACCGAGGGCGAGATGCGGGCTTGGGACCCCACCCTGCGCTTTGACATGGAGCTGGAGGAGTTCAAGCGCTCTGCTTACGTCAAAGTGCGGTTGCCCGTCACGCAAGCGCAGTGGGAGCGCATGAACCTGTGGCTGCATGAGCAGACGCTGACCTTCAATCAACACCACCAGTACGATGGGCTTGGGCTGGACATCTGGTTCGGCGGCGGCGTGTCCTATGACTTGTTTACCTATAACTGCGCCACCTTCATCGGCCAGGCGTTGTTCGTCGGGGAAATCCTCACCAGGGACAACGTGCCGCGCTCGCTGGAGCAAACCCAACCGGTTCCCTCGCGCTGGCTGGTCCCCCCCAGCCTGTTGAACCACTACGCTTCTGAGCCCCTGCTCAGCGCCCAGATGATCCAGCGCAAGGTCGAGGCCGCCTATCGGCAGCGCCAATGCCTGTTCCAGGCGCCTGGGGCGTTGTCGGCTTTGTGGGGCAACGTCTGTCGGCTGAGTTGAGTGCAAGGAGAACGCCAGGCACTGGCCTGCTGCAAAACCGCGATCGTATAAACAGGAGGGATTGCCCTTGGACCAGCTGCGCGCGCGCATTGACGAACTCGACGATCAGATCCTGTCCCTGCTGAACCAGCGGGCTCGCCTGGCGCTGGAGATCGCGGACGAAAAGCGCCGTCGCGGCTTGGCGGTGAGCGATCCCATGCGCGAGCGCCAGGTGATTGTGCGCCTCCACGCGCAGAATCATGGACCGTTGCCCGCCGATTCGTTGGAGCGCATTTACCTTGCCATCATGGCCGAGATGCGACGCTTGCAGGAAACGCAGGCGGGTTAAGGCATAGCACCTTCCCTTGTGGTCATTCCTGCCTATCTGCCCTTGGGGCAGCCGGAATCCAGGCCAAGTCGAACTTCATCTGGATCCCCGCTGAAGCCTGCCCCGGACCCCGATCCGGGGCGGGGATGACGGTCGAAGTCCAGTAGGGCTGGCTTTGCCAGCCAGCACGCTGGAAGGCCGGCACAGCCGGCCCTACTGGTTCCCGAGCCACTCCAACTTCAGTTGCCCCAGCGTCCCGTCGGCAATGGCGCGGCGAACGTCCCGCATCAACTCCATCAGCGTGTGCAGGTTGTGGATCGTCACCAGGTGCCCGGCAAGCGGTTCCCCGGCGTCGAACAGGTGATGCAGATACGCTCGCGAGTGCGTGCAGCAGGTGGAACAGGCGCACCGCGGGTCTATGGGGTTGGGATCTGCAGCGCACTTGGCGTTGCCCAAGTCCAGGCGGAACTTGCGCTCCCCGCGCAGCAGCGCGTTACCGTAGCGGCCGTAGCGCGTGGGCGTGACGCAGTCGAAGGTGTCCACGCCGCGGGAGACGATGTCAAAGACGTTGTCGATCTCTCCGATGCCCAGCAAGTGCCGCGGCTTTTCGGGGGGCAGGTGCGGCACGGTCCACTCCAGCACGCGATAGATGTCCTGCTTGGTCTTGCCCAGCGTGCCGCCGATGGCGATCCCGTGAAAGTCCAGCCCGCCGATGAAGCGCGCGCTGTCGTGGCGCAGGTCCTGGTGCGCGCCGCCTTGCAGAATGCCGTAGAGGGCTTGGTCCTTGATCCCCAGCTGGCGGTAGCGCTCCAGCCCGCGCAGCGCCCAGCGGTGGGTGAGCGCCAGGGAGTTTCTCGTATATTCGTAATCGTGCAGCGGCGAGGTGCACTCGTCAAGCACGAGCATCACGTCCGAGCCGAGCTTATGTTGGATGTCGATCACGCTCTCCGGGGTGAACAGCTGCGGGGAGCCGTCGATGTGCGAGCGGAAATGCGCACCCTCCTCGGTGAGCTTTACCAGCGACTGCCCCTTGGGCGCGCTCAAATGGTTGCCCAAATCCTCCTCTTCGGGGAAGATCGAGGCCACCTTGCCCACACCGTGCTCCAGACTTGCCCCCAGGCTGAACACCTGAAACCCCCCGGAATCGGTCATGATCACGCCGTTCCAGCCCATGAAGCGTTGCAGGCCGCCCAGCTTGGCGACCTGCTCCTCGCCTGGGCGCAGGTGCAGGTGATAGGTGTTGGCAATGATCATGGGGATGCCCAGCCGCTCGATGTCGCTGGGTTTGAGGGTTTTCACCGTGGCCTGGGTGCCCACGGGCACGAAGGCGGGGGTGTCCACCGATCCGTGGGGCGTGTGCAGCCGGCCCAGGCGGGTGTGGCTGTGCGAATCTTTTTGGAGAATTTCAAAGCGGAAGGCGCTCATGTCTAATAGAACGTGGTGCGCGTGCGGTGATAGGGTTTTGCCTTGATGTCGAGTGACCAGTTCCACAGCAGCCAATCGATCTGGTAGCTGGGCAGGTTTTTTCCTTGCTTGGCGAACAGCGCCTTGAGCTGCTCCACCGCGTGAACGGTGTGGGCGCGGATCTCCACTTCCTCGGGCGAGCCGGCGGGCAGCTCCACATACTGATCGACCTTCTCGGCCAACGCGGGCTCGTACTGCAGCACGCCGTGGGCGCGCAGCAGCTGGGGCAGCTTGTAATCGGCAAAGGCCGTGAGCTGATCCATGTCAGTAAGAGCGCCCCAGCGCTTGCCGGCGAAGGTCCAGTACAAGTCCGCGCACAGGATCTGGGCGCGCTTGTACAAGAACACCCGTTGGCCTTGATACAGAACGTCGTCGCGGAAGTTCGGGAAATGCTCGACCAACAAGTCCAACAATTTCAATGCGGACCCGCCGGCGCTTTCCACCAGCCGGGTGGCTTGGCCGCGGAAGTGCCTGAGCAGGATCGCGCCCACCTCGCGCAGGATCTGCACGCGCTCCGCAAGCAGCGGGATCTCCCCGCTTCCAGCGAGTATCCGTGCGAGCTGCGGCTGGGTGATGTTGGCCAGATAGGCGGCATCATCCAGCGGTTGCCCCTGCTCGAACGCGCGCTTCAACGAGGCCGACAGCGCGAAGTAGCCGTCCAGGCGCTTGCCGTTGTACTCGATCTCCCAGCGCGGCCGGCCCCAAAAACAGAAGTTGAGGCTGTCCAGCACGAGCACGTAGACTACGGTGCGCGGGGTGCCGTCGATGAAATGGTAGTCCGCCTGCCAGGCGGGCAGGTCAAAGGAATGGTGTATGCGTTCCTGCACGAACGCCTCCGCCGCTTGGGGATCAAAGCGCACGCAGTGGCTGCGTTGCACGACGAATTCTACGGAAGAACGCACGGGGTTCATGGGAAAATCCTATGAAAAGTCGCAAGCGTCATTCCCGCGAAGGCGGGAATCCAGATCCGGTTGAGATTCGTCTGGATCCCTGCTTTCGCAGGGATGACCCAAGGGGTTGTTCGTAGCATGGTTCATTCAAAAATGCTTCAGATATTTGAGGGTTTCCATCAATTCCCTGACCTTGCTCTCGCCTTGGCCGTGCTCGATGGCGCCGACCACGCAGTGCTTCATATGGCTTTCGCTGATGAGGTGGGCGACCTTGCTCAAGGAGGCCTGCACGGCGGCGATCTGCTTGAGGATGTCGATGCAGTAGCGCTCCTGCTCGATCATTTTGTCGATGCCTTGGGCGTGGCCGATGGCGGTGCGGATCTGGTTCAGGGCTTGTCTTTTCGCTTTCGGCTCAAGGCCCAGGCTACCCGGCGAATGTTTTGTTTTCTTGACTGCGGGCACTGCAACCTCCTGTGAAAAATACGGGGTCAGTGTGAATGGAACGAGGCTCAAATGCAAGGGAAAAGGGCCTAGCCAAGGTTGCGGTGGTTGTGTTACACTCAATCCGCTAGACCGCTCAACCGTGAGAGGTAGGTGTGGCCCTTCATGGGTGAAGGATTGACGGGACCTTGTACTAATTGCCAGTGCCTTTTGAATCAGTTGCCCAAAAATCTGCATCAGAACATGGAATGCGCGATTTACCCTTCGCACAGCCTGATTTGCATTCAGGGGCAGCCCATTGATCGCGTGTTGGTGCTGTGCAAAGGGACGGCGCGGCTGGTGCGCTCAAGGAAAGGTTCCAGCCAACAACTGGAGCTGTTTCAAGCCCAGCCAGGGGCGATTCTGGGGTATCAGGAGCTGATCGAAGGCAGTGGCTGCTGGACGAGTTCCGTCGAGGCCGTTCAGCAGTGCACCGTGATCGCAATGGACGCCGATGCGTTCATGTCGGCCCTGGTGCACAACTTCAATGCCGCGTACACGCTGCTGCAACAAAACCTGCGGCAACGGCTCGCTTGCCAACGCGCACTCATGAGCTTGAGGAACGCTCAGGCGTTGAAACACGCTTATGCCAACGGCAACGAGGGCGTGGCGAAGGTGTTCAGCAGACTTTCTTCCTTGAGGTAGGCGTGGCGATAGCGCGCGCAGGCCGCGATCATGGCCGCGTTGTCCAGGCACAAGGGCAGCTGTGGGCAATACACTTTCTTCCCTTCCCGCTTGGCCAAGTCTTGCAAGCGCGTGCGCAGCCCGGAATTGGCGGCCACGCCGCCGACCACCACCAGAGTGTCGATTCTTAACTGCCGCGCCGCTTCAAACAACTTGTGCGCAAGCACCTCAACCACCGCCGCCTGAAACGAAGCGGCCACGTCTTCAAGCTTGGCATGGGGATGGTCTTGCAGGAAATAGCGGATGGCCGTTTTCAAGCCGGAGAAGCTGAAATCGAAGCCCTGCCCCAGCAGCGGGCGCGGAAACGAGAAAGCCTTCGGGTCGCCGTGCTGGGCCAGCTTGTCGATTTGCGGGCCGGCCGGATACCCCAGCCCCATGAGTTTTCCCGCTTTGTCGAACGCTTCTCCCGCCGCGTCGTCGCGCGTGGTGCCGATGAGCTCGTAGTCCCCCCAGGCCTTGACGCGGATCAGGTGGGTGTGGCCGCCGGAAACGAGCAGGGCCAGAAAGGGCGGAGGGATTTGTGGGTAATCCAGACGGTGGGCGAACAGGTGGCCTTCCAAGTGGTTCACCGCCACCAAGGGCGCATCGAGCGCAAAGGACAGCCCTTGGGCGACGCTCAGGCCCACCAATAGCGGGCCGATCAAGCCCGGGCCGCGCGTGGCCCCGATCAGCCGGATCTGCTCGAGCTGCACTCCAGCTTCGTCCAAAGCGGCTTGGACCACGGGCACGATTTTGATCACGTGGTTGCGCGAGGCGACCTCGGGCACCACGCCGCCGTAGCGCGCGTGCAGGTCGGCCTGCGAGAACACCACGTTGGAGCGCAGCGCGTGATCGCCTTCGAGCACGGCGGCCGCCGTCTCGTCGCAGGAAGACTCGATGCCGAGGGTGTAGAAGGTCACGCCGCTTCGGAATACAGATAGCGCTTGATGTCCAGCGTGCTCGTCTTCTCGAAGGGCTTGTCCACGATGATCACGTCGTGCTCGCTCTTGGGCCGCTTGAAGTGGGCCAGGTTCTGGCTGCGCTCCTTGACTTCCTCCCAGATCATGACCTTGATGCGCTCGGGCGACTTGGTGTCGAGCTTTTCGTAATTGGGGTAAACCAAGACCTTGACCACCTCGACCCCCTTGCGCTTGCCGCCGCAGACCATGACCTCGGCGATCTGAGGGATCTTGGCCAGCTCGAACTCGATCTCTTCAGGGTAGACGTTTTTCCCGTTCTCCAGCACGATCACGTTCTTCTTGCGCCCCTTGAGGTACAGCCAGCCCTCCCCGTCCAGGGTGCCCAGGTCGCCGGTGTGCAGCCAGCCGTCCTCGTCGATGGTTTCGCGGGTGCGGGCTTCGTTTTTGAAATACCCCTTCATCACGTTGGGGCCGCGCACGACCACCTCGCCGATGCCCTCGGCGTCGGGGTCGGCGATCTTGAGCTCCAGGGTGGGGATGGCCGGACCCACCGACCCGTACTTCTGGTTGAAGGCCGTGCTTGCGGTGAGCACGGGGGAGGTTTCCGTCATGCCGTAGCCTTCGATGATGCCGATGCCCAGGTTGCGCAGCCCCTGCATCACCTTGGGGTCCAGCGGCGCCGAGCCGCAGACCATGAAGCGCAGCTTGCCGCCGAAGCGGCGGGTCACCTTGCGCCCCACCAGCCGGGGGACCGCGCGATACAGCAGGCGCGAAAGCGGGTTTTCGTTCAGGGATTGCTCGAGCTTGTCCCACATCCCGTGGAAGAGCTTGGGCACCCCCACCAGGATGGTCACGCCGTTCTCGTCCATCAGCGGGGCCAGCTTGCGGTAATCGTCGGTGTAGATCAGCTTGCAGCCGGTGTACGCGCTCACCAGCAGCACGAGCACGCCGAAGATGTGATTCCAGGGCGCGATCTCGAGCACCACGTCCTCGCCGCGAATGTCTACGACCTTGAGCGCGTTGAGCACGTTGGAGCTCAGGTTCTCGTGGCTGAGCATCACGGCCTTGGCGTTGCCGGTGGTGCCCGAGGTGCACATCAGCAGGGCAAGGTCCGAGGGCTTGCGCGTCACGGGCTCAAGCGGCTGCGCCGAGGACAGCAATTGTCCAAAGGCAAGCACCCCGGGCAGGTCGTACGCGTCGAAGCTGACCAGTTGCTCCAGCGTGGGCACGCGCGCCTTCAGCGACGGATCGTTGGCCAGCTGAACGACCCAATCGTTGCCGGACATGGCCCAGCGCGCCTCGGTGGCCGCCATCAGCCGCTGGGCTTCCTCCGGTTGAAGCGAGGCGTCAATCGGCACCACGACCGCCCCGGCGCGCAGGATGCCATGCAGGCTGATGGCCCACTCCAGGCGCGGTTTGGCGATCAGCGCGATCTTGTCTCCCGGCTGGATGCCGCGCTGCTGCAGCGCGGCGGCCAGGGCGCTGCTCCAGCTTTCCAGCTCTTGAAACGTGGCCTCTTCGTAGCCGTCCTGGTTGGGCCGGGGCACCTTCAGCGCGCTCCTGTGGTGCTTTGAGGATTGCTTGATCAAGTCAATCAGCGTTGGGTACATGCTCATGTGCTTTCCTCCAGCCATGCGGGGTCTTCCAAATAATCCACTGCCTCCAGCGCCGCGATGCAGCCGTCCCCGGCGGCGATGATGGCCTGGGCGTAGCGGGAGGAGAACTGGCGCACGTCGCCCACCGCGTACACGCCGGGCGCCTGCGTGCGCGTGCGCTCGTCGGTCCACAGGTACCCCTCCTCGTCCATGCGCAGCTTGCCTTTCAAGAAGCCGGTGGCGGGCCGGTGGCCGATGGCTACGAACACCGCGCCCACGTCGTCCATGCGGCGCTTGTGACCGCTGCCCAGGTCGCTTAGGATCACGCCCTCCACTTTCTGTTGGCCCACGACTTCATCCACGGTCACGTTCCACAGGAAGCGGATCTGCGGGTGCTCAAAGGCCCGCTTTTGCAGCGTCTGGTCCTTGGCGCGCAGGGCGTGCGGGTCGTGTTGAGGGTGGCGCACGGCGATGCGGACCTCCTTGGCGAACTTGGTCAAAAACAGCGCCTCGGTCAACGCGCTGTCGCCGCCGCCGACCACGATCATGTTCTGGCCCTTGAAGAAAAAGCCGTCGCAGGTGGCGCAGTACGACACCCCGCGCCCGGCAAGCCGCTCGGCCCCCTTGGCCGGCAAGGGCACGGGAGTGGCGCCGGAGGCGATGATCACGGTCTTGGCGGCGTAGCGGCCTGAGCCGGTGACTACGGTGTGGCCCTGCTTGCCACCCAGTTCCAGGTCCACTGCCTCTTCGCCGCTTTGGATTTTCAACTGGAAGCGCTCGGCCTGGCGGCGCATCTGATCCATCAGCTCGGGCCCTTGGATGGGCTCGGCGAAGCCCGGGTAGTTCTCGACCTCGGTGGTGTTGTTCAACTGCCCGCCGGGCAGCTGCTTGTCCAGCAGCAGCACGTCGAGGTTGGCGCGGGCGGCGTAGATCCCGGCGGTCAAGCCCGCGGGACCGCCGCCCAGGATGATCATATCGTGCATGGTCGTTTCACCTTCGAGCCAAAAGATGCCTTTTAGGAGCTAACCCGTACTATAGGAAACGGATAAAGGATGAGCAAATGGATCAGGGGTGTTTGAAAGCGGAGGGGAATTCGTTGACCAGAATAGTCATGACTTAAAAAAGAGAAGCCGTCTACAGGTTCTGAGAAACCATGCACTCAAACCCTTGTACTGCCATTCAATGACCAACAACGCTATCCCGTAAGCCGCAAGTCCCACGACCAACTGGGCGTGCTTGCGAGCCCACAACGCTTCCTCCCAACCCTCGAAGACAGGCATGATCACAAGAGCGAACCAACTCCACCAACGATCGTGTATTTCTAGAGCGCCGTATCCTTGAAACGCAACCCACACCGACCAGCTCCACCATCCCAGTCCCACTCCAAGCCCCGGCCCTTCTCCCAAGGCCACGGTGACCAGCCAGCTCACTCCGCTGAGACACAAGGCAGAAGCTCCCCACAGTGCGTAGCCTTCAGAGCCTGCGAGCGCCAACCCCAGCGCGCTCATGCCGACGGCCATCAGGCCCAACCTCACGCCCCACAGCACGCTTTGGGGGAAGGGAACCGTAGGCAACAACGTCTCGGTGCCCCACAGGCGTTCCTGCAACCAGCAGCGTTGAACGAACAGGAATCCCACCAAAGGGAGTCCGCTCTCCGCTAAAACCACGATGAGCCAATGAGAGGGCAACCAGCCCGCTTGGCGCATGAGCCAGACGATGCCCGCCAAAGCCCACAGGCCAAGGGGCCAGCTCAGGCGGCCTTCAATCCACAGAAACCGAGCGATGTTCATGGAGCAGGATCAAGTAAGTGTCTTGCAAAGTGACCTCCACCGGCCGTGCGGCAGGTGGAGGAGGACAACCGGCGGGCACGCACACTCTGGCGCGATTCTCCCCGTTTGCTCGATGGACCGTGATCGGAATCCAACCTGCTTCGTTGGGAATCGGCCCATCCTGAGGCAACTCAAATACGCGCTCTTTGTAATGAGACAAGAGCTCGCTTTTGGAGCCCTGGTACACTAGTCGCCCTTCATTCAAAATCAACACCCGATCACAGACCGCTTCCACGTCCTCGACCAAGTGGGTGGACAGCAGAGTCAAACACCCCTGAGGCAAGGTGAGTAGGAATTCCCGAAACTTCAGGCGTTCCTCCAGGTCCAAGCCGGCAGTGGGTTCGTCCACGATGAGCAATTGAGGGTCATTCAACAGCGCTTGGGCGATTCCCAAACGGCGCAGCATGCCGCCGGAGAGTGCACGCGTCCGCCTCCGAGCATGGGATTCAAGTCCAGTCCAGGCAAGCAGCCTCGCGATTTGTTCCTTGGTTTGGGCGGCTGACAATTCCTTTAACCAAGCCATGTAGCGCAAGTAGTTCTGCACGCTTAAGCCT
>Ga0326597_10010681_pt1 | contig 12210 bp, 11 predicted proteins | sample RVTome_12_FD_203789 | JGI IMG/M metagenome (GOLD analysis project Ga0326597, IMG submission 203789) | Soil microbial communities from uranium-contaminated site in the Upper Colorado River Basin, Wyoming, United States - RVT100D185 | ecosystem: Environmental > Terrestrial > Soil > Contaminated >... | reverse complement strand
GCCGAATCGACGGCGTTGACACGGGCGACGCTCGAACCCGACGGCGGCGATCATACCGACCACCATCCCGTGTCGCCGAATCGACGGCGTTGACACTTGGCGGCGACGATGTAGCCGGCCATCTTGGGGTCGAAGACCCCGACCACCATCCCGTGTCGCCGAATCGACGGCGTTGACACTCGGGCCGACAATTCCCAGGTTGTGTCCGACCCAATTCCACCATCTCGCGCGCCGGCCTCACTGAGACGCATGGACCACTACAACCGTTTACGCTCTTACCGGACCTGACGCTCGCAGCCCACGGCGTGTCGCCAACTGCCGATCTTTCCGAAAAACTACGTGATGAGGTCGAGTCAGTCACCGTTGTAAGGCCAGGAACTTGGACGCTCGCGAGGATCTCCAGGGGTCTGCTCGTGAAAAGTGGCCCACACCCATGCCCTTGGAGGAAAGACGAGATCGATGATGTAGCCTGATCCAGGGCGCCTGGACGAGCCTGGCGCGGCCATGGCCGACGAAGGCGCCTTGGACGGGAGTAGTAGCTCCCGTCCAAGACTTGACCCAGGTGGGAGTCAACACCTCCCGTGGGCCCGACGAGACGATCTCGCGAACGGCGCCGATGTCAAGGACGGAAGAGGTTCTGCGGTCGAAGCAGACGGTGCCTGGCGAAGGGATGCGAAGAGCGCTTCGTGCCAAAGAGTGCCCTGCAGCGGTACTGCGGAGCGAACTGCCGGGAGAAGGTGAGGAGGTGGCGGACGTGGAAGTCCCAGTGCGGCTATCGGCAGAGTGACCGGGGCCGGGAGGCCCGGCGGAAGCAGAGTCGCCGCTGGCGGGGGCGCCAGAAGAAAGGGGAAGAAGAGCGCCGGGCGCGGCGAGGGGCCGTTCCGGCGGCAGCGGCGCCGCCAGGGACGGGAGAAGAGTCGCGTGGCGTGCAGGTCGATCGCCACGCTGCGTCGTCCGTGGAGCGCGGGATTCCGAGGGCCGAGAGGTGCGGCGAGGGTCATCCCTTTGTGGTGCCGACAGGTTTTTTTTGTTGTGACCGGCCGGGATGTTACGCGCTGTTTGCGCGGACCGCTCGGTCGCCTCTGCAGCGCTTTTGCAGCTCGGGATGCTGGAAGGCGTTGCGGTGCGTGGTTCTTCGCGAGCGACGGTGGAGGTTCCGAGGGAGGCGGCGCGGCCGGCGAACATGCATTGACCACCGTCTTGGCCTCGAGAATGCATGACGGATATCGCGGCTTTTGCGACACCCGTCTTCGATGATCACGATGGACCTGGAGATCAGCGAGCTCGACCTGCGCTACGAGACGTTGCGCGTGCGCTGTCCGGAGAAGGACAGGCGCCTGCTGGCATCGCTGTCGGAGGCTGGACAACTGGTTCCGATCGTCGTGGTGGCGGCGGACGACGGCGCGGAACGACGGGTGGTGGTGGACGGCTACCGGCGCATTCGGGCGCTGCTGCGCCTGCGGCGTGATGTGGTCGACGCGCTGGAATGGCAAACGTCGGAGATCGAAGCCCTGCTGCTGCGGCGCTCGCTGTCGAACGGGAGCGGCGAGACGTCGCTCGAGCAGGCGTGGCTCGTGGACGAGCTGCGGCGGCGCTTTGGACTGACAATTGAGGAGCTGGCCCGCCACTTCGACCGCAGCCCGAGCTGGGTCAGCCGGCGGCTCGCGCTGGTGCGGGAGCTACCGGCGTCGATCCAGGACCTGATCCGACAGGGACGGATCGTGCCACACGCGGCGGCGAAACACTTGGTGCCTTTGGCGCGCGCCAATCCCGATCAGTGCGAACGCCTGGCGATGAACATCGCGGCACACCGTTTGTCGACGCGCGAGGTCGGCGAGATTCATGCCGCGTGGCGAGATGGGTCTGCGTCGGCGCGCCAGCACATCGTCGAGGATCCCGACCTGTTCCTGCGGACGCGAAGGGCCCTGTTGGAGGAGTCCTCCGACGGTCTTGGTCCACGCACCGGACTCCTTGAGGATGTCGCCGCGCTGGCCGCGATTTCGCGTCGGGCCAGCCACCGTGTCCGTGAAGGCGCCGTCGCGGCGATTTCGCCGGCGGAGCGAGACGAAGTCCGGCACGGACTTGAGGCTATCCAGGCGCGGCTGGCACGGCTGGCGCGCGAAGTGAAGGAAGCGATTGGAGGTGAGCATGCTCGACCAGCAGACAAGAGCCGCGGTCCTGGCTCTGCACCAAAAGGGGGTCTCGATTCGGAAGATTGCTCGTGCGTTGTCGATCTCCCGGGCGGCGGTGCGGGACGTCCTCCTTTCGGGAACGGCAGAGGTTCCAAGGTTGGAGCGCGAGGAGAAGGCCGAGCCGTTCCGTGACGAGATCCTGCGGTTGCATGGGACCTGCAAGGGCAACCTGGTGCGCGTGCACGAAGAGCTCTTTGCCGCTGGGTGCGAGATCTCATACTCGGCGCTGACCTCGTTCTGTCGGCGGCAGGGGATCGGAGGGAAGCCGAAGCGCCCAGCCGGACACTACCACTTCGGTCCCGGCGAGGAGATGCAGCACGACACCAGCCCGCACGAGATCGAGATCGACGGTCACAAGCGGGTGGTTCAGGTGGCGAGCCTGGTACTGTGCTACTCGCGGCTGATCTTTTTCCAGTACTACCCTGTGTTCACGCGCTTCGAGTGCAAGGTGTTCCTGACCGAGGCGTTGCGCTACGTCGGGGGCAGCTGCGCGGTATGCATGATCGACAACACCCACGTGATCGTGCTGCGGGGTACAGGGAAGGAAATGGTACCGGTGGCGGAGATGATTGCATTCGGCGAGCACTTCGGCTTCGAGTTTCGTGCGCACGAGAAAGGAGACGCGAATCGCTCGGCTCGAGTGGAGCGGCCGTTCCACTTCATCGAAAACCACTTTGAGGCCGGCCGCACCGGGCAGGACTTCAAGGACTGGAACCGGAAGGCCCTTGGATTCTGCGACCAGGTGAACGCGAAGTCGAAACGGCACCTCAAGGCGAGCCCGCGGGAGCTGTTTGCAGCCGAGCAGCCGCACCTGCGTCCGCTGCCGGTCTGGATCCCCCCGGTCTACCGCATTCACCACCGGACGGTGAGCATCGACGGCTACGTTCGGGTCGACAGCAACCTGTACTCGGTTCCCCTGCCGGTGGGCCGGCAGGTGGAGGTGCGCGAGACAGGAGATCGCATCGAGGTCTACGACGGGCCCCGGGTGGCCGCGAGCCACGCGCGCGTCGAGGCGCCCGCGAACAAGCGGGTGACAGATCCCGCCCACCGCCCACCCCGGGGCGAGGCGAAGAAGGCACGCCAGACGCAGGAGCAGGCGGCCATTTTAAGGCTGGCGCCGGAACTCGCGGATTATGTCGCCAAACTCAAGGCCTCCGGCAAGGTGCAGGCTGCGCGTTCTCTGCGCCGGCTCTTGTCGATGGTGCGCGAATACCCAAGGGTCCCGCTGTTGGCAGCGATCCGCGAGGCCGCGCGCTACGGGCTCTTCGATCTGAATCGAGTCGAGCGCATGGTCCTGAAGCGCATCGGAGAGGACTTTTTCTTCCTTGGCAATGACACTGGAGGCGACACCGATGAATGACGAGGTGCGCCAGTACCTGAAGAACCTGCACCTGTCGCAAATTTTGGGGTCTCCTGACGTGATCCGACGGGGCGGATCTTGTCGCGTGGGCGCCGCTGTTGTCGTTCGCAAGTCTTGATCGGCGCCAAGAGTGGGTCGGATTCGGCCCCGGAATTCCAGGCCCGTTCCTCCCTCTTCCTGGTCGAGCTGGTTGCCGTTCGCCAACCGCGGGAATGCGACTTGAAAGCGGCGCACGAACCGCCACGATCCTGGGTGTTACTAGGCATCTCAGGAGGCAACGGTCCATGCGCGCGCTTCGCCCATTCTTCCGGTTTCTTCTTCGTCTGCAAGGTGTCATCGTCCTTGGGGCGACGGTTAATGAGCAGAACGACCACGTCCTGATCCGGGTCAGGCGGCATGGCAACGCCAAGCCGCACTGTCCGAAGTGCGACCGGGTGATGGGCGGCAAGTGGCGCTGGACGGACACCACGTGGCGCCATTTTGATCTTTTCTCCGTGAGCTGCTTTCTGGTCGCGTGGATTCGCGAAGCCCGCTGTCCACGGCATGGTCGGCGGGTGGAGTCGGTCCCCTGGGCCCACGGCCGAGCGAACCACACCAAGGCTTTCGACTTGCGGGTGGCGAGCCTGGTCCAGGTTGCCGACAAATCGGCGGCCTCGAGGATGTTCGGCATCGCCTGGAGGACGGTCGGCAGCATGGTCCAGCGCGTGGTCCACGCCTTCCTGCCCGACGACCTGCTGCAGGGGCTCGAGGCGATCGCCGTGGACGAGACCTCCTACAAGCGTGGCCATCGCTACCTGACCGTCGTGACCGACCTGCTCACGGGACGGGTCGTCTGGGTGGGCGAGGGGAAATCGGCCGACACTCTCGGAGGCTTCTTCAAGTTGCTTGGCCCGCAGCGACGGGCGTCGATCTCGGTGGTGTGCATGGACATGAGCGGAGCTTTCAAGAACGCGGTCCACAAATGGCTTCCCGACGTGGACATCGTTTACGACCGATTCCACGTGGTGAAGCTGCTCCTCGACGCTGTCGACAAAGTGCGGCGCCAGGCGTGCCGGGAAACCGGAGGAGTGGCCGGGCATCCGCTGAAGAACGTCCGGTTTGCTCTGCTGCGCAACCCGAAACACCTGCGGCCCAACGACGTGTCGGCGATCGCCCTGGTCCAGAAGACCAACCGCCGCCTCGCCCGTGCCTACGAGCTGCGCGTCAGCTTCGAGGATCTCTGGTCTCTGAACGACGAGGAGGACGCCCGCTCCTTCCTGGCCAACTGGACCCGTTCCGCTCTCCTCTCGCGCATCCAGCCTCTGCGCAAGTTCGCCCTCACCGTCCGCCGGAATCTCGAGGGGATCCTCGGCTTCTTCCGCTACTGGCGTCAGACCAGTGGTCCGATCGAAGGCATGAACAACAAGATCAAGCTCGCCATCCACCGCGCCTACGGCTTCCACTCCGTGGCCGCACTCATCTCCATGATCCATCTCTGCTGCAGCGGGATCCGGCTCGACTGACCCCGACTCGACGCCAACCAACGCTCGGCGTCTGAGCACATCGGTGTCATCCTTCACGGCCAACGAGCTGTGGGGAACAGGTGGGCAGGCAGCGGTGTGGGAAACTCCGGGCCCTTTAGGATCTAGCCAGAGAGTTTTCCATCGCCGCGTCGGCTGTCCACCTGTTCTCCACGGCGCTGACCTGTCCGTTCGGCCGCTAGAGTGGCGGACTGCATTCATAGGTCCCTTCCTCATTTCCACCGCTCGACCATCCGCGAGGAATGCCCCGTCGGATCACGTCAGAAGAACCAAATTTTGCAAGTCCTCGATGAAGAACTCGCGGCCGCGCGCAAGAAGGATCCGGGCTACGAGGAATTCCTGCTCCGACTGCTCCGCACGCAGTGGCATCACCGGCAGGAGAAGGCACTGGAGTGGCGCATCAAGCAGGCGAAACTTCCTTTCCCCTGGACGCTCGAGTCGTTTCCCTTTCAACGCCAGCCGGGCGTGAGTCGACGTCGAATGAGGAGCTTCGCCACCCTCGACTTCGTGCCGCGCGCGGAGAACATCGTGTTCATCGGAAGCACCGGCGTCGGTAAGACCGGGTTGGCCATCGGCCTGTTGCTGAAAGCCCTCCAGAATGGCTACCGTGCCCTGTTCATCAAGGCTCCCGATCTGTTCGACGAGATGTACGCGTCGCTCGCCGACCGCTCGACCCCAAAGTACATCCGCCGACTCAGTAGGATCGACGTCCTGGCTATCGATGAGATGGGGTATTTGACGATCCGTCCCGAGCAGGCGAACGTCTTCTTTCGCCTCATGGAGGAACGTTATACCAGGAAGCCGACGATCCTCACGACCAACCTCGCCTATGACGAGTGGCAACGATTTCTCGGCAACGCGCCGATGGTCGATGCACTTCTGTCGCGACTGCAACACCGCTGCCACACCGTCACGATCGAAGGTCCCTCCCTGCGCGACCCCGAGTTGTAACTCGATCCCCGTGAGGGACCACAGCCCCCCCCAGGGGGAGACGGGGCGGCACAGAGGACGACGCACTTGAGAGCTCGGGACCACACGTGGATGATGCTGCACTGGTTTCGCACCTCCTCGGTCGCGCGCGTCGACGTCGCGGTACGGCGACCAGGAGGAGTCATGATCTGGCACCGCGGGATCGAAACCGATGCTCTCCCGCTCGGCTTCCTCGGGGCAGAGAACCTACGCCGCGGAGAAATCTACGTCCGACCGGCCAGAGGCAGCGCCTGGCCGCTGGTCTTTCTCGACGACGTCGCACCTGCCCGCGCGTGCGCGGTGGCCGCCAAGTATCGTGCTCTCGTCGTGGAGACATCCCGCGTCGGCGGAGCGCATGTCTGGCTCGCCTGCGGTCGCGCTCTTGACGACCGCGACCGCGCCCGTGCGCAGCGCTGGCTCGCCCGCTTGGTCGACGCGGACCCGGCGTCGACCTCCGGCGAGCACCTCGGTCGGCTCGCGGGCTTCAAGAACTGGAAGCGTGGCGGTGTCTGGGTCAACATCCTCGCACGGTCGAATCGGGCACGACCCTGGGATCCGATCGTCGCGCTGACGGACAGGAGCACTCTCCGGCGCGTTGGACCTTTCGCCCCTCGCTCCTCGCCTGTGACCGATCGATCGCATGACGCCAGCGCTTCCGGTCGTGAGTGGGGCTGGGTGTGCAGTATGCTCGAGCAAGGACGTGACCCCCATGCCGTCCACCGCAGGCTTATCGAGAGGGCCCAAGACCGGCGTGGCCGCGACACCGAACGCTATGCGTCCCGAACCGTTTCAAGCGCGCTCCGTCGCATTGAAAAACGAACTACCCCTCGCCGTCGCTGACCGCGCCCCGGCGGAGCGACCTCTGCGCCGGGACCACCGCAAAACCTCGACCATCCGAAACTGCTGTTCCTCGTGTGGTCTACTTTTCGCGAGCACAACTGGTTCACTTCTGGCTAGCCGCGAAGCCCCGAACCAACCATGCCGAGGGGGACTACCCATGACACACAGCAACCGCCAGCTCCTGACCTTGCAGGCGATTCTTCACCTGGAAGCCGGACGCAGCCGCAAGCCGATGAACGGTCTGATGGCACGACTTGTCGATGGCCGGAATCTGGAGGCCGCCTTTCAGAAGGTGTCGTCCGCGAACGGCGCTGGCACGCCCGGTCTCGACGGACTCGTTTGCGGTGACCTTGCCGACCAGGTTCACCCCTGGCTCTCCCTGCTTTCGGAGGACTTGTACGGGGGCCGGTACCAGCCCGGGCCGGCCCGTCGAGTCCAGATCTCGGCGAACGGGAAGACGCGGGAAATCGCCGTCCTGACCGTCAGGGATCGGGTGGTCCACACGGCAGTCAAGCAGATTCTGGAACCAATCTTCGAGCGGAGCTTTCATCCCCGCAGCTTCGCGTTCCGGCCCGGCCGCTCCGTACCGGCCGCACTGGAGCAGGCCAGGCGAGACGCGTCCACGCTCGGAAGCGCGGACGTGCACGCTGCGGTCTGTGATGTCGTGCAATTCTTCCCATCCGTTGACCACCCAATCCTGGTGGACGCTTTGCGCCGCAGGATCGGCGACGAGAGCTTCATGGAGCTTCTGGCCAAGATCGTCAGGGTCCAAGCGGAGTCGGTGCCCGTTCACCTTTCTTGGCTCCGGCAACCACGCCGCCGAGGGCTCAGCCAGGGAAGCGCGCTCTCCCCTCTGCTTTCGAACATCTACCTGGATTCGCTGGATCATGGTTTCGAGTCTGCGATGCGCGGAAGGCGCCTGCGCATGCTCCGGTACGCCGATGACATCCTGGTGCTGTCCGACAGCGCATCGGCGGTCCGAGCGGCTGTCAGGTGGCTCCGCCGGGATGCCCGGCAACTGCGGATCCAGATTTCAGGCGGCAAGGCGACGCCGCTGAGGGGTGCGGGATTTTGCTGGCTGGGCGCTCGCTTTCATCAGACGTTCGAGCCCGGCACCCGACAGGCTCTGGTTGTCCACTCGATTCCGGAGGAGAAGATCCTCTCCATGCTCGACCGGTTGGATATCTTGACGCAACCACCCTGTCGCAAGATCGATCCCGGCGCCTTTCGGGCCGGGCCCTGGATCCAATCGGTGAACGAACAACTGACCGCATGGTGCCAGGCCTACCGCTTCGCCGACAATCGATTGCAGGTCTTCCAGGTTATCGATCGGCACGCCCGGGCTGGCGTCGCCCGTCTGCTTCGAGCGCTTGCTGGGCAGGGAGGCGGCAGGCTCTCGACCACGCACCGGGTTCGACTTGCCGGTGGATTCGAGACCATCGAGGTGGACGGTGTTTGCCTGGTGCAACTTTCCTCGCGGCGGCCTCACGCACCAAGACGGTTGATCCGAAGGGCGCCGTGGGCGCATCGGCAAAACCAGGTTGACCGGGCCGAGCAGCGAAACGAACGAGGTGTGGCGTAATGGGTAGCGGGAGCCCATGCCTCGGCACGAAGGTGGCTCACCTGATCGGGCCGGGCAAGGTCCGCCTCATCAACGACCGTCTGGCCTTCTCCAACGGCAAAGCCGCCGCCCTGCGTCTCGACCTTGGGACCTTGCGCCTGGTTGTCTGCCACGGCCCGGTGGGATGGACCGACCGCGCGCTGGCGCGGCTATTTCCAACCGGAGTCGAAGTCGCGTTCCTCTCTCGCGCAGGAGGCCGCTACCACGGGCGGGTCGCGGGGAGCCACCTGGAAGGAACCTGGCTGCGCACCCAGCAGCATCGCGCCGCGAGCGAGCCGAAGTTGGCTCTGGAGGTCGCCCGGGGAATCGTCACGGCCAAGATCGAGAGCCAGGTCGACGGTGCCCGAAGGCTCCAGCGCAAGGGACTCCACAGCGCAACGGACGCGCGTCGCGGCCTGGGCAGGCTTCTTGACGCAGTCAGGAGAGCCGACGACCGGAACGAGCTGCGAGGCCTGGAAGGGAGGGCTTCGGCCATCTGGTTCAGGCTCTTTGCCGCCGCGTTGATCAAGCCCTGGGACTTTCCCGCTCGCTCGATCAGGCCACCCAGAGATCCCGTCAACGCCCTGCTCAGCCTCGGCTACACCTGGCTCCTGGCCAGGGTTGGTGCCCGCTCCCAGGCCTTCGGATTCGAGCTGAATGTCGGCTTTCTTCACGAATATCGCCCCGGCCGCCCCTCTCTCGCCTGTGACGTCATGGAACCGCTGCGCCTGCCGATGGTGGACCGCTGGGTCCTGGCCATCTGCAACCGGAAGGAGCTTCGGCCGGATGCGTTCGTTCGCGAAGGGGAGGGAGTCCGCCTCTCCCGCGCGCTCATGCCACGGCTGGTGACCTCCTGGGAACAACACGCAAGCAGGAATGAACTCGACGCCGTTCTCGATGAAGGGCTGTCCCGGCTTGCGTCATGGCTCCGGCAAAACGACCAGTGATCCCTGGAGTTCCATTTGATGGGACAGACGATGAGGCGTGCCCTGGGTAGCAGGCGGTACTCGTTGACCCAGTGTCGTCCGGTTACAGCTCGGGAACTCCCCGGCCCTTGTCACCGCGCCGTTCCCATACCCGTGCGCGCACGACCTATTCCTCCTCGGCTCATGTCGGTCGGGCGGTTGCGAGTTGCATGCGCGGGGTAGTCACGAGGCATCAAACCCATCGCACGTTCCGCTCTGTGGCGGATTCGGCGGTCTCGGGGCCCGAATCACCCTTGCCATGTTATGGTATCTCCGCCTCGGCGCGACGCTCACCTGATCCTATTCTCCTGGGAAGGTCAGATCGGCATCGTGGCATCATGAACGAGGCAGCGTTCCAGAGAACCTGAGTTCTGGCCATCTGACCCTTTGCAAATGCATCTCAGCAGCGTACATCTCTCACGACCGCGATTCCGCCTGCTCGAGCTCGTCCCCGACAACCTGCCGGACTTGTTCCGGCGTCAGCCGGCTGCCCTCCGGTCTCGGCGAGCCGCCGATCGTGGAGGCTCCGCCCCAGCGAGCCTTGAGCCCAAGGGGGGAGCCGGTGGTCCTTTCCTCCTCCTGGTTCAACACTCTGAGCAGACGATCGATGGGGAAGGCGTCGACGAAGTCGGACCGCTTGGCGAGGGTATATCGGTAGCGGCCGACCTGCAGGGGCGCACCCAGCACGATCCGCTGGTGACCCGCATCATAGAGTCTCCGGGCCAGGCCGGCGTCGGCCAGGGTCGTTCCCTCCGACACGGCCATCACGAATCGCCCGTCGTGGATGATCTTCAGTTTCTGCTCCGCAGGGAAGCTCGGCGGGGTCAAGGCAGTCTGAAGACCACCTGCAAGGAACCGGTGCAACGCCTGTAGGGCATCGAGCAGAGCCTGTCTCTCACCGTCCGGGAACCCCATCTCTCGGGCGGAGCGGAGGCCTTGCAAAACGACGGTATGGAAGTAACACGCCAGGTCCGGCCGGAGCAGCGGGTAAGCCGGGCCGTGCGCGTCGCCGTCCGCCACCGCCTGCACGAGCGGGTAGAGATCTTCTCTTGTCGCAGGGGAACGGAGCGATGTCCAGCTTGCCAGCAGGAACACCGACAAGACCGTGTCCCCATCCAGGTCGTTCAGAAGGACCCGGTAGCCAGTGGGATTGAGGCCGAGCAGGAGTGCGTCCCACACCTGGCGGCAAGTCGCGGAGGTGACGAGGCGAACACAGCCCGCATGGTGGTCGAACGAGTACCGCCTCGTTGCCGGATCGAGTTGAGGCCCCTGGACGGCTCCATCCAGGGCGATCGACCGCGGTGGCAGTTCGTGGAAAGACCAGACATGCCCTGGCCGGATCTCCAGGTCGAAGGGGAGCCGATCATCAGCGTTCATGCGTGATATCTTCTTTCATGGGAAGGACAGTTCCACCGTTCCACAGCCACCGCCGCGACCACCGGGCAGGCAGGCCGAGGCGACGCTCGCGTCGAGCATGGACAGGGTGATGCTTCCGTTCAACACCGCCCGCTCCAAGCCGTCAAGCTGCTGCGGTCCGACAGCTGTTCCGTCAAGACCTCGTCACGCCAAAGGGCCTTCGATATCTTTCCAGCGCTGCTCTGACCCTGACGTTGATCCAGCTTTTTTCCATGGTGTACCCGCTTGTCCTTACGTGTGCCCTTCGACGTGCCGCTACGGTCCGCTTTATCGAGAAAATCCGGGCGCGTCGAATGCAAATCCCGTGACTCCTCACTCGAGCGCGACGTCGAAAGCGCCAAACCCGTCCTTTCTCGACCTGCCCACGTGGAGGCGTCCGCCCCAGACCAGCCAGGGCAAGAGTCCGCAGGGTACGCCCTCATAAACCACCTCCCCCATCCAGCCGGACAGGGGAAAGGACCTTCCCTTGCTGCCTTGCACAACTCGCGATCGGCTACGGATCTGCGACCACACCGAATGCGTGAGAACGCGCTTATCCACGACGGTTTCGGCGGCCCGCTTCAGGGCCGGGAAGTCCGTGCCCAACGGTTGTGCGAAGGCACGGAAATGGCGACTGACCACCCGTGTCGCAGCTCCAAGCAGCCGCCCGATCTCCGGGGGCTCCGGCGATCGGTCCCGCTCATGGATGATCAGTGGTGTCCTGGTGGTGATCCGGATCGCCGGCACCCGGCCCTGGTCGGGACCGGCAGACTTGGGCAGGTCGCCGTCCGTGAGTTTCCACGCCGCCAGGTTGTGCGCGGGAAGGACGACCTCGAACAGCACTGGCCGAGGGCCTCCTCCCAAACCACGGGCGCGACCTGATTCATGGATCACGCGCAGCAGGAGATCCAGCGCGAGCGACGATCCATGGCGAACCTGCTTGATGAGCACGCCGACCTCATCGCCGGCTGCAAGGATCTCCGGCAGGGGAAAGTACGGCATCGCAACTAGCGGTCGGGGCGCGTCCCTCCATCCCGGCGGAGACCCCTCGTCCTTGAGCAGATCTCGGAACGTCGCGCCGTAGGCGCAATCGCGAAGGTGAGCACAACCATCACAGGTTTCCGGAATCGGGTTGACGACACAGACGGCCTCTCTCAGAGGGCGGCCGATCATGCCCTGAAACGCCGGTCCGATCCCTTCCGGGACCCGACCGCCCTGTCGGACGCGGAGTCCGATTTCGAGCAGGTCGATGACGATGGACGATGGGCCAGACATGGTGGGCACAGATGGTACCGAACGGGCAAGGGTCGGATCTCGTGGATTCTGTCGTCCGCGAGGCAGCCCTCTGCCGTCCCTCCCGCGCTACGGC
>Ga0326597_10010680_pt1 | contig 12210 bp, 8 predicted proteins | sample RVTome_12_FD_203789 | JGI IMG/M metagenome (GOLD analysis project Ga0326597, IMG submission 203789) | Soil microbial communities from uranium-contaminated site in the Upper Colorado River Basin, Wyoming, United States - RVT100D185 | ecosystem: Environmental > Terrestrial > Soil > Contaminated >... | reverse complement strand
GCGCGGGTCCCTCGCTGCGCTCGGGATGACACGCGAATAATAGTCTTCTCAACAAATTGATTTAGGGGAGCCCAGAGATGCCGACGGTGATTGTGAATCCGATGAATGAAACCATACAGGCGGCGGCCGGGGCGGCGCCGCGCTTGCAAACGCTGGCGGGGAAAACGATCGGGCTGCTGGACATCAGCAAGCCGGGCGGCAGCATTTTCCTCGACCGCATCGAAGCGCTGCTGAAAGACCGCTACGGCGTGGCGCGCGTCGTGCGGGCTGCGAAGCCGACCTTCACGAAGCGCGCGCCCGGCGAGATCATCGCCAAGCTGCGCGGGATGGACGCGGTCATCGAAGCGCTGGCCGACTGAGGGTCGTGCACCACGTGCAGTTTGCACGATTCGATCGGCCTCGAAAATTCAGGAATCGCGACGGTGCCGGTGGCGACGCGCGAGTTCATGCTGCCGGCGCGGGCGCAGGCGAGCGCGCTCGGCCGGCCGGACTTCGACGCCGTCTACGTCGAGCATCCCATTCAGGACCAGACCCGGGAAGCGATTGCAGCCCGGGCCGACGCCGCGCTCGAAGAAATCGTGGCGCGGCTGACGGCAAGCTAGACAGTTGTTAGTTGTTAGTTGTTAGTTGTTAGTTGTTAGTTGTTAGTTGGGGGAGCCACGGCACGTTTTCTGTGCCTGGGTTGTTCCAGCAAAACCAGGTCGTCAAGGAGCTAAAAGAGATGGCGCTCCCGAGAGCGATCCCCGCCCTGGCGGATTTGACGCAGGACATTGCCGGTCCCGTCCCGGTGCAGTTGCTGCGCGACTGGGCGACGGGCCGGCAGGACCTGGCGGCCGCCGAAACCCTGCTCGACTCCTTCCGCATCCAGGGCGCCGTGGTGTCGTCGGACACCTCGGGCCTGAGCAGGATGATGCGAGAGATGGACCTGCTCGAGGTCCTGAGTATGATCTCGCGGCCCAAGGAGATCATTTACGCCCTGGGCCGGGAGATCGGCGGGCGGGCGATCGGCGCGTGGGTGGCCGACAACAGCGAGATGTTCTACGGCGAGACCTTGCAGCTCGAAGCGGTCGTGGAGGCCATGGCCGAGGTGCAGGCGCGAATTCGGGAAAGGCTTCCCATCCAGATCGGGATGTGCATCCACTCGGGAAGCTTCTACGAAATCGGCGGCGGTCTCTACGGACCGGACGCCGACACGGTCGAGTACCTGGCCGAGCATTGCGCGGACCCGGGAGAAATTCTGCTGACGGACACGGTCGCGCGCCGGCTGAACGCCGCGGCCGAAGGAAGCCCGGGCGGCCCCATGACGCTCCAGCCGGTCTCGGTGGAAGACATTTCCGAACAAGCCTACGCGGTTCAGTGGAACCGGCGCGCGCCCTGGCTGCGCGAAAACGAAACCGTCTACCCGCACGGCTTCCCGCCCGAATTCTACGAGCTGCTGCGCCAGTTCAGTGGATCGGAGGAGCTGCGGCGCCGCATCTACGATCAATGGCTGCGGGAGTGCGCCGTCGTGTTTCTGGCCCGCCAGCGCGGGCCGGGAGAGGCGGGCGCGGCCTCGCTCGACACCATGCTCGATGATCTGGTAATCAACGCTCTCATGGACACGCTGCTTCGGGAGCCGCTGGCTGCCGGCGGGCATATCGCCGCGTCGGCGGGCGGGCTGGCCATTCTGACCTTCGACACGGCGCAGGAAGGCATCGGCTTTGCGCGCGATATCCGGGCCAAGCTCGCTGAAAACGGCCTCCCCGTGCAGGTGGCGATCGACTCGGGCCCGGTGCTCGTGTTCCGCAACGCGCGGGGACCGAGCGGCATCGCCGGGGATGCCGTGAATGTCGCGTCGAAACTGGCGGAGGACCTGGGCGTGTCGGGGAGCATCAGCGTCTCGGAGCGGGCCTTTGCGCAGATGAGCGGCATCCCGGGCGCGGACCGGTTCGAGCTGACCCTGTCGGGAATCACGCTGCGCGGCGTCTTTCTCAGCTGACGCCGGCCAAAGGTCCCGGTTGGCTCCACATTCTTCCGCCGGCAGTGCAAGTCGCCGGCGCCGGCGGCTCTGGCGCACGAACACCACACACACCATTTCGCGTGATCCGCTCACGTGATCCGCCGATTCCGTGCGATTCCTATCCCCAGGTCTGCAGGGGCAAAAAAAGGCGCTCTCACCGAAAGAAACTCGGGTATAGTAGGGCATACTAGCGGGACAGGCTTACTAAGAATGACGGGCTTAGCACGAATACACGGGCTTACTAAAACACGGGCTTACTAAGAATACGATGGACAAGGGGGACAACGTATGGATCGTGTATTTGCCGGAACGAAGTGTTTCCGAAAAGCGGCCTTTGTTTTTCTCGCGGCTGTTGCCTTCTCGGCAACGGGGAGCTTTGCTCAATTGCCGACCGCTACGATTCTGGGAGTGGTCCGCGATGCCACCGGCGCGGTGGTGCCGCAGGCCGGCCTGACCGCGCGCAACGTCGATACGGGACAGACCCGAACGACGGTGAGCGGGCCGGACGGTTCGTACCGCCTTGCGGCGCTGCCGGTGGGGAACTACGAGGTCCAAGTAACGCAAGCCGGCTTCCAGTCCGCGGTGCGAAGCGGCATCCGTTTGACGATCGGACGGGAAGCGATTCTGAATTTCAACCTGCAAGTGGGCGCGGTCGAGCAGCGCGTCGAGGTAACGGCGGAAGCGCCGCTGGTGAACACCACGTCCGGGTCTCTGGGCGGCTTGGTGGATGACCAGGAAATATCCGAGCTGCCGCTCAACGGCCGGAACTACGTGGACCTGGCGCTGCTCCAGCCGGGCGTCCAGAAAAGCCATATCGGCGGCGGCGGGGGCAGCATCGAAGGGACCCGCTTCAGCGTCAACGGAGCGCCGCTGTCCTCCAACAACGCGACGCTCGACGGGGCCCGCATGAATTCCATGGGCAGCAGCACGATCGCGACTTCCACGAACGGGAATACCATGGGAGTGGAAGGAATCCAGGAGTTCCGCGTGGTGACCAACGCCCTGAGCGCGGAGTACGGGATGGCGATGGGCAGCCAGATCCAGATCGTGTCGAAGACTGGCACCAACAGTTTCCACGGCTCGTTGTTCGAATTCCATCGGAATGACAACCTCGACGCCCGCAACTTTTTCGACTACAGCGCGGACGATCCACTGGATTCGAAACGCCTGCCGCCGTTCGTGCGAAACCAGTTCGGCGGCGCCATCGGCGGGCCCATCGTGCAGGACAAGACGTTCTTCTACACGAACTTTGAGTCACTGAAGGAACGCCTGTCGCTGAGCCGGGTCGTGAACGTGATCCCATCGGAGTGCAAGGTGGACGGCGGGTGTGTAGCGCAAATTAACCCGACCGTAAAGAACTGGCTCGATATCTGGCCCGAGCCGAACCTGCCGGGCGACCGGCATGCGTTCAACCCCGGCCAGCCAGTCGACCAGTATTACGGCCAGGTCCGGGGCGACCACACGTTCTCGGAGACTGACACCTTTTTCGGGCGCTACACCGTGGACGACAGCCAGTTCACCGGGCCTCGCGACCTGCCCGGCGTGGGTTCGGCGCAGCCGTCCCGCGCCCAGTATCTGACGTTTTCGGAGAGCCACGTGGTTTCTCCGACCGTCATCAACCAGGCGCGGTTTTCCTACAGCCGCCACCACGTGGCCCAGCTTTCCACCTACCCGGATCCACGCTTCGGGTCGGCGGAGCCGGGGTTCTCTTTGGTACCGGGGAAGCCGCTCGGGGAGCTTTCCGTGGGCGGCCTGGATGCGTTTAACCCGAGGACCAACGAGCCCCTCTTCTTCGAGCAGAACATCTTCACCTGGAGCGACGATCTGTTCGTTACACGAGGCGCACATGCTCTGAAGTTCGGGGCGCTCATCAACAAGTTCGACCAATTTCTGTCACTCCAGAATGACGCCATCGGCGTTCTGGAGTTTGTCGATCTCGAGACCTTCCTGCTCGGGCAGCCGGACTCCTTCCGGGCCGCCGCTCCCGGCTCGGAGTTTGACCGGGATTACCGGTTCTGGACGCTCGGATTCTACGCCCAGGATGACTGGCGCGTGCTACCGAACCTGACGCTCAATCTCGGGATGCGCTACGAGTTCAGCACCCAGGTCAACGAGGTGTCCGGCCATGACGGCGCCCTGCGGAACATCACCGATCCGGCCGGAACGCGAGGGATTCCCTTCGAGAATAACTCCAAGAAGAACTTCAGTCCGCGGATTGGGTTTGCCTGGGACGTGCTGGGCAACGCCTCGACCTCCGTGCGCGGGGGGTTCGGGTTTCTCTACGACCTCGGCAACATGGGTACGGCGTTCCGGTACGGCACGCTCAACCCGCCCTTTGGCGCTTTGACGAGCCTGGGGAGCGACCAATTCGTACAGCCGTTTTCCGCGCCCATCCAATTTCCTGACACGTTCGAGATTGGACGAAGCCAGGAGATCCTTGATTTCCATCTGAAGCAGCCCCGCATCTATCAATGGAACATCACGGTGGAGCGCCAGTTGCCCGCGAACATGGCGCTATCCGTGGGGTATGTGGGGACTCGCGGAGTCCGCCTCTTTGGGCCCCGCGAAGGGAACCCGAGAACTCCCCAGATCGTGGACGGCCAGCGCTTCTGGCCCGGGCCCAACACCGAGGGCACGCCCTACGAGCAATACGGCACGGACTTCGCTCCTCGGGTGAGCCCGTTCTGGGACGACGTGATCATGATGACCGCCGGGGCCGGCTCCTGGTACAACGGGTTGCAGGTCGGATTCTCCAAGGCTCTGGGGGGCGGCTTGCAATTTCAGAACTCCTATACCTGGTCGGTTGCCATGGACGACGTGCAGGGCCAGTTTCAGTCCGAGTTCAACACCACCAGCGGGGATCTGGGCGCCGATCCGGGAAACAATCGGTACGACTGGAACCCGGCGGCGTATGATTACCGCCACAATTTCGTCTCCAACGCGATCTATAGCCTGCCCAGCTTCCCCGTTCCCGGGGCGGCCGGGGCATTGCTGAATGGATGGCGGGTCGGCAGCATTCTGACTCTGAACACCGGGTTTCCGGTTACCGCCGTGATCAACCGGCAGTGGGCGAACACGGGCGTCCGGGGCTCGGAGCCGAGAATCGACCGCCCGAACTTGAAGCCGGGCTACAACATCGATGACGTCGTCCTGGGCGGCCCCGACCAGTACTTCGACATCAACGCCTTCGAGCTGCAGCCGCCGGGATTCAAGGGCAACACCCAACGGGGCACCTTCCGGGGGCCGGGATTCGCCACGCTCGATTTCTCCGTCATGAAGGATACGGCGCTCGGATTTCTCGGCGAGGCCGGGAAAATCGAATTTCGCGCCGAGTTCTTCAACCTCCTGAACCGGACCAACTTCGGGTCCCCGGACCGGCGTGTCTTTGCGGGCAGGATCCAAGGCGAAGACCCCAATCCGAGTGCTGCCGTGATTGATGAAACGGTCAACACCTCCCGGCAGATTCAGCTCGCGTTAAAGCTCGTATTTTAATCTGCAGGCAGCCGGCCGGGTCGCAAACGCGGCCCGGCTGGTCCCAAACCAATGCCCCAAGGCTGATGGGGAATCCGCTCATAGCCCAATCCGCCCTTTCCCTCCTTTCGTAGTACTAAAGCCCCACCGCAGATTGTGACCTTCTAGCCATTGAGGAACCGGGACCCGACCGGCGATGATAGGGTCTCGGCTAGTACTAAAGTTCCAGCCCGGAGGCCGCGACGGTCCTAGAAGAGTGGTGAAGAAAGACACATTATGAATCACGACAAAATCTCCTACCTGGTTCTGTTCTGTTCCATGATGCTGGTCCAGAAATCCGCGGCGCGGCTCGATGAGGTCATCTCCCTTCTCCCGTCCGCCGGCCCCGCGAAACAATTGGCCGAGCACATCCTGACATCGCAGCAGACAGCGTAGAGCCAGTTATTAGCTTTTCCCAACCCCATCCCCCCCTCTCTCTCATTCATCCGATCCCCGGAATTCCAAGCCGTCGCCCAACCGTAAGTAGTTGGTCCAGCACGGGAAATCTTGACAGCCGTCTTCCCGGGTGATATATCAAGGAACTGGATATTCCCTCGCGCACAAGGAGAGGAGACCCCGTATGAGCTTCAGGTGGAAAGCTTCAGCCGCTTGGTGGATGGCGGCAGCCCTTGCGGCGTCGAGCCTGCTTGCTGCCGGCGGCGACCTGCGATTGGTAGCGGCGGCCGAACAGGGAGACAAGGCAGCCGTGCGCTCCCTGCTGGAGCAGGACGTGGATGTAAACAGCGCGCAGCCGGACGGCGCGACGGCGCTCGCCTGGGCGGCCTACCGCGATGATCTCGAAACGGCCGAGCTGCTGCTTCGAGCCGGCGCCGACGTGAACGCCGCGAACGTGAACGGAATCTCTCCTCTCGCGCTGGCCTGCGGAAACCGCAGCGCCGCCATGGTCGACAAGCTGGTCCAGGCCGGAGCGAACCCCAACGCCGCCCAGAAGTGGTCGGGCGAAACCGCCTTCATGACCTGCGCCCGCACAGGCAACGTAGAGGCCGTAAAGACGCTCGTGTCTTCCGGTGCGGACGTGAATGCCAAAGAAACAAAGCAGGAGCAGACCGCGCTGATGTGGGCCGTGGCCCAGGGTCATCCGGCGGTCGTCCGGCTCCTGGTCGCGAGCGGCGCGGACATCCATGCCAGGACGAAAACTTCCGGCCCCGTGGTAGTGGGAACGGGATATGCGACGCGGTCGAAGAGCCGGTTCGACATTCCGCTATCGCTCGGCGGCTTCACGCCGCTGCTGTTTGCCGCGCAGCAGGGTGACATGGATTCGGCGCGGATTCTGCTGGATGCCGGAGCGGACGTGAACGAGACCACCGCGGACGGCTTGAGCGTGCTGCTGATCGCCGCCGACAGCGGCCACGAGGACCTGTCGCTGTTCCTGCTGGACCGCGGCGCCGATCCGGACGCCAAGGATCGCAACGGGATGACGGCCCTGCATTTCGCGCTCGTGCGCGGGCTCTCGGCTCTCCGGGGAGTGCGCTTCGGCGCGATGGCGGACGATGTCACCTACATCATCCGGCCGGCCATGAAACAATTGGTGCGAAGCCTGCTGGAGCACGGAGCGGACCCGAATGCCGCGCTCGCCGTCAACCTGCCGCGAGAGCGCAACAGTTACCGGCCGTCGATCAAAACGGCGGGAGCGACTCCGTTCCTGCTGGCCGCAGCGACCGGGGAGGCCGATATGATGCGCCTCCTGGCGGCTGCCGGCGCGGACCCGTTGCTGGCGACCGAAGACGACCATACGACTCCGCTGATGGCGGCGGCCGGCGGGCTCTGGCTCGAAGACCGCACGCCGGAAGAGGAACGGCGCGCGCTCGAAGCGGTCCAGGCGGCTGCCGAGTTGGGAGCGAATCTCGAGGCGGTGAATGACAAGGGGATGACGGCGCTGCACGGCGCGGCCTACGCGGGCGCGGACGAGGTCGTCAAGTTCCTGGTCGGCAAGGGCGCGACTGTGGATGCCAAGGACCCGAAAGGACAGACGCCCTGGACCATCGCCTCCAGAGGGTTCCTCGGCGACGAGGACAAAGTCACCCGGCCCGAAACAGCGAAGGTCCTGGTCGAGTTGGGCGCCAGCACGGCCACGGTGACCGCTCCGCCACCGCCCCGGCCGGTCGGCTACGTCGCTCCCGACCAGAAACAGAACTGATAACCCGCGTAGCGCCGCCGTCGGCCTGAATAGCCGGCGAAACTACGTAGGGATGTCGTTTCGCCGGCTTCGGCACCATTTTCACGGTGTATGGCGCATGGCCGGGGTAGCCACGGCACGGTTTTTGTGCCGTGGGTTTGTTCTGGTTTTCTTGCCCTGCAAGGGCAAGAGAAGGTAGCCGGGGGCAACGCCCCCGGAACTGGTTCCCATATTCCAGCCGACCCCGAAGTGGTCGCAGAACTCTTTCAGGAGCGGTGAGCCCCGGAGGGGCGTGAGAAATTCATCGGCTGGCTTCGATCCAAACGGGTTATCTGTGTGTAAGCGCTCGCTTTCTTCTTGAGGATGACTGGCGTCGAGATTTATACTGAAAGAGTTGTTGCGGAGGTTCGTTCGAATGCGGAGGTCGGGCTTGAGGTGGATGGCAATCGCGGCGCTGCTCGCCGTTCCGCTCCTGACGGCCCAGGCCCAGACTTCCAGACAGACCTCCACTCCCCAAACCCCTGCATCCTACCGCGCGACGATCACCCGCTACTGCGTTGTCTGCCACAACGAGAGGCTGCAAACGGCCGGCCTGATGCTCGACCAGATGGATGTCGCGCAGGTCGGCGACAGCCCCGAGGTGTGGGAAAAGGTGGTGCGCAAGCTGCGTACGCGGGGGATGCCTCCTTCCGGCATGCCGCGCCCGGACGAGGCTTTTTACGATTCCTTTGCCGGGTATCTGGAGAATGAGCTCGACCGCGCGGCGGCGGCGGATCCGAACCCCGGCCGCGTGGCCGTGCACCGGCTGAACCGCACCGAATACGTCAACGCCGTTCGGGACCTGCTCGCCGTCGACTTGAACGGGGAGGAAGTGCTTCCCGCGGACGATTCCGGATACGGCTTCGACAATATCGGCGACGTGCTGTCGGTCTCGCCGGTGCTGCTCGAGCGCTACCTCTCGGCGGCGGCACGGGTCAGTCGCATCGCCGTCGGCGATCCCACGATTGCTGCGGTGCTCCAGGTCTATGAAGGCCCCCAGACGTTCACGCAGGAAGATCACGAGGACCGCGTCGGCGCGGGCCTGCCCTTCGGCACGCGCGGCGGCCTGGCCGTTGCGCATTTCTTCCCCGTGGAGGGCGAGTACGAGATTCATGTGGAGATGGAGCGGAACGGGTTCGAGTACATTCGGGGAATCCTGGAGCCGCATCAGCTGCAAATCCTGGTGGACGGAGAACTGGTGAAGCAGTTCACCGTGGGCGGCGAGAAGCACGGGAAGTCCGGGCCGATTTACGCGAACTCGGGCGTGATCGGCGACACGGAGCAGGAGGTCTATGAACGGCGGACCGGCGACGAGGGTTTGAGACTCCGCCTGCCGATGAAGGCCGGACGGCATGCGGTTGCGGCCGCGTTTCTGAAGGAAACGACAGAAACAGAAGGCGCGCTCCGGCCGCGCATGAGCCTCTATCAGTACACGACGTACAAGGGGGGCGATCCTTCCGTCGGCAGCCTCGTCATCGGCGGACCCTACAACGCGCGCAAGGCGGACGAGACGCCGAGCCGCAAGAAAATTTTCGTGTGCTATCCCCAGGGCGCGGCGGACCAGAGCGCGCCAGACCAGAGCGCGGCAGAAAAGAGAGCAGAGGAAGAGGAATCCTGCGCCAGAGAGATTCTCTCGAACCTGGCGCGGCTCGCTTATCGCCGGCCGGTAACGAGCGCGGACGTCGAGACGCTGCTGCGCTTTTACCGGAAAGGACGCCAAGGCGGCGATTTTCAAGGGGGTGATTTCGAAGCCGGCGTCGAGATGGCGCTTCGCCGGATGCTGGTGGATTCGGAGTTCCTGCTGCGCATCGAGCGCGACCCCGCCCCGGCTTCAGCGAGGACACGGCCGGGAAGCATCTACCCGATCAGCGACCTCGAGCTGGCGTCGCGGCTGTCGTTCTTCCTCTGGAGCAGCATTCCGGATGCGGAGCTTCTGGGCCTGGCGGAGAGCGGCAGGCTCCGGGAGCCCGCCGTCCTGGAGCATCAGATACGCCGCATGATGGCCGACGAGCGGTCGCAGGCTCTGGTGGATAACTTCGCGGGCCAGTGGCTGTACCTGCGCAATATGGCGACGATCCAGCCGGACCCTTCGGCGTTCCGCGAGTTCGACGACAACCTGCGCGCGGCCTTCCAGCAGGAGACTTCCCTGTTCTTTGAAAGCATCGTGCGGGAGGACCGCAGCGTCGTCGACCTGCTCGACGCCAACTATACGTTCCTGAACGAGCGTCTGGCGCGGCATTACGGAATTCCGAATGTCTACGGAAGCCGCTTCCGCCGGGTGACCCTGAGCGCCGATGACGAGCGCAGAGGGCTGCTGGGCCAGGGGAGCCTGCTGACCGTCACGTCGTACGCCAACCGCACTTCGCCGGTGCTGCGCGGCAAATGGATCCTGGAGAATATCCTGGGCACGCCGCCGCCGCCGCCCCCGCCCAACGTGCCGTCCCTGCCCGAAGACACCGGCGGCGCAAAAGTGATGTCCATGCGGGAGCGGATGGAGCAGCACCGCGCCAACCCCGTTTGCGCAAGCTGCCACGCCCTGATGGATCCTTTGGGGTTTGCGCTCGAGAATTTTGACGCGGTCGGGGAGTGGCGCGCCGCCGAGGGCGGCACGAAGATCGACTCGTCGGGGGCGCTGGCCGACGGCACCAAGTTCGACGGCCCGGGAGACCTCCGCAGGGCCTTGCTCAAGCATCCGGAACAGTTCGTCACGACCGTAACGGAGAAGCTGCTGACGTACGCCATGGGACGGGGAGTCGAATACTACGATCAGCCGGCCATTCGCAGGGTTCTGCGAGAGGCGGCGCCCGATAATTACCGCTGGTCGTCGATCGTGATGGGAATCGTAAACAGCACGCCATTTCAGATGAGGAGGATAGAGGAGCCATGATGATTTTCAAGAAGGCTATTCCACGGCGCACGTTCCTGCGGGGCATGGGCACGGCGCTCGCGCTGCCGCTGCTGGACGGGATGACGCCGGCGTTCGCCGGCGCGGCCGAGACCGCCAAGTCCAAAGTCCGTCTCGCGATCGCGTACGTTCCGAACGGAATCATCATGGAGAACTGGACTCCCCAGGCCGAAGGGCCGTTGGCGGAGCTGCCGCCGACCCTGAAGCCGCTCGAGCGCTTCCGCGATCAGATCAGCGTGCTGAGCGGACTCGACCTGAAATGCGCGAACCAGTTGCCGGGCGAAGGCGGAGGAGACCACGCGCGCGGCGCCGCCGCGTTCCTGACGGGCGTCCACCCGGTGCCCACGCAGGGCGCCAACATGCGCATGGGCGTCTCGATGGACCAGGTTGCCGCGCAGCACCTCGCCAGCCAGACGCAGCTCGCGTCGCTCGAGCTGGCGCTCGACGACAACGACCTGGTGGGCACCTGCGACGTGAATTTCAGTTGCGCCTACAGCAACACCATCTCGTGGCGCGGCCCGACCACGCCGCTACCCATGGAGAACAAGCCCCGTTTGGTCTTCGAGCGCCTGTTCGGCGACAGCGACAGCACCGACCCCGCCATGCGCATGGAGCGCATGCGCACAGATCGCAGCATCCTCGATTCCGTAATGGAGGGCGTGAGCAAGCTGACGGCCGGACTTGGCCCGAACGATCGCAAAAAACTCAACGAGTGGACCGAAGCCATACGCGACATCGAGCGGCGCATTCAGGTCGCCGAGACGCAGGGCGACCAGGAGTTGCCGGCGCTGGACCGGCCGGCCGGCACGCCGGCCACCTTCGAGGAGCACGCGAAGCTGATGTTTGATCTGCAGGTATTGGCCTTTCAGGCCGATCTGACGCGGGTGATCACCTTCATGATGGGGCGCGAAAAGAACGAGCGTGCCTACCGGGAAATCGGGATCGGCGATTCGTTCCACCCGCTGACGCACCATCAGCACCGCCCGGAGATGGTGGAGAAGGTGGTGCGGATCAATACCTTCCACATCCAGAACCTGGCCTACTTCCTGGAGAAGCTGCGGGCGACACCCGACGGCGACGGCACGCTGCTCGACCATGTCGCGCTGCTCTACGGGAGCGGCATCAGCGACGGCAACGTGCACTCGCATGACAGTCTGCCGATCTTGGTGGCCGGCGGCGCGGCGGGCCAGATCAAGAAAGGCCAACACGTCCGGTACACGAAGAACCTGCTCGCCAACCTGCACCTCGCCCTCCTGGACATGGTGGGGGTGCCGGTGGAGAAACTGGGCGAGAGCACCGGGAAGTTGAATGTCCTTTCGGTGTAGATAGGGCCTCGAAAGAGAAAGCAAACGGGCTTGGAGGAACCTCCAGGCCCGTTTTTGTCTTCGCCGGGCGCGTGCAACTTGCTGATTTGTATTACAAGCAGGTTCTTCGCTACGCTCAGAATGACCGCGAAAAGTATTTTTTCAGCAGCCTGTGAAGCCGTGCCCTGACGAACTACTTCACATTCCTCATTATGAGATAACTAGAGCGGTTCTCTCATTGCTGTAGCTCATCCGCAGGAAGCCCCGTAGGGGCGCTATCCTGTGGCCCACGGCGCAAGCCGTGGGATTCCTGGGC
>Ga0326597_10010679_pt1 | contig 12210 bp, 10 predicted proteins | sample RVTome_12_FD_203789 | JGI IMG/M metagenome (GOLD analysis project Ga0326597, IMG submission 203789) | Soil microbial communities from uranium-contaminated site in the Upper Colorado River Basin, Wyoming, United States - RVT100D185 | ecosystem: Environmental > Terrestrial > Soil > Contaminated >... | reverse complement strand
AATTGGCGCGGCCCAGCGCGTCGGCCGGCCAACTCGGCTCCCACGGCGTCAGGAAGTCGCGCGAGCGGGCGCGCAGGCTCGCCCAATCCTCGTAATCGCCGCGCTCGGGCATGCGCAGGAAGAGGTGTTCGCCGACCAGCCGAAACGGCTCCGGCCGGGCGAGAAACAGGCGGGGGAAGTGCTTGCGTTGTGCGGCCATGGCGGTGCGGGCCCCCCCTTTCACGCATCGAGTCGGGCGCGCAGGCGCTCGAAATCCTCGAGCTGGCCGATGGGGCCGAGCGCCGCCAGGGTCGGCGGCGCGGTGCGCCACCCGGCGACGACCCGGCCGATCGCGGCATCATCGACCGCCTCGATATGACGGACCACATCGGCGGCGTCGAACGGGGTGCCGTGGATCAGCATGTGCTGCGCCATCTGCTCGCAGCGCGCCCCCGTGCTCTCCAAGGACATCAAGAGCCCCGCCTTCATCTGCGCCTTGGCGCGGGCAAGCTCGACTTCGGTCAACCCGTCGGCGAGCCGCATCGTCTCGTCGCACAGCACCGGCACGAGCTCCGTCGCGTCCGCTTCGCCGGTCCCGGCATAGATGCCGAACAGCCCGGCGTCGCGATAGGAATGCGGAAAGGAGTGGATCGTGTAGACGAGGCCGCGTTTCTCGCGGACCTCCTGGAAGAGGCGGGACGACATGCCGCCGCCAAACGCGGTCGACAGCACCGAGGCGGCGTAATAATCCGGATCGCCGAGCGTGAGGCCGGGAAAACCGAGCACCAGGTGCAGCTGCTCGAAATCGCGGTCCTGGCGATGGTCGCCGCCGATATAGCGCGCCGGATCTGCGACGAGCGCCCGCTTATTGGCGCCGATCGCCGGCATTGCGGATAGCAGCCTGTCGGCGAGTTCGACGATCCGCTCATGGCTGAGATTGCCGGAGGCCGACAGCACCATGCACGCCGCGCCGTAATGGTCGCGCAGATAGGCGATGACCGATTCGCGCCCGAGCCCGCGGATGATTTCGGGGCTGCCGAGCGTCGGACGGCCCATCGCCTGGTCGGGGAAGGCGCGCTCCTGGAAGTGGTCGAAGATGATGTCGTCGGGCGTGTCGTTGGCCTGGCCGATCTCCTGCAGGATGACGGTGCGCTCGCGCTCGAATTCGGTGGGGTCGAAGCTCGAATGCAAGAGGATGTCGGCGAGGATGTCGAGCGCGAGCGGCGCGTCCTCCTTCAGCACCTTGGCGTAATAGGCGGTGCTTTCGCGCGAGGTGTAGGCATTGAGATGGCCGCCGACCGCCTCGATCTCCTCCGCGATGGCGCGGGCGCTGCGCCGCTCGGTGCCCTTGAACGCCATGTGTTCGAGGAAATGGGCGGCCCCGTTGACCTCCGGCGCCTCGTGGCGGGTCCCGACATCGACCCAGAGGCCGAGCGACACCGTATCCACCGTATCGACCCGGTCGGTGACGATCCTGAGGCCGTTCGCGAGCGTCGCAAGCTCTGTGGTCATGCCGCCCCCAAATTGGGTTGAGTTCGCCTTGCATGGGCACGCACGAAGCGCGCCACTGCGCCGACATCGTTGGGCAGGGTGGTGATCCGCTCGCGCCGCTCCATGATCTCGGCGAGCGCCGGCGGGAGGGCGGGGCGGATACCGGTGGCGCGCTCGACCGCGTCGGGAAATTTCGCCGGATGGGCGGTGGCGAGCGCGACGATCGGGATTGCGCGGCCATCATTCGCCGCGAGTTCGGCGCGCGCCGCGGCCACGCCGATCGCCGTGTGCGGATCGATCAGCCTGCCGAAGCGGCGGTAGGTGTCGGCGATGGTCTCCAGCGTCGTCCGATCGTCGACCCTGTGCGCGGCGAAGAGGCCGTGCGCCCGCCGCCAGGATTGCTCGTCGGCGGGCAGGGCGCCAGTTTGCCGAAACGCCTGTAACTCGGCGGCAACCGCGGCGCCATTGCGTCCCTTCAGCTCAAACAAGAGGCGCTCGAAATTGCTCGCGACCTGGATGTCCATGCTCGGGCTGAGGCTCGGCACCACCGGGGCGATCGTCATCTCGCCGCTCGCCAGATAGCGCACGAGGATGTCGTTGGCATTGGTGCCGATAACCAGACTCTCGATCGGCAGGCCAATGGCACGGGCGAGGTGTCCGGCGTAGACATTGCCGAAATTGCCGGTCGGCACGCTGAACGATACGGGCCTGTGTGGCGCGCCGAGCGCCAGCCCGGCCGCGAAGTAATAAACTATCTGCGCCGCGACGCGGGCGAAGTTGATCGAATTGACCGCCGAGAGATTGAGGTCGCGGCGCAGGCCCTGATCGGCGAACAGCGCTTTGACGATGTCCTGGCAGTCGTCGAACGTCCCCTCGATCGCCAGCGCATGGGCGTTGGCGGCATCGACCGTCGTCATTTGCCGGCGCTGCACCTCGGAGATGCGGCCCTCGGGGTACAGCATGAAGATGTCGAGCGCGGCCTTGTCGCGGCAGGCGGCAAGCGCCGCCGAGCCGGTGTCGCCCGAGGTTGCGCCGACGATCGTCACCTGCTCGCCGCGCCGGGCCAGCGCCGCGTCGAACAGGAGGCCGACGAGCTGCAACGCAAGATCCTTGAAGGCCAGGGTCGGGCCGTGGAACAGCTCCAGCAGCCACAGGCGCTCGTCGAGCTGGATCAGCGGCGCCACCGCGGCGTGGCCGAAATTGCCATAGGCGGCCGCGCAAAGCCGGCGCAATTCGGGCAGATCAAAGGAATCGCCAGCAAACAGCGCCATGACCCGCGCCGCCAACTCGGGATAAGGCAACCCGGCGAGCGAGCGCAGCCTCTCCCGATCGATGACCGGCATGCGTTCGGGGACAAACAGCCCGCCATCCTCGGCGAGGCCGGCCAGCAGCACGTCCTCGAAGGCATGGGTGGCCGGGCTCGGCCTATCATCGCGGGTGCTCAGATAACGCACGCACGCAAACCTATAGGCCCGCCCGCCCTGCCGCAACCCGCTCGGGTCGGCCCGGCCTGTCATCGCGAGACCCCGGTCGGGGCTCCGCCTCGCCCCGGGAAGAGGCGCGGCGACGCAATCTCGCGGATCGGGGCGCAGTGCGATCCGGGATTGCCTCGCCGTTCACCCCTGGCAATAGCTGCAGCTTTATTTGTCCAGCCACACATCCTCGAAGCGCCAGCCATTGTAGATGCTGTTGACCATCATGGTCAGCCCTTTGACCTGCGGCTGCAGGCAGGTCGCCGCGAGCTGGTGATAGACGATCGGCCGGGCCCCGTCCTCCTGGAGCTTTTTGTCGATTTCCCACACCAGCTTCTTCCGCTTGTCCTGGTCCGACATGGCCGATTGCTCATCAAACTTCTTGTCGAGTTCCGGGTTGCAATAGCCGCTGTAGTTGCGGGCCGAGCCGCAGGCATAGTTCTCGTAGAATTGCTGGTCGGGGTCATCGACCCCGCTGCCGGTGGCATTGATCGCGACCATGTAATCCTTGCGGGTCACCTTCGAATGCCAGTTGGCGGTCTCGATCGCCTCCAGCACGCCGTCGACATAAATCTCCTTCAGCTGGTCGATCAGGATGACCGCCGGATCGCGGTAGGTCGGGACATTGCGCGTCGACACCTTGAGCTCGAGCTGTTTGTCAGGCCCGTAGCCGAGCTTCTGCATGATGGCGCGCGCCTCGTCCCGGTTTTTCTTAACGTCGGCGCCATAGCCGGGGATCGTTTCCAGCATTTCCGGCGGCATGCCCCATAAACCCGTGGGCGGCGGCAGCATCGCGCCGCCGATCTTGCCCTGTCCCTCGGTCAGGATGCCGATAAAGGATTTGCGGTCGAGCGACAGGGCGAACGCCTTGCGCAGATCGGCATTGTCGAAGGGCGGCTTGTCGCGGTTGACCAGGAGATTGATCGTGCCGTTGTTGGTTGCCAGCGGGCAGTTCGCCTGCGGCGCCTGGCTCTTGACATCTTTGAGGAGCGGCAGGGTGACGCTGAACGGCCAGGTCACGTCGAACTTGCCGGCGGTGAAGCCGAGGATCGCCGTCGAGCGGTTCGGCACAATGATATAGTCGATGCCGTCGAGATACGGCCGGTCCTTTTTCCAGTATTCCGGGTTCTTCGCCACCCTGATGTGCTCGTTCGGCTTGTATTCGACAAATTTGAACGGCCCCGTGCCGATCGGATGCTGGCGCATCTGGGCCGGCGGCACATGGCACGGATAGATCGGCGAATAACCCGAGGCGAGCAGCGTCACCAGCGCCGGCTGCGGCCGCTTCAGATGAAATGTGGCTTTGAGCTCCCCGTCGGCTGAGACCCGATCGACATTGTGCCACCAGGCCTTGCGAGGGTTGATCCGCAGCTTGTCCTTCGCCTTGCCCTGCAGCAAGTCCCAGGTGCATTGCACGTCCTTCGCGGTGAACGGCTTGCCGTCATGCCATTTGACGCCCGGATGCAGGGTGAAGGTGAGTTCGGTGCCGTCTTCGCTCCACGCCCAGCTGTCGGCAAGTTCGGGGACGATCGACTGCATGCTGTTCTGCGGCACGTCCTGCTTGTAGAGGACGAGGTTGTTGAGGACGCCCATCATCGGCACGACGGTCGAGTAGGTCGCCTCCTCGATGATCGACATGCTGGCCGGGCTGTCCCAGTGCTGGATCTTCAGGATCCCGCCCGATTTCTGGGCGAATGCCGGACCGCTGTCGGCAGAAGCAACCAACAGCGCACCGGCCATCGAGCCGGCCATCAAGATCGCCCGCAGAACTCGCATCGTTTGTCCCCTTCTCCAGCCATCGATCGCCCGGGTTCCGTGCCGTCTTGGCCCGGTACGCTCAATAATGCCCGGATCGGCCGAGGCGCGCCATCAATTCGCGGTCGCGCATCGTGCAACTTAGGTTACCCTGCCGGCGGCTGTGGCGCAGGAGGACGCAATGTTCGAAGGCTTTACCCGCACCGAGATCGAAACGTCCTCCGGTCCTTTTGGCGGCGCGCGCATTCACCTGCGCCACGGCGGCAACGGCCCGCCCCTGCTGCTGCTCCACGGCAACCCGCTGACCCATGTGTCGTGGCACAAGATCGCCAACCGGCTTGCCGAGCATTTCCATGTCGTCGCCGCCGATCTGCGGGGCTATGGCGACAGCATCGGACCGCAGGGCGGCGGCCCCGACAACATCAACTATTCGTTCCGCGCGATGGCGCAGGACCAGGTCGAGGTGATGGAGAAGCTCGGCTATGCTGAGTTTTTCGTCGCCGGGCATGACCGCGGCGCCCGCACCACCGCGCGCATGTGCCTCGACCACCCGGATCGGGTGAAGAAGGCCGCGCTCGTCGACATACTGCCGAACCATCACATCTGGACCCACACCTCGAGGGAATGGGCGCTACGCTCGTGGCACTGGGCGATGATGGCGCAGCCTTACGATTTTCCGGAGCGCATGCTGGCCGGCATCCCGGCGCAGTATTTCATGGAAAAGAAGCTGTCGCGGCCCGGCATCGGCCTCGGCTTTTTCGACCCCGAAGCGTTCGCCGAATATGTCCGCTGCTTCACCTGGAAGACGATCGTCGGCTCATGCGCCGATTACCGCGCCTGCCCGACCTGCGATTTCGACATGGACAAGGCCGATTTCGAGGCCGGCCACAAGATCACGCTGCCGCTCCTTGTGATCTGGGGCGCCCGCAGCCACACCGAGGGCGTCCACGGCAATGTGCTCGAATTGTGGCAGCGCAATTACGCGACCGATGCCTCGGGCGGCGCCATCCCCTGCGGCCATTACGTGCCGGAAGAGGCGCCGGAGGAGACCTTCCAGCACTTCATGCGGCATTTTAAGGCGTGATAAACGCGACACGCCCCGATCCAACCGGCATCGACGCCTATGCCCCGGCGCAGATGGCGGCCCGGGTCGAAACGGCCGGCGTCACCAAGACACAGCTGCCGGCCCTGTCGGTATTCGCGCTGTCGATGCTGGCCGGCGCCTTTATCGCGTTCGGCGCCATGTTTTACACGCTCGCGATGACCGGAAGCGGACTCGGCTTTGGCCCGAGCCGGGTGCTGGGCGGCCTTGCCTTTTCGCTCGGGCTCATTCTGGTCATCGTCGGCGGGGCGGAGCTGTTTACCGGCAATTCGCTGATCGTCATGGCCTGGGCGTCGAAACGGATTTCCTCGTCGGCGCTGTTGCGCAATTGGGGGCTCGTCTATCTCGGGAACCTCGCCGGGGCGCTGGAGATGGTCGCGCTGTCATATCTGGCGGGAACCCTGTCGCTCGGCGGCGGTGCGGTCGGCGAAACGGCGCGGATGATCGCAACGGCCAAGCTGGCGCTACCCGCGGACCAGGCGTTTTTCCGCGCGCTTCTGTGTAATGTGCTGGTGTGCCTCGCAGTATGGCTGTGCTACGCGGCCCGCGACGTCGCCGGCAAGATCCTCGCGATCCTCTGGCCGATCACGGCCTTTGTCGCCCTCGGCTTCGAGCATTCGGTGGCGAACATGTACCTGATCCCGATCGGAATGCTGGCGGGCGCGGGATTCGATTTGGCCGGGTTCGCCCACAATCTGTTGTGGGTCAGCCTCGGCAATATTGCCGGCGGCGCGGGCTTTGTGGCGCTCGTCTACTGGATCATTTACCTGCGTGGTGCTGCACAGGGCAGATAAGAAACCCAATCATCCACCCGCGATGGCGATGGGTTTCGCTTCGTTCCCCATCCTACATTTTCGACGATTCCCACTCACCCTCAACCCCCGCCGCCTCCCTGGCAGATGACGTTGAGGAGCGCCTGGCGCTTTTCGACATTGACCGCGTGCAATGCGCGTTCGAGGGCGGCCGGCAGTTCGGCGGGGTCTTCGACGCGCTCGCCATAGCCGCCCGACGCGGCGCAGACCTCTTCGAAGGCCGGCAATTGGTCGAGGTCGATGAAGGGCGGGCGGTTGCTGCGCGCGGCTTCGCCCTCGGGGTACATGCCGAGCGTCGCGCGGCGCACCGCGCCCCACATCGCGTTGTTGACGACGACAAACAGTACGGGCAAGCGGTGCAAACTCGATGCATGATGGACGGCGACCGGGTTTGAAAAAAGGTAGGAGCCGTCGCCGAGGACCGCGATGACCTGGCGATCGGGCTCGGCGAGCTTGACGCCGAGCGCGGCGCCGGCGCCCCAGCCGAGCCCTGCCGCCGGGCTCGACCCGAAAAAGCTGCCCGGCCGGACGGAGGGGCAATGCTCGGGCAGGAGGGTATATTCGTTGACGATCGCCGATTCGGGGTCGCGCGCCTCCGCGAGACAGGCGCTGACCCAGACCGGGCTCAGCGGCCGCATCCCCCTTGCCTCGTCGCGCAGTTTGCGCCAGCCGGCGTGCATCGCCTCGCGGCGCTCGGCGATGTGACGGCGGCGCGCGGCGATCGCCGGTTCGTCGGCGAGCGAGGCCAATGCTGCGCCGAGCTTCGGCAAGACCAGCCGCGTCGCCCCGGTGATCGCGACGTCGCCGGCAAACCCGCGGACCGGATAGCGGCTGAACAGCGGGTCGACCCCGATATGGATGATCTTGCAGTCCGGCGACGGGGCCTGGCGGCTCGGCGTCCATGGCACGTCGCAATCGATAACGAGGATCGCGTCGGCCTCGGCGAGCAATGATGCCGGGCTGTAGCCGAGGTGGCAGGGGTGATCGGAGGGCAGGCTCAGATGGCGCTGGCGGTGCTCGACGACGGGAATCGCGAAACGCTCGGCGAATTGGGCGAGCGCCGGCACCGCGGCGCGGTCGCGGCCGGCATCGGCGGTAATGATCAGCGGGTGTTGCGCGGATGCGAGAAGATGCGCGGCGGCGGCGATCGCCGCCTCGTCCGGCGCGGGCGACGAGGCTGCGGCATGCCGCGACGGCGCATCGTAGGCGAAGGCGGGCAGCTTTTCGGCCAGCACCTCGCGCGGCAGGGACAGATAGACCGGCCCTTCGGGCGGGCTGGTGGCGATCGTCAGCGCCCGGTCGATGATGGTTTCGAGCTGGACGCCATTCCGCAGCTCGTAATCCCATTTGACCATCTCGCGCAGCATGCCCGCCTGGTCGAACATCTCCTGCGCCCAGTGGATGTAGGTGTCGCGCGCCCCGGGAAGCCCCTCCTCGGTCAACGGCGAGCGGCCGGCGGTGAAGAGGATGGGCACGTTGGCGCGGGCCGCGTTGAAGACGCCGCACAGCGCGTTGGCGGTGCCGACGCTGACATGCACCATGACCGCCGGCACCTTGCCCGAGGCCGCCGCATAGCCGTGCGCCATCGACATCGCCAGATTCTCGTGGGTCGCGAGGAGCGGCTTCGGCGCCGGGAGCCCCGTATGCGCCGCCTTGGCGTAGGCCTCGACGATCGGGGCGAAATCGGTGCCGGCATTGGCGAAGAGGTATTCGATGCCGCGCTCGGCGAGGAGCGCCAGATAGGCCTCGGCGACGCTGTCGACGTTGAGTTCCTTGCGCGCCATTTACTCCTCCCTCGGCCGGGCACTCGTGGCGCGAGATTGCGTCGCTCCGCTCGCAATGACAATCCGGCATGATAATGTCGGGCGAGCCCGGTTATGTGCCGGCCCGGAGGAGGAAACCGCGATGCCCTATCAGACGATCGAGGTCAAAAAGCTGACGCCCCGTATCGGCGCCGAAATTTCCGGGGTGGATCTGTCACGTCCGCTCGGCAACCAGCAATTCCAGGAAGTGCATGACGCGCTGATGGAGAACCTCGTCATCTTCTTCCGCGACCAGAAGCTGACCCATGACCAGCACAAGGCGTTCGGGAACAAATTCGGCGAGTTGCACATCCACCCGAGTTCGACCCATGCTCCGGAAGGGCACCCCGAGATCCTGACCATCCACGCCGACGAGAACTCGAAACACGTCGCGGGCGAAGAATGGCATTCCGACGTTTCGTGCGATCCCGACCCGCCGATGGGGAGCATCCTTTATCTCACCGAGATTCCGCCCGAAGGCGGCGATACGCTGTTCGCCAGCATGTATGCCGCCTATGACAAGCTGTCGCCGCCGATCCAGCGCCTCGTCGAGGGGCTGACGGCGATCCATGACGGCGAGCCGGTCTATCGCGGGCGCTTTGGCCACCGGGATGCGCGTGGCAAGGAGTTTCCGCGCGCCGAGCACCCGGTCGTGCGCACCCACCCGGTCACCGGGAAGAAGGCGCTCTTCGTCAACCGCAACTTCACCACCGGGATCAAGGGGCTGAGCCGGCTTGAGGGCGATGCGCTCCTGGAGATGCTGTACCGGCATTGCGAGACGCCGGAATTTCAGTGCCGGTTCCGCTGGCAGCCGAACTCGATCGCGTTCTGGGACAATCGCTCAGTGCAGCACCACGCGATGTGGGATTATTTCCCGCAAGCCCGCCACGGCTACCGCGTGACGATCAAGGGCGACCGGCCGTTTTATCGGGCGTGAGCGACGCCCCTCACCCCTCCCTCTCCCCGCAAGCGGGGAGAGGGAGGGACCCGCGAAGCGGGAGGTGAGGGGCCTACTTCAGGTGCTTGCCCAAGAAGGCGGTGGCGTCGCCCCACAGCTCGTGCGCCGGGCCCTCGCGATAGCTTGGCCGGTAATCGGCAAGAAAGGCGTGCCCGGCGTTCTGATAGATCTTGGTCGTCACGTCCTTCTTCGCGGCGGCGGCGCGCTTCTTTAGTTCGGCTTCGAGCGCGACCGGCGGGTTCTGGTCCTCGACGCCGAACACCCCGAATAGCGGGCAGTGCAGCTGGCCGACCATGTCGAGCGGCGCTTTCGGACGCGCCGCATCGGTCTCGGCGTCCGGGTTGGCGCGGTGGATGAAGCCGCCCCAGCAATCGACCGCGGCATCAACCTTGCCGCTGCTGCAGGCGAACAACAGCGTATGCCGGCCGCCCGAGCAGAAGCCGATCACGCCGACCTTGCCGGTCGCGCCGGGAATGGCGCGCAGATAGTCCGCCGCCGCTTCGAGATCCTGCACCGCCTCCCTGTCGGGCAGCCCGAACATGACGGGGCGCACATCGTCCATATTGTACGGATCCTTCGGACCGCCGCGGCGCCAGTAGAGAGCCGGCGCAACCGCGTTGTAGCCGATATTGGCGAAGCGCCGGGCAAGGTCGCAGATGTGGTCGTCGAGCCCGAAGGCCTCCTGGATCACGACGATGCCGGGGTAGTTGCCGGGCTCGTTGGGATACGCGAGATAGGCCGCTATTTGCGTGCCGCCGCTTTGCAATGAGATCACCCCGCCTTTGATCCGGCTGGGGTCGGTGACGAGACCGGGGACATTCGCCATGGTGCTCTCCATTCGTTTGGGATGGCGATAATAGCGAGCGCGGCCAATTGGGCCATAGCCAACAACGCGAGCGCGTGAGCCCTGGCGATAAGGGGGTCAGTGCGCCGACGGTTTGAGCTTGAGGCCGAGGAGCGGGGCGACCGCTTCCGGCGGCAGCTTCGAAAACCCGTGCGGCTCCTCGAACAAGGCCGCCGGCTGCGGCCCGATCTTGACGTGACTCAACTCCCAGCGGACCGTCGACACCTTGCCGTTCAGCCGGGTGAAACTGCCGGTGAGCTTCATCGGGATTTTGTCGCGGCTGAGCCATAGCGCGCCGCTCGCGCGACCCTCCGGCACACTCTCGTCTATCGCGTATTTGGTCGTGGCGATGCCGTTGACGGTCTCGTGGCCGACAGGGTGCTTTTTGAGCTGGGGATTGCCGAGGAGGCGCAGTTCCTTCGGCATCGCAAACTGGACGATGGTCTTCGTCTGGGCCAGCACGATTGCGCCGAAGGGGCTGCCGGCGCGCAAGAGGAACACCGGCCGGAACGCCTGGATCGCCTGCTCGTGGCGCTCCCTGCCCGGCATGGCCCAGATCTTGCCAGTGTAGCGGCGCCCGTCGATGACGAGGGTGCGATCGGCGGCGAATCCGACTTGCGCATCGCCGAGGGTCGCGGCCTGCGCCATGCCGGGGCCGACCATCGCGGAGAGAAGGAGAGCATGCCACGGCTTGCGCATGGGTTGTGGTGCTACTGAGCGAATGCGGCAGTTTCGCGGCACGCTGGACAGCGCCGGCAGAGCGCCTATCCTCGCGGTCGGGCGGAATTAGCGGTTGGGAGCCAGGGGCGATGAGCGGAACGATCGAGGCGCGGCTCGCAGCGCTCGGCATCGAATTGCCGCAGCCGGCGGCGCCGGTGGCGAACTACGTGCCGTTTACGATTGCTGGCAATCTCGTCGTCGTCTCCGGCCAGCTTTGCCAATGGCAGGGCGAACTCCGTTTTATCGGCAAGCTCGGCGCCGGGGTCACCATCGCCGAGGGCCAGGCGGCGGCGCGGCTCTGCGCCCTCAACATCCTCGCACAGCTGCGCGTCGCCTGCGGCGGCGATCTCGACCGGGTGCGCCGCGTCCTGCGGCTCGGCGGGTTTGTCAACTGCACGCCGGACTTCACCGACATGCCGCTGGTGGTCAACGGCGCCTCCGACCTAATGGTCGAGGTGTTCGGTGACATCGGCCGCCACGCCCGCGCCGCGGTCGGGGTCAGTTCGCTGCCGGCCGGAGTCGCGGCCGAAGTCGAAGCCATTTTCGAGATCAACTGACCGGGCGGCGGCGATGACAACCCCAGAGAAATCCCGGGAAGACCCGGCCGGCGAAACCATCACCCTGCGCATCCATAGCGCGATCAGCGAAGTCGCAGCCGAGGACTGGGATGCCTGTGCCGGCGACATCAACCCGACGGTCAGCCACGTTTTTCTGAACGCGCTCGAAGAGAGCGGCTCGGCGACCGCGCGCGCCGGGTGGGCGCCGCAGCACCTGACCTTCACCGATGGCGCCGGGCGGCTCGTTGGCGCGGTGCCGATGTATCTGAAGAGCCATTCCTACGGCGAATACATCTTCGATTGGGGCTGGGCCGACGCCTATGAGCGCTCGGGCGGGCGCTATTACCCAAAGCTCCTGTGCGCCGTGCCGTTCACCCCGGTGCCGGGCCCGCGCCTCCTGGTGAGGCCCGACGCCACCGAGGACACAAGGAGCAACCTGATCGCCGGCATGGTCGAATTCGTCCGCCAGAGGAAGCTCTCCTCGCTGCACATCAACTTCCCCGAGCCGAAGGATTTCGAGGTATTCGCCGAGGCTGGGTTCCTCCAGCGGGTCGGCCAGCAATTCCACTGGACGAACGAAGGCTACCGCGACTTCGACGACTATCTCGCCGCGCTCAACTCGCGCAAGCGCAAGGCAGTCAAAAAGGAACGCCGCGAGGCCTTGGGCGGCGGCATCGAGGTTGAGGTGCTGACCGGGGCAGACCTCACCGAACCGGTG
>Ga0326597_10010678_pt1 | contig 12211 bp, 13 predicted proteins | sample RVTome_12_FD_203789 | JGI IMG/M metagenome (GOLD analysis project Ga0326597, IMG submission 203789) | Soil microbial communities from uranium-contaminated site in the Upper Colorado River Basin, Wyoming, United States - RVT100D185 | ecosystem: Environmental > Terrestrial > Soil > Contaminated >... | reverse complement strand
CATTGGCTGTCTTCAGGCGGCCGATCTCAGCGTCGAGGCTGGTCGTCCCCGTACGGAAGGGAATCTTCGCCACAACCTCGTAGCCGTACTTTTTCGCCAGCTCCTCTTGGACCTTGGCACTGTCCGCGCCGAACTGGGTGTCCTCATTCAGGATGGCCACGCTCTTGAATTTCACGCCCCGCTTTTTCTCGAAATCTCGCATGAAGTCGAACATCGCCAGGCTGAAGTGTCCATCGTGCGGGCTCGTCCGGAAGAACCACTTGAAACCGCGCTCCGTGAGGGCCGGGGACGAAGAGTCGGCGTTGAGCATGGGGATGCCCATGCGCTCGGCCACCTGGCTGGCCGTGTTGGTCACGCTGGAGAAGTACGCGCCGAAGAGCGCGTGAACCTTCTCTTGGGTGATCAGGCGCTCCGCCTCGGCCAAACCAATGTCTGGCTTCCCCTGGTGGTCCACCACGACGATCCGCACCTTGGCCCCGCCCAGCCGGGGCAACCCCTCCCCCTTGCCCAGCGGGAGGTTCACGTTCATATCATTGTTGATGATATCCAACGCCACCTTGATGACATTCACCGCATCGATGCCGATTTGCGCCACCGGGCCGGTCATGGGATAGAGAACCCCAATGACCACCTCCTTCGGTTGGGCCGAAGGGGCACCGACCAGGGCCAAGACGGCTGCCGCCGCTATGAGCGATACCTTGAGCCATCGAAGAACCATTCGCCTGCTCATGACACCTCCCCCTCCTCACAGTTGAATTTGCCAGCCAACACAACAGGCATGGAATCCAATCGACCTGCGCGATCAGGGTATTGAGTGGGCGGGATTCTATCTGGGCCTCCCAGACAAGTCAAGAAAGGGCCGGAGCCGGACTTGACGTTCTTGGCGTCATGGCGGCTGAGTTTTCTGATCAGGACTAGCGGGGTGCTGAAAAACTTGCTTTTGCCCAGGCTGCTCAAAAAGGTCCAGATGCAAGGCGGCGCGGGAGGCGAGGTGCGAGGCGTACTTGGTCTGTACGTCGCAGCGCCGCGCGAGCGCGGGGGTACCCACCGAAGGTGGGTCTCCGCAGATGGGCCTTTTTCAGCAGCCTGCTAGAAGACAGCCAGGGCCTCATCCCGGAGGTCCGTGACGAACATGTGACCCGGCGCGTGGGTGATCATCAGGGGAGGCTTGGCCTGCATGGCCACCGCCTGGGGCGTCACCCCGCAGGCCCAGAAGACCGGCACCTCTCCATGGCGGATGGTGACCGCATCGCCAAAGTCGGGCCTCCCCAGGTCACGAATTCCCAGGGCCGCCGGATCGCCGACGTGGATTGGGGCCCCGTGCACCGCGGGGAAGCGCCCGCTGATCTGCACCGCCCGGGGGACCATGGGGGCCGGAATGGGGCGCATCGTCACCACCAGGGGACCGTTAAAGGCGCCGGCCGAGGCACACGGGATCGAGGTGACGAACATCGAGACGTTCTTTCCCTCCTCGATGTGCCGGACGGGGATCCCGGCCTGGAGAAGCCCGGTCTCGAAGGTGAAGCTGCACCCCAGGAGGAATGCGACGAGATCCGGCGTCCAGACACCCAGGAGATCCGTCACCTCCTGGTCAAGCTTCCCGTCCCGGTAGATCCGATACTTCGGCACGTCGGTCCGGAGGTCCGCGCCCGGCGCCGTCAGCTTGGGCTCGGGCGAGCCGGTATCCGTCACCTCAATGACCGGGCAGGGTTTCGGGTTCCGCTGCGCGAAGAGCAGGAAGTCGTACGCCAGTTCTCGCGGCAGGATCACCAAGTTCACCTGGACGTATCCCGCCGCTAACCCGGCCGTCGGCTTCCGCCACTTCCCCTCGCGGATCAGGGCCCGAACTTCAAACGGTGGGGCTTGTCGGAATATCTCCGGCCGCTCACCCATTCCGCGCCACCCTCCTTCATCTGCCCGAGGACCCCCGCGCATCCCCGCCGCCCTGCAAGGATAACCGATAAGCCGGGGATTGTCATCCGCCGGCCGCGGGAGAACACGGCCCGTATCCGAGTCAGCGCCGCACTGTCGGCGTCCACTTCCCGGCCACCTGGTATGCCTCACCCTCTCCGGGCCACGGCGGCATGGTGATGCCGATCGCCGCAAGTGGCTCGTGACCCGTCGAGCGGACTTGGAAGTGGGTTCCCACGGGAAGACTGATGCACACGCCTGGATCGACAGGAACCACCTCTTCCCGGTCGATCAGCTTCCGCCACATCTCCCCCCGCCCATTCACGAAGTACCATATCTCCTCAACCGTCCGATGCGCCACCGCAGTTGAAGTCTGCCCGGGGGCGAATTCAAACTGGGCAAGGCTTCCACCGCGCAGCCCGAGAAGGACCCGGACATCTGATCCATCCGGAGCGACCGCATCGGGCCGCGCGGACAGCCGCTTGGTGCTGAACCCGCTCATTTCAACGCCTCACAACTAGGTGTCCGGTACCGGTTTTCGGTGCCGGTTTGCCGATTTGCGATAGCAGTTTGAGATGAGTCAGCATGCCTTGTCAAGGAAGGAGATTTCGCGCCCCGAAGCTCCATCCCGACCTTGAGATCCCGCGTTTGGCCTTTGAGGCTGGACAATGGGCGAAAGATCTGAAAGCCATTGGCCCATGGCCGCTTTCGTGGTACTTTCCCTTGTCGCGACGGAGGAATCGGCGAGATCCGAATCGGCGATGGACATCATGAATCGGGAAGAGCTATCCAAACTGCTGGGGCAAATCCGGGCGGGCAAGCTGGGCGTCTCCCGGGCCCTAGAGCACCTGCGCTATTTCCCGAGCGAGAATCTCGGCTTCGCCCGGACGGACAACCACCGGGCCATCCGCCAGGGCTTTCCCGAGGTCGTCTTCTGCGAGGGAAAGACCGTGGCGCAAACCACAGCGATCGCCCGGCGGCTCCTGCAGCGCCACGGTATGCTCCTGGCCACCCGTGCCTCCCGCGAGATCTTCAAGGCGATCAAGGCGAAGGCGCCCCGTGCCGTCTATCATCCACTCAGCCGCGCCATCGTCGTCAAGCCGGCTCACTCCCCTGCTCCCATCGGCCGGGTCCTGGTCCTGAGCGCCGGCACGTCCGACATCCCGGTGGCTGAGGAGGCGGCGGTGACCGCGGACGTCCTGGGCAGCCGGGTGGAGACGTTGTACGATGTTGGCGTCGCCGGGCTGCACCGGATCCTGGACAACCGGGCGGTCCTGGACGCGGCCCGGGTCCTCGTCGTGGTCGCCGGTATGGATGGGGTCCTGCCGTCGGTGGTCGGCGGGCTGGTGGACAAGCCGGTGATCGCGGTGCCGACCAGCGTCGGCTACGGGGCGAGCTTCCAGGGCCTGGCGGCGTTGCTCACCATGTTAAATTCCTGTGCGGCCGGCATCGGGGTCGTGAACATTGACAATGGCTTCGGGGCCGGCGTCCTGGCCCATCGGATCAATGCGCTCGCTGAGAAATCCGACAGGGAAATCCGACAGCGACAGCGAAGGAAAAGCACTGAACCCGGTGAGGAGCGGTGACGTCCGCCTTTCTTTTGCTGTCGCTATCTCTCTCGCTGGCGAAACCGTCCAAGAGTTATACTGGCAGCGAAACGGATATCCAGTAACCACAGGAGCTGCGATTCACAGATGCGCATCGGATTCTTTGACTGCTTCAGCGGCGCGAGCGGCGACATGATCCTCGGCGCGCTGGTGGATGCCGGCCTCGAGGTGGAACGCCTGCAGGCGGCCATCACCGGCCTCGGCGTCGGCGGCATCCGGATCACGGCCGAGCAGGTGAAGCGCGGCGCATTCGTCGGCACCCAGGTCCACGTGCGGACCGACGAGCACGGGCACCCGCACCGTCACCTCAAGGACGTCGAGGCGATCCTGGACCGCGCGGACATCCCTGACCCGGTCCGGGCCGATGCGAAGCAGATCTTCCGCCGGCTGGCCGAGGCCGAGGCGAGGGTGCACGGCACGACACCCGATCGGATCCACTTCCACGAGGTGGGGGCCCTGGATGCCATCGCCGACATCCTAGGCGCCGCCTGGGGGATCCGCCAGCTTGGCCTGGAGCGGATCCACGTCTCCCCGATCAACCTCGGCGGCGGCTTCATCCAGGCGGCCCATGGGAAGATGCCGGTCCCGGCCCCTGGCACGGCGGCCCTGCTTGCCGGCGTCCCCGCCTACGGCAGCGACGTCCCGGCCGAACTGACGACGCCCACGGGCGCCGCGATCCTCACCACCCTGGCAAAGGCCTTCGGACCCATGCCCGCCATGACCGTGAACCGCGTGGCCTACGGCGCCGGTCGGCACGACCTCCGGGAGCAGCCGAACCTCCTCCGCCTGATCGTCGGCGAGCAGGCCGGCGACCTGGATCGCGACCAGATCACCATCCTCGAGGCCACAATCGACGACATGAACCCACAGTTCTTCGAGCCGCTTCTGGACCGCCTCTTCGAGGCCGGCGCCCTCGACGTATTCCTCACCCCTGTCATCATGAAGAAGTCCCGCCCAGGAACGATGCTGACCGTCCTGGCAGAGCCTGCCGCCGCGGACCCCTGCGCCTCCGTGATCCTGACCCATAGCACCACCTTCGGGGTCCGAGCCCACACCGCCAGCCGGTGGAAGCTCCCCCGCGACGTCATCACCGTGACGACTCCATACGGATCGGTCCGGGTGAAACGCGGCTTCTCCGGCGATCGGATCACGATCCTGGCCCCAGAGTACGAGGACTGCCGGCGGCTGGCCCAGGCGGCGGGCGTCCCCGTCCAAGCCATCTACGACGAGGCGCGACGGGCCGCCGGCCAGCAGGGAGGCCCAGCGCCTGGTGTGTCTTCGAATCATCCGGAGGGCTGAGCCGTGTCCGTTTCCCAGCCCGTCCGTCACGCCCTCACCCAGTTCGAGGTCGCAGCAGACCGCCTCGGCCTCGACGCCGGCAACCGGCGGCGCCTCCTGGCCTGTGACCGGATCCTGATCGTCTCCGTGCCCACGGTGATGGACGATGGACGCCTGCACGTCTTCACCGGGTATCGCGTGCAGCACAACAACACCCTCGGTCCAACCAAGGGGGGCGTCCGGTACCATCCCGATGTGACACTGGAGGAGGTCACGTCCCTGGCCATGCTCATGACCTGGAAGTGCGCCCTCATGGGCCTGCCCTACGGCGGGGCCAAGGGCGCCATCCCGTGCGACCCGCGGGCCATGTCTCGTGGCGAGTTGGAGCGGATGACTCGCCGCTACACCACCGAGATCTTCCTCTTCATCGGCCCCGACGTGGACATCCCCGCCCCCGACATGGGCACCGACGAGCAGATCATGGCCTGGATCATGGACACCTACAGCATGCAGCGAGGGGTCACGGTGCCGGGCGTGGTCACGGGGAAGCCGTTGCTCCTGGGCGGGTCTCTGGGCCGGCGCGAGGCCACGGGCCACGGGGTCTACTACGTCGCCGTGGAGGCGGCCAAGCTCCTGGGCCTGACCCTGGAGGGCGCGCGGGTGGCCATCCAGGGCTACGGCAACGTCGGACGGACGGTGGCCCAGCAGCTGAAGCGGGAGGGGTGCCGGATCGTCGCGGTTACCGGCTCGCGCGGCGGCCGATACCAGCCCGACGGCCTGGACCTGGACAGGCTGCTCAGCCACGTGGCGGAGGGCGGACGGTTGGAGGAGTGTCCGGTCGGCGACCGGATCACCAACGCGGAACTCTTCGGCCTGCCGTGCGATATCCTGGTCCCCGCCGCCGTCGGCGGTCAGGTCACCGCGGCCAACGCAGACCGCATCCGCGCCCGCATCCTGGCCGAGGGGGCCAACGCGCCCACCACGCCCGAGGCGGATGCGATCCTGCGCGACCGGGGCGTCCTCGTCATTCCCGACATCCTGGCCAATGCCGGGGGCGTGACGGTTTCCTACTTCGAGTGGGTGCAGGACCTGCAGTTCTACTTCTGGACCGAGGGGGAAATTCAGCAGCGTCTGCGGGAAATCATGCGGCAGGCCTTCCGGCGCGTCCACGCCATGGCGGAAAAAGAGAAGACGGACCTGCGCACCGCCGCCCTCATGATCAGCGTCAAGCGTGTCGTGGACGGCCAGCGTCTGCGGGGCCTCTATCCCTGAACCAGCGTTGAACCGTCAAGACACCACGGGCCGCCAGGAAATCCGATCTGTAGAACCTGGGGTCAGACCTTCCGAATCTTACGAAAGCAAAATACAAAGTTATAAAGGCCTGACCCCGGCGGGGTGGGTGGGGTCAGATGCGGCGGGTGAGGCGCGCCAGGTAGTGACCTTCCTCCTCCTGCCAGATCACCTCGCAGGACCAGCCCGCCCTCCGCGCGTGATCCGCCAGGGTGGCTGAATCTACGAACAGCCACTCCACGGACGGTCCCATCGCCCCCTTGTACTCCAGCTGGAACCGCATCTCGCCGCCGTAGCGGTTCGGTCGGGCTCCACCTGCGGGGGGCATCGCCTTTCCCGGGTCCTCCGTCCATCCGGGATCGTATGAATCCAGCAGGATCTGCCCATCCGGCTTGAGCAACCGCCCGGCCTCCACCAGGAACCGATCGAGGCCGGCAAGATCTCCCACCACCCCAATGCCGTTCATCATCAGCAGGACCGTGTCGAAAGGTTCCGCCTCGAAGGAGAAGACGTCCGCACAACGCGCATCTTGCACACCCCGCTTTCGCATGACCTCGACGGCTTGGGGGGCGATGTCAATGGCGCACACCGGGAGTCCCTGTTCCTGGAGAACGAGGCTGTGACACCCCGACCCGGCGCCCGCATCCAGGACGCGTCCCCGGCAAAGGTCGAGGGCCGCTTCCTCCAGGGCGGAAAAATCCGCCGATCCCCGGAAGAAGACCCGGATGGGGACGGTCTCCGTCTCCCCATCGTCGCCGTGAACCACTACTTCCGCTGAGGTGTCTCCCTTGAAGTAGTCGAGGAGAGCAGCCCCATGCGGCATCCAGGCTGCCGACTTCATCCTGCCTCAAGACATCGCAACCGCAAGTGAACGCAAATCAACGCAGATTCACGCTGAATGCCGGACGCCCCACCTGGTGGCTTGGGACTTCCCTGTCGTGGCTGCCATTCATGCCCGCCCTGCCGTGCAGACGTCCGCGCTCGGCACCCGATTGCCTGATTGCCCAATTGCCCGATTGCCTTCACCGACCGAGGCCGTCGTGCCGCACCTCGACCCCGGAGACCCGCTCCCAGAGCTTGATCAGGGCGGTCGCGTTCGCGTCCCCAAGGCCCTCCGCCTTGGCAAGATCCAGGACGGTGAGGAGGCTATTGAGCATCGGGAGCGGGACGTTGTGCTCCCGGGCGACAGCGCTCATATACACCATGTCCTTGTGGGCCAGCTTCAGGTGGAACGTCACCGTAAAATCCCGACGGCAGATGCCCGGGACCCAGCTCTCGAAGACCCGGCTATTGCCGCCGCTCACCCGCACGACATCGTACAAGGCCTTCAGGTCCACGCCCGCCTTCACGGCCAGGGGGAGCACCTCGGCAACGGCGGCATTGTTGAGTTGGGCCAGGAAGTTGTTGATGAGCTTTACGATGTTCCCATGGCTCGACGGGCCGACGTAGATGATGTTCTTGGCGATGGCCCGGAACATCGGGAGGCACCGCTCGTAGACGGGCCGTTCGCCGCCGATCATCAGGTTCAGCTCGCCGGCATTGGCCTGGGGGGCACTGCCCGTCATGGGCGCATCCAGCAGGCTGACTTTTCGTTCCTGCAAGCGATCACAGAGCAACCGCGTGGAGGCGGGGAGGCTCGTGCTGAAGTCAATGATCACGGAATCCGGTTTCATGCTCTGGAGCAGCCCCGCGGGGCCCAGGACGGAGGCCTCGACCTCCTTCGAGGAGGGGAGGCAAAGCATGACGGTCGGATTCTTCCCTCCCACCTCGGCCAGCGACTTCGCCACCGATGCCCCCGCACGGGTGAGGTCGTCCAGAGCCAGCCCGTCGCGGTGCGCGTACACCGTCAGCTTGAACCCTTTGGCCAGCAGGTTCTTCACGATGCCCCGACCCATCAACCCCGGACCCAGGAAGCCGATGCTCTCCGCCATCCGACACCTCCAGTCGCCCTACCCTCACCTCGTGGATTGGCACAATGCTTCCCCGGCGCTGGGGAAGACGGACATTACTCTCAGGACACAGAACGAGACCGCAACGGCACGCTGCACGCCTGGCGAGGAGCCTCTTGCTTCAGAGGATCCCCACTGCGCCCGCTGGTCTTCGGGCTCAGGCCCCGCCGAAGCCCTCTACCGTGCAAAGACCTCTTTCAAGAGATCCGTGACCCGCGCCCCGGGGTTCCTGCGGATCTTGCGCTCCTCTTCCCCCAGGACATAGAACAGGCCATCCAGGGCCTTGGTCACGACGTACTGGTCAATGTCCAGGGCCTCGCTCTTGACGAACGGGATCGCCTGGGACTGTGCCACGAGTGACTTGTATTGCCGGGTCACTCCGACCTCGTTCATCGCCTGGTCAACCATCGGCCGGAACGCTTCGGCCAGCTTGTCTGTGGTCTTGATCCGGAAATACTCCGTGGCCGATGTATCGTCGCCGTTCAGGATCTTCCGGGCGTCGTCGAACGTCATCTCGCCAATGGCATCCCAGAAGATTTTCTTGGCATGGGGTGCCGCCTGTTCTGCCGCCCGATTCATGCTCAGGATGAGCTCGTCCACCTGCGGACCGTAGCCCACCAATCGGAGCCCCTTCTCCAAGGTCTGCAGCTTCTCGGGCATCACGATCCTGATGGCCTGGTTCATGAAATAGCCGTCCACACGGCCTGTCAGTTTGACGGTGTTCTCGGTTCCGACCTTCAGCGCCTCCTTCAGGCCCGAGCCAATTTTGGCCTCGCTCAACCCACTCGGCCGACCAATGCCCAGCCCCTTCAGGAGCTGATCCAGCTGGGCCGACGCGGGCGCCACAGTCAGAAGGACCATTCCAGCGGCCAGGAGCACTCGAAACATCATAGCCCTCCTCTGTGAGATCCTATCCCTGCGACTCTGCTTGGGTGCCGTGCCAGGCGTCCCAATGCTGCCGCTGGGTGCCGGTCAGGGCATCCGGCCGGTAGAACCGATCGTAGAAATCCAGGTCCAGGTGGTGGGCCTGATGCGCCAGGACGCTGCGGAACGGACCGCTGTTGGCCGGGAACCGCCCGTACCGCCGGTACACGTACTCGCAGTAGGCGATGGTCGCCGCGATGGCCTTATCGGAATAGCGCGGGATGCCTGCCTGCACTCCCGCGCCATCCCGCCAGCCTGTGGCGGCTCCCCCGTCGCGGAGCGTGCCCTTCCCCTGCGCGTACTTGTACTCCACGAAGGCCAGCACCGCCTCCTCCATGGTGCGGTAATAGGGTGGGCAGTAGGGCTTGAGGAGGACCTGGCCGTCGCGTTCCAGGCCCGCGGCCGTAGGTACGGGGGCGTCTTTGCCCATCGCCCGCAGGGCGGCCTTGGTGAAGGTCCCGGCCCCTATGGTGTGCGAAAAGGGGATCGCCTCCATGCGAAAGCCCAGGGTCTGGAACCAGATGAAGGGATGGGCGGCGAAATGCGGGAAGCCGCCCAACCCCAGCGCCTGAGTCATCAGCGCCAGATTCTGCAGGATCCCGCCCTGCTCGATGGCGGCGAACTCGTAGAGCCACGTTTCAAGGAACGTGACGGTCGCGACCCGGCCGTCCTTGGCATCGTCGTGCAGGTGGCCGCCCCGGGATCGGGCGAACTTGGCGATGCCGGCCGGTCGAAAACGATTCCGCTCATCCAGGATGAAATACCCAAATTCCTCACCGAATGCCGCCAGGAGCACATTGATGTAGTCCTCGGTGAACTCGTTCACCGGAAGGAAATAGGTCGTGCCCGGAAGGTTGGCCGCCCACTTGTTGAACGGGGGCACGTAGGGAACCTGCCGCGGGACATCCAGGCGCCGGTCCGCGATGCGTACCCGGCTCTTTTCGTACAGCTCCACCAGCCTGTGCTCTCGCGCCGCCTGGATCAACCCGGCGATCTCGGCCCGGGGAAAGTCCTGGGGGCGCTTCAGCATCCACGCCCCGTCGTCATTGATGGTGAACACGGTGACGTAATGCAACGCATGGCCGCTGGCCACGGCGCGGGCGATGAAATTGACCATGATGTTGCCCTCGCCGGACTCTGGCATGCTGCCGGTCTGGTAGGGAAGCTCGGCGAGGGCGTACCCGGTGATCCCACAGGCGGCGAAGGCCAGGGCGGCCTCTTCCTCCAGGCTGAGGGGGTGGGGGCTTCGGGCACTCGTGTAGGCGAGGGGACCGCCTTCCAGCCGCATCCCCGGCGCGAATCGGCGTGAGCGGCGCTCGATCAGTGCGTCGAGCAGCGGATAGCGTGCTAAGAGCCTCTCGCGTTCGCCTCGGAGCTCGGACGGGCCCGAATGGGATGGAGTGGTTGGCATCCTCAATGCTCCTTGGGGCTCAGTTACATCGCTTCAGCAGGAGGGCCCACAGCTTCACGGGCGCTGTCCCCTCGTTTCGGGCGTCATGCGTCGTATTGGACGGGAGCCAGCGGGCGGCCCCGGGACCGAGGACCTCCCGGCCGTCCGGGGTGATCAGCGTCAGCTCGCCTTCCAGGATGATCCCCAGCTCCGGCTCCGGATTCACGTGCTCGCCGGAGGCGGACCCCGGGGGGAAGGTCAGCAGCGCCACGCGTACGGAGTCATTCTCCAGCGTGACCACCTCGTCAATGTCCTCCCCGGCGGCCAAAACAACCCCCATGCTCGCGAACACGAGGAACACACCAACCGCTGCGCTAGCCACTACCCTTCTCCCGCTCATCCCCTGTGCCTCCCTTCTTTATCCGATCCGCTGGAAATCCGCCGAAAAGTCTAAACTGTGTAGATTCAGACGGCAGTGGATAGCGGCCGTACTTCTGCACCGCGTTGGACAGCGCCAGGAGGTTCTCCGGCATCAAGGACCCGGCCAGGCTGTTACCGCTGGTCACGATGGAGCCGCGCCTCAACGAGCCCGGTGCTGGGTTTCCGAGCACGCGTCACGAGCCAGAAAGCGTTGTGTCTGAGCCAGAAGCCGCGGTGCTCCCACGAGCGGCCCCGCCAGCCGGGCCTCCATCTCCACATCCTGGAACCGGTACTCGTAGTAGAGATCGAACCGCACCTCGCTGCCAGCCGGCCGCAGCTCCATCCGGAACGGGGAAAACTGGTTCGTGTGAATCAGGATGTCCTGGGCCGCGCCCTTGGCGTGGGAGACGGTCCGCTCCTGGTTGTTCACCCCCACGACCTCGACCTCCAGGAACCGGACCTCCTGCGAGGACCACGGATTCTGCGCCACGCCCTCCACCCGGAGGATCCCCGGCTCTGGCCGGACGCAGTTCCAGTACAGCACCACGTGGGATGACGCCACCCGATGAGCGTAGGCGTCAGGCGGGTAGGGAGCTGGCCGCGCCGCTGGCAAGGCGCACGAGCCCAGGGTCAGTGCGAGCAACCCTGGTAATATGTCGCGGAGACTCGTGCGAGTCATCTTGCACCTCCTCTCCGGTTCTCAACCTCCACCGGAGTGGTATTTCCGACAGACCGCCAAGGCAGAAAGTGCACCCAGGCACCGCATCATCTTACACCTTCCCATTCTCCCTCACCGCATGCGCGCGGACATGGTCGAGACCTTCCCTGCCCTGAAGGTGAACTTCTTGCTCCAGTCAGAGGTCACCCCGCCGACGCTCACGGTGCAGTCCACGCTCAGGACGCCGTTCCCCCCATCCACGCCGTTCTGGGTCACGGTCATGGACACGGTGTCCTCACCGTAATGCTCCTTCAGGTACCGCTTGGCTGCCTCGACCAAGGGGCCTTCGCTATCCGGCATCCCACACCTCCTCTCCCAGACACATCCCTGGCCACAGCCTTCACTCACCCTCCCGACCGAGTCAAAGCCGATCAGAAGTGTAGTCCATGCGCCAGCTGGGTTCAAGCCGCCGATGACTGGATAGCTCCTTCTCAGGACATCCGAAGATGGGCGCTCGCACAGGCAGCGGTGCCTGCCTGGATGAGCAGGATATCCTGGAGTTGAGCGGACAGGCTAACCCCGATCCGAAATCCGCGGAGGCCGAATGCCCCTCGGAGATGCCGATTCTACGCCCGGGTCTTTTTTCGGATCACGGCTAAGAGGGATGGAACCTGGCGGTCAGGGAGGCCGGTGAGGCGTTCACTTCGGTCAACGGATGGCTGGGGTGGGAGAGACTCGGGCCGGTCTCAGAAGAGCAAGCGGACAACCCCCACGCCGCCCCCCG
>Ga0326597_10010677_pt1 | contig 12212 bp, 7 predicted proteins | sample RVTome_12_FD_203789 | JGI IMG/M metagenome (GOLD analysis project Ga0326597, IMG submission 203789) | Soil microbial communities from uranium-contaminated site in the Upper Colorado River Basin, Wyoming, United States - RVT100D185 | ecosystem: Environmental > Terrestrial > Soil > Contaminated >... | reverse complement strand
GGCGGCGTCATCGCGAAGCTCTCGGTCAGGCCGATCCCGAGCGCGGCCTCGCCCCCGAGCAGGTCGAAGAGCGTCCGCTTCTCGGTGTGATCGGGACACGCGGGGTACCCCGGCGCGGGACGGATTCCTCGATAGCGCTCCTTGATGAGCTCGCTCTTCGAAAGCGATTCCTCGCGACCGTAGCCCCAGTCCCGCCGCGCCCGCTCGTGGAGCCATTCCGCCAGCGCTTCGGCGAGCCGGTCGGCCAGGGTCTTGACCATGATCGCGTTGTAGTCGTCGTTCTCCTTCTCGAAGCGGCGGGCGATCTGATCCGCCCCGATGCCGGCGGTCACCGCGAACGCCCCGATCCAGTCCGCCTTGCCGCTGTCGCGAGGGGCGACGAAATCTCCGAGGGCGAGGTTCGGCTCGGCGGCGCCGCGGTCCCCCTGCTGCCGTAGCGTGTGGAGCGTCCCCCGAAGCCCGGCGCGGTCGTCGTTGACGTAGACCTCGATGTCGTCTCCCACCGCACTCGCGGGGAAGAAGCCGTAGGTGGCGCGGGCGCGCAGCGCCCCCTCGCCCACGAGCCTCCCCAGCTGCACCTGGGCGTCTTCGAAGACCTCGCGGGCCTTCGCCCCCCACTCGGGGTTCTCGAAGATCCGCGGATACGTGCCCCGCAGCTCCCACGCGGAGAAGAAGGGCGTCCAGTCGATGTAGTCGACGAGGTCCCTCAGGGGGACGTCCTCGAGCGTGCGCGCGCCCGAGAAGCACGGCCGGGGCGGGTCGTAGGCGGCCCAGTCGAGGCGCGGTCGACGACGCCGCGCCTCCTCGAGGGCGAGGAGCGGCTTCTCGCCCCGCCGCTCCTCGTGAGCCCGGCGCAGCCTCTCCTGCTCGCCGCGGTTCTCCAGTACGAACGCCTCGTCGCCGCCGTGGAGCTTCGAGGCCACCCCCACTGCCCGCGAGGCGTCGAGCACGTGCACGACCGCTCCCCGGTACGCGGGCGCGATCCGCACCGCGGTGTGGGCGCGGCTGGTGGTGGCCCCTCCGATCAGGAGCGGGAGGGTGAACTCCTGCCGGTCCATCTCGCGGGCCACGTGCACCATCTCCTCGAGCGAGGGCGTGATGAGCCCGGACAGGCCGACGAGGTGAGCCCCGCTCTCGCGGGCCGTCTTGAGGATCTTCTCCGCCGGGACCATGACCCCGAGGTCGACGACCTCGTAGTTGTTGCAGGCGAGGACCACGCCGACGATGTTCTTCCCGATGTCGTGGACGTCGCCCTTGACGGTGGCGAGGACGATCTTCGCCTCCGCCCGGGCCCCGCTCTTCTCCTTGTCCGCCTCGAGAAACGGCGTGAGGTGCGCCACCGCCTTCTTCATGACGCGCGCGCTCTTGACGACCTGGGGCAGGAACATCTTGCCCGAGCCGAAGAGGTCCCCGACGACGTTCATCCCCGCCATGAGCGGCCCCTCGATCACCTCGAGAGGTCGGCTGTACTTCAGCCGCGCTTCCTCCGTGTCGGCCACCACGTGGGCGTCGATACCACGCACGAGGGCGTGGGTGAGCCGCTCCTCGACGCTTCCCCGGCGCCATTCGTCCTCCGTCTCGGGCTCGCGCTCGCGCGCCCTCACCGTCTGCGCGAAGTCCACGAGCCGCTCGGTGGCGTCGGGTCGGCGGTTGAGGAGCACGTCCTCGACACGCTCGAGCAGGTCCGCGGGAACCTCCTGGTACACGGCGAGCTGCCCGGCGTTCACGATGCCCATGTCGAGGCCGGCGCTGATCGCGTGGTACAGGAAAGCCGAGTGCATCGCCTCGCGGACCGGATTGTTGCCGCGGAAGGAGAACGACACGTTCGAGATGCCCCCGCTCACCTTGGCGAGGGGCAGCTCCGCCTTGAGCCGCCGCGTCGCCTCGATGAAGGACACCGCGTAGTCGGCGTGCTCCTCGATCCCCGTCCCCACGGTGAGGACGTTGGGATCCAGGATGACGTCCTCGAGGGGGAATCCAATCTCCTCGGTGAGAATCCGGCAGGCCCGCTTCAGGATCGCGACGCGCCTCTCGACGTTCGTGGCCTGCCCTTCCTCGTCGAAGGCCATCACCACGACGCCCGCCCCGTAGCGCCGGACCCGGCGGGCGTGGTCGCGGAAGACGTCCTCGCCCTCCTTGAGGGAGATCGAGTTGACTATGCCCTTCCCCTGCAGGCACTGCAGGCCCGCCTCGATCACCGCGAAGTCCGACGAGTCGACCATGATCGGCACCCGCGCCACGTCGGGCTCGGCGGCGAGCAGGTTCAGGAACGTCCGCATCGCGGCCACGGAATCGAGGAGGCCCTCGTCCATGTTGACGTCGAGGATCTGCGCCCCGCCCTCGACCTGCTGACGGGCGACCGCGACCGCATCCGCGAACCGACCCGCTCGGATGAGCGACGCGAACTTCGGCGAGCCGGTGACGTTGGTCCGCTCACCGACGTTGACGAAGTTCGTGTCGGGCCGGATGCCCAGCGGCTCGAGACCCGAGAAGCGGCTCAGGCGCGGAACCTCGGGCCGGACCCGGGGGGCGACGCCCCGCACCGCGTCGGCGATCCGCCGCACGTGGTCGGGGGTCGTTCCGCAGCAGCCGCCGACGATGTTGAGGAAGCCGGCCCGGGCCCACTCCCCTAGCGCCTCCGCCATCTTCTCCGGCGTTTCGTCGAACTCGCCAAAGGCGTTGGGCAGGCCCGCGTTGGGATGGGCGCTCACGAAGATCGGCGACACCCGCGACAGGTCCTCGATGGGCCCCCTCATCTCCTTCGGCCCGAGCGCGCAGTTGATCCCGACCGAGAGGAGGGGCACGTGCTGGACCGAGATCCAGAAGGCCTCCGGCGTCTGCCCGGACAGGTTGCGCCCCGAGAGGTCCGTGATCGTCACCGACGCCATCACCGGGACGCGGCGGCCCTCTTCCTCGAACAGCCGCTCGATGCCGGCGAGGGCGGCCTTGGCGTTGAGGGTGTCGAAGACCGTCTCCACGAGCAGGAGATCGACGCCTCCCGCCAGGAGCCCCCGCGCCTGCTCGTGGTAGGCCTCCTCGAGGTCGACGAAGGTCACGGACCGCGCCCCGGGATCGTTGACGTCGCGGGACAGAGAGGCCGCGCGGGTGGTCGGCCCGAGGGCGCCGGCGACCCAGCACTCGCGGCCCGGCTTCGCCGCCACCACCCCGTCCACCGCCCGCCGCGCGACACGGGCGGCCTCGACGTTGAGCTCGAAGACCAGGTTCTCGGTGCCGTAGTCGGCCTGCGAGAAGCGGTTGGCACCGAAGGTGTTCGTCTCGACGATGTCGGCCCCCGCCTCCAGGTACTGGCGGTGCGCGGCCTCGACCACGTCGGGACGGCTCAGGTTGAGCAGCTCGTGATTGCCCTTGAGGTCGCGTCCGCAGTCGCGCAGCCTCTCCCCGCGGTAGTCGGCCTCGTCGAGGTTGCACGCCTGCAAGAGCGTCCCCATCGCCCCGTCGAGGACGAGGATGCGCTTCGACAGCGCGCGCTCGAGGGCCGCGTACCGCGGGCCCGGGTCGGAGCTCATCCGACCAGTGTATCAGGAGCGGTCGCGGTCCCTGTCGGTCCCTCCCGCGGGAGCGACGGGGACCGATGCACACAGGCGCTCCCCCTCCCCCGACGTGGGGAGGGGTGGGGGTCGATGAACGACCGCGCTACCCGCTGCCGGCGGGAGCGGGCGCGTCCCCGGTGGCCGTCTCCGGCGGAGCGCTCGAGTCGTACGCGAAGGTGAGCTGGTCGCCGTCGAAGCCCACGTGGACGGTGCCGCCGTGCTCGAGGCGGCCGAAGAGGATCTCGTCGGTCAGCGGGTTGCGCAGCAGGGTCTGCACCAGACGGCCCAGGGGCCTTGCCCCGTAGACGGGGTCGAATCCCTTGACCGCGAGGTGGGCACGCGCCTCGGGCGCGAGGTCGATCGCGACCTTGCGCTCGCGCAGCTGCGACTCGAGCTCGAGGACGAACTTGTCGACGATCGTCTCCATCACGTCGGGAGTCAGCGACAGGAAGGTCACGATGGCGTCGAGACGGTTCCGGAACTCGGGGCTGAAGAAGCGCTCGAGAGCCTGCTTGCCGCGGTTGGCTCCCTGGGCCGGATCGCCGACGAGGCCGATCGCGGCCTGACTCATCTCGCGCGATCCGGCGTTGGAGGTCATGATGAGCACCACCTGCCGGAAGTCGGCCTTGCGGCCCGTGTTGTCGGTGAGGGTGGCGTGGTCCATGACCTGGAGGAGAATGCTCATCAGGTCGGGGTGGGCCTTCTCGATCTCGTCGAGCAGCACCACGGAGTACGGATGCTGCCTCACCGCGTCGACGAGCAAACCGCCCTGCTCGAAACCCACGTAGCCGGGGGGGGCCCCGATCAGCCGCGACACGGCGTGCTTCTCGCCGTACTCGCTCATGTCGTATCGGTGAAACTCGTTCCCGAGGTGGCGGGCGAGCTGCTTCGCGAGCTCGGTCTTCCCCACTCCCGTCGGTCCGGTGAAGAGGAAGCACCCCGCGGGGCGCTCGGGCGGCCCGAGGCCGGCCCGGGCGCGCTTGATGGCCGAGGCCACCGTGTCGACCGCCTCGTCCTGGCCGAACACGACGCGCTTGAGCGCCTCGTCGAGCGTGCGCAGGCGCTCGCGGTCGGACGTGGTCGCCTGCGTCTCCGGGATCCGCGCCATTCGTGCCACCACTCGCTCGATCTCGGGGATGTCGACGACGCGGGCACCCTCCGCCGGGGGGTTGAGCCGGAGCATGGCTCCCGCCTCGTCGAGCACGTCGATGGCGCTGTCGGGCAGGCGCAGGTCGCGCAGGTGGCGCCGCGCCAGACGGGCCGCCCCCTCGAGCGCGGCCGGGGTGTAGGTGACCTCGTGATGCTTCTCGTAGCGCTCGCGCAGGCCCTCGAGGATGCGCACGGTGTCGCCCTCGTTGGGCTCGTCGACGTCGATGCGCTGGACGCGTCGCGCGAGGGCCCGGTCGCGCTCGACGTGCTTGAACTCCTCGAACGTCGTCGACCCCGCGAGGCGGATCTCCCCCTCGGTCAGGATCGGCTTGATCAGGTTGGCGAGGTCCATGGTGCCGCCGGTGGTCGCGCCCGCGCCGACCATCGTGTGCATCTCGTCGATGAAGAGCACCGGGAGGGGGCGCTTCTTCAAAGCGGCGATCACGGCCTTGAAGCGCTCCTCGAAGTCACCCCGGTAGCGCGTTCCCGCGAGGAGCGCTCCGGTGTCCAGGGCGAAGATCTCGGCGCCCCTGAGCACCTCGGGGCTGTCGTCGCCCAGGAGCCGCTGGGCCAGGCCCTCGACGATCGCGGTCTTGCCCACGCCGGGCTCGCCGACGAAGACGGGGTTGTTCTTGCGACGCCGGCACAGCACCTCGAGGGCGCGACTCGTCTCGCGCACGCGCCCGATGACGGGGTCGAGCTTGCCCTGGCGGGCCCGCTCGCTGAGGTTCGACGCGTATGCGGCGAGGGGGTCACGGGCCGGACCCGGTCCCTCGTCGTCTCCCTCGCCGCCGGGGGCGAGGCCCTCCGCCCCCTCCGTACCTTCGCTTCCGCGGGCGGGTGACTTGCGGATCCCGTGGGAGATGAAGTTGAGGACGTCGAGACGGCTGACGCCATGGCTCGAGAGAAGCGCCACCGAGTGGGAGCGCCGCTCGCGCAGGATCGCGGCGAGCATGTCTCCCACGTCGGCCTCGCCCTTGCCCGCGCTCTGCACGTGCACCACCGCCGTCTGCAACACCCGCCGGAAGGCGAGGGTCTGCTGGGGGGGGCGTTTCGAGCTCGAGGGCAGCGTCTCGAGGGTCTTCTCGAAGAACTCCTCGAGCTCGCGGCGCAGGCGGGGCAGGTCGGCCCCTGCCGCCTCGAGGATCTCCTCGCCGTCGGGGTCGTGGGCGGCGGCAAAGAGGAGGTGCTCGACGGTCAGGTCGGCGTGGCGGCGCCTCATCGCCTCCCGGGCCGCCACGTTGAGGACGCGCTCGAGCGCCAAGCTGAACACCTCAAGCCTCCTCGATCCCCGCCCGCAGCGGGAAGCCCTCGGTCTGGGCGAGATCGTGGACGGTGGCGACCTTCGTCTCCGCGACCTCGAAGGTGTAGGCTCCGCAGACGCCTCGACCGCGGGTGTGGACCTCCATCATGATACGGTACGCCTCCGCCGGGCCCTTGTCGAACACCGACTCGAGGACGAGCACGACGAACTCCATCGTCGTGTAGTCGTCGTTGTAGAGGACCACCTGGTACAGCCGCGGCCGCTTCGTCTTCGACTTCGGCTTCTCTGCGACCTCACCACCGCTCTCGGGGCCGGGCTTCGCCATCTCGCGATTGTAAGGGGCCGCGGGCTCAGTTCCAGCCGAGCCACAGCGACGTCACCCTCCGCCCGTCCTGCCCCACGCCGAACTCCAGGGCGAGTGGCCCCACCCCGCTCTGGAACACCGCCCCCGCACCCACCCCCCAGCGCAGGTCGGAGAGAGACACGTCCCCCCGGCTCTGGTAGACGTTGCCGGCTCCGCCCCGCACGAACACCCCGAGCTGGCCGATGAGCGCATAGCGCACGCTCAGCGAGCCCGCCAGCGCCTGGGGGCCCTTGAGCTCCTCACGGTGGTAGCCGGGAATGAGGTACGGGCCGCCGGTGCGGAACTGGTCGTACTCCGGGACGTCTCTCCCGGAGACGCCAGCGAGGACGTCGGCCTGAAGCAACATGCTGCCGCCGAGCGGCACCCCCAGGCGGCCTTCTCCGTACAGGCGCCAGAACGGCCGGGTCGCCCCGAGGCCTTCGAGGTTCCACCAACCCTCGACCACCAGCCGACGTCCCTGCCGAGGCCAGTACAGGCTGTCGAGGTCGTCGACCACGAGCCTCGCCCTCAGCATCCGCACGGCGTCCGTGCCCGCCGGCAAGTCGACGCCGACCCGCGCCTTCGTCTCGACCTCGCCGACGACGATGCCTCCCTCGACGAGGCCCCATCGCTGGAGCGCGATCTGGAGGGCCGCGTCGACTCCCCGCCTCTCGAAGTCGGCCCGGTTGAGCGTGTTGCCTCCCTCGCCAAAGAAGCGGGGTTTGTCGGCGGCGAGGAAGGCCGCCACCTGGTAGCCGAGGCCGACCAGGAAGAGGCGGTCGCCCCGCAGCGACAGCCGAGTCAACTGCTCGGCGTCGCTCGCCGCGAGCAGCAGCTCGGTCCTCTCCCCGAAGCCCAGGGTGTTCTGGTTGCTCAGGCGCAGCGAGCCCCGGGCCTTCTCCCACTCGCTGAAAGCGACCCCGACCTCGGCCCGGTTCGCCGGGGCCTCCTCGACCCGCAGCACGATGCGCAGCCCCGCGGGCGCTTCCTCGAACTGCATCCACACGTGGTCGAGGAGCCCGGTGGCCTCGACCTTGTCGAGGGCGCGCAGACCCTTCCCCATGTCGAAGCCGGGCCCGATCGGAATGTTGAAGATGCGACGCAGCAGGCCGTTTGAAAGCCGATCGTTTCCCAGAAGCTCCACTGCCGCGATCGGAGACCCTTCGAGCGGCCGAGGCAGGGGTGGGAGTGGCCGCGGGGCCAGATCCGTGACGCCGGCCTCCTCGAGCTTCGCCCTGATCTCGGGCAGAGCCGCCTTCGTCGCCTCGTACCCTCGCTCGATCAGGTCTTCGAACCCGGAGTAGTCGGTCGTCGAGTGCTTGCCGAGGTCGGGCCGGACGAGGACGTCGGGCTCCGCCGCGTAGTCCTCGTTGCGGCGGTTCGTCAGCAGGTTGCTCACCTGGTTCGCGACACCGAGCGCGTTGCGGTAGTCCTCGGGCTCGAGGGGCGGGCTGCCGATGTCGATCGCAACCACCACCGCCGCCTTGAAGCCTGCGCTCTCGCCGCGGTCGACGTTCCCCCCGCGGCGGATTCAGCACGAGGGAACCGACACCCGTCCCCGCCCCCCCGGAGTGGTCGATGCGCCAAATGATCCAGTGCAATCGGCCCGAGTGCTCTGTTACACTCCCCGCCCATGTCGCGGGGCCACGAGACGGCAGACGACAGCGAAGAGACGGGCCTCATGCTCTGGGGCGGGGTGGAGCTCGACTGCACTCTCCTCCAGCTCCCCCGCCAGCGGTGCCAGAACTGCGGGCACCCCGCCCTGGTTGCCCGACGCTCCCTCGGGTCGCAGAAGCGGACCGTCCTCTGCGGCGACTGTGCGGGAATCCGCAGGTAGCGCCTCCCCCGACACCTCCACGTCTGCGTGGACGGGGGGATCACGATTCAAGGGTTCCTCCGCGCCGGGCTCATCGACCGTCTCGTCATCACTCGCGTCCCGGTGCTCATTGGAGACGGGATTGCGCCGTTCGGGAGCCTGCCGCACGACATCCGACTGCGTCACGTCGTCACGCGGTCCTATCCGAGCGGCCTGGTTCAAAGCGAGTACGAAGTCGTTCGCGGCTGATCCCCCGCCCCGATATCGGGGTTGCGAGCGGGAATCTCGGGTGGCACATTTCGAGGGAACTCGATGGACAGCTCTTCTTCAACTCACTTCGGCCTCGCTCGCATCGGTCAAGTCGCCGTCCCGGTCAGCGACGTCGACCGGGCCATCGCCTTCTATCGCGACACCCTGGGAATGCGGTTTCTCTTTCAGGCACCACCCGGTCTAGGCTTCTTCGACTGCGTCGGGGTCCGGCTCATGCTCGATGCTCCCGCGAAAGCTCAGGGTGACACCTACAGCTCGGTCATCTACTACGAAGTGCCGGACCTTCCGGCGGCCTGCGAGACGTTGGCGGCGCGCGGTGTCGTCTTCGAGGCGGAGCCCCGTCTGATCGCGAAGCTCCCGGACCATGAACTCTGGATGGCGTTCTTCCGCGACCCGGACGACAACCTCCTGGCGCCGATGAGTGAGGTTCGGGAGCGTGACCTGTGAGCGAAGAAGGATGAAGGACCGGCCTCTCGACGACGCCAATCGTGAAGCGACGCTCGGTGCGCTGGAGGCGATGTCGACGTTCCTCCAGGAGCGATTCGCGGAGCTGTCGGCCGCGGAGGCCGTGGCGGAGGGGCCGGACGGCACGTTCTCGCCGGTCGAGCACTGCTGGCACCTGGCGGACCTGGAGCGCGAAGGCTTCGCGGTGCGAATCCACCGCCTTCTCGAGGAGGAGGAGCCGTCCCTGCCGGACTTCGACGGGGCTCGAGTCGCGCGGGAGAGGCAATACCGCAGCCGCTCACTGGCCGAAGGGCTCGCGGCGTTCCGAAGCGCGCGCCTCTCGAACCGGGGGCGCCTACGCAGCCTTCGCGCGGACCAGTGGTCCCGTGCCGGCACCCAGGAGGGCGTCGGTCGCGTCACGATGGACGATCTGCCCCGGATGATGGCCGAGCACGACGCCGCCCACCGACTGGAGATCGACGCCTGCGTGGCGGCGAAGCGCCGACGGGCAACATCACCGCGTTGAACGGCCGCGGTCTTGCACGCAGCCTCGAACGCGCCTAGCCTCCAGCCGTATCACCACTCAACGCCTTTTCGAGGACGAGGAGGATCCATGCCTCAGAGACGCCACGCCCTGATCGCGCTCTTGATCACACTCCCCGTTCTCATGAGCGGGGTTGCCTGGGCACCCGCTGAGACCATCCGGGCGAGAGATCTCGGCATTCCGTTCGAGGGCACTCCGGGCCAGTTGAACGCGATCACCGACGTCGCCGGTGTCGAGGTCGGTCACGTCACCCTGATCAAGGGCGACGGCCCGCTGAAGGTGGGCGTCGGACCCATCCGTACGGGCGTCACGGCAATCCATCCCCGCGGCAAGGATTCCACCGATCCCGTCTTTGCCGGATGGTTCACCCTCAACGCGTCCGGCGAGATGACGGGCACGACCTGGCTCGAAGAGCGCGGCCTCGTCGATGGGCCGATTGCGATCACGAACACCCACAGCGTCGGGGTCGTCCGCGACGCCTCCGTCGCCTGGATGGTGCAGCACGGCTGGCCGGCGGATTGGCACGCCCCGGTCGTTGCCGAAACCTATGACGGTGGTCTGAACGACATCAACGGCTTTCACGTGACGCGTGAGCATGCGCTGGAGGCCATGGGCAAAGCCAGAGGCGGCGCGGTCGTCGAAGGTGCCGTGGGCGGGGGCACCGGGATGGTCTGCAACGGATTCAAGGGTGGCATCGGAACCGCGTCGCGGACCTTCGCAGCCCTCGACCGTCAGTTCACCGTTGGCGTCCTGGTCCAATGCAACTACAACTGGAATGGTGACGGCCTTCGGCTGGGCGGCCGTGCCGTGAGCAAGATCCTGCCCGTGGGCCAGCACTGCTTCACGGATCGCTCGATTGAACGACACGTTGAGTGGTATCCGTATTGCGATGAGACGGGTTCAGACGGGGGCGAGGAACCCTCTCCCGACGGTTCGATCATCATCGTCGTGGCCACTGACGCCCCGCTGTTGCCGCATCAGCTGCGGCGCCTGGCCAAACGCCCGTCACTCGGGCTCGGCCGTCTGGGCGCCATCAGCAGCGATGGCTCCGGAGACATCTTCATCGCTTTCTCGACCGCGAACCCCGGCCTCGTCAGCGAGAACGAGAAGAGCGAGGTCACGATGTACCCCAACAATGGCTTGTCAACCGTGTTTGCCGCAGCGGTTCAAGCGACCGAAGAGGCGGTCGTGAACGCCATGGTCGCGGCGGACACGTTCATCGGCGCCTCGGGCCTGCGGGTCAGGGAGCTGCCGGAAGACCAGGTGCGCACGATCTTCGGTCGTCATCCGTGAGAAGACGGGGCGCGACCCTCCGCACACCACGCTCGCATACCTTCGCGATCGCAAGCCCTGTCGGTTGATGAGACACGTTCAGCGAGCCGATGGCCCTGCGCCTTCCTTCTCCTGCATCCGCTCGTAGTCGCGCTGCCGCTCCTTGAGCTCGAGCTCGGCCTTGGCCACTTCGCTGTGCTTGAGCTTGCTGACGCCCCAGAGAAGCACGCCGAGCCCGGCAAAGAAGATCGCGATTCCCACCGGGCTACCCCAGAGAATCAGCCACGCCTTGTCCATGTCGCCTTTCCTCTCTCTTTCCAACGATGCAGCTGGGCCCCCCGCTGCCTGCCCCATTGCCAAGGGAGAGGCAGCGACAAGACTCTGGGAGCCGTGGGTGGTGGCACCATCGTGAACAGGACGGTGCCTCCCCCGCTCACCAAGGCCTACGTGGAATCGAGACGTGCGTTCCGTCGTTCACCGAGGGCCACCCTGCATCCGTCGGATCTTTAGATCGACTCGCGGCCTTTGGGTCGTTTGCAGCGTCGCCGGTAGGAGCCGCGGGAGTGAATCCCCGCTCGCCGGTGAGGAGGCCTCCGCTGCGGGCCTCCGGAGCGGTGGGTTTCGACGCCAACTGGCGGAAGCGGGTGGGAATCGAACCCACCGCTCCGGGTGTCACCCCGGAGCCGGACGGCTTTGAAGGCCGCGCGAGTCACCAGACCCGAATCGCTTCCGTTTGCGCCGGCAGAAAGGGGACCACAGAGGCCGGGGAAGGGCAAGGGGGCGAAGGCGACCGGCGAGCGAGGAGCGGGAAACGAACAGCATTATGTCGAGGTTTTGACGAGACTGCGGTAGAATCCTGTTTGGAGGCGACGGCAGCTTGGCGACACGCGCCCGACGGGAGATGCCGCAGGACGGGGCGTGGCTTTCGATCGGGGCGCTCTCGCGCGCGACCGGGGTGGCGGTGGAGACCCTGCGGACGTGGGAGAGCCGCTACACCTTCCCCGTGCCCGAGCGAAAGCCCTCGGGCCACCGGGTGTACCCCCTTTCCGCCGTCCCCCGCCTGCGACGCATCGCGCAAGCCCTGGCGCTTGGTCACCGGGCGGGACAGGTCGTCGGTGCCTCCGAGGAGGCGCTGGCGAGGCTCCTCGAGAGCACGGGCGGCGCGGGAGACGCGCCGCGCCCCCACTCACCTTCGCTCCCTCCCGCGGAGGACCTCGACGGGCTTCTCCGTCTGGTCCGCGCCTTCGACGGCGACCGCCTGACCCGGACGCTGCTCGGCGATTGGGGCCGACTGAGCCCGGTCGAGTTCCTGGAGGCCCGCGTCGCCCCTCTCACCCGCGCTGTCGGCGAGGGCTGGGAGAAGAAGGAACTCGAGATCCGGCACGAGCACTTCATCTCCGAGAAGCTCGGCGACCTGCTTCGGTCCCTGCGCCTCCCTTTCGAGGAGCGAGCCACGGGACCGCTGATCGTCTACACGACGCTGCCGGGTGAGGGGCACGGGCTGGGCCTGCAGATGGCCGCGCTCGCGCTGACCTCGGCGGGATGCCGGGCGATGTTCC
>Ga0326597_10010676_pt1 | contig 12213 bp, 14 predicted proteins | sample RVTome_12_FD_203789 | JGI IMG/M metagenome (GOLD analysis project Ga0326597, IMG submission 203789) | Soil microbial communities from uranium-contaminated site in the Upper Colorado River Basin, Wyoming, United States - RVT100D185 | ecosystem: Environmental > Terrestrial > Soil > Contaminated >... | reverse complement strand
TCGGGTACCCATCGCCATGGCTGGCAGTGTAGGACGAGGGATCGATCGTGTCGATCCCTAAATGACTCACTTTCACCACGGGCTGCTAAGACGGATTCCGTGTGAGGCTTTCGGCCGAGTCCTCGCGGGACGAGAGACCGCCTGCGGTGCTTGCCGAATGCGCCCCCGCGCGCTGGGCCCGCTCGGCGCGGTCCGCCCCGATTCGAGCCAGCCACTGCTCCAGCTCCTCGAGCGAGGGGTTCGACTGAGACGGCGCGAGCGGGATGTGCGCCTCGAGTTCAGTCAGGCTCTTGCGAGCCAGGAGGTTGTCTGGAGCCATGTTCAGCACGTATTCGAATTCGACCTGGGCTTCCCGGTATTGCTCCAGCGCCGCGAGCGCCCGCCCGAGTGTCACGCGGGCCGACAGGAAGGTCGGATGATGCTCGAGACCAGCCAGGCACACGCTGACGGCCTCGAAGTGCTCGCCAGCCCGCCGGAGCTCTTCGGCGAGGGGCGCGAAGGCAATCGACGCCGGGTCCTGCTGGACCCGGCGTCGAAGTTCGTCAAGACGGGGATTGTCGGTCACCCGACTATTCTATCCGCCCCATCCGCGGTTACTCGACCTGGACATCGACGGTCGTCGTCCCTGTCCGCCCACCGCTGTCGGTGACCGTCAAGCTCACGACGTAGGTTCCGACGGCCGCATAGGAGTGCGAGGTCGTTCCGACGGACTCGACCGCGGTCGTGCCATCGCCGAAGTCCCACGCCCACGAGACGATCGTTCCGCCCGCTGAGGCGCTGGACGCCGTCCCGTTGAAGAAGACCGTGCTTCCCGCAGTCGCCTCCGTGGGCGAAACCGTGAAGCTCGCCGTCACCCCACTCGATCCGATGGTGAAGCCCAGCGAAGCGGCACCGGTCTGGCCCATGTCGTCGGTCGCGATCACGGTTGTCACGTAGGTGCCAGGAAGCGCGTACGCCTTCGTCACCGTTGGCGACGTCGTGGTCATGACCGTGCCGTCGCCGAAGGTCCACTCGTAGCTCTTGATTCCGTGACCCGGCGCAACCGCGACGGTCGCGGTGAACGTCGCGAGCTGACCGGCGATTGGCGGATTCGGCGCCACAGTGAGCGTGACCATCGGCGGGGGCACGTCCGCAATCACTAACGCTGTGCCCTTGGAGGCGCTGGCCCCGGCACGGTCGGTCACCGTGAGCGTCACAATGAAGGTTCCGGCCGACGAATACGTATGGCTGACGGTCCTCCCGCTCGCCCCGGATCCATCGCCAAAGTCCCAGCTGTACGTGCACAGATCGAGACAGACGATCTCCTCGTCCGTTGTAGTCGATGCGTCAAACCTGACCGGCGCACCTCGTTCGGGCTCGGCTGGCGTCGAGATGAAGTTCGGTGTCGGGGCTGTACGGTTCGACGGACCAGAGAAGTTGATGGAGAGCGTACGCGCGACCGCATTGCCACCATTGTCCCCGATGGGAACGACCCAGACCTGCGCGGCGTTGCCGACTGTGCCAGCAGGGGGCGCGGTGTACAAGAATGTCGCCCGACCATCCTCGCTCGTCATGACGTCGCTGTCCGAGAGGGTTCCAATGTCGGTTCCGGCGCTCAGCATCCGACCCGGCACGGGCCGACTGGCGTCGTCCCGCACGGTGACCGTCACCAGGGACTGCGATTCGCCATCACGAGGCAGGAGGTCAGGCGACGCGGTCAGCGTGACCGAGAGACCAAACTCGGATGGTCCGGTGACAGCCGGCGCGGCGCCATTTTCAAGCGTACAACCCGCGATGAACAGGCTCGCGACCAGCGCGACCCCCGCCTTGCGCGCCGTCGCGGCGAATGAACTGATCGTCATGTCTAGGTCCCTACTCTGGGTCTGCGAAGTTGCCGAACTGGATCCCGAGACTGCCGCTGACGCTGAGCTCGTGCCCGGCCAGGTCGCGTCCGAAGAACGTGATGTCGGCCACGGTGGAGATGATCACCGGACTGTTGCCGAGCGCTGCGAGCGGGGCTTCCTGCTTGGCCACGTGGCGAACGACTTCAAAGGACTGACTCACCAGCCCGTTGGGCGCGACCGTGAAGGTCACGGCCGAATCGAATGGGAACGGCACGTCCACACCAGGCGTATTGCGGCCGTCCGACCGCCGGAAGGTCACGCGATACCGGTTGATCGTGACGCCGTTGACGGCGCTCGGAGCCGTCAGCGGATCCTTCATGAAGGAACGCATCGTGACCTGTCCCGAGTCGCTGAAGATCGTGGGATTGCCATCCACGAACGTCACCACGTCCGACTGCAGTGTGCCCGAGAACGTGCCCGTATCGCCGGATGCCCCCGACGCCCCCGTGAGGGAGTCGATGACAAGCGTGACCGGGGATCGGTCCTGCCGAACGACGTCTCCACAGCCCGCCGCCAAGCCGGCCAGGCACGTGGCCCATCCACACAGCAGCACGTTGATCGATTTCGCTCTCACAGCTGTCTCTCCTACAACCTGATGATTCTGGGCGTGATGAAGATCAGCAACTCGACGCTGCTGTCCTCAATCTGATCACGCTTGAACAGCCAGCCCAGCAGCGGGATCCGGTACATGGCCGGCGTGCGATCCTGGCTCACCGATTCCCGGCTGATGTAGACGCCACCGATCACCGTCGTCTCCCCGTCGGACACCAGCACCTTGGTGGTCGCCCTCTGTGTGTCGATTTGAGGATTGCCGTTGATCACGCGCCCGAAGTTCGGCGCTGAATTCGCGACGACGATATCCATGATGACCGTCTGCGCAGACGTGATCTGAGGCGTCACTCGCAAACTGAGCGCCGCGTCTCGATAGGTCACGGTCACCGTGTTGTTCGCGACCGTTTGAATCGGAATTTCGGCGCCCTGCACAATCTCGGCGGCGATATTGTTTTGCGTCGCCACCCGCGGCGTCGACAGAACTCTCAACTGACCGCTCGATTCGAGCGCAGAGATCGCCATATCGAGGTTCAGGGCGCCGTTGATCGCACCGAGAGCCAGCCCGGCCACTGAGCTCGCGCCACCGACACCCAGGTCGACGCCGTTTTCGACGGCGACCTGGTTCGGGAAGGCCAACGGCAGGGTGTTGCCGAGATCCGGTGCCGCCCGGCCGGCGAGCCCCCACTGCACCCCGAGCTGGCGCGCAAAGTCACGCGTGGTCTGAATGATGCGAGCCTCGATTTCGACCTGTGGCTCTGGCTGGTCGAGTTCGGCGAGCAGATCGGTTGCTCGGCGAATCCGATCCGCCAGGTCCGTAATGATCAACGTGTTGGTGCGCGTGTCGGTCGTGATGGAGCCACGCTGGGACAGTACGGTGGCCGTGAGCAGCGGCTGCACCTGTTCGGCGCGCGAGTAGCTGAGCGTACGCGTCACGGTCGTCAACTCGCCGGCCAGCGCCTGAGCCTCCGCGAGCCTTTGTCGCTGCGCTTCTTCATCGGCGAGCACCGCCAGTGGTGCGATGCGCACAATCGTCCCGTCGACGGAATAGCCAAGGCGGTTGGCTCGCAGAATGATGTCGAGCGCCTGATCCCACGGTACGTCTCGAAGAGCGACATCCACCGTGCCCTGAATGGCGGGATCGATGACGACGTTCAAACTGCTGATCTCGGCGAACGTCCGGAGGACCGCGCGAAGGTCCGCGCCCTGAAAATCAAGGCTCACAGGTGTGCCGGTGAATCGAGACACCGTCGGAGCCGCCGGGGCCTGGCCGCCGGGAGCCGGTTGAGGCTCCGCGGGCGCAGGCGCGGAGGGGGCGGCCGTCGGAGGGACCTGCCCCTGGGGAGCAGCGGCTGCCTCGAGCAACGGCGCCTGCAGAATCGCCGCCGACTGAACAGCAGGAGACGCCCGCGCGAACGTTGGCTGGACGACACGCTCATCCAACAACGGAGAGTTCGTGCGATCGACCACTTGAAGGCTGGTCGCCAACGGGATCCCGCCGCTCGATGTGACGGTCTCGGTCGCCGCCGCATCGTCGAGGCGTTCGGCCTGGACGAAGATCACGTTGCGGGAGCTCCGCACCCGAGGCCGCATGGGCTGCGCAAGGGTGACCACGACGCGGGCGACCCGCGCACCATCGGCCGCGTAGGCCGTCTCGACGTCGACGGCCGAGAACGGATGCCGTGGATCGGCCTTGAAGTTGTCAGCGAACCCCATGGTGACCACGTCGCGCAGTTCGATCACAAAGTGATGTGGATCGGGCTGTGAGGCGACGTAAGCGACAGGATCCGACGCTTCGATCGAGATCACTCCGCCACGTCCCTCGACGCGTGAAGCAATCTTCCTGAGCGTCGCGGCATCGGTGCCGGCACCTGCGGCAAGCGGAACCCTGGTACCCATGGTCACGGCGGCACAAAGCGCGAGAAGGAGCGTGTATCGGTACATGTCTAGTTTGCCTCGACCTGTCGGAGTCCTTTTCGAACCTCGCGCTGTGTCTCGAGCGAGAGCGGATCGTTGACCTGCTGAAGGATTACCAAGTCGTTCTGGGAAATGCTGCTCACGGTCCCGTCGAAGAGCTTGTCGCCGGGACGAACGATGTAGGTCTTCTGATCGGCACCCTGCAGCATCGCCACGAAGCCGTCGCGACTGCGCAGCGTGCCACGGAGCGTCAGTTCTTCCGTCGCCAGTCCAGCCAGCCCCGCTGGCCGTGACCCGCCATCAGCCCCCGTGTCCGCGCCACGTCCAGCGAGGCTTACGAATGGATCGCGTCGCCCTTCGGGGTTGTAGGTGAATCCCGCCGGAGCCGGCGGCGGCTCGGCCGAGTCAGACGCCGCCGTCCCCGAGGGCTGCGCTGCCGAAGCCGGAGTCGAGGACTGAGCCAGTGGGCGCGGCGCGACCGACAGCCCGACACCGGCTTGGACGGCCGCGGCTCCGGCCGGCACAGCCGCTCCTCTGGCGGCCGATATCGCCGCCGAAGACTGGGTTCTGACCGAGACTCCGGCCAGGACGAACAGCGCGCACACCAGGCCCAACCGCCTCGTCATCATCATCCCTGCCCCCCAGGGGCTCCGGCGCCACCAGCGGCCGGAGCCGCGGTTGATTCGATGAGGACAAATGTTGTCGCCGTGGCCTGGGCTCTCACCGTGGCGCCACCCGTAGCATCAGGGATCGCGTTGATGCTAATCGCGTTGACGTTGATGATCCGAGGGAACTTGCTCACACGTTCGAGAAACCGGCCCAGGTCGTGATACGAGCCTTCAAGCTGGAGTCCTATCGGCCACTCGGCGTGCAGCTCGCGGGTTGCGATCGCCTGGGGTGTGAAACCCAGGATGGTGAGGTTCGACTGGGTGGCCATCGCCTGCACTCGTCGGAGCAGATCCGCTACGTCTCGCTCTTCCGGAAGAATGACCTTCAAAGCGTCGAGTTGTCCCTGCAAGCCGGCGACCTCACGCCTGAACTCGGGCAACTTGCGTGCGGTCTCCTGCCCTCGCGCGATCTCCTGCTGCAACGCGACAAGACGAGCGCGTCGTTCGTCGATGCTCGTCTGAGCGGGTACGGCGTACATGTTCCAGAACACGCCGACGCCGGCAGCAGCGAGCGCTGCAAAGGCACCCAGCTGTCCGTACCAGGGAAGCTTGTCGAGACTGAGGTTCATGGCCATCTGATCATTCGAGCGGAGCTAGCAGCGCCTGGGCGAAGGGCTCACTGTGGTCCTCCCGCGTTGCGGCCGGCGGACAACGGCTTCGGCGCTCGGTTGAGTTGAGCCCGGACGGTAAACTGGATCAGTTCTGGGATCGCCGTCGGTCCGGTACCCGACGCTGGCTGCACCCGGCTGTCAACGATCTCGACCGGTCTCAGCAGCACATCGCCTACGCCAAGGTTCCCGACGAAATCAGAAAGGGCGATCAAGGTCGTACTGCGGCCAACGATCGTCACCTGAGAGGCCTCCTGCGTGAGCGAAGTCAGCCACAGCATGTCCGGAAGGCTGCGGCTCACGTGGTCGAGTAGTTGAACGGGAAGGCTCTGGCCGCTCCTGAGTTCCTCGATGAGGGCGACCCGTCCCTGAATCATTGCCCGCTGCGCTTCGTATGCCTGCACTTCGGCCAGCATCGAACGGAGACGAGCCGCTTCCTGTTCTGCTACCGCGATCTCGGCATCAACCTGCGAGGACGCGTCCGACAGAGTCCAGTACCACCAGCCGATCCCGAGCACTGCAGCAAGCAGGACCAGGCTGCACATCATCGTGAGGCGCTGGCCCGCGCCGAACGTGATGGTTGCAGACGCCTTCTTCCGTTCGCCGCCGAGGAGATTGATGCGAATCATCGGTCCCCTACCCGCCTCAGCGCGAGGCCCACCGCCACAGCGGCCGACGCGGCCACGTCGCTCGATGCGGCCCCTAGATGCTTCTCGTTCCAGGACACGGTGCGGAAGGGATCGAACTCTTCCACTGGGGTGCCGAAGCGCTCCTGCAGGAGTTCGCGGAAGTCCTCGACCTGAGAGGCGCCGCCGCTCACGACAATCCGATTGATCTGATCTGACGCCGCGCTCGCCTTGAAGAAGTCGAAGGTCTTCTGGATCTCGAGGAGCACGCTCTCGGTGACCGCACGAAGCACCGGCCTGGCATCCTCGAACGTGGCGCCATCGACAGGGATCCCCTTCTTCAATGCCTCGGCAACTTCGTACGGCAGGTCCAGTTCTTTCTGCACGGCCTCGGTATACGCGTTGCCACCCATCGAGATGTCTCGGGTGAAGACAGACTGGTCACCGTGAACAATATTGACGTTGACGGCACTCGCACCGGCGTTCAGCAGGACCACGACATGGCCCGGCTCGAGTCCGTAGTTGGTCTCGTAGGCGTTCTGCAGGGCGAACGCGTCGACATCCACCACCACCGGAGTTCGACCTGCCTGCGCAATGACACCGACGTAGTCGCCGATCTTCTCCTTCTTGGCCGCGACGAGCAGTACCGACATGCTTCCCCTGGAGTCCGGACCGGTGCCGGGGTCGAGGATCTGGTAGTCGAGATTGACGTCCTGGATGTCGAAGGGGATGTACTGCTCGGCTTCCCAGTAGATGGATTCGTCGAGCTCAGTCTGGGTCATGACCGGGAGCGTGATCTTCTTGACGATGACGGCGTTGCCGGACAGCGAAGCGCACACCTCTCTTGACTTGAACGCCTTGTTGCCCTCGAACAGACGCCGGACGGCGTCGGCGACGCCTCCCGCGTCGATGATGGCGCCATCGACGATCGCGTCCGCCGGCAGCGGCTCCATCGCGAAGGCCGCCACACGGAACGCCTTACCCGAGGCCTTGAGTTCGACCGCCTTGACGGCGCTCGAGCCGATATCGAGACCGATTACCGTCCTGCTTCTGCCAAACACGGACACCTCTGAACACATGGGCCAGCCGGGCGGGAGTCTCGAAATTTCACTCCAGTGCACGGCACGCGCCGCCCCGTAGCGCCTATACGTGTCTGCTTATCGGACGCTGGCTGGTGTGCAACACTGCGATGGTGACACCGGGGCCTCGCCGTCATTCCGCAGGCCGGAATGGAGGAGGAGACCGTGGCCGCGGCGCTGCGAGATGTGCATGGCTTGACAGTCCTGGCAACCCTCCGTATCATTGGGGTTTGCGGCTTTAGGTCTTTCTCTGTACGGATCGGGATGTCACCCGGCCGGGACCTACCGACAAAGGATTCCCTAACTACTATGCGCACGTTTGTGGCAAGCGCTAAGAGCGCAGATGGCCGATGGCACGTCATCGATGCCAACGGGCAGATTCTCGGCCGAGTGGCAACCTTGGCCTCTAAGTTACTGCAGGGGAAGCACAAGCCGACGTACACGCCGTTCATCGACACCGGGGACCATGTCGTGGTCGTCAATGCCGCCGAGGTGAAGCTGACCGGACGCAAGGAAGATCAGAAGCTCTACCGGCGGCATAGCGGGTACGAAGGCGGGCTCCGCGAGGAACGCGCCACCGTCGTACGAAAGCGGCAGCCAGCTCGTCTGGTTGAGCAAGCGGTCCGCGGCATGCTGCCCAAGACCAAGATGGGCAGCGCGATGTACCGGAAGCTCAAGGTGTACGCCGGCCCTGATCACCCTCACACTGCACAACAGCCCAAGACAATAGAGGTCGCGTAATTGGACAGCCTCGAGTACTACGCAACAGGACGCCGCAAGACTTCCACCGCGCGTGTCTTCCTCCGCCCTGGCACAGGTACGATCACCGTCAATCGCCGAGCGTTCGATCAGTTCTTTCCGACGGACTCACTGCGCACGCAGGTCCGGCGCCCGCTGGTGCTCACGGAAACGGGCGAGAAGTTCGATGTTCTTGCCACGGTGGCAGGCGGCGGCGTGAACGGACAGGCCGGCGCCATGCGCCTTGGCATTTCCCGCGCCCTTGTCGAGGCCAATGCCGAACTGCGCCGGCAGCTGAAGAAGGACGGGCTGCTGACGTCCGACTCGCGTGTCAAGGAGCGTAAGAAGTACGGACTGGCTGGCGCCCGGAAACGGTTCCAGTTCAGCAAACGCTAACGGAAGAGGGAGGACGCTTGCCGGGTATTGCGATCAAGGATCTGCTGGAAGCCGGAGTGCATTTCGGCCATCAGACGAAGCGGTGGAATCCGAAGATGAGGGAATTCATCTTTGGAGAACGAAACGGTATCTACATCATCGATTTGGGCAAGACGGTCAAGAAGTTTCGTGAAGCCGAGGATTTCGTCACCAACCTGACGGCAAGTGGCAAGACAATCCTGTTCGTTGGCACCAAGCGGCAAGCTCAGGACGTCATCTCGGAGGAAGCACAACGTTGCGGGATGTTCTACATCAATCAGCGTTGGCTTGGCGGTCTCCTCACGAATTTCACGACCATCCAACGAAGCCTCGGCAGGCTGCGGGACCTGGAAGCCATGGTCACGGATGGGCGCTACGATACGCTTTCGAAGAAGGAGATCGCGAGGAACGAAAAGGAGAAGCGGAAGCTCCTCAAGAACCTCGAGGGTATCCGGCACATGGCGAAGCTCCCCGATACGATCTTCGTGGTCGATACGCGCAAGGAAAAGATCGCTGTCGACGAGGCGCGCAAACTGAAGATTCCGGTGATCGGCGTCGTGGATACCAACTGCGATCCCGACGAAGTCGATTACGTGATTCCCGGCAATGACGACGCCCTTCGGGCGATCCGGTTGTTTGCGTCGAATATCGCCGACGCTGTCACCAGCGGCCGTGGCCTCCGCGAATCCAGACTGGCCGAGGAAGCGAGCGCGCTCGCCGAAGAGGCCGCCGCCGCAGACGCGGCGGCGCGTCTGACGCGTGCCACGCGGCCACAGCGTCGCGTGGAAGAGACGCCGACCGGCGCCTAGCCGGTCGGCCACAACGTCACGCGCCGGCCAGCTAGTCGGCGCTTGGTTTGTACAGGCGACCGGTCACTGGCTTCTCAACCAGCTCGTTGGCCAGGACGCAGTCGGAGACAAGAGATTCCCATGACAGTAATCAGCGCAACCCTCGTCAAGCAGCTACGCGACAAGACAGGCGCCGGCATGATGGAGTGCAAGGCCGCCCTTTCAGAGTCGAACGGCAATCTCGACGAGGCCGTCACCCTGCTCCGCAAGCGTGGCCTCGCCCAGGCAGCCAAACGCGCCGGACGGGCGACCGCACAGGGTCTCGTCGGCAGCTACATTCACATGGGTGGCAAGATCGGTGTCCTGGTGGAAGTGAACTGCGAGTCTGACTTCGTCGCGCGCACCGACGCATTCCAGGACCTCGTCAAGGAACTGGCGATGCACGTGGCGGCCGCCGACCCCAAATGGGTCAAACGCGAGGACGTCGCCGCAGACGCCATCGACAAGGAGCGCGGCATCTACCGTGCGCAACTCGAGGGCTCCGGCAAACCCGCCAGCGTCATCGAGAAGATTATCGAAGGCAAGCTGGGGAGCTTCTACTCGCAGTTCGTCTTGCTCGATCAACCTTTCGTGCGAGACCCCAACCTCACGATCGCCCAACTGGTGGCTGAGACGTCGGCCAAGACCGGAGAGAACATCACAGTCAACCGTTTCACGCGCTACCGCATCGGCGATAGCGAGTGAGGCCGAGCCATCACCCGAGACTATAATGCTGGCTTGATGTCAGACCCCACGCCTCGTGAGCCTCGCTACCAGCGCGTCCTCCTGAAACTTTCCGGCGAAGCGCTGATGGGAGATCAACAGTTTGGCGTGGACCCCGCGGTCACCACGCGCATCGCGCGAGATGTCGGCGAGATCCAGGGCCTGGGCGTGCAGACCGCCATCGTCATCGGCGGCGGCAATATCTTTCGAGGGCTCGCGGCCAGCGTTCGCGGCATGGACCGAGCCACTGCCGACTACATGGGCATGCTGGCCACGGTCATCAATGCGCTGGCGGTACAGGATGCACTCGAACGACAAGGCGTCGTCACGAGAACGGTCACCGCCATCGAGATGCGCGCTGTCGCCGAGCCGTTCATCCGCCGTCGCGCCATCCGCCACCTCGAAAAGGGCCGCGTCGTGATCTTCGCCGCCGGCACCGGTAATCCCTACTTCACGACCGACACGGCCGCTGCGCTGCGCGCGATGGAGATCAAGGCGGAGGTCATCCTGAAGGGCACGAAAGTTGACGGCGTCTATACCGCCGACCCCGCGATCGATCCGGCCGCCACGATGTACGAGACCATCTCCTATCTGCAGGTCCTTGAGCGTCAACTCAGGGTCATGGATTCGACCGCGATTTCGCTCTGCATGGACAACAAACTGCCGATTGTGGTGTTCAACCTGCGTGAACCCGGCAATATTCGACGTGTGGTACTAGGTGAACCAGTCGGTACCACAGTGGGGGCCTAATGGACTTCAGCGACTTGAAGGGCATGCTGTCAGAGGTGAAGGTGCGCATGGACGGCGCCATCGACCGCGCCAGGCGCGATATGGCGAGCGTCCGAACAGGCCGGGCAACGGTGAGCCTGCTCGATAGCGTGCATGTTGAAGCATACGGTGCGCGGGTACCGCTGAATCAGGTGGCATCCCTCTCGGTGCCAGAACCGGCGCTCATCGTCGCCCAACCGTTCGACGCCTCCCTGATGAAGGCCATCGAGAAGGCGATCACCGTCTCAGATCTCGGCCTCAATCCCGCAAACGATGGCAAGGTGATCAGAATTCCGATCCCGTCGCTGACCGATGATCGCCGGAAAGAGTTGTCGCGGCACGTCCACAAACTGGCCGAAGAGAGTCGGAACGCCGTACGGCAGGTGCGCCGAGACGCCAACGATCGCCTGAAGCGGCTCCTGAAGGATCACGAGCTCTCAGAGGACGACGAGCGGAAAGGTCTGGAGCAGGTACAGAAGATCACCGACGATCACGTCAAGCTCATCGACGAACTCCAGAAGAAAAAGGACCAGGATCTGCTCGGGCACTAGTCTCCGAAAGACACCCCCAGAGCGCGGGCGGTCATGACCAGATCGGAGTCAAGCGGGACGGTCCTGATCCTTCCGACGATCTCGGCCAGCGGCACCGCCACGAGATCGGGCGGGCGATTGGCGACCATCGTGCCAAATTGACCCGACAGCACGAGTTCGACAGCCTTGCCGCCGAAGCGTGTCGCCAGGGTACGGTCGAAGGACGTGGGCGCACCACCTCGTTGGAGATGGCCGAGGACCACATACCGGGATTCTTTCCCGGTTCGAGCTTCCAGTTCCCTCGCGCACGCCATGCCCACGCCCCCTAGCCGCTCCACTTGTCCTGGGCTCGCCTCCTCGATGAGTGACACCTGGCCGCCCTTCGGGCGCGCACCCTCGGCAACGACGACAATGCTGAATCGCGCGCCCCAGGCGTCGCGGGCACGAATGCATGCCGCCACCTTTTCAAGGTCGTAGGGTACCTCAGGCATGAGCACGACATCAGCTCCTCCTGCCACCCCGGCGCAAACGGCGATCCAGCCGGCGTACCGGCCCATGACCTCCACGACCATGATGCGCCGGTGTGCGGCTGCCGTCGTGTGCAGGCGATCAATCGCGTCGGTCGCGAAACTGACGGCCGAATCGAAGCCGAAGCAGCTCGTCGTGCCGGCAATGTCGTTGTCGATCGTTTTCGGAACGCCAACCAGCGGGATGCCCCGTTGGTAGAACCGGTTGGAAATTGCCAACGTCCCGTCGCCCCCGATACAGACGAGCGCGTCGAGCTCAGCCTGACGGAACAGCTCAATCACGCGCTCACCGTAGTCGAACGTTCCCTCCGGGGTCACGATCGGTTCGGCAAACGGATCGCCGCGGTTGACGGTTC
>Ga0326597_10010675_pt1 | contig 12213 bp, 12 predicted proteins | sample RVTome_12_FD_203789 | JGI IMG/M metagenome (GOLD analysis project Ga0326597, IMG submission 203789) | Soil microbial communities from uranium-contaminated site in the Upper Colorado River Basin, Wyoming, United States - RVT100D185 | ecosystem: Environmental > Terrestrial > Soil > Contaminated >... | reverse complement strand
CGGTGATGTTGGCCGGGCAGACCGAGGTGCATCGACCGCAGACCGTGCAGGCGTCGGTGTCGAAGATCTGCTTCCAGGTGAGGTCGGTGGCGACACTCACGCCGATGGTCTCGATGTCGTCGGCCTCCATGAGATTGGGCATCGCTCGCATTGCCCCTCTGGGCCGGTCATGAGCGGAGAGAAAGAGGTTGGCCGGCGATGTGATCATGTGGCGCAACTTGGTGAGGGGGAGCACCACGAGGAATGCCACGAACGTGAGGACGTGGGTGACCCAGAAGAACCGATGCCAGTCACCGGCCGACGAGCCGTCGAAGATCGCCGAGAGCGGGTAGCCGACAAAGGACCAGATCTCGAACCGAGGTCGGCCGGCGAGTGAGATTCGGGCCGCCTCGGTTGCCACACCGGTGAGCCCGATGAGCACCAGGACCGCGATGACCAGGGCGTCCTCGGGTCTGGTCTTCGACCGTATCCGCCATGTCGGGATCACATATCGGCCGGCGACGGCAAGTGCGAGACCACCGAGATATACGAGGGCGGCCGCGTCGAGAACCGCCGAGAACCCCTGATAGAAGCGACCCTCGAGGAACTTGAAGTCAGCAGGGAGCAGATGGTCGATCTCGAGGGTGACGGTTCCCAGGAAGAGAACGATGAACCCGAAGTAGACCATCGAATGCATGACCCCGGCCCGGGGGTCACGCATCACCGTCCTCATCGACAGGCCCTGGTACAGACGGTTGAGCCGCACCCCCCACCTGCCGCTTCTCGGGTCGCGACCACCCTGTTGCCAGCTCGCCGCCCGCTGGGCAAACAGGTGAAACGTCAGCCACAGAAATCCCGCCACCGTCACGTAGAACACGAAGACCACCGCGTCCGGGATGTTCCCGAACACCTCGCGGCCGACCTCCAAATCGGGGTGGTTGGGGAGGGTGCCGAGCAGGCCCAGCGTCAGCGTGCCTACTGCAGAGAGCACGCCCACGGTCTCCAAAACCTCGGCCGCGGTTGGGCGTCTCACACCTGCCATGGCCGGCGAGTGTAGGTCCCAGCAAACCTGAGGTTGCCCGACCTCGATATAGGTCGCACAGCCTCGAGAATGAAGCGAGGGTTTCGAAGATCATGACGAGACCTCACTCGATTCGAGACCTATCGAATCTTGATTGACAGATCGACACTCATCGGTCATACTGACATTCGACACGCATCGAATCTTGAGTGGAGACTCTCACGATGGCCGAATTGATCACCCCAGGCGAAAAAGCTCGCGACCTCGCCATCGCCCCTCGACGCATCCCGATCGAGGTCGAGGGAAGCGTGGCCTACGAGCTCATACTGACGCTCTGGTCGACCTTCAACCCCAAGGACTCGCACACCGCGTACGACCTCGGTGAGGGATGGCACGACGAGGTGAAGGCACTGGTTGCCGACGATCTCGCCGAAGAGATCATGACACTCGGCGGCCCGTATTGTGCCGCCTGGTTGGGCATCGCCAGCCTCTTGATGTCCGCACCCCACCCGCACGACCCCGAGCACGTCTACGGGTGGTTGGAGACGGTCGACGACAAGCGTCTCCGCCGGTGGCTCCTCGGCTACAGCAGCGAAAACGATGACCAGTCGCTCATCGAGCAGGCCGCGGATGGGGATATCGACGCCGCCATCAGGCTGTTGGGAGATGCGGTCGACGACGAGCCTGGGCTGATCGATTACATCCAGTGGATGCTGGAGGCCGAGGGCCTCCCCGGCCGTTTCGCGTCGATCCTCAAGCGATTCCGCACCGAGGTGTTTGCCAACTACGAAGAGGAGTTCGCCGGATCGATCGGCCGGGCGGCCGCCGCCCGACGGGCTGCACCTGTTCGGGGCGACGCCAAGGCGGTGATCGAGGAGGTCACCAGTGGCCTCGCCTTCGACATCCCACTCGGCGTCACGCGGGTGGTGCTGGTGCCATCGGTGGTGACCCGTCCGCTGTCGCTGGTCGACGCCAACCGCGGGACACTCATCGTCTACTACGGAATCCCCGACGAGTTCATCAACAGTGACCCAGAGGCCCCCCCGTCGTGGCTGGTGCGCATCTACAAGGCCTTGAGCGATGAGAAACGACTTCGCATCATGCGTCGTATCAGCGAGGGTGAGGCTTCTCTCGACGAGCTCACCGAGCTGTTGGGGCTCTCCAAGTCGACCGTCCACCACCACATCAACCAGCTCCGCGGAGCCGGGCTCATCCGGGTGCAGATGTCCGCAGACAATCACAAAGGCAAGCAGAAGATCTACTCCCTGCGCGAGCAGTCTCTCGCCGACGCCGGCGGGTTCCTCGACTCATACCTGCGAACCGACGAACAGGAGCAACGTCATGCTTAACGACTTCAGAACGGCACAGATCTACCACCGCGAGTACCTGCGTCGACACGTGCGTCTCCCCGACCCACACGAGCACTCACCCCACGGGTTGCGTGAGGTGATCGGCCACAGGCTGATCAGCCTGGGTGAGCGGCTGACTCGAGTTGACCGTCACCCCACGCTCGATCGGGCTGCCTGACCCCTCCTCTGAACGTCAATGGCTCTGGGCGACCGCCCCGGCTATCTCTCGCTTGACCACACGAGAAGCCAGCCACGTGGTGACGGGCACCGCAGCAACGAGCCCGATCGACCCGACGAGGGTGCGCACTATCTCCACGGCGACGATCTCCGAGCTGGCGGTCAATCCGAGTGATTGATCGGCGAGTGCGAAGAAGATGAGAAGAGGCAAGGAGGCTCCGGCATAAGCGAGGAGCAGCGTGTTGACCGTGGACACGATGTGATCGCGGCCGACACGAATGCCGGACTCGTAGAGAGCGTGCGAATCCAAGGATGGGTTGGCGGTGTGCACCTCCCAAACCGCCGAGGCCTGGGTCACCGTCACATCATCCAGCGCCCCTATCGCTCCCAACACGACGCCTGCCAGTAGCAACCCATTGAGGTCGAGGTCGGGTATCGCCAGCAGGAAGAAGGACTCCTCTGAGACCAGACCTGAGAAGTTGGCAGCCACAATCACCAGCCACGACAGACCTGTGGTCAGCACCAAAGCGGAGAAGGCCCCCAGGGCGGCGACATGGGTGAGGGGGTTGTAACCGTGGGCCAGATACAACGACACCAGGGCGATCGCTCCCCCACCGACGAGGGCCACCAAGACGGCGTCCTCGCCCGCCACGATCGCGGGGAGGATGAACCAGATGAGGACGCCGATGCTCAACGCGAGACCCACCAATGCCGCCATACCGCGCATTCGCCCCAGCCCCACGACCACGGCCGCAAAGGTGAGACCGAGCACGAGCAGGATCAGACGTCGATCCTTGTCGACGTATTGGTAGTCAACCGTCCCGTCATCGAGGTTCACGACCGCCAGGAACACGACGTCGCCTTGGGTGAGCCTGGGTTGACCGGCAGCATCGGGGAACTCGAGAGCCACGCTCTCCCCGGGCTGGTCACCCAAGACCTCGTATTGGTAGAGAAGACAGTCGGCCTCGGGTGCATACGAACATGGGCCACCGGTGACGACGACGACTTCTGCCCGAACCACCTCATCGGCGAAGCCGATCTCATCCAGATCGAGGACGGGGACGCCCGTCGGCCAGAGCACGCCCAGCCCCGCAACGATGAGGACCGCTATTGCGGCGATCCACGTGGCCAGTCCTTTGGGGCGGGGTAGCCGACGACGATCAGGGCCGAGGAGCCTCTCGAGGTCACTGTGTCCTGACATTCGAGACGAGGATAAGGCGGCGTCAAACGATCAGCTGGATCTCCACCATCGGAGCGATGTGGACGAATGCTGATGGCACTCGAATCTGTTGGACCGTCAACCCCGCCCAGCAGGCGCCCTTGCACATCAGATCTCACACTCGAATCTGTTGGACCGTCAACCCCGCCCAGCAGGCGCCATTGCACATTGGATCTGGCTCGATGCTGACGGCGCTCAGAAGATGAGCGGATTCGAGCCAAATATGGCCGCTACTACCTGAGCTTCGGGGTTGTTACCGACCGACCAGGGCGCGGGCGAAGAAAAGGGCGTTGGCCGGTCGCTCTGCCAGACGTCTGGTGAGATACGGGTACCACTGCGACCCGAACGGCAGATAGATCCGCATGGGGTAACCCTCGGTCATGAGCTCGCGTTGCAGCTCGGGGCGGACCCCGAAGAGCATCTGGAACTCGAACGGGCCCACGCGATCCTTCGACAGCTCCCGGGTGAGATCGATCATTGCACCGTCGTGGGTGGCGACGGCAGGCTTGGTCGATTCGGCGCCCATCAGCCGTCGCAGCAAGCCGGCAAACGCATCGTCGACGTCATGCTTCGCGGTATGCGCCACCTCATCGGGCTCGACGTAGGCGCCCTTGCAGAGCCGGATGTGACCGCCGAGCGGGATGACCCGCTCCAGGTCGACGGCGGTGCGATGGAGATAGGCCTGGAGGGCGATCCCGAGGTTGCCGTGCGCGGCCTGGCCCTTCTCGAAGAGACGCACGGTGGCCTCGGTGTAACGCGAGTCCTCCATGTCGATCGTGACCGTGGTCCCGTGATCGAGTGCCCGGGCGCCAAGCCGCTCGACTGCGCCCATCGCCAATGACTCGTCGATGGCGAGCCCGAGCTGTGTCGGCTTGACCGAGATGTTGGCATCGAGGCTCTCGGTGGCGATCCTGTCGAGGCACTCGACATACCCATCGGTGGCTGCGATGGCCGAGTCGCGGTCATGCACCTCCTCCCCGAGAAGATCGAAGGACACCATGAAGCCCTCCTGGTTCAGCCTGGTCGCCACCCCAACCGCCTCGTCCAGCGTGTCGCCGGCGACAAAACGGCGGGCCAGGGCTCGACCGGGTCGGGTGTTGGTGACCAGATGCTCGACGGGTGCCGCACCAGTGATGGCGATGGTCGCCCTGGAGAAGAGACTCAGGACCCGCCTCCCAGCTCGCGTGCCCTGATCGCGGCGGCACGCACCGCATCCTCTACAACCGCCCGGAAGCCCTTCTCTTCCAGCACGTGCATCGCCGCCGCCGTGGTCCCGCCGGGCGAAGTGACCTCATAGCGGAGCTGAGCAGGGCTCTTCGACGTGTCGGTGAGCAGATGACCGGCTCCACGGATCGTCTGGTGCACGAAGCTCTCCGCCACATCTCTGGGGAGGCCCTCCCTCATCGCCGCCTCGGTGAGCGCCTCGGCGAGCAGGAACACGTAGGCCGGGCCGGTGCCGGATACGGCGGTCACTGCATCGAGCAGGGTCTCCTCCATGATCCGAACCGAGCCAACGGCCCCAAGCACCTCGCGGGCGACGTCGAGATGGTGGGTCCCGGCATGGCTTCCGGCGGCGATACCGGTCACTCCCTCCCTCACGAGGGCCGGAGTGTTTGGCATCGCCCTCACCACCGGGACCGCACCGAGTTGGGCCTCATAGGTCTGCGTGGTGACGCCGGCAGCCAACGAGAGAAGAGTCTGATCGTCGGTGATCTCGCCGGCGAGGACCTTGAGGATGTCGGCGACGTCCCGTGGCTTCACCGAGACGACGATCACGTCCCGGCCCCTGACCGTCTCCATCGGGTCCAGGGAGACGTCGCAACCAGTCCTCTGCGCCAGCTCGTCACGATGCTCACCACGGCGGACGCACAACGACAGCTCGGCAGGTGACCATCCGGCCCCGAGCAACCCGGAGACCAGGGCCTCGCCCATCGCCCCCACGCCGAGCACCGCCACTGTGGATCGTCTCGTCACCGACCGGATTCTAGAGACCGCTGTTACCTTCACCCGATGGACCTCCGATCCACGGCCGACGAGCACGACGCCCTGTTGGAGCGCCGGCTCGATGAGCTGATTCCCCCGCTGATGAGCAGAGCCGGGCTGGAAGCGTGGGTGATCGATGCGAGGGAGTACAACGAGGACCCGGTGGCCCGCACCATGCTCCCGGCGACCTGGCTCGGCACCGCTCGTCGCCGGACTCTGCTCGTGTTCAAGGCCCACGGAAAGGAGAGGGGCGCCATCGCCCGGTACCCGGTCGGGCCGTTCCCATCGGTGTGGGACCCGATCGCCCAGCCCGACCAATGGAGTGCCCTGGCCGAATACTTGTCAGACGTCACCGGGCCGATAGGAATCGACGTGTCCCAGGCTTTCGCCCTTGGTGACGGGCTCACCTCGAGCGAGCACAGGGAGCTCGCCCGGGCTGTCGGGGAGCATCGATTGCGGCCGGCCGAGAGTCTCGCTCTCGGTTGGTTGGAGACCAGGCTCCCGGAGGAGGCCCCGGCGATGAAGACGGCCTTCGCGTTGGCGCATGGGTATCTGCGCCGGGCCCTGTCCGGCGAGGTGATCACACCCGGGACGACCTCCACCGAGGAGGTGGCCTGGTGGCTGACACAGCGGGCCCATGATGAAGGGCTCCACGTCTGGTTTCACCCGGGCGTGACGGTGCAACGGCGCGGGACCGAGGCCGGCTCGCCGGCCGATGGCATCGTCGACCGAGTCATCGAGACCCACGACCTGGTTCACATCGACTTTGGCATCGTCCGCCACGGGTATCACACGGACCAACAACAGCACGGTTATGTCATGGGAGACGATGAGGACGACATCCCGGCGTCGATCGTCGCAGGGCTCCGCCAAGCCAACCGTGTCCAGGACCTCCTCATGGAGACGATGGTGCCGGGCCGCACCGGGAACGAGGTGCTGGCGATCACGTTGGAGAAGGCAAGGGCGGAAGGGCTCCGCCCGATCGTGTACAGCCACCCGATTGGGCTCCACGGTCATGCCGCCGGTCCCACGATCGGGATGTGGGACAACCAGGAGGGCATCCCCGGCGCCGGTGATCACCCTCTGGTTGAGAACACCGGCTGGTCGATCGAGCTCGCGGTGGAGATCGACGTCGTGGAATGGGAAGGTCAGCCGGCGAAGATCATGTTGGAGGAAGACGCCTTTCTCGGTCCCAAAGGTGTCTCCTTCCTCGACGGTCGCCAGGAGGAGGTGTGGCGAATCGGCTGATGTCGGCTCAAGAGCGCCATCACGGCTCAGCCGAGACGTGATCGAATCAGCTCGACCACCGTTGCGACGGCAGCCGGGTTGTAGCCCTCGGGGATGATCAGGTCGGCGTATCTGCGGGAGGGCTCCACGAACTCGAGGTGCATCGGGCGCACGGTGGCGAAGTATTGGTCGATGACCGAGTCGACGGACCGTCCCCGCTCGGTGATGTCACGCTGCAGACGCCGGGCGAGACGGAGGTCCGGGTCGGTATCGACGAATATCTTGAGGTCGAGCTCGGATCTCAGTCTTGCCTCGGAGAGGACCAGGATCCCTTCGACCACCACCACCGGGGCGGGCACGACTGTGACCGTCTCATCCGATCGGAGATGCGCCGAGAAGTCGTAGACGGGGTGCTCGATGGCGAGTCCCGACCGCAGATTCCCCAGGTGCTCGATCAACAGCTCCGTCTCCAAGGACTGAGGGTGGTCGTAGTTGACCCTGGTCCTCTCCTCGAAGCTGAGCTCCACCAGGTTGCGGTAGTACGCATCGTGATGGAGGAGGGCGACCCTGCCGTCCAACCGGTCGACGACCTCGTCGGCGATCGTCGTCTTACCGGAGCCCGACCCACCGGCGAGGCCAATGAACAGAGGGCGATCGGGTTTCCAGGGGCTTCGCTCCGGCATGGCGGGCGAGGCTATCGGTTACTTTTCCGCGGCTTTGCTCCGTAGACGGCGGATCTCGTCATAGACACCGTCGGTCAGCGTCGTCGAGGCCGGCGCGGAGACTCCTCGAACCAGCACATGCTCGGGGCGAGGGTCTGGCTCTGCGATGGGGACCGGTTCCAACACGGGCTCAGGAGCGTCCTCCAGCTCGATCTCGGGCTCGGGGTCGACCACGAGCTCGGGGTCCGTCTCCACGGACAAGCTGACCTCCTCGATCCACGTCGGTTGGCTGTCGTCCACCGCCAATCCTTCTGCGTCATCGTCGGGCCGTTCGATCTCCGCGTCGTCGGCAGCATCCGCAATGCCGAGTCGATGGAGTGCGTGGAGCGTCCGAACCGCGCCGCCACGGCCCACCCGGGACTCGAGGAACTCGAATGAGAACGGCTGAACCAGGGTGACCAGGGCCTGCCAATCCCCCGGATCGAGAGTGATGGGACGTTCAAGGTCATCTGCCAGCCGAATGCCTTTTGCCGCCATCAACCCGGCCTCAACAACCTCGCCCTCGAGAGCCCGCAAGACATCGACCTCCTTGAGCACGTCGGCAACGGGGTACCCATCGCCTTCCGGCCCCTCTGCCGCGCCAACCGTGAAGGTCCCCGACTCCAACGTCGAGAGGACATACAGAATGTCTGCGATCGCCTCCGGGTCGGTCCCCTTGGCCTCGCCGGTGACCCCGAACAACTCGGCGCCGGTAACCGCCCCGTCCCGGAAGTGGATGCGGCCTTTCCGCACCCCGGCGATATCGAGAGAGCCGGTCTTTTTGGTCACCTGCATGATCCGAAGAAGGTCGCCGACGCTCCAATCAACGAGCTGGCCCGAGAGATGCATCTGTCCTTCCAACGGTCGGTCCTCTCGACAGGGAGATATGGGCAAGATCGTCAGAAAGTTGAGAGGACTTCAGCCCTTTCTTGCCTCTTTCATGGCTCTCTTCCGCTCACGGAGCACACCCACGTCATCGAAGGTGGCCACGTCGGCGATGCTCGGCCAATCCGCCGCGACTTCCTCCCAGCCGTTGGGGCGTATCCCGAGACGCTTTCCCAGGAGACCGACGAAGATCCGCGACTTGCCTTCCCCGAACCCGGGGAGAGCCCTGAGCCGACGCAACAGCTCGCCGGCGGAATCGGTGGTCTCCCAAAGGTTCTCTGCACTGCCGTCGTACTCGTCGACGAGCATCTGGCACACCGCCTGTGCCCTCTTCGACATCGACCCCCAATAGCGATGGACGGCGGGTGGGCCGCGGAAGACCTGGGCAAGCTCATCCGGGTCCCAATTGGCCAAACGAGTCTCGTCGAGGTCCACACCGAGACGCTCCCTGATCAGCTGTGGGCCGTAGAAGGCACGCTCCATCGGGAATTGCTGATCGAGGAGCATTCCGAGGAGGAGGGCGAGCCCATCGGTGGCCAGCAGCCGGTTGGCTTCCTCGGACTCCGTGAAGTGGAGCTGGTCTGGTCTCTCCATCCCCTCCAACGCTAGCTGTGTGTCGCCAGCCAACCACTTCCTAATGCACAGGAGACCGTATCTGATCACTGGGGCACAAAGAATGCCCCTGGAAGGAAAGTACCAACGTGATCGACCAAGATTGGGGGGACATGAGTGACGTGTACATCGTGGACGCCTGCCGGACTCCTATGGGCAAGCAGGGCGGAAAACTTGCGTTCGTTCGCCCCGACGACCTCGCAGCCCACGCCATCAGCCGGCTGATGGCCCGCAATCCAGGTCTCGACCCTATGGCGATCGAGGACATCCAATGGGGGGCCGCCAATCAGGCCGGCGAGGACAACCGCAACGTGGCACGGATGGCCGGCCTGCTCGCGGGTCTCCCCATCGAGGTCCCCGGGGCAACCGTCAATCGCCTTTGCGGCTCGGGCATGCAGGCCGTGGTATCGGCGGGCCACGCCCTCAACGATGGATGGGGAGACGTGATGATCGCCGGCGGGTCGGAGTCGATGAGCCGGGCGCCGTATGTGATCTCAAAGGCGGAGAAGGGATTCGCCACCGGCACACCGGCTGTCGCCGACACGGTCCTCGGGTGGCGGCTCATCAACCCCGAGATGGAGCGGCTCTACCCACCCATCAGCCTTGGAAAGACCGCCGAGGTGGTCGCCGACAAATACGACATCAGCCGTGAGGATCAGGACCGTTTTGCGCTGGCAAGTCATCAGAAGGCCCTCGCTGCCGTCGCGGCCGGCCGCTTCAACGACGAGATCGAGCCGATCGATGCGCCGGCCGACCCACGCCGGCGATCCTTCACCACTATCGACCACGACGAGGGACCTCGGCCCGACACCTCCCTGGAGGCTCTCGCCCGGCTCTCCCCCGTCTTCAAGGAAGGTGGCAGTGTCACCGCCGGCAACTCGTCGCCGATGAACGACGGGGCGGCAGCACTGCTGCTGGCCAACGAAGCGGGGCTGAGTCGGCACGGTCTCACGCCAATGGCCCGCATCCTCTCCACCGCCGCCGCGGGTGTCCATCCCGACGTCATGGGGATCGGACCGGTCCCCGCCTCGGAGAGGGCTCTCGACAGGGCCGGTCTCACCGTCGACGACCTGGACCTGGTCGAGATCAACGAGGCGTTCGCCTCCCAGAGTGTCGCCAGCATGCGCCTTCTCGGTCTCGACCAGGACAGGGTAAATGTCAACGGCGGAGCCATCGCCATCGGCCACCCACTCGGCGCCTCGGGTGCCAGGATCCTGGTCACCCTGGTCCATGAGCTGATCCGACGTGAGGGCCGGTACGGGTTGGCAACGATGTGCATCGGGGTGGGACAGGGCATCAGCACGGTCATCGAGCGTGTCTGACCGGCCGCTCAACGGCATCGTCATCGTCGAGCTCGGGAACCTGATCGCCGCTCCCTACGCCGGGATGCTCCTTGCCGATCTCGGGGCACGCGTGATCAAGGTCGAACCGGAGCACGGCGATCTCGCCCGCCGATTCGGCCCTTTTCAGGGTGGTGAGTCGGTGTTCTTCATGGCCGTGAACCGTGGGAAGGAGTCCGTCGCCCTCGATACCGGCGACTGGGTTTCCAAACGTGTGCTCGACAATCTCGTTCGAAAGGCCGACGTCGTCCTGCACAACCTGCGATACGGGGCTATGGAGCGACTCGGGTTGGGTGAGGACCGCTGCCGGGGGCTGAACCCCGAGCTGATCTACGCCGTCGTCTCGGCGTTCGGCTCGGACGGGCCCTACGCGAAGCGGCCGGGTGTCGACATCATCTTCCAGGGGGAATCGGGCATGATCTCGATAACCGGGGGGCCGAAGGAGGGGCCGCACAAGACAGCCACGACGATCGGTGACTACGTTGCCGGGACCAACACGGCCCTGGCCATCACCGCGGCGCTGGCCGAGCACCCACGCCGCGGGCGTCGAATCGACGTGTCACTGCGAGACGGCGTGATGGCGGTGCAGTCGGGTTGGAACGCCCTCGCCTTCGCTGCCCGCCGTCAACCGGAAAGGACCGGAACCGCCAGCCCATTCCTCGCCCCGAACCAGGTGTTCGAAGCAGCAGACGGCCCCTTCACCCTGGCGATCGTGTCCGATCGGCATTTCGAGCTCTTGTGCGACGCCTTGGAACGACCGGACCTCATCGACGACTTCCCAACCAACGAGGCGCGCCTGGCGCAAGGTGGGTTGTTGGCCCGCAAGCTGGCGCAAGTCTTCGCGATCGAAGGCGTCGAATACTGGATCGAGCTTTTCGAAGGTGCCGGTCTGCCGGTCGGCCGGATACTGACGATAGCCGAGGCGTTCGATGACCCCCAGGCCCGGCATCACCAGATGCTCGTCGAGTTCGAGCACCCGACAGCCGGTCACGTCAGGATGACCGGGTCGCCGCTTCGCCTCGACGGCGAACAGGCCCGGGCCGAAGCCCTGCCGCCCCAGTTGGGCCAGCACACCCGTGGTGTGTTGCACGAGATGGGCGTCGACGACGACACCATCGAGACCATGATCCGAGAGGGTCGGGCGATCTCATCGTGAACCTCTATTGGGCACAGGACGTCGGAGATGACTGGGAGCAGGTCCGCACCGAGTTGGCACGTGCCTTTCGGATGAGCAGGGATGCGGCGCAGGCCGGAGAGTCGTTCGTCTATGTCGTCCACCACGACGATCTGCTGGGGCGTCGTGGTCCGGGAAAGGCCATGGTGGCGGCCGGTCTCCTCTCTGCGGCGCGTACCGCGGCCATCGAAGGGTCACGCAAGGGCTGGACGGCCAATGTGATCGCCTACGACGACGAGGCGCCGAGAGACGAGGTCGAGCGCTGGGCGGTTTCGATGCTCAACTCCCATGGCGTGACCGGAGAGCTGATCCGGGTCGGGTCGAGTCACATCGGGAAGGCGCTGCCTTGAACGGCTCGATCGTGGTCACCGGGGCAGCAGGTGGGATCGGGCGAGCAATAGCCGGGCGTCTCGCCGCCAACCCGTCGTTCACGGTGATCGGCGTCGACCTCGCCCCCGAGCTTGGCTTGACCGATGACAACATCATCCCGGTCCAGGTCGACCTGACCAGCGACGACGGCGTTGCCGCGGTGAAAGAGACAGTGGA
>Ga0326597_10010674_pt1 | contig 12216 bp, 10 predicted proteins | sample RVTome_12_FD_203789 | JGI IMG/M metagenome (GOLD analysis project Ga0326597, IMG submission 203789) | Soil microbial communities from uranium-contaminated site in the Upper Colorado River Basin, Wyoming, United States - RVT100D185 | ecosystem: Environmental > Terrestrial > Soil > Contaminated >... | reverse complement strand
CGAGCCCTGCAGCGACTGCCCATCTGCGACGAGAATCGGCAGTGCGGAGCGTGCTGCGCCAAGTTTCTTCGCAAGGCGCTGATGAAGACCCGGCGGCGGGTAGGCGATCGTGTGGTCGATTTCGAGGAAATCCAGCGCCCAGCGGGCTTTTTCGCAATAGTGCGAAATCGCAAAGACGTAGAGAACTGGTTTCGCCATCGCCTCTAGCCCGCCATATCCTCCAACTCAATCCCGCGAGTCTCGCGCACCATCGCGACGACGAACCAAATCGATAGAAACGCACAGACAGTGTAGAACGCATACGCTCCGGCAAGGCCGATGCTCGCAAGCATGACCGGAAACGCCATCGTAATCGCAAAGTTCGAGCCCCATTGAGCGAGCCCGCTGACAGCTAAGCCTGTACCGCGAATCTGGTTTGGGAACATCTCACCGAGCATCACCCACATGACCGGGCCCCAGGAAAAATTGAAGAAGACGACGTAAACATTGGCGGCAATCAGCGCTATCGGCCCATAAATGCCTTCGAGCATCAGCGCGTTCGCCTGACCGATCGTCGCGTTGGTGAACGCGTAGGTGAGTAGAGTGAGACTGACGGCCATGCCGACAGAGCCGATCAGCAGGATCCGCTTGCGGCCGATACGCTCGATCAACAGTATCGTGACCGTGACGGCCGCGATGCTCAGCCCGCCACTGAGGATATTGATAGCCAAGGCGTCGCTCTCGGTGAAGCCGACCGATTGCCAGAGGACGGCGCCGTAATAGAACACGATATTGATTCCGACGAGCTGTTGCAGAGTCGCGAGCCCAAGGCCTATCCAGACGATGCGGCGAATTCGTCCGGTGGACCGATTCTTGAGATCCGCGAGGCGAGGTTGATGATGGTCTTCGGCGAAGGATGCATGGATCTCGTCCACTTTGCGTATCGCTGCTAGGCGGCCACCGATCTTCGTGAGCACTTCGATGGCCAGTGCGTGCTTTACGATCAGCACCAGGTAGCGTGGGCTTTCCGGAATCAGCATGAGTGCCAGTAGAAAGACCGTCGCCGGCAGGATTTCGACCCAAAACATCCAGCGCCACGCTTCTTGGTCGAGCCAGAAAAGTGCTAACGACGATCCGGCTGCGCCAGCAATCAGATAATTCGAAAGAAATGCCATAAAGAGGCCCGCGATGATCGCGACCTGCTGGACGGTAGCGAGCATCCCGCGATAGTGTGCTGGCGTGACTTCGGCAATATATGCGGGCGCTAGAACGCTCGCTGCGCCAACCGCAAGACCGCCCAGCATCCGGTAGAACACGAATTCGGCCGAGGTGTCGGCGATGCCGGAACCCCAGGCGCTGACGATGAAAAACACCGCGGCCACACGCATGATGAAGCGGCGGCCGTGTTTGTCTGCAAGCCGGCCGGCGAAAAACGCCCCGGCAGCGCAGCCGGCCAGCATTGAGGCCACGTTGAAGCCGGTGCTGATGCTGTCCGACGCAAATGCCGTCTGCAGCCCCTCGACGGTGCCGTTGATGACACCGGAGTCGTAACCGAAGAGGAAGCCGCCGATCGTGGCGGCGCAGGAAATGAGGATGACGTAGGCCGTCGTTCCCTGCGTGTTGGCTTTCGCCGTTTGCCCGGTGCTCATCGGATTCAGTTTTTATTATTCACAAGCATTAGGATAACGGTGTTGCCACGCTCACACATCCGCAGGATCTTGCGCGGTCGTTCGGCGCAAGACGAGCTGTATAAGCACACAGTACCGATCGTCGGTGCCAATCGCCTGACGTGGGCGCGTTTGTTAGAGTGCGCCATTAGCCCGCGCGTTGCGGAAGTGAGCTAGGGAGCCAATAAGTGACGATTCAAACCAAAACGACCGAGTATCAACAAGACGGCAATACATTCGAAGGGGTTCTCGCCTGGGATGACAGCGCGCCGGGTTCGCGTCCCGGGGTCGTCGTCTCCCACGCTTGGGGCGGCGCCGGCGAGTTCGAGCAGGACCGCGCCCGCGATCTCGCCAAGCTCGGCTATGTCGGGTTCAGCCTCGATCTCTACGGTAAAGGCATCCGCGGCTCGAATCCCGAGGAAAACACCAAGCTCATGCAGCCCTTGCTCGCCGATCGCGCGCTGCTGCAAAAACGCATGCACCTCGCCGTCACCACGCTGCGTGCTCAGGATCAAATCGATACAGCGAAGATTGCGGCGATCGGTTATTGCTTCGGTGGATTGTGCGTGCTCGATCTTGCGCGCACGAGTGCTGACGTGCTCGGCGTTGCGAGCTTTCACGGTCTGTTCGTCCCGCCGGGCAACACGGGCGGCAACAAGATCAGCGCCAAGGTCTTGGCCCTGCACGGCTGGGGCGACCCGCTGGCGCCGCCAGACCAGGCGCTCGCGCTCGCGACCGAGCTGACGGAGGCGGATGCCGACTGGCAGTTGCATGCATTCGGTCACACGCTGCACGCGTTCACGGACTCGCACGCCAACGATCCAGCCAACGGTTTTGCGTTCAGTCCGGATGCGACGCGCCGATCATGGCAGTTGCTGACGGATTTTCTTGCGGAGATCTTCTAGCCTCCGCATGAACGAAGCCGTCATTGTCGCGGCGGTGCGCACGCCGATCGGTCGTTACGGCGGCGCGCTTGCAGGCGTGCGGCCCGACGATCTGCTCGCGCTGACCTTGAAGGTGCTGATTGAGCGCGCCGGTATCGATCCGCAGATCATCGACGATGTCTACGCTGGTTGCGGCAACCAGGCCGGTGAGGACAACCGCGATGTCGCGCGTATGGCCGTGCTGCTCGCCGGTTTTCCCGTCAGCGTCCCGGGTATCACCGTGAACCGCAATTGTGCATCCGCACTCGATGCGGTCAACGAAGCCGCCAAAGCCGCGGTAATTGGCGAGGGGGATGTGTTCATCGGTGCCGGCGTCGAATCCATGAGCCGCGCGCCGTGGAGCATGCCCAAACCCGGCACGGTACCGACGACGGGCGCGCCGATCCTGTACGACACGACCGTCGGCTGGCGCTATCCGAATCCGCGTCTCGATGCGCTATACCCGATCATCTCGCTAGGCGAGACCGCCGAGGCGATCGCGGCCGAACTCGGCATCACACGTGAACAACAAGACGCCTTCGCACTCGAAAGCCATGCGCGTGCCGTGGCCGCGATGAATGCCGGAACGTTCGCGGCTGAAATCGTGCCGGTCGAGACCGTAGGCCGCGCGGGCACAGCGCTAGTCGTCAGCGTCGACGAGCATCCGCGATGCTCGGTCACGAATGGCCGCTACGAGCTCGCAACGGACCTCGCGAGCCTCGCGAAGCTCAAGTCCGCATTTAAGCCGGGTGGCACGGTCACGGCCGGGAACTCGAGCGGCATGAACGACGGCGCGGCTGCCGTGCTCGTCATGAGCCGCGCGAAAGCGAACGCGTTGGGCTGTAAGCCGCTTGCGCGCTGGGTCGGATCCGCCGCGGCCGGCGTCGATCCCGGCTTGATGGGTTACGGGCCAGTGCCAGCCACGCACAAGCTGCTCGAACGGTTGGAATTGTCGCTCGATGACATCGATCTGATCGAGCTCAACGAAGCCTTCGCGGCCCAGACCTTGGGCTGCATTGCCAAGCTCGGCCTCGACCCGGCCATCACTAATGTCAACGGCGGCGCAATCGCGCTCGGTCATCCGACCGGTTGCTCCGGCGCGCGCATTCTCGTCACACTCGTGCACGAACTCGCACGACGATCGCAGAGTGCCGGCCGGCCGCTGCGCGGGCTCGCCACGCTCTGCGTCGGCGTCGGCATGGGTGTGAGCACCGTGGTCGAGGCGATATTTTAATCCAACCCGGCCAAGGCCGCGTGCGCAGCCTTTGGTCACCGAGTAGAATTCTCCGCATGCAACAGCGCGCGACATCGAGCTCAGGCGAGCCGCGAACCGTCCCGATTCTGGACCTGGCCGATTACCTCGCCGGCAGCGAGGCTGCTGCCGAGGCGCTTGCGGCGACGCTGCGCTATACGCAAGAGAATGTCGGTTTCTACGTCGTCGTCAATCACGGCGCACCGCGCGACGTCATCGATCACGGCTACGCGCAGCTCGAGAAATTTTTCGCGCTGCCGATGGAAGAGAAGCTACGCATCCGCATCAACGACAAAACCGTCGGCTACATTCCGCCGCGCTCGACGATGTACGTCTCCGCAACCGTGCACAAGAATACGAAAAAGGATCTCAACGAGACGCTGACGCTTGCGCGCGAGCGCCCCGCCGACGACCCGGCCATCCGGACCGGCATGCGCTTCGTCGGGCCGAATCAGTGGCCCGCAGATTGGCCGGAGTTTCGCGCGGCCATGATCGACTACCAGGACGCGCTTGCGAAGCTAGGGTTTGCAATGTTGCCAATCTATGCGCGCGCGCTCGGGCTGCCGCCGGCCTATTTCGATAAGTATTTCACCGAGCCGATGTGGTGGACCCGCAATTCACACTACGCACCGATTGAACCGGAAGAAAACCAGTTCGGTATCGCACCGCACTGCGACCATAGCTTCTTCACGATGCTGCCGATCTCGGCCGTGTCGGGGCTGCAAGTCATGTGGCCGGATAAGATCTGGGTGCCCGTCGATCCGGTGCCCAACGGAGTCGTGATCAATACCGGCGAATTCCTAGCCCGCTGGACGAATGGGCGCTTTCTAGCGACGCCGCATCGCGTCGTCATGCCTCAGGTGGACCGGTATTCGATGGCGATGTTTTTCAATCCAAATCACGATACCGTGGCCGATCCGCTGCCGACATGTATTTCGAAGGATAGACCCCCCGCGTATGAGCCGGTGACATTGCTCGAATACATGTCGTGGTATATGGATACGAATTATCGACTCGAGGGCGGTGGCCGGCAGCAATGAACTTGGGAATGAACATGCATAGAAAACTACAAATCGCCGTGCTCGTCGTCGCAGCAGTGATGGGGTTAGCCGCATGCGGGGACACGGAAACAACCGCCGAATCGCTCGATGCGGAAGTCATCGTTGTCGGCGCGGGTCTCTCGGGACTGTCGGCAGCGGTCGAAATGGGCCGCGCGGGTGTGCGCGTGCTCGTCGTCGACATGAACTCGATGGCCGGCGGCCATGCGGTCATGGCGGGCGGCGTTGCGATGGTCGGCACGCCCGTGCAGGCGCGTGCCGGTATCGAGGACAGTCCGGAACTCGCTTACCAGGACTGGATGGAGTGGACCGAGGACGGCGATCCTGAGTGGACGCGTTTTTATGCCGAGAATTCCCGCGAGCTCATTTACGATTGGGCCACGGAGCTGGGCGTGGAGTTTGTGCGAGCCTCCGCGGCGCATGCGAACAGCGTGCCGCGGTTTCACTTCACGCGCGATCGGGCGATCTATCTAGTGTTGCCGATTTATCGTACTGCGCTGAGCCTGCCGAACGTCGTCTTTCAATGGAATACGCGGGTCGACAGCCTGCTCGTCGAGGAGGGCCGTGTCGCGGGCGTCACGGGTCGCGATCTACGCGGCGGCACGGACGTAACGTTGCGCGCGCCGAACGTCGTCCTCGCAACCGGCGGCTTCGAAAGCGATCTCGAGCGCGTGCTGTCGAATTGGACACCCGGGCTTCCGGATCCCGAGCGAATTCTTATCGGCTCTGCGTATAGCGCAACGGGCTCCGGCCACGACATGGCCGCGGCTGCTGGTGCTGCGCTGACAAAGATGAATCGCCACTACATCTATATCAACGGGGTCGTGAGCCCGCGCGATCCCGAGCGAATTCACGCGCTCACGGGCGGTAACGACTACGCGCTCTGGGTTAACGCTCAGGGCGAGCGGTTCACGAACGAGCTCGGTTTCGATAAGGACATCCTCGTGGACCTGCTGAATCAAGATGGCTCTACGTATTGGGCGGTCTTCGATGCGACGACCCGCGACGAGTTCGGCGTGCGCGGCGCGGCGTGGCTCAAGAACCCCGGCACTGAGCACCCAATCCTCGATGACCCGGATGCCGCGACGAAGGCGAACAGCCTTGCTGAACTCGCGGCGGCAACCGGCTTACCGCCCGGCGCATTGGCGGCCAGCGTCGCACGCTTCAATGCGCTGATCGAGCAGGGTAACGATGCCGACTTCGGCCGCTTCGGCGCCGGCGACGAGCTGCCGCCCAAGATCGAGCAGCCGCCGTTTTACGCCGTGCAAATGTTTCCGATGACGCGCAAGAGCATGGGCGGCGTCGCCGTCGACCGCCAGGCGCGCGCGCTCCATCCGAATGGCGACGTTTTCCCGGGCCTTTATGCGGTCGGGGAGATCAACGGCAGCGTTGGCATCAACGGCAGTCACGGTATGGACGGCATGTTCCTCGGTCCCGCGATCGTCACCGGCCGGCTCGCCGGGCAGGCCATCGCAGCGGAGCGCGCCGCCGCAAGGCCGCTCGAGTTAGTCCCGTTGCCGCAGGAAACGCCGTTGCCTGACGCCGGCAACTGGACGCCTGCGTTGACGGCAGCCGATCTGCAGGCGCTCCTGACCCAGTCTCGCGACGGCTATTGGCACTTTCAGATGTCGCACAACATGGTGCTGGAGCGCGGTTACGACTGCGCGATGTGCCATTCGGCGCAGGTGCCGTTTGCCGCGGTTGCCAACCGCGAGAGCAAGCGGGCCCAGACGGAAGTCTGCACGAATTGTCATTGATCCAGCGGCCGCCTTTAGCCCGCCGCGACGCCACGGCGCCAGGAGAGCGCGAGCCAGGCGGGACCTCAGGCCGCGCCCGGCGGGTCGCCCGGTTAAATCCCTTTGAAGCCGGGCGATGAACCGGCTATGCTGGTCACAAATCGGCCAGGGCATCCGCCACTAGGCCAGGTCACAGAGGGAATCCCATGAGATCCGTCACGCTCGCCGCCCTAGTATCTTCGATTGCGCTCGCCGGCCTATCCGGGGCCGCAGCAGCGCAGACTCGCACGCAGCCCGCCGGAGAACTGTTCTTCGAAGGCGATCTCGTGCGTCACAACGTCGAAGGCCAAGTGGGGCCATGGTGTGTTTTGCAGAGCCGCTACAAGCGGGGCGAAGGAGTTGCGTGGCGCTTCCGCGTACTGCTTCCGGACGGCAGCGTCGCCGACGACACCGTGCTCAAGAGCTTCGTCGTGGAACTCGGCAGTGGCGAGACGATCCCCATGGATTACGGTCCGCATGGCAATCCGCCGACCGATTACTTCTGGGCGAACTCCTGGATTGTTCCCGCTAACTTTCCGACCGGAACACTGGGCTATAAGGCCATAGCCACCTTGCAAGACGACAGCGTCGTCACCTGGGAGCCGTTCACGCGCCCGGCGTCGGTACTCGCGATCGTTGAAGGCGTACCGGCAATGGCCGCTGCCGCTCCCTAGGCGGCACGCCAAGCTCGATCTCCTCGCGATGGGAGAGATCCAATGAGACGCTATGCTGGACCGCTCGCCGGTCTGTTCTCCATGCTCGCGCTTGCAGGTATGCCTGCCGCTCTTTTTGCGGGGCTGCCGTCCAGCTTTGGGCCTGAAGTCGAAGTTGGTACGCCGCAGGGCGGCTACGTCGGCACGCTGCAGGTTGCGCCGCTCCACGGCGCGGTCGGAACGCCGTTTACGGTAACGGCGGAGGGACTGCCGCCCGGCCAGCGATTTCAGCTGGTCTGGCGCACGGTAAACGGCAAATGGAACGTGACGGAATCCGAATATCACGGCCGTGAATTCGTTCCTATCGCATACGAAATGGGTGTGGTCACGAGCGACGCGCGCGGCCGGCTCGAAGCGACGTTCGAGACGCCGGAAGATTTCGGGTTCATCCACGACATCGTTTTGCAGCAGGGCGACCGTCTGTTGACCCAGGTTGCCTACTCGATCGACATGTCGGTCGACTTCTTTCCGCAAAGCGGACCCGTGGGCACGCCGATCAATTTTTCGATCACGGGTATCGGTTACCGCGATCTGGAACGGTCTTGGAACGTGCTCTACGACAATCGCTTCACCGGCTGGGCCTCTGCGGTGACGACACACGGCTCGGCCAATTTCATGATTCCCGCAACCGGCCACATCGGCGATCACATCATCGAGGTGCTCCACGGCCAGTTCGGTTTTCCGTATCGCAATCAGGAGCAAAGCCCGTCGCCCGACCGCCCGCGTTTTTACAAGACGTTCACGGTCACACCCGGCAAGGCGGTGCGGCCGCCGCCCGTGGAAGCGCAGGCCCAGACCGATGTGCGGCTGGCGCCGGACGCTGGCGAGCTAATATCGCACCCGCGTTTTTCCGGCGTCGGCGAGACCGTGGCCGTGAGTGCCGCCGGATTGAGCGCTGGCAAGCGCTATACGCTCAACTGGACCCGCGTGATCGGCAACCGGATCGACGGCGACGGCTGGATCGAAACATCGGAGCCCGTCGCCGAAGCGGTGGCGGACGCCCACGGCCATGTTGCGTTCGAATTTGCGACTCCCGACGATCTAGGCGGCATACACGGGCTCTGGCTCGAAAACGACGGTGCGATGCAGCGCGGTACGCATTTTGTGAAAACCACGGCGAGCGCGCTTGATGTGACGCGTGGGCCCGTGGGAACCGAGTTCACGGTGCATTTGAAAGGCGTCGGCTGGACCGAGACCTCGAACATTATGCACGTTGTCTATGACAACGCGTATATCGGTTATGCGTGCGCATTCAATAGTCAGGGCGATTTGACGATCTACATGCAAGCGACCGGCGCACCGGGTTGGCACTATATCGATCTCTATCCCGGCATCTACAAGGGTGCCAACGAAATCCCCATTAACTACCGTATGCCGCAACTCACCTATGCGGCAGATCATCCGGGCGAGGATTTACCGGCCTTTCGCTTCGCGTTCGAAGTGACGCCGCACTGAGCGGGTTCTGATCCCGATAGCGAATTAGCCGACGTCGGTCGGGAATTGCTCACGTGTCGGCCGGCAACAGCCGTTCATGATCCGAGTGCCGAAAGCCCTGCTTCCCATCTGACGGGAGCTTTCTCCCGGATTGCCGCTTCCAACAATTCAATAAGAGGGAATGCGCGGTTCTTTAGGCTGACGGGCACTTCGTCGAGATTTTCATCGTCACTCGGCGTCTCATCGGATGCCGTGGCGTCTTGCGCCGCGATCGCAGTCCGTAGTCTCTCCAACGCCGCGGGTATATCCTCCGGTAGGATGGCACTAGGCACAGTACCGCTGTGCCCCATGAGCCGAAGCAGCCGAACAGCAGTATCACCAAACATCGTGATGTTCGCATGGGCCTTAGTACGAAATGTCACTATCATGATTCATCTGCCTTTGGTGTTGACGTCTGCCTGGAGCCGTGAGCCGCTGGCGTCATTCCCGCGGCCTCTTAACCGTGACAGTGGCAAGAATCGGCTGAAGGTGCAACCGGGCGGCGGCCTGGCGAGGGTAAGCACGGCCGCCTAAGTCTGCGAGGCAAGTGCGAAGCCCAACGGGTATTGACTATATTGTTAGGCGGGGCGTAATTTATGTGCGTTCAGCGCGTTGGTCGAGCCGACCTCGACGTCTGATGGGCTAAAACGCGGTCTTCCAAGCGGGAGGCTTCAATGGGACTACGTATTCCTACGTCGACGTCCGTTCCACTACCGATCATCTTCGTAGCTGCCTTGGTTTGCGGCTGCGCTGCGACGCCCTACCAGCCGCTGAGCGACGGTGCGGATGCTCGTGAGGGATTTTCCGAAACGCTGCTCGGAACGAACATCTACGAAGTGAATTTCCGTGGTAACAGCAACACGAGCCGCGAACGTGCCAGTGACTTCGCTCTGCTCCGAGCAGCCGAGCTATGCCTGCTCAATGGTTATTCCTACTTCGTCGTGACCAGTAGCCGGGACATGGCAACGACAGCAGCGCACGCGACCGATCAGGCGGCACGGACGACGAGCCCGGCGAACGTGTTCGGCTTTACTCCCGCGGGTGCTTCGACGTCAACCTACAGGGGAGCGCCACGCACGACGTACACTAGGCCGCGCCCGAGCGTGGTCGTCGGATTCTTGGAGGAGCCCCGGGAGGATCTGGGGCCGATCTACGATGCGGTCTCTCTGAAGGACTCGATCCGCACCAAATATCAGATGGCACAACTCGAGACGCTTGGAGATGTTCGGGGTTACTGAGCCCGCTTCGATGGGGTGCTCTTCTTTATTTTATTTGGCACAGTAAAGTAGGCGTCTGAGTGATATATTCTCGTGAATGAGACAAAAGACGGTTAGCGCCGGACCACGACCGTGAATACTGAACTAGGCGGCCGGGGTCGCTGTCCAATTAGTTCCTGTCGTTAGCGACTGGCTACAGCTCGGCTGATCAAAAGGGTGACGCACATGAATAGTAAGGTTCGCGGTATATTGTTAACGTCGGCGGCCCTAATGTGCACCTTGCTTCTGGCAGGGTGCGCGTATCAACCGATCGAGCCGACTCCCGATGCGATCAGGGCATCGATTGCTCCCGGTGATACGGTTCGGGTAAGGACATTGAGCGGCGAGGACCGAACTTTTCGAGTAACCGACGTTGAATCCGATCGTTTGAGCGGCGAGACGGAAGAAGTCGCATACGGACAAATCGCCCGACTGGAGAAACGCGAGACCAATAATCCTGTTCTTTGGACCGTCTTGGGAGTTGCTGCTGTCGGGCTTGCAGCGAGCGGGTCAAGCGGCAGCAGCGGATACTAACCACTCACGTCAACTATACGGCGCCCGGAGCGGGCCAATGTCCGCGTTTGCCCGAGGGTGGGTCAAAAGAGTACTGTTTCGACCGCACTCGAGCCGAAGCAGCTCAGGTACCAAAAGTAATCAGGGATTTGGCTTTGTCGCCGCGTCCTCTGGGATCTGGTGAAGGATCTTGCGCCCGGTGAACATCGCAGAAACTATCGCTCCACCCTCCCTCACTTCAATGATCACCGCTGCGGCAATGTGAATCGCAATCATTGTCAACAGGATGAAAAAGTTGTACTCGTGGACGGTGACGATTGGCGAGCGGAATGCGCGCATGCTGGCATATGCATCCGCGTCCACTGTCTCCGGCGTATATGGCCTTACGAGCTCAGGATCGTGCGTATCCGCCGCCACCCATTCAGCAAACGTTCCTCCGAAAGGAGGCATATAGACATCCGTACCAGCTAACACCAAACCCGTCGCCCCTTGCACGAGCAGCAAGATCAGCAACACCGACAAATAGATCCGAGCCACGGGATTGTGCCCGAGATAGGTTGGCGGGTGGCCGGAAGAGAATCCTCTTATGAACTCAACCAGCTGACGCCCGAAGCCGGGGCCGCCGGGTAACAGAGCGCGCCACCGAGCGAAGGGGCCGCCGATGAATCCCCATACTAGTCGCCACACCAGATTGATGACAAAGACGTAGCCGGCGTATACATGGATGGTTTTGAGCGTAACCATACCTGGATCGTCCGGAATGCTCAGCGCGTCGGCATTCAATATGACGGTGCCGACGCCAATCAGTGTCAGCACCGCCAATGCGTTGATCCAATGAAAAAGCCGTTGGGACCGATCCCAGACTTTGTACTCTTTAAGGACCATGTATCACCTCCAACGACTGACCTAGTGACGAGCCGGAACGATGGCTGCCAGCAGAGCGATACTCGCAGCGCTCTAGAACCACGCTAAGGAACGGCCCGGCGTCAGACAATGCGAACAATTACGTATGCTCTTCGCGCCCGCAGTGGCGAAACACCGAGTGACCGTCCATGGCCGATAGCAGATGCTCTGGCGGCGACGAGTTGAATGAGTGCCGATCGCCTAGAACGTCTAAAGGCCGAGTAAGCTATCCATCGCACGGACTAGAATTCAGTATATCGTGGACTTGATTCTCCCGTATGCTCCGTAACCATCCTTGAATTCGCGCACTGCTCTTTCGGTAATCAACCGTTAGCTCATTCACTGCAGGGAGATGGATATGGTTCGCGGATGCCTACTGATCACAACACTGAGCTTTACGGCTGGCGCTGCCGCTCATCATTCTCCCAACCTGCATTTCGACAGAAACAATGTCGCTGAGATTACCGGTGAGATCACGAGCGTCGTGTGGCGAAATCCGCACACGGAGTTGGTCGTCTCTACGCGCTGCGCGGACGGACAGAAGATCTCCTGGGTCGTCGATAATCCCTATATCCGCTGCCAAAACGGTATGCCAGCGATCATGGATCTCGGCACGCCGATGGAATTCGTCGCTGCGGGCGAGGACATCGTGCTCAATTTAGAGGAACAGGACACGGTTCGCCGGATTCAGATGAGCGGTGCCG
>Ga0326597_10010673_pt1 | contig 12216 bp, 13 predicted proteins | sample RVTome_12_FD_203789 | JGI IMG/M metagenome (GOLD analysis project Ga0326597, IMG submission 203789) | Soil microbial communities from uranium-contaminated site in the Upper Colorado River Basin, Wyoming, United States - RVT100D185 | ecosystem: Environmental > Terrestrial > Soil > Contaminated >... | reverse complement strand
TTCCAATGAGGAGATGGACCTGCCCGCCGGCTCGTTCGGCCTTTTTTTCGAGCTCCATGAGTAAGTCCAGGCACCGGCGGGAGTCGGCGCCTCGGTCGAGGACGTCACCGACTTGAACCAGGTGAGCTTCGCCACCGACCCAATCGAGCCCGTCATCGATGAGCCCGGCGTTTTTCAGCACGTTCACCAGGTTGTCGTAGGCTCCGTGAACATCGCCGACGGCCACAATGCGGGGAACCTCCTCCCATTCGTACTGGAGTCTGGCACCGGCGGCCGGCGGGCTGGTAGCAGACAGCAGAAGGAAGACGAGCCAACCGAGAGATAGTTTTCTCACTGCCCTCTCACAGCAGAGCCGGATGGGAGAGTACGCTGAACAGTCCTTGCAAGAGATCTTACTGATCTGTTAGTCCTTCGAAGAGTTTGTCTTCTCAATCCGCAACATTCCATTCACTATATCACGCCAATTGAGGTGGTTCCCGGACAACGTTCCCCGGACCGCCAGGGCATCAGCCTGACGACCGGCAGGCCTTGGGAGCACCCGGACCCGTTTCCGTTGCTCGTGGTGCACGGTTCGAGGTCTAATAAGCGCCTAAAGGCAAAAGCAGAGTAGGGGGCGGGAGTCATCCCGCCCCCTATTTCTTGTGGACAGGAGGCGTTCGAAGAGGGCGCTGGACTCAGCACTTAAGGCGATCGGCTTCATGGTGTCGATGGATACCAGCACCGTAGTGATGCTGGCGCGGAAGCAAAGAACTCCGTCCCGCTTCCGGTGGATCCGATAGCCGAAGGTCACCGAGGAGATCCCCATCCGCTCGACGCTCAGCTCCACCACCGCCACATCCCCATAGACCAGGGGCGCCGAGAAGCTGCTTTCGATGGCAACAGTGGGAAATCCCATGCGTCTCTCCCGAACGAGCTCCGGGTAGGAGACGGGTAGCAGCCACCCAGCCCGTTCAGCAATGTGGTGTCGGGCGGGCGAAGCGTCATCGCCTTCTCCAGGTATACTCGGTCCTTTTCCATGGAAGAAGATGTCGAGAGAATCGGCCGTATCATGGTGTGCGCGCGCAGCGTGTGGGAGACGCTACAAACCTTGGACGAAGCCTTCTTGACCGAGCGACTGGGCCCTTACCTGGCATCGTCCGACATGGAGCGACAGATCCAGGCGCTGGTGAAACGTCAGGTGAAGTTGGTCAAGCACTTCGAGAAACAGATCAAAGACAAAGGCGAGGCGCAGCTCCTCTTCGTCATGATGCCTCCGCCTTCGCCCGAGCCTGCTACGAACTGAAGGGGCCGTCCTCGAAGTGCCTCGCCGAGACGGAAACGGCGCGGCCCCCTAGCGGTTCACAGGGCGGGTGATCCGGAACTCGCCCCACATTCACACTTCAGAGGATCGATCTGATAGACCCGTCGGATGAGCTGAGCCCATTTGCCTGTCATGCGACGCCAAACGAGCCGCCGCCTTCGCGTCGCTTTTTTCAAGGATGAGCTACTCGAAGACGTTGGCCATAGTCTCTGGCCCGGCTATCGAAGCCGAATGAGCTTTGTGGAGGCGAGGCCGTAGAGCAAGCGGCCGGTGTGAAAGATGGAGAGATCGGCGGCCTCCGCAATCGCCTTCAGACTTCGCCGTCCGTCGATCTTGGAAAGCAATATTCACTCGCTGGTGTTCAGGTTGATTTGCCCGCCGGTCTCGTTCTCGTCGGGAATCACGAACTCGGGTATCCAATCGACGGAAGGAATCTGCTTCGATATCACCGCCCACTCATCCCGTCGGCGGGCGGCCTCCATCAAGAGATTGGTGTTTCCTTTGCTGACCGTGCTCTTGTCGGTGGTGACGCCGGGCTCGAAGAGGAACTCCCCTTGATTCCAGAGGAAGAGCTGGTAGACCGCTTCCTCGCCGGCCTACTCGCCGAGAACGGCGTGAACGATGCGTCCCTTCTCGAGGAAGATCTCGCCGGTCTCTTGGCCTTCCACCAATCGCAGCACTCCCGTCTTGCGGGCGCCGCTCAGGAACTGAACGATATCCGGTAGCTGGAACTCAGTCAGGGATCCCTGAAAATCCATTCGCCTGCGGAGGGGAAGCTATGCCGTTCCGTGAAGAGGTTCCGGCGGTGTCCCTGGTCTTGGAGAAACCTGCCGGTCAGCCGAACACTGGGGCCCCGACGGCTGGAGTCACCGGTCGCCCCATTCAGGCGTCGCACACTGCATACATTGCTCCATCCAAACAACTTCCCTTTTGTTCGGAAACTTGGATCTCAATTCTATATTTTGGATATGAGCTTCAAACTCTCTCGATTAGGTCCCGCTTACCGGGTGAGCGAACTCGCCCTAACTCTTCTATTCAAACCAACTTAAAAGAAGTCCGATTCCGCCCTTGACGGGGGCACGTTTGTTGCTCCATTATCCGTGATGGAATTCTGTTGAAAGTTCATGATTTGAATTCTCAAGGAGGGAGCACACTCATGAAGCGTTCACTTATTTGGCTCGCGATTCTGGTGCTGGCAGGTGCCGGGCTCGCATTGGCCCAGGAAACCACGACTGGTACTATTTTTGGTCGGGTGACCGACGAACAGGGCGGCGTGATTCCTGGCGCGACCGTGACGGTGACGTCGGCCCAAGGCGAGAAGGTTGCCATCACCGACGCCAACGGGCGCTACAACGTGCCCTACCTGACACCCGGTACGTATTCGGTGCGCGTGGAGCTGGCCGGCTTTGCGCCCACGGTTCAGGACGGTGTCGGTGTTCGCCTGGGACAGCGCACCGAGCTCGTTTTCACCCTCCGCGTCGGTACCGTCGCGGAGACGATCACCGTGACTGAAACCTCGCCCGTCGTAGACGTCACGACGACCACCATCGGCGGAACACTGGACAGCGACGTGCTGGAGAGAGTTCCCGTGGGTCGCCTCCTCAGCGAGGTCCTTTACTTGGTGCCGGGAGTGAGTAGCAGCGGCCTGGGTGGCCGAGCCAACCCGTCCATCGGGGGTGGTACCGCCCTGGACAACAGTTACGTGGTCGACGGGGTAAACATCTCGGGCACCGGCTACGGGGCTCTGGGCTCGTATTCCATCGTCTACGGGTCTCTTGGCAACGGCGTGACCTACGAGTTCATCGATGAGATCCAGGTGAAGACAGCCGGCTATGAGGCCGAGTTCGGTCAGTCCACCGGCGGAGTCATGAGCGTCGTGACCAAGAGCGGGACCAACAGCTACAGCGGGAATGTCTTCGCCTATTTCGAGCCGGATGGCCTGGAGTCAGACTGGACGCCGATCGACTGGGATGAAGGGTTCGTTAACACCACCGGAAGGAGCCGGAACGAGGTTGGAATCACCCTGGGCGGACCCGTCGTCCAAGATAAGGCCTTCTTCTTCGGCGCGGTCGATCCACAGTGGAACACCCGCACGTTCATTGCGCCGGACGGTTTTCCACTGGAGGGTCTCGGTGAGGTCGATCGCGATCGTCGCACCGTCGCCTACGCGATCAAAGGCACGTTCCAGATGACCTCCAGCCACCGGATCGATGCCTCCTTCTTTGGCGACCCCTCCAAAGGGGACAAAGGATTGCAGCGGCCTTCACTGCTCTTGGGCGAGATCGCGGACTCGAGGTTCACCAGCTTGGACTTCGGCGGCCATCACCAGACGGTCCGCTATAGCGGGGTCATGAGCGACAACTGGTTCATCGAAGGCGCGTTTGCCCGAGCGTCGGAGAGATTCGAGGAAGCCCTGGCGGAGGACTCGTACTCCTTCACCGACTTTACGACGACCCCGACCAGTAACAGGGGAAGCGTTGGATTCTATGACTTTAATCAGGGCAGAAACAAGCAGTTTCAGATCAAGTCGACCCACCTGGTTGGAGCTCATCAAATCCGCTACGGCTTCGGCTTCGAGAAGATCGGCTACGATACGGCCCAACGCTATTCCGGCCCGACCTTCATCTTGCCGGACGGCCGGGAGACGGTGACCGGGGCTACTGTCACCGTCCTTACCGGGGCCCAAGTGGGTCGACCCGAATTCAACAAGGTCTACCGCGTCAGCCGTTCCCGCCTCACCGCTGCCAACGAAACAACGCAGGATTACCTAAACTTCTTCGTCCAGGACAAGTTCGATATCGGCGACAAGGTGACGATTTCCGCCGGCCTCCGCTACGAGCAGCAGAAACTCGTGGGGTCCCTGGCCGATTTCACCTGGGACAACAACTGGGCGCCAAGGCTCGGAGCCATCATTGACCCGACCGGAAGGGGTCGGGCCAAGATTTACGGCAACTGGGGACGTTACTTCGCCAAGATCCCCAACGACCTGGCGGCACGTGCTCTGGCAGCCGACGCCGGCGTGACACGCGCAATTTACTTGGACGAGAATCTCACCATACCGATACCGAATTCACCCTTGCTGATCTTCGGTGAAGAGCCCGCCATCTTCGATCCCGACGCCAAATCCACTTTCATCGACGAGGCGGTGGCTGGCTTCGAGTACGAGGCCATCCCCGAGCTGAACTTGGGGGTTCGCTATGTGTATCGGGTTATGCCTCGGGTGCTGGAAGACGTCCAGCAAGCATCGATGGTCTCCTGGTTCACCGGCAACGAGTTGGTTACCTTCGACTACTTCATCACCAACCCGGACGACGACACCGAAGTGATCGACGGGAGCGGTGCCAAGTTCGAAAAGCCCGTCCACACTTACCACGCGGTCGAATTCACCGCCGACAAGCGCTTCTCCAACAACTGGGCTCTATTCGCCTCCTACCGCTGGTCGCGGCTGCAGGGCACCTTCGAAGGATTCTTCCGTGATGACAACGGACAGTCCGATCCGGGCATCACCTCGCTCTACGATTTTCCCACCAACGACCCCCTGTACACCGAGGTCGGCGTGCCGCAGTTCGGCTTCACAGGCGACATCCGCTTTCTTGGCGACCTGGGCGCAGGCCCGCTACCGCTGGACCGGCCACACCAGGTCAAGTTCTTCACGACCTATGCCTTTGACATGGGCCTTAGCACAGGCGTGGGCTTTACTGTCGGCTCCGGAGCTCCTCTGACGCCACTGGCCGCCAGCCCCGCCTACACCAACGAGGGGGAGATCCCCGAGGGGCCGCGCGGCTCGGGCTTCGAGACGGTCGACGGGTTCAGGACGCGGGAGCAGAATGAGTTTTCCCTGGACCTCCAAGTGCGCTACGAGATCCCCTTCGGGGAGCAAACGCTGGTCCTCATAGCGGATATGTTCAACCTGTTCAACAGCCAGCAAGTTATCCGCTACAAAAACTATACGGACCTCGAGTTCGAAGTGCCGGACCCCGACTTCGGCAGGCCTGGCTTTGCAGGTACCGTTAGCGGGACTGGTTACCAAGACCCCCGCCGCATCCGCCTGGGAGTGCGTTTCGAGTTCTAGGCTTGTAGCTTAAGTCGAAAACCATAGGGGCGGGAGACACATCCCGCCCCTATTTTTTTGTGGAGAGGAGGCGTTCGAAGAGGGAGCGGTACTCCGCGCTCAACGCCATCGGTTTCATGGTGTCGATGGAGACCAGCACGGTGGTCACACGGGCGCGGAAGCAGACGGCGCCGTCCCTCTTCCGGCGGATCACGTAACCGAAGGTCACCGAGGTGCTCCCCATCCGCTCGACGGTGAGCTCCACCACCGCCACGTCACCATAGACAAGGGGCGCCGAGAAGCTGCTCTCGATGGCAACGGTGGGAAATCCCATTCGTCTTTCACGAACGAGCTGTGGGTAGGAGACGGGTGCCGCGGAATCGAAGAAGTCCTCGAAGGCGGCGTGGCAGAGATGAAAGAATTGGGGGTAATAGACGATGCCCGCTCCGTCCACGTCGTCGAAACGTATCTTCTGAACGCTGGTGAAGGCCATTTTTCGCCAGAGCTGTTCCTCGCCGGTGACGAATGTGACTCGCAGGAAACGGCGGGCTCAGTTTCGGTTCTGCTGGAGGGCTGCCAGCCGGTCTTTGACCTGCTGCTGATCGGGATTCAACGACAGAGAGCGCTCGAACGCCCCCGACGCTTTTTGAACATCCCCCAGACCCTGGTAGCAGCCACCCAGCACGTTCAGCAGCGCGGTGTCGGGCGGGCGAAGCGTCATGGCCTTCTCCAGGTACCCGACCCCTAGAGAGCAATCGCCTTGGAGACTGTGAGCGAATCCCAAGCCGGCCACGACCTCGAACTGATTCGGGAAATCAGGCTCCAAGGAAGCGAGGAGCTCGAGCGCCCGAGCCGCCCCCTCCTCGTCTATGCGGGAAAGGAGCTCCTCCGCCTCTTGCGTCGCCGGCCCCTGAACGGGGCCCAAGAACCTCTTTCTCCTCGCCTGCGTTCCCCTTCACCTCTTCATCTTTCTGCACCCCGAGGTCTCGACTCGCGTCGACATCCGCCTCTTCGCTGTCTTTGTCACCCACTACCACAACATCCCGTATCACGGCATCGTCTGGTTCTATAACCGCAACCGCTACGGTGCGGATGAAAACGCTGAGCGGTTCGGGCCCGCGGGACGGGTGAGCCGGAGCTTCGCGACCTATTACGTGGCGGGAGTGCTTTTCACCCTCGCCTACCGGTATGCCAACTGGCTCACCGCCGGTATCGACGTTCCCTTCGCCCCGGGCCCGAACACGCTCAGCGAGATCGCTCTGGGGCCTATCTCCTCCGTCTCCGACCTCGCGGTGGGCTTCTTCTGGGATTCGCCTTTCATCATTACTACCTCGACCAGAAGACCTGGCGGGTGAGCCGCGACACTCAACTGAGCCGGGGATCTAAAAGCTCCAACCCGCGTAAGTTCCCAGTTGGGGCGCTCGATCGCTCTCTGGCGCTTTAATCATTCGTCGAAGGGGCCCTTCTGCGATGGAACTCACCGGAAGGTGGGTTTCCAAGGCCGCCGAGAGTCTCCTGAGGCTCGAGCTTCCGGCGACTGATCCGGGGGCGCCCTGAGCGCCCCGTTCGCAGCGGTACTCCCCGATCGGCGGGACTGTCCGGGGTCGTGTGCCCTACGGCTCAACCCATCGCTCTCGCGACGCCTTTCTCATCTTGAAGACCGGCTGCTGGGACACGATAATCCGGAGGGCGAAAGGAGCGATATGAGCGGAGTGAATGTCTGGCGAGAAACGGAGGAATTGCTAAAGCTCGCATCGGAGGCGGCAAGAGAGTATCTCGAGAGCCTTCCCTCACGCCCGGTCGCGGGTCGCGTTAACGCGCCGGAGCTCAGGGAGCGACTTGGCGGACCTTTTCCCGAGGAGGGGAACGATCCCGTTGACACACTGCGGAGCTTCGTCTCCTCGGTCGAGCGCGGCCTGGTTGCCACTTCGGGGCCGCGCTTCTTCGGCTTCGTCAACGGCGGAAACTTACCGGTGACCATGGCGGCGGACTGGCTGACGAGCGCCTGGGACCAGAACGCGGGCATGTACATTGAGTCTCCGGCCGCATCGATCGTCGAAGGGATCGCGGCGAAGTGGCTCCTCGAGATCCTGGGCCTGCCGCCAACGGCGAGTGTGGGATTCGTCACCGGCTGCCAGATGGCCAACTTCACGGCTCTTGCCGCGGCTCGAAACGAGGTGCTCGCCCGGGCCGGATGGGACGTCGAGCAGGACGGTCTTCCCGATGCCCCTCGGGTCCATATCGTCGTGGGCGCGGAGGCTCACGCCACCATTCTCACTTCGCTCCGTATGCTCGGCTTCGGCACTCGCGGAGTGAAAGTCGCGGAAGCGGACGGGCAGGGGCGGATGAAACCGGATGCGCTCGGGAAGATCCTCTCCTCAGTCGAAGGCCCCACCATCGTCTGTGCTCAAGCAGGAAACGTGAACACGGGCTCCTTCGATCCTTTCGAGGAGATTGCCGAGATCGCGAAACAGCGCCGGGCATGGCTCCACGTGGACGGAGCCTTCGGGCTCTGGGCGCGAGCCAGCTCTCGCCTGCGGCATCTCTTACGCGGAGTCGAGCAGGCGGATTCGTGGGCCACCGATGCCCACAAATGGCTCAACTGTCCCTACGATAGCGGCATTGCCATCGTTCGGGATCCGACTCCCCATCTTCGGGCCACGTCAGTCCGAGCTTCCTACCTGGCGGCAGCGCCGGAAACCGAGATCGACCCCATGAATTGGGTGCCCGAGTCTTCCCGCCGCGCGCGGGGATTCACGGTGTACGTGGCACTGAGGAGTCTGGGGCGGAAGGGCATCACCGACCTCGTCGACCGATGCTGTGATCACGCGCGCTCCATGGCCGCGCGGTTGAGCGCTGAGCCTGCTGTCGAGATCTTGAACGACGTCGTTCTCAATCAGGTCCTGGTTCGGTTCCGCTCGAAAGACGAAAAGAGCTCCGACGCGCTCACCGAGGCGGTGATTCGTCGTGTGCAGAGCGAAGGCACGTGCTGGGCGGGCGGGACGACCTGGCACGGTCGAGCGGCGATGCGAATCTCCATCGTCAACTGGTCGACGACGCGGGATGACATCGAAAAGGCCGCGGCGGCGATTCTTCGCTGCCTCGACGAGGAGAGGAAGTGAAGGAGCGCCGAAAGATCCCATGATCATCCTTTTCTTTCTCCTTTATCTTGTTCTTGCCTGGGCCTCGCTCTGGCAATGGGGCTCTCCAGAGCCTGGATCGAGGATCGATCTGTTCTCCGGTGGCTTCTTCGCAGCCACTCCTCTCTGGCTCGGGGAGTACGCCGTCTTCTTGAAAAGCATCGGCCCTACAAGAGAAGTGAGGCAGGAAGCGATCGGTGCCACGTATGACCCAGCCATGACGAAGTGGGTGACGGCGTTATCGCTTGCCGAAATGGCCGTCTTTATCGACTACGGCCACTGGCGGCTCGTACCCGCTCTCGAGAACACCCCGTTGCAATCGGTGGGCCTCGCCCTATGGTTCTTGATCCCAGTATGGCTTCTCTGGGCCGATCTTCACCTGGGCCGGCATTTTAGCCGCGAAAATTGGCCGTCGAGGCTCGTCACCGGCGGACCGTTCCGATATGTACGCCATCCTAGGTATGCAGGTCTTCTGGCGAGCCGGATCGCTTTTTACTTGCTCTTCGCGAGCGCCGTGGGCTGGCTTTTCGGAGTCGGCTGGCTGCTCCTGGTGGCAAGAAGAATCCGGCTGGAAGAAGCTCACCTCCGGCAGCACTACGGGGCGGACTATGACGTCTATGCGTCCAAGACGCCGCGACTCTTGCCCGGAATTTACTGATGAAGAAGCGGCGGAGCTTTTCCGGGTAGGACGGTTTCGGAGACGGCAGCCCGCGTGAGAGCCATCAGTTCTTTTCCAGTTGGTACGGTTGGCTTCCACGGGGACTACATCGAGCTGGCCGCCGGTTGGGACGGAGAATCGGAGCATGTTGTGCACGTCGCCTGGGCCGACAACCGCGACGTCACCCCTTGCGATCTCGATCCGAACGCTGGACCCCCTTCGAACAACACCGGCAATCGCAACCAGAACGTCTACGCGGATAGGCTGGAGGTAAATTCCGCATGTCGAGAACGGCGTCGATGAGCTCGCGGTCGGCGGGATCGAGGTTCGGCGCGATCTCGTGAAACCCAAACGCGGCTTTCTCGGCCGCCGATCGGTGGTAGGCGCTGGTGGCGATGGTGGCGTCATGCTCCCGCTTCTTGAGCTCCCCGGCCAGACCCGTCATGGGATGGAGATCCCCGAGACTTCCAGCGGCGTCAGGGCGACGTGTTTTTTCAAGAACGTCGAGAAGGGAGGACAGACGACGGCAAGCGGGCTCTGCCCTGATGTGCGGACGTTCCGTTAATGGGCTGGCTCTTCAGTTCGTAGAGGGCTCAGGCGAAGGCGGAGGCATCATGACGTAGAGGACCTGCGCCTCGCCTTTCTCTTTGATCTGTTTTTCGAAGTGCTTGACCAACTTCTCTTGACGTTTCACCAGCGCCTGGATCTGCCGCTCCATGTCGGACGATACCAGGTAAGGGCCCAGTCGCTCGGTCAAGAAAGCTTCGTCCAACGTTTGTAGCTTCTCCCACACGCTACGCGCGCACACCAAGATACGGTCGATGTTCTCGACCTCTTCCTCCATGGAGAAGGAGCGGGTATGGTCGATGAACCAGATTCTCCCCTGCCCGTCGATCAACACGTTCCCCTGATTGCGATCGAAGTTGAATACCAGAGCGTCGAACAGATACATGAGCTGGGTCTGTTGAAACCAGCGGACTCCCCCCGGCGCGGGAAGACCTGCATCCACGCGGCCCCCCTCGGTCATGGCGTTCTCCACCCAGATCTGCACGCTTCCCTCGTCGTCACCGATGGTCCGAAGAACACAGGCCGGAACGTTGTCGAATCCCAGAATCCGGCTGAGCTCATAGGCCGCGCATTCGTACCGGTAGCTGTCCCGGAAGTTCCTGTACTTCTTGCCGGTGAGGGTGGTGACACTGGCACTTCTCTCATCCACGGTTCGGAAGGCGGCGTTGGCCTGCTGCCCGTTCTTCTCCAAGCGGAGCTTCAACGCCCCGCTCCTTCCCATCCCGATCTCCTTGCTGGAGACGACGTCGGCGGTGCGGAGGAAATCGACCAACTCCGCCTCGTCCTTGAAGTGAAGCGTCGCGCCGTCCGGGCCGGGCAACTCCAGACCCGTCGCGACCTGCGGCGAAGCGCCTTGCGACTCCTGGAAGGCCAGGGCCTCAGGCGGGCGGCCGCCCAGAGTGGAAACAATGCCAAACAGTAAGAAAGTCGCCGATGCCAGTGCTTTCATGGTCTGTCGCCTCCTATCCGCGGCGTCGCCCTCGTGCGGCACCTAGTTTCGATCCCCCAAGCCGTGCTCTTGCCGGCAGAGTTTACAGTAGGTCGGCGGCTGTTGTCGACATTGTGGCGCACCGGCTGGAGTTCTGGAGATAAGCGAAAATCGCCATCAGATCCTCGTCGGTCATGCCCCTAAAGTATCCCTACAGCATGACCGGATTGAGCTGCCTTCCGCCAGGAGTACCGGTCCGCATGACTTGGAACGGATAGGCAATTCGATTCCCGGACCCCGACCCACGACCCTTCTTGCAAGAGTGTATCGCGGAAAACGCGGAAGAACAATGCGGGTTTATGGCGACCCGTGGATGTCCATGTCAGTGTCTCGAATTCTAACTAACGACCCGAACGGCACAAGGTACGGCAGAGACATCTCGCCGCTATTTCTTGGGAAGCAGCCGCCCGAACAAGGAGCGGTGCTCGTCACTCAAGGGGACGGGCTTCATGGTGTCGATGGAAACCAGTACCGTGGTGACGCGGGCGCGGAAGCAGACAGCGCCGTCCCTCTTCCGGCGGATCACGTAACCGAAGGTCACCATCCGCTCGACGGTGAGCTCCACCACCGCCACGTCTCCATAGACGAGGGGCGCCGAGAAGGTGCTTTCGATGGCAACGGTGGGAAATCCCAGTCGCCTCTCGCGAACGAGCTCCGGGTAGGAGACGGGTGCCGCGGAGTCGAAGAAGTCCTCGAAGGCGGCGTGGCAGAGATGAAAGAACTGCGGGTAGTAGACGATGCCCGCACCGTCCACGTCGTCGAAACGTATCTTCTGAACGCTGGTGAAGGCCATTTTTCGCCAGAGCTGTTCCTCGCCAGTGACGAATGTGACTCGCAGGAAACGGCGGGCTCAGTCGTTCGTCTGCTGGAGGGCTGCCAGCCGATCCTTGACCTGCGGCTGATCGGGATTCAACGAGAGCGAGCGCTCGAACGCCCCCGACGCTTTTTGAACATCCCCCAGACCTTGGTAGCAGCCACCCAACACGTTCAGCAACGTGGTGTCGGGCGGGCGAAGCGTCATGGCCTTCTCCAGGTACCCGACCCCTAGAGAGCAATCGCCTTGGAGACTGTGAGCGAATCCCAGCCCGGCCACGACCTCGAACTGATTCGGAAAATCAGGCTCCAAGGGAACGAGGAGCTCGAGCGCCCGAACCGGCTCGCCGGCCTGGATCAAGACCAGCGCCAGCCGCCAGCGAGCGACGGGGAGTGCCGCTCCGCTTTCGGCAACGGCCTTCTCGAACTCCGCGCGCGCTTCGGGAAGGCGCTTTCTGGCCAGGAACTGATCCCCTCGCGCCAGGGCTAGCAGACCGGCGCTCGCGGTATTGAAGCTGGTGCGATTGACCCAAGGGCGAACGAGGCCCTGGCGGGGTGAGACCTGGCACTCTGCGGTTCTCTCTCCGACCACCGCTCCCGACGGGTCGAGGAGCCGCACCCGATATTGGTACCGTCCTCCGACCATTCCTCGCAGGGGAAATCGCTCGATGACCGGACCGCCCAAATAGCTACTGAGCT
>Ga0326597_10010672_pt1 | contig 12216 bp, 7 predicted proteins | sample RVTome_12_FD_203789 | JGI IMG/M metagenome (GOLD analysis project Ga0326597, IMG submission 203789) | Soil microbial communities from uranium-contaminated site in the Upper Colorado River Basin, Wyoming, United States - RVT100D185 | ecosystem: Environmental > Terrestrial > Soil > Contaminated >... | reverse complement strand
AGACGCCCAGGCAGGTCTCGACCGCCGCCGCGAGGAAGCCGAGGGCCACGAGCGGCGGCCGTCCCAGGCCGAGCAGTTCCAGTGCCGCGGCGGCCGAGCCCAGGCCCGCGACGCCGAAATGCACGGGGAGCGGCACGCGATGCAGGTACCAGGCGGGCACCGCGGTGGCGCCGATCAGCACGCCGGTGTAGACCGCAAGGAGGGCGCCCAGGAGTCCGGCAAAGATCACGAAGGCGCCCGAGAGCAGGGCGAGCCACCGGGTCTGTCCGCCGCTTCGCAGGTGCCATTCGGCCAGCGCCGCCCCGGGCACGGCCACGGCCCCGAACGCGGCGAGCAGCCAGGCGCCCACCGACATCGGCGATCGCCACTTGAAGACGCGCAGCATGTGGAGGAACCGGGCCGGCCGGCCCAGATCCCAGGTCAGCAGCGCGGGCGAGAGGACGCCGCCCGCGATGGCCGCGACCCACATCGCGACGCGTACGAACTGCGCGTCCTCACCGTCTCGGCCGCCGGCCAGCGCCGCCAGCGCCAGCACCGCCGCCATTCCGCCGAGGCCGCCCAGGAAGAAATAGAGCGGAACCTGCCAGGTCCAGACGTGAGGTTTCAGGAACGGCATGCCCTGGTAGCCGGCGGTGCGCTGCTGCATCTCGGAAGGTGTGCCGCTGGTCGCCATCGTCCACTCCGCTACCAGATCGCGAACGCCAGCAGCGCCGAGGCGAGCGCCAGGACGGCCGTCGCGAACGCGGCGCTCCAGGCGGCGCGCAGCTCGTCGGTGGGAACGCGCGGCGCCGGCGGCAGGCCCTGCGCTGCGGGCTCCCCGAGGGTCAGGAAGAATGCGTGCATTCCTTCCACCGACGTGCCGCCGGCGTCATAGACCGCCGCGTCGTCGAGACCGCGTTCGTGCAGGGTCTTCAGCCGGCGCTCGGCGTGCTCCGCGAGCCGCTCCACCGGGCCGAACAGAATCGCCTCGGTCGGGCAGGTCTGGGCGCAGGCGGGGACGCGCCCGGAGCGCTGGCGGTCGTAACACAAGGTGCACTTGAAAGCGCCGCCTTCGCCGGGACCCTCCTCGCGCCGGCCGATGACGCCGAAGGGACACCAGACGACGCAGTAGCCGCAGCCGTTGCAGACGTCGTCCTGCACGTACACCGACCCCACTTCGGTGCGGACGATGGCCCCCGTGGGACAGCCTTCCAGGCAGCCCGCGACGGCGCAGTGCTTGCAGACGTCGGAGAGGAAGAACCAGCGAAACGGCGCCACGTCGGCCGTTCCGGTGATCTGTCGCCCGAGCGGTTCGGGCTGCTCGATGAAGGCCACGTGGCGCCAGCTCGAGGCGCCCAGCGAACCGGTGTTGTCGTAGGACAGCGCGCGGAAGTCGAAGCCGTCGGCGGGGATGCCGTTCCACTCCTTGCACGCCACCTCGCAGGCCTTGCAGCCGATGCAGAGCGTCGGGTCGGTGAAGAAGCCGGTGGTGGTGCCGCGCTCCACGGCGTCGTGACGGGCATGATTGTCGAGACCGGGATGTTCGAACAGCGTCATACCGTCTTCCCCTCCTTTCCGTGGCCCCCGGGCCGGCCGCCGACCTCGCCGGTGTTCTCCTCGGGATGGCGGGCCGTCTTCCGGCGGAGGTCATCGATCTGGTCGACCAGCGCCGGGCCCCGGCGGCGGCGGCCGCGGTGAAGGTTGCAGGTGAGGACCTTCGACTCCTGGATGGTGACGTTCGGCTCTCCGGACAGGCCGATCAGGTCGTTGGCGATGTCGCCGCGAACCAGTCCCCGGTAGCCGAAGTGGAAGGACACGGCCACCTGGTGAATGACGCGACCGTCGAGGTAGAGCGGGCGCAGGCGCGAGCTGACCAACGCGCGCGTCTCCACCGCGGAGCGCAGCGTCACCAGCGTGACCCAATCGCCGTTCGACACGCCGACCTCCGCGGCCAGCTCCTTGGAGATCTCGCAGAACAGCTCCGGCTGCAGCTCCGAGAGATGGCTGAGAAAGCGCGACATGCCTCCCGCGGTATGATGCTCCGTCAGGCGGAAGGTGGTCAGGACGTAGGGGAACTCGCTGCTCTCCGGAGGCGCAAAGACGTTGTCCTCCCGCGGATACCAGCGCTCGGCCGGATTCGTCTCGCGCGGATAGAGCGGGTTCCGAAGGGGCGATTCGAGCGGTTCGTAGTGGGTGGGCAGCGGGCCGTCCTTCAGCCCCACCGGCACGAACAGCCAGCCGAGGCCGTCATCATGCAGGACGAAGGGCGCATCGCCGGGGTGCGCGTCGAGGCCGGTCGCGTTCACGGGCGGTTGATAGTCGGGAGCCTTTCGCGCCGGGAAATCGGGTACGTCGTCGCCCGTCCACTGCCCTTGGTTCGCGTCCCACCAGATGAGCTTCTTGCGCTCCGACCAGGGGCTGCCGTCGGGGCGAGCGGAACAGCGGTTGTAGAGAATGCGCCGGTCGGCGGGCCAGGCGAAGCCCCAGCCGTGACCGTAGGGGCCGGAGGGCTCGCGCTGGTCGGCGCGGTTCTTGCCGTCGGGCCCCATCACGCCGCAATAGATCCAGCAGCCGCACGCGGTCGAGCCGTCGTCCTTCAGCTCCTGGAAGCTCGAGAGCTGTGGTCCGTGGTGGGGGCGCCCCTCGCGATCTGCACCCCACACGACTCCTTCGCCGTCGGCGCGGCCGGCGCCGCCGGCATCGGGATCGACCTGGAACCCGTTGATCTCCGCGAGCACCGCCGCGATCTCCGGGCCCCCGTGCTCGTCTTCGGGATACCACCAGTCGAGCGCCCGCAGCGGCGCGTCGAGCGGATCGTCCGAGGCTTCCGCCTTGGCCTTCAGCCGTTTGGCGAGCTGATGGATGAACCAGGCGTCCGAACGCGCGTCGCCCGGCGGCCGCACGGCCTCCTCGCGCCACTGCAGCATCCGTTGGGTGTTGGTGAAGGTGCCCTCTTTTTCGGCGTGTCCGGCGGCGGGAAAGAAGAACACCTCCGTGGCGACGTCCTCCGGGCGGATCTCACCCTGTTCGATCTCGGGCGAGTCATGCCAGAAGGACGCCGACTCGGTCTCGACGAGATCGCGTACCACCATCCACCGCAGCCGGCTGAGCGCCTGGCGCTCGAGGCGCCCGTGCGCGGCGCCGACCGCGGGGTTCTGTCCGACGAGGAAGAAGCCTTCCACCTCGCCGTCTTTCATCTCGGTGAAGTACGTGAAGTGGGAATGGTCGCGCGTGAGGCGCGGCAAAAAGCTCCAACCAAAGTCGTTCTCGGCCGTCGCATGGCGCCCGTAATAGGCCTTCAGCAGGCTGGTCGAGTAGGCGGGCATGCCCGCCCAGAGACCCGTCCGATGGCCATTCGTCTCGAGGTAACCGCGCAGCGTTTCCTCGCCCGCGCCCTTCTTCGGCATCGCCAGGTAGCCGGGCAGGTTGTCGAACAGCGTCGGGATGTCGGTCGAGCCCTGGATGGAGGCGTGCCCGCGCAGCGCGAGAATCCCGCCGCCCGGGCGGCCGATGTTGCCGAGCAGGAGCTGAAGCACGGCCGCGGCGCGAACGGTCTGGACGCCGGTCGAGTGCTGGGTCCAGCCGACCGCGTAGCAGATGGCCGCCGTGCGCTCGGGTCCGGAGGCGTCGGCCAGCGTCCGTGCGACGCGCTCGAGCATCTCGGCGGGAACGCCGCAGACACGCTCTACCATGGCCGCGTCATAGCGCGCGAAATGCCGCTTCAAGGTTTGAAAGACGCAGCGCGGGTGCTGCAGCGACGGGTCGCGTCGCGGCCGGCCGAGATCGCCGCCCTCGTAGCCCCAGGTCGAGTGGTCGTACTTGCGCTCCGCTTCATTCCAGCCGGAGAAGTATCCGCCGAGGTCCTCGGTGTCCTGGAAGCCCTCGTCGAGCAGGACCGAGGCGTTCGTGTAATGACGGACGTAGTCGAGGAACACGCGGTCGTTTTCCAGCACCCAGTGGATGAGGCCGCCGAGGAAGACGATGTCCGATCCGGCGCGCAGCGGCACCCAGATGTCCGCGAGGGCGCTCGTGCGGCTGAAGCGCGGGTCGACGTGGATGATGGTCGCGCCCCGCTCCTTGGCCTGCATCACGAAGCGGAAGCCCACCGGGTGCGCCTCCGCCATGGACGAACCCTGGATCAGGATGCAGTCCGCATTGGCCAGGTCCTGCTGCGCGGTCGTGGCTCCGCCGCGTCCGAACGAGGTGCCCAGACCGGGCACCGTGGAGGAGTGTCATATGCGGGCCTGATTGGAGACCGCGACCATGCCCAATCCGCCGGTGAAGAGCTTCTTGATGAGATAGTTCTCCTCGTTGTCGAGCGTGGCGCCGCCGAGGTGCGCGATCGCCGTCGTATGGCGCACGCTTTCGCCGTCCTGCTCGGCAATGAAGGTCCGCCGGCGAGTCTCGAAGACGCGCTCCGCGACGAGGTCCAGCGCGCGATCGACGTCCATGCTTTCCCACTTCGTGCCGTGCGGGCGCCGATACAGCATCTTCGTCCGGCGCTCGGGATGGGTCAGCAGCTCCTTCGAGGCCGCGCCCTTGGGGCAAAGCGTGCCCCCCGAGATGGGACTCTCCGGGTCACCCTCGATCGCCAGGATCTCGCCGTCCCGATGATAGATGAGCTGTCCGCAGCCCACGCCGCAGTACGGGCAGATCGAGCGCGCCACGCCGGCGCCGTCGATGCGCGCGTGGAGGTTCTCGGTGGCGGCGGAATACGACTCGCGCCCGGTGCCGCCGGCGCGCCGGAAGAGCTGGCGTAGAGCCGGCCAGGTCGGGAATCGGACCATGAGAGTGCCTCCTTGGAGCAGGGCTGCGGCCAGGCGGATGTAGCGCGGCCTTCGAGGGGTGTCAACGACGTCTCCGGACTTCCATCTCGAGCGTCACCGGAACGTAGTCAAAGGTGTCTCGAAGCCGTTGGTGATCCTCGGGAACACTCGCCACGAGATCCTGGGGAAAGCCGTTCATCAGCTTCACGCTCGCCACCAGGTGCCTGAAGAACGGGTTGAACGGCCGGCTCAGCACGGCGGCGATCTTCAGCGGAAGGACTGGGATGCTCCGGTATCGGATCGGCCTGCCGAGCACCGCCGAGATTCGCCGAGCCGCTTCAGGAAACGACAGTGCTTCGGGGCCGGTCATTCGAATGCGCTTTCCACCGAGGTCCTGCCGGTGCACGGTCTGAGACGCGATTTCTCCCACGTCCACCGGTGAGATGGCCGGCAGTCCCGGCGGCCCTCCTCCGGGCACCATCATCTGCTTGCCCCGGAGCATGGCGAAGAAGATCTCCATCGAGAAGCCGGCGCCCAGGATCGTCCAGTTGAAGTCCGATTGCGAAACAGCCGCTTCCACCTCCAGCTTGATCCTGCCCAATTCGAACTTCAGCTCCTCGATGAGCGCAGGGCGCAACTCGTACCCGGAGAGGTACACCACGCGCGTCACGCCTGCCTTGCGCGCCTCCTCGAGAGCGACGAGAACCGCGTCCCGTTCGACGGCGCGCAGGAGGCGGGCGAGTTTGAAATTCAGAGCTGAAACGCTGATGATCATGCTCCCCGCTCCCTTCACCGCCTCGGAGATGGAGGAGCGTGACATGAGATCTCCCTCCACGATCTCCACGTCTCCACCCACCACCTTGCGAGCCTCCCGCGCGTTCCGACTCATGACCCGGACCCTGCTCCCCGTCTCCCCCGTCTGATGGAGCCGCCGCACGATCATCCGGCCGTAATGGCCGGTGCCGCCGATGACGAGAATCGGCCGATGATCCATCGCGATGCCTCCTTGTGTCGGGACGTCGGATCCTACCTCATCGCCTCCCGAGCGAAAGCGACTTTTTTTATGCAGTCAGTAAAGCGTTATCGTCACGCGCAAGTTGCATATGATATGATGATCGATCACTCAGGCCTATAGGGAGGACAATCAATGCATGCTCGTGCGGATCGGGTCTCGGAACTCACGATTCACCTCGTCGAAGGACTGCCGCTCAAGGAACTCGAGCAGCAATTGTTCCACGCGTTTCGCGGCGGCGACCTCTTTCACCGGATGCGGGCGTTCTATCTGGTGGAACTGGACGAACGGCGGCTATATCAGAAAGCTGGATGTTCCAGCGCGGTGCAATACGCCGAGCGTAAGTTCGGAGTTCAGCGACGGACGGCGCGGGAGTTACTGGCGGTCGGGCGGGAGCTGCTCGAATTGCCATTGGTCGATCAGGCGTTTCGGGATGGAGACGTCAATTGGTCGAAGGCGCGCCTGCTGACCCGGATTTGCGTCCCGGAGACGCAGGCGGCCTGGCTGGAGAAAGCCCGGGAGCTCGGGGCGACGGAATTCGCTCGTGAAGTCGCGCTGTCGGGGAAGGGACGGCTGCCGCGCGAGGACGGCCGGGGTCTGCCGAGAGTCAAGTTCAAGATCCAGGCGCGGGTCAGCGCCGAAGTCCATGAGCTGTGGGAGGCGTCCTTCCAGAAGTTCGCCGATGAATCGGGGCAGGGGGCAAAGGAAGAAGATGTGCTCCGCAGATTGTGCGAGCTGTATCTCTCGACCGATGCGGGTGGCGCGCCGGAGGGGCGCCCGACGAGGAATGAGTCACTCTACCATCTGGTAGTCGACGTATCGGCGTCAGGAGAGGCGACCTTGCGGACGGACGACGGTCCGGTGCCGCTCGAGAAGAGCGTAGTCGAGCGGATGGCCTGCGACAGCGTAGTGCACGACGGTCCGATTCAGGGGCAGGATCCGGCGGCAAAGGCCACGCAGGGGACAAGGACGCGAATCCTGAGGCGGGACGGATATCGATGTCGGAGCTGCGACAGCCGGTATGGGCTCCAGGTGCACCACATTGAATGGTATTCACTCGGCGGACCGACCATTGGAGAGAATTTGACGACCGTCTGCTCCGCCTGTCATGCGCTCATACATGAGGGATTGCTGGTCGTCAGTGGGAAGGCGCCGGGTGAGGTGGTCTTCCAGGACGCGCGTGGCCAAGGACTCGACCGGACGGAGCCGGCCGACTCGAGTCGCATCCGGATGGGAGCACTTCCAAAGAACGGCGCAGCTGCGCCGCTTCGTGAATATGTCGAGTTGGAGGATCTTCCGGAGGAGATGGATCATGAGACCTGGCAGAGGTACTCGCATCTGATCCGGCGGGATCCCAAGACCGGGAGGTTCCGGTTCACGCCCGGATACGTCGAGCGGGCGGGAGGATAGCGGGCTCCAGTATCGGGCCGGGCGGCGGCTCGATCTCCGAATGGGCTGGAAATTGCCGTCCATCCATGAACAGGCAGTGTAGCTTCGTCTGACGATGGAGCCGACCGAAGTCATTCTGCGGGCCGCGCGGTTGTTGAGCCCGCCTCGCCGTGTCGCGGGCGAGGCGGTGCTCGTGCGCGGGGAGCGCATCGCCGCGGTGGGGAGTGTGCGCGAACTCCGTCGCGAGGCTCCCGGGGCCGAGGTGCTCGATCTGGGTCGGGCTGCGTTGTTGCCCGGCTTCATCGACAGTCACACGCATTTTTTCGAGTGGGCGCGGCGCCTGGCCGGACTCGACCTCAGCGGCGCGCGGAATTACGCGGAGCTCCGCGAGACGCTCGCTCGCCATCGGGATCGTCTGGCGGGACAGGGACGGGGGCCAGATGAGTGGATCGGGGGCAGCGGATGGGATCCGGCGTTTCTCAGGAAGCGCCCGCCTCTCGATCGCGCGGTGCTCGACGAGTTCTTTCCCGACCGGCCGGTCTCGCTCGAGTCGCGGGACTTCCACACGCTGTGGTGCAACTCCAGCGCGCTCGAGCGCGCGGGGGTTTTCGCGGGCGCGATGGCTCCCGCGGGCGGTGAGATCGGCCGCCGCGTGGACGGCAGCCCGGATGGCCTGCTGTTTGAAACCGCCTGGCAGCTCATCCTCGACGCAAGGCCTCCCGAGGCGGAGGAGACGCGCGCGGGCTGGTTGAAAGAAGCCATCCGAAAGGGGCACCGCCTGGGACTGACCGGTTTCCACAGCATGGAACCGGATGAGACGCGCCGCACCTATCGCCTGCTCGCCGATCGTGGCGAACTCGGGATGCGCGTCGTGTTCCACTCACCGTTGAACAGTCTTCGCGAACGATTGCAGCAGGACGCGCCGAGCTATCGCGCCGGCGACGACTGGCTGCGCTGGGGCGGCGTGAAGATCTTCATGGACGGCTCGCTCGGTTCGCGGAGCGCGTACATGCTGGATCCATACCCGGGCGGCGACCGCGGTTGCCTGATCATGCCGAAGGAGGAACTCGTGGCCCGGATCCTGGAGGCGGCCGAGGGCGGCATCGCGCCCACCATTCATGCCATCGGGGACGCCTGCGTGCGCATCGTCGCGGACGCCCTCGAAGAGGCACAGGCCGTCCTCCATGCGCGCGGCGCGCCCCTTCCCGGAGGGGCGCGCGTGGAGCACGCGCAGTGCGTCCGTCCGGAGGAGCTGCCGCGCCTGGCCCGGCTCGGTGTGCTCTGTTCCATGCAGCCGATTCATCTCGGAGATGACGTGCCGCTCCTGCCGGAACTCTGGCCCAAGGCCTGCGCGTACGCCTATCCGACGCGCTCGCTGCTGGACGCGGGCGTGCCGATCGCGCTCGGCAGCGACGTGCCGGTCGCGAACCCGGATCCGCGGCTGGGAATCTACGCCGCGCTCGAGCGCCGGGCGGGCAACGCGCCGGCGGGAACGGCCTGGACTCCGGAGCAGGCCCTGCGAATCGAGGAGGCGCTTTCGGGCTACACGCGCGTTGCCGCGCTAGCCGGTGGCTGGCAGGACGAACTCGGCGCCCTCGAGCCGGGCTACCGCGCGGATCTGGTGGCGATGGAGATTCCCGAGGAGGGCGCGCCCCACGAGGAGTGGCTCGATGCACGCCTGCTCCTGACCATGATCGACGGCCGGATCGTCTACGCGTCCGAGGCGGACGGCGATTCCAGCGAAACCTTCTGAACCGGGCCGGGTCACCCCCGTTTGAAGCGGCTCGGAAGAGACCTGCGTTCAGGAGGCAAGTGCCATGTGTTGGTCGCGGTTTGCAGTCCTCGTCTGTCTGCTGCTGGCGTCGCCGCTGGCGGGCGCCGCCCGAGCGTCCGGCCTGTTGATCCCCCGGGACGGCAGCGCGCCGATCCAGGTGCAGTCTCACCGGGTGACCGCCTCGGTCGAGGACGGATGGGCGCGAACGAACGTCCGGCAGACCTTCGTCAATCCGCATGGTCGCGCGCTCGAGGCGGTCTACGTCTTCCCGGTGCCCGAAGGCGCCGCGCTGGTCGACCTCGCCCTGGAAGTGGGCGGGCAGCGGCTCGAGGGTTTCCTCGCGGAGCGGAGGACCGCGCGCCGCGCGTACGATTCCCTCGTCCGGCGCCGCCGCGATCCGGCGCTGCTCGAACAGATCGGCCGCTCCACCTTCCGCCTGTCGGTCTTCCCGGTGATGCCCGATCAGGCGACGGTGGTCGAGCTGACCTGGATCGAGGCGGTTCCGCTCGTGCGGGGCGAGGTTCGCTACGTCTTCCCGCTCGGCCTTTCCGTCGATCCGGTCGAGACCGAGCAGGATCTCACCGTGGCCGTGACGGTCAAATCCTCGGCGCCGATCGTGTCGGTCGATTCGCCGACCGCCGGCATGACGACGCGGAAAGTCGACGAGCATGAAGCGCGGGCCTCCCTGGAGGTCTCGAAGGCGCGCCTGGCCGAGGACGTCGTGGTGGTGGCGAAGGTGGCCGCTCTCGAGCCGGCGCTCGCCGTCCGGGTCTATCGTCCGCCGGAGGGCGACTCCTACTTCGCCGCGGTGCTGACCCCGCCCGATCTGCGCGAGGAACAGGTGCTGCCCCGGGACATCACGCTGGCCCTCGACGTCTCCGGCAGCATGGCCCGCGGCAAGCTGGCGCAGGCGAAGAGCGCCGCGCTCTGGTTGCTCGAGCGCTTGCGGCCGAACGATCGCGTGAACGTGCTGCTGTTCAACGACACCGTGCGGAGGTTTGCGGCGGATCCGCAAGCGGCCAACGGGAAGAACCTGGAAGGGCTTCGGGCGTTCGTCGAGCAGGCGGCTGCCGGGGGTGCCACGGCGCTGGGCGATGCGATCGCGGCCGCCTGCTCGGCGTCGAGTGAACCGGGCCGTGTAGCGCTCGTGGTGATCCTGACCGATGGCCTGCCGACCGTGGGCGAGGTGCGGCCGGAGGCCATCGTCGGTTACTCCGGCGCCGCCGCCCGGCGTGGACTGCGGACCTTCACGTTCGGAGTGGGGCGCGACGTGGACGCCGCGTTGCTGGAAGGCGTCGCCACGGCCGGCGCCGGATCGGCCGAGGTGTTCCGCCCGGAGGGCGAGATCGAGACCCGCCTGCGCGCCTTCTTGACGCGCACCGAGTCGCCCGCGATCGCAAACTTGAGGGTCGCGATCGACGGGCAGCCGGTGGACGACCTGTTGCCGCGGCCGCTGCAGGACGTCTACCTGGGCGAACAGGCGATCATCACCGGACGGTTCGCGGGGAGCGGCCGGCACGAGTTCACCGTGACCGGCGTGTACGACGGTCTCGAGATCATCATGAAGACCTCCGCCGACCTCGGTTTGGGGGCGGCTCGCAAGAAGGCGGCACGCGACCTGTACGCGCGGGCGAAGCTCGACTTCCTGCAGCGCGCGTTGCGGCTCCGGACGGGCCTCTCGGACGCGGCCTACTTTGCGGCCCTCGACCGCGGACGTTACGACACGGAGGATGAACTGGTCGGCGCGCAGATCGAGCTGTCGCTCGAGACCGGGGTGCAGTGCGCCTACACGTCGTTGATCGCGTTGCTGCCCGAGGACCGGCGGCGATTGAACCCGCGCGACGCCGAGGCACTCGAGCAGGCGCTGAAGCGAGCCAACGCGCGCCGGGTCGAGCTGGCGGGGGTCGACGCGCCGAGTCCGATGCCGGAAGAGACGGTGGTGCTCGAGGATGAGGTGTTGGAGGAAGCGTTTCTTCCCGCAGTCACGATGAATGACCAGTTGAACGTGGGCGGCTCCGGGGGCGGTCGCTTCGGTGGCAGGTACGGAGGCCGCGGGGCCGTCATGGGCGGCGGTCGTGCGGGCCAGAGCGCCGTGGAGTGGAGCACGTTCTGGTTGTCGCGGCACCAGGATCCCTCCGGCCGCTGGTCCGGCACGGGCTTTCAGAGCAGGTGCACGAGCCCGCCATGCACCGGAGCGGACGCCCCCGAGGTCGGGGTGCACGAGGAGCGCGACGCAGGCGTCACCGGGCTGGCGCTGCTGGCGTTGCTCGGGGCGGGGCAAACCGCCGGCCATGGCCAGTACAAGCTCGCCGTCCGCGAGGGGCTGAAGTACCTGTCGAGCATTCAGGATCCAACGACCGGTTGCTTCGGTGAGCCGGACGAGACGGATCTGGAGGATCACGTGCTGGCGACGCTCGCAATGACCGAAGGGTACGGCCTGTCGAAATGGCCGCTGCTCAAGCAGCCGGCGGCCAGGGGCATCGAGTACCTCGTGACGCAGTGGGGCCAGGCTGCCGCCGATGGCGAACCCTGCCATCCGGCCGCGTTGGGCTTTGGCGTGCTGGTGCTGGAATCGGCGCGGCAGTTCGGTCTGCCCTTCGACGCAAAGCTCTTCGACACCGTTCTGAAGCGCATCGAGGAATGCCGTGGGACACGGGGGGACGCGACGGGAGCCCTGGCGTCGATCGAGATCCTGTGCCGCATCTTTCGCGGAGAGGATCCAACGCGGTCCGATCCGCTGCGGGCCGCCGCCGATCGACTGCTCCAGCATCTCCCGAACGGGAACGGAAGTTCCGGCGCGGTGGAGCACCGCTGCTCCTGGTTGTTCGGGTCGTACGCGATGTTCCAGCTGGGCGGTACTGACTGGGAGCAATGGCAGGAGGAGATGCTCTGCGTGCTCGTCACGTCAGCAAAGCAGGATGGCTGCGCGAAGGGCTCGTGGGAGCCATGGGCCGGCGGGGCCGGGGGGGCCGGCCGGGGCGGTCGGATCTACTCGACCGCGGTCATGACCCTGTGCGTGGAGGTGACCTACCGGTATGACTGCCTGGTCGGCGCCCGCTGATCATTCGAACTGGTGCGCCGATCAGTTCCGCCCGAGGGCGGTCTGCGCCGCGGCGGTGAGCTGTTGGTCCTTCAGCGCCCGGGCGAGGATCAGCGCGGCTCGCAGCAGGATCGGATCTCCCGAGCCGATCGCCAGGGCGGCCTCCTCGCGGAAGGCGGGCTCGGCGGCGCCGCCGGCCGTGGCCGCGGCGGCCAGCAGCAGGCGTTCGGCCGGATCATCGGCGGTTTTCCAGAAC
>Ga0326597_10010671_pt1 | contig 12217 bp, 5 predicted proteins | sample RVTome_12_FD_203789 | JGI IMG/M metagenome (GOLD analysis project Ga0326597, IMG submission 203789) | Soil microbial communities from uranium-contaminated site in the Upper Colorado River Basin, Wyoming, United States - RVT100D185 | ecosystem: Environmental > Terrestrial > Soil > Contaminated >... | reverse complement strand
GTTTTGAACTTCTGACGGACGAGCAAACTCCCGCGAATTGGTACTACTTGCGGCAGGCAGAACTTGTTTCCGACCCGAAGGATGCGCATGGGACGAGGTATCTGAAGCTCAGCAATGAAACGCCCGGTCGTGTCGCTCAGGCGCTTCAAGCCACTGGCTTGGATGGGAGGCGATTCAAGGAGCTTGAACTTTCCTTGTCCGTTCGCGCAAACGACGTCGTGCTTCCCAAGGACGGCTCATTTTCCGGCATTGACGTCCAGTTCTACGACGAGCAACGAAACCGAGTCGGTTCGGGGAGATTTGGCCCGTGGAGCGGCAGCACGCCGTGGGCCGAATACGGTACGCGATTTCGAGTACCAGGTGAAACACGAATCGTGATGATCCATGTGGGCTTGTACGGCGCGACAGGCGAGTTGGACTTCGACAATATCAGACTCAATGCGAACACCACCGCCGCCAAGGGACCGTTCGATTAATGGCGAATAGGCTTCTGACAACCAACAACTAGATACCGCCGCCGCCTCCACCAAATCCGCCACCGCCACCACCAAGTCCGCCACCGCCGCCACCAAGTCCACCACCCAATCCGCCGCCGCCCTGATTACCACCTTGACCGGACACAAAATTAAAGGTGTCGACGTTGGTGATACCGGAAGAAATCGGTGCCGTTCCTTGGAGCGTAAATCGCACGTAGCGACGGCTGGCATCAATGACTGCGCTGGCATCCATTTGATTACCTTCCGGGAATTGGGTGATTTGCGGACGGAAGCCAACAGCACCACTACGCCCGAACGCACGCGGATCGATTCGGCCATCAGCAAGTCCTCGGCGCAGGGCTAACGCGTAATCACGCAAGCTACTTGTATCGCTGGCGGCTCCGAGTTGCTGGGCTAAGATCGCGCGACCGACTTCGATTCGTCCTTTGTCGATCGTGGCGATCTTCTCTTCCGCCAGCGGTTCGACTCGGCGTCCTTCATTCAGGTTAAAGTTAACAACTGCATCCCGTTCGCCAAGCGGAATCTGTTGCTTGCCATAGGTTTGTTGGGGAGTCCCATAGTTCGTCCAGATTTCGACGGTCACCTTGCCAGCGGTAACTTCTCCCCACACGGTCTTCAGCAGCAATCGGTATTGCCCGATGAAGCCTTTCGGACAGACGTAGAACTCGGAGTAACCATCGAGCGAGTTGCCGCCGCCGTATGCATACGAATCTCCGAGCATCACACCACCAGCCGTCGTGCGAGGATTGCGCCCTGAACAGACGGTCGCGGAGGGTTCTTCGACCATCATGTCGACATCCGCATCGCCGGTCCAAGTAATCTTGACGATACAGTCACGAGTGACGGCATCGTTCAACTTGGCGAGAAACCGGTCGGCTTCACTAGCCCGCCCCTCCTTCTGCAACTTCTCGAAAAGCGACTTGGCAACTCGGGTGGCACGTTCTTCAATCTCACGATGCTCTTTCTCCCAAGCTTGGCTCAGGATTCCGACACTCGCCCACTGTAGTCCCGCCTCGTCTTGCAACTGCTCCGCCAAAGACAAGCCTTTGACAAATGGCTCGGGTCGCATCGGATTGACGGCGGCGATCTCGCGGTAGAGTTTGAGGGCTCGCGATTCGAGGCCGATCCGCGACATATAAGAGGCGACGTGCAAGATGTCTTCGTCGTTTGAACTGAAGTCCACCGCCGACATCAGCGCGCGCTCGACTTCTTCCACTGGCGAGCCACTCGCCAACATCGCGATCGACATGGCATCGTACATCCACGGTTGCGGCGCACCGGCACGAACAGCCGCTTGCGTAAGCACAACGATCTCTTGAAGTTTCGCATTGGCACCCTTCTCGTCGTTCGCATTCAAACGGCTCTTTGCCGAAGCCTGCAATTGCCGAACGGTCTCGCGCACTTGTTTCGCATGTTCCAGACGTTCGACAGCCGAGTCGGTTCGATGCGCCAAGAAGTGTGCATTCCAGGCATCGTAATGCGATTCGCCGTTCTTGCGTTCCAACTTGATCGGACGAACAACCGAACGCGCCGCCGCGCGAGGCAATGCCGCGGGTTGCTTGGAAGCCGTCTCTTTGGTTTCTGTGCTGCCGCCGAGCGACAGTTCATCTTCGACGGCGAAGAAACCGCCACCGCCGCCACCGAAGCCGCCACCGCCGCCACCGAAGCCGCCACCACCGCCACCGAAGCCGCCACCGCCACCGCCAAAGCCACCGCCACCGCCACCACCCTGGCCACCAAAGCCACCACCACCACCACCACCCTGACCGAACTGGCCGCCACCGGACAGGATCGGGATGACGAGGTCGCCGACCGGGTAGACTTTCGTAAGCAACTGAGCATCTGCTTCTTCAGGCGTTGTGATCTGAAGCACTTCGTCTTTGATGACGTAGGTCAACTCCAATTCGCCGAGCATCAATCGCAATGCTGAGCGGAGCGTGATGCCCTTCAGCGAGCGGGTGATCGGCGTTCCCGTATCGATACCAAAGTCTTCCAGTGCCTTATTGTCCAAAACGATCTCAATGTTGTGGTTGAACTTGATGTCGTCGAGTACATCTTTCAATGGCTGGCCGACATAGTCGAATGTCGTTTCGTCGTCGAGTGCCGCAAGAATTCGAGTTTCCGCAGAACCGGACTTGCCAGCCAAGTCAACCGCAGCGTACTTCTTGCGGCGAAGCGTCAACTGCTGCCAGACGTCGGCCTCCGGATATAGGATCGGCGGCTCGTCGGGGAATGGTTCCGCGGATTTCTCGATTAGATTCATCGCATCCACAAAGTTGCGGTGATGCAAATCGCGGATTCGTGTTAGGTTATTAAAGTTCTTCAAATTCCGGGCGTTCCAAATCGCAACGCGTCCGATCGGCAGGCCCGGTTCGAGTTCCTGGACTTGGTCGGCGACATCGGTTTCCGCCGAGTAATAGTTGCCTTCGTCAAGCAAGGAATTGAATCGGTCGAGAAGTTGTTTGATCTTTTGACGCTTGCGAGCCAGCTCGTCGACCAATCGCTCGGCCTCGATGGCGGCAGCTTTGTTCTCTTCCGCGTGGGCGCGACGACTATCGACTTCGATCGTGATTCGTCCTGCTTCCCGAATCGCGGACTGAATTCGACCGGAAAGTTGCGAGCGAACTTCCGCACCGAGATCCGGTTCGGTAGCGACCCCTTCGAGCAGCACTTTCAATGCCTGGCTGGCGGTTTTCGGATCGGTCGACATTTTTTGGCGAGCTTCACTTAAGCCGGTTTCAACCTCCGCTTGAATCGCTTCGGATTGAACTCGCTTTTCGGTTTCAACTTTGTCGAGGAAAGCACCTGATTCGCCTTCAAACTCTCGCCGTAAATCGCCTGCGGCAGACGTGCCATCGGCTTGAAGATTAATGAGGCTGAGCGATGCCTCTGCACCGGCGGGTGCGGATGCAAACTTGTCAGCTGCATCGCGGACGGCGACCGCGAGAGGGTTGCCTGGGTCGCGGGCAGTGGCTGCCGCGGCCGCGCTGCGAGCGCCCGCCAAGTCGCCGGTTCGCAAGGCATGGCTGCCCAGTTCGGCCAATCGCCCTGCGTCGTTTGTCATGACAAGAGATGCTTCGCGTAGACCGGCTGATCCAACGGTCGGCAAACGCAAGCCAGCGTCGGGCCGAGCCGCATCGACGAGTTGAGGGAGAAAACCAAAATCAGAACTGGAAGCCTCCGGTATCAGCTTCCAGGACTGTTCGATCGTCTTGCCATTCGCCTCATAGGTGACAGCGAGATCGTCCGGGCCGGATCCATCGAGCATTCCGATCAGGATTGAGTCGCGATCGGCACGCAACGGCGGCAGCTGCTTTGGATACGACTCGCGGACGGAAGCTGGCAACTTCACAGCGACCGGCCACATCACCTTACCACGTGCGGCGTGAGCCATCGCGATACCAGCATCCTGGCCGGTGTTTTGATCTGAATCGACATACAACATGCCGCCGGTGTGGTTGGCGAGTGTTGCGAGCAAGCGACCGTCGCGGCTGGGGCCAATTGCCATGCTCGATACCGATGCACGGCTGGAAACCAAGTCCCTGACGATGGCGTCGAACTCTTTGCTTTCAATGACATTGGCACGACTTACACCATCACCGATGTAAACGACGGAACGCGGATTCGTGTTTGCCGGACCGTAGCTGTCGATCGCTCCTTGCAGAGCTGCGATCAGATCGGTCGACCCAAGCGGAGTTCGAAGCTCCAACTTGCGAAGCGCCTGCTGCATCTCGGCACCCTTCGGTGCAACGAATCCATCCGTCAACGGGATCGCATTGAGGTCAACCGCAACCAACTTGACTCGATCACCAGGGCCAAGCGTGCCGACCATCGTTTCGAGAGCGGCGATCGCGTCGTCGCGATACATCCCAGTCTGACTTGCCGACGTGTCGAACAACACAACAACATCGTGAGCCGCCGCGGGCGGCCCGAGGTTGTCCGGCTTGAGACTGAGGGCGAAGTACTTTTCACCTGTTGAAGAATCGAAGGTTGCGAGCCGCGATTCGGCAGCCATAACATTCGAACGGCCAGGCAGTGACGATGCCGCCACTGCAATTGCCAAAACGGGTGACAACGCAAGCAAGAAGTTACCGCGTTTGCACATAGTGAAAACTCCCACCACTGAGGTGACTCTAAAAAGGGTTCTCTCTATTCCGGTTGACAGAACCCTGCCTTGCCCAACAGTTTAGTCGGCGCAGTTAGTCCGCCGAGTTCCTCCATTCTATGCGAGCGTTTCGGTAAACGCCACCGAAAAAGACGGAATTTATGGCGAACCCTCCAGCCGCTGGGGGAGACGCTCATCGCCACCCTGCCGGTCGCGCGCAAAAAAGGGGCGTCGCGAGGCCCGTAAACCACTCGACGCCCTCATGAAGAGTTAGTTTGGTGTACAAATAACACCCAGTTCCCGCGATTAGCGAGTTGCCCCGCCTTTTGCCTGAGCCGTTTCAGCCAGATGTCCACCGGCAACCCCTCGCAAGAACTCCGCGGCGTTTTGCAGCACCGCCGCCATTCCTTCGAGCGTCTCCGCAGCACTGAGTACGACTGAGGGTTGCTCAGCCTGAGGCTGCGCCCAGTAGTCCGATTCGCAGTCCCACTCTTGAGCACATACATCCACATAGTTGGCGGTACGGGCGTCGCGGTCTGGAATCGACGCGCTCGAAGCAATACCCTCGGTGGCCGTGCGAATGGGAGCGAGTATTCGATTGACAAGCTCCGTCAACCAGACTGGTTCAGAATCCATCGCCATCGCCTCGTCATACGCCTCGTCGTAACCGGTTTCCAATGGCCCCTCTGGTTCGAGGTCCGCTGAAACTTCTGCGTTCTCTTCGTCGAGCGCGCCTCCGTAGCCGTACTCTTCACGATACCACGTTTCTTCGTCGCCCCAAGTATCGTTCAAAAGATCGGCATCGATAATCTCGTCGGAATACGCTTCGCTTGCTGGCTCAGACAAATCAGAAGTCTCCTCGCCTTGTGGTCCGTCGGGCGTCGATGCTGCTTCGCTTGCGGCATCGATCACCGCGGCTGGATCGGGAGTTTGTTCCGAAGTCGGATCTTCCGCATCCGTTGTCGGCGAGTCGTCGCCGAAGACATAATCGGCGTAGTAGTCCTCGTAACTGGACTCCCACGCTTCCTCCGCCGAGTCATCCGTCAGCGACGAGGCGACTTTAAGTCCTGGCTCTGCTTGGGTCGTCGCTTCAGGCGTCGGTGGCGAATGGCCGTCATACCAGTATTCGTTGCAGTCATAGTCGCTGTAGCCGCCACAAACTTCTAGCGGACCGTGAGCTACGGGACAAACAATACACTCGCCAGGATCGTGGATTGGCGAGACGACGGTGTCTCGAGCGTGTGTCTTTCCAATGATCAACAACGGACCAGCCATACAACACAGCATTACCGAGAGAGCGAAACAGGGGTGACTCATCGTGAATATCCCTCCAGTGAAATTAGGTCGCGATGGCTTCTTCGCCATCATCTATGTTCTCATGTGATTTGCGAGGAAGCTCGTCGGCAGCTGAAGAGAGCTAACCGCGACACCTCACTGCCTGCAAGGCGGTGGTTTTCGGAGCGACACCGCTTGTCACACGAGTAGCTATCGGAGCCTGCAGTTTGGGTCCATTAGGCAATTAGCATGCGACTAGGAAACAAACGGTGAGATGGTTGATATCGTATAACCAGGGAATTCAGGAAGAGATTTGCGAAAGCGCCACACATAACATTTGTGTCGAGTCGGCTCGGGTGTTCATACATGACTATTATCCTGATGTTAATGACGTATCTATGCAGCGACGATTATGATGGAGAAACTACGACCGGAAAGCTTGTAAGAACCGCCGTTGTCACGACCGGACGAGAATATGTTGCCTGAGGAGCTTCACAGCTGGGTCGCCATCGCGGCCACCCTTTTTGTATTCCTCGGATTGCAGCTGCGCCGTGGAGCCCCCACCGATCTGCTGTTTCTATTGGCCTTGATCGGTGTCACGATTGCTGGCGTCATCACGCCGGAGGATGCTTTTCTTGGCTTTTCAAACCCGGCACTTTTGACGATCGCTGGTTTACTTGTCGTCGCGGCTGGGCTGCGTTCGTCGGGAGTCCTCGATTGGGTTGGCAATAAAATGCTCGGCTCGGCCGAAACCGAGCGATCCGCCATGCTCCGGCTTGCACCGTCCTTGATCGCGGCTTCAGCGTTCATGCTCAACACAGCCCTCGTCGCGATGGCGGCCCCGGTCGTAGTCGATTGGTGTCGGCGTAAACGCATCTCGCCATCGCGATTGCTGCTCCCGGTCAGCTATCTCACGATTCTGGGAGGCGTTTGCACACTGATTGGAACAAGCACGACGCTGATCGCAAACGGCATCTTGAAAAGCGAGCAGGAGCGCCGGATTATCGCGCAGGAGCACCGGGTTGTGGAGCTTAGCGAGCAGTTAGGAGCGGGGGAGATTACTGCCGAATTGGCCACGGAACAACGGGAAATTATCGCGGAGAAACGCGCGTTCATCGCGAGATCGGGACCGTTGAGTTTGTTCGAGCTTGGCGAAGTCGGCCTACCTTGTGCGATCGTCGGCGCAGTTTTCATGATCTTCGTTGCTCCACGATTGTTGCCGAATCGAACCGACATGATCGAGCAACTTGGCGAGCAGCGGCGCGAGTACCTTGTCGAGATGCAAGTGTTGCCGACGTGCCCGTTGATCGGACAAGACGTTGAGAGCGCGGGGCTTCGGCATCTGCCAGGTCTGTTCCTGATCGAGATTGATCGAGACGGCGACACGTTGACGCCCGTCAGTCCGCAGGACGTCATTCACGCAGGTGATCGATTGATCTTTACCGGGGTTGTCAGCACGATCGTCGATCTGGAGAGGATTCCTGGACTCGTCCCGGCTGCCGATATCACCTATGAGATTCATCCTGAGACCCGGACGCGGCGGCGACTCACCGAAGTTGTTCTCTCGAGGACTTCACCGCTAATCGGACAGAACGTGCGAGAAGCGAACTTTCGCCGACTCTATAGTGCGGCCGTTGTCGCGATTCACCGCAACGGCGTTCGGCTGACGAATAAGATCGGCAGTATCGGGCTGGAGCCTGGCGATACGCTGCTGCTTCAGACCCGCGACGATTTTGTCAGCGCGTATCGCAACAGCCGCGACTTCTATCTGGTCAGCAGCGTCGAGGGAGATTCCTCTCGGAGGCATGATAAAGCGAGACTCGCCGGATCTCTCGTACTGGCATTGGTCGTCTGGCTGATCCTCGGAGCCATTCCTGGTCTGCTGCCCCCGAATCTCGCCTCGCCCGCGGTTGCGTCGCTCGCTGTGGCTGTGTTGATGATTCTGACCGGATGTCTGCGTGTCTCGGAAGCTCGCAATGCGCTCGATATGCGAGTACTGGTCACGATTGCGGCGGCGTTGGGGCTCGGCCTTGCGCTCGAAGCCAGCGGTGCGGCACGCATGATCGCAACGGGGACGATCACCGCGGTTGGTGACAATCCCTATCTATTGCTGGGTGTGATCTATTTCGCCGCGATCATCATGACGGAACTGATCAGCAACAACGCTGTCGCCGCAATGCTCTTGCCGCTGTCCATCGCCGTTGCCGAAGTCGGCGGCATCGACCCGCGGCCTTTCATTCTCGCCGTTGCGCTGGCTGCTTCGCTATCTTTTGCCACGCCAATCGGCTATCAAACCAACCTGATGGTGATGGGTCCGGGCGGTTACAAACCAGTCGATTACCTCCGTTGCGGGGGGCCGCTTGCGATCTTAATCGCCTTCACGGCATTGACGCTGCTGATGCGGCGACTATGAGCGGGGCGACAGGGTTCTGTGCTTCTGATTGGTTTGCAGGAAGCCTTCCCCGTGGACCTACCTCTCGTGTTCTGAAATGGGTCGCTCCGCGCAACGTCAGTCTTGTGATTCTCCCCGCTGCCGCATGGCCTCAAGAAATCTGGCGGCGCAGTCGCGGATGATTTGGTCGGCGACCTCGAGTGGCATCTCACTGGCGTCTGTTTCTTCATCGACGTACTCGCTTAAATACTAGCCTTCCTGCTGCAAGTCCCGGAAGAATCCTGGCTTGTCCTCTGTTGGCCCTGGATGCAGCCGGAGAGATCGTGCGTTGAACTATTCGCCTCTCGGGTTTGCTGACGTGCAGATACAATCAAGACGTCCCGAGGCGGTGCATACCAGGCCGGTCTACGGCCGAAACACTGTCGTGTCAACCGTCCGTGGGGAAGCAGGCGGGCCTACTGTAAGGATGGCTCCTGCGGCGAAGGTATCGGCGGCCCGCCAGACACCCGGATATACAGAACCCAAAAAGCCACTTTGACATTTCAATTCTTGCAAATCGCGTCATAGTTGTCGTTTACGAATTTCAAAACGGCCCCCATGATGCTCCGGGGCATTAGTCGAGCGTCCCGTTTTGAACCCGCAAATCGCTGGCGCAAATGACGATAACTCCCGCCGAAGACCCCCTTGTAAGACCGGACTGATTCCGCGATCATGGGTGGTTTGAATTCTGCCGGCAACAACGCCCTCACTTGGAATCACCGGTTCGACGGAGAGATAGACTAGATGGCTCGGTACACTGGCCCGAAAGCAAGGATCAATCGACGACTCGGCACGCTCATTTACGAGAGCAGTGGTGCCGTACGAGCTTTAGAGCGACGCGACAACCCGCCGGGTATGCACACTCGCGGCCGACGTCCCACGAACTACGGCTTGGCTTTGAAAGAAAAGCAAAAGATCAAGCATTACTATGGTTTGGGCGAACGCCAGCTCCGTCGGTACTTTGATAACGTGTCGCACAAGAAGGGAAACACTGGCGAACAGCTGTTGCTGCTGTGCGAATGTCGTTTGGACAATGTGATCCGTCGCTGCGGTTTGACAAAGACGCGCGCGCAGGCTCGTCAGGGAATCACACACGGGCACTTCGCCGTCAATGGCGTCAAGGTGACAAGCCCGTCGTACACGTTGCGACCGGGAGACGTGATCACTGTCAAGGCCAAGGAAAAGTTGCAACATCTTTATCAGCGCACGATCGCTGAAGTAGAGACGCAGCCGGCGGACTGGGTGACGTTCGACGCCGAAACACTGCGGGCGACCGTTCAAGGACTGCCTGATCCGAGCGACATCAGCTTCGTCGGAAGGGATAACGTGAATACGGTTATCGAGTTCATGTCGCGCTAAGTCGACACATCGATGAGTGTCGTTGTTTGCACCGCGAACACACGCGCTTTCGCGGAGCGAAAGGCGACTATTGCAACGAGCCTGCCCAGTGCGGGCTTATTGAGTATAGGGGCGAAGGCGAATCGCTCGAGCGGCTGAGCGTCGCTCGTTTTATTCCGTTACGAAACGTCGAGAGACCATGCATACACAACTTGCTGTGTTAGGCGGCGGACCGGGTGGCTACGCGGCGGCATTCCTCGCTGCCGATGAAGGCCTGGAAGTCACGCTCGTCGAAGCCGAGTCAAGACTAGGCGGCACGTGCCTCCTACGCGGATGCATCCCATCCAAAGCTCTGCTGCATGTGGCAAAAGTCATCGAAGAGGTGCAAGAACTTTCGTCCGGTTGGGGCGTCGAATACCCAGCGCCGAAGATCGATATCGACAAAGTGCGAGCCCGCAAAGAGAAAGTGATCGGCACACTTTCCGGCGGATTGCAACAGCTCGCAAAGCGTCGGAAGGTGAACGTCATTCACGCGCGTGCCTCGTTCGAAAACTCAACAACATTGCGACTGGATGGTGATGACGCCTCGATTCCCGAAGGCGGCACGCTAACGTTTGACAACATTATCCTGGCCAGCGGTTCGACACCTGCCATGCCACCAGCCTTCAACATTGGATCATCCCGCGTGATGGACTCGACGGGCGCGTTGGAGCTGGCTGACATTCCTGAAAGTCTGCTTGTCATCGGTGGCGGATACATCGGTCTCGAGATGGGAACGGTTTACGCGCATCTTGGCACGAAAGTCAGCGTCGTCGAACTCACCAGCAATCTGCTTCCGGGCGCTGACCGCGACTTGGTAAAGCCGCTCCAGAAGCGATTACAGAAGCTGTTCGAGGATCGCATCTTCCTCGATACCAAAGTCGGTTCCGTGGCCGACTGTGGTGACGCCATCGAAGTCACATTCGAAGGACCCGCCAAGTACGGCGTCGAACGTTATTCTCGAGTTCTGGTTTCGGTTGGACGACGCCCTAACAGTCGCGACATGGGGCTCGAAAAGACAAACGTCGTTGTGAACAAGAGTGGCTTCGTCGAATGCGACAAGCAGCAGCGAACGGCGGACGCCAACATCTTCGCCATCGGCGACGTTGCCGGCGAGCCGATGTTGGCTCACAAAGCAACCCACGAAGCCAAAGTTGCCGTCGAAGTCATCCTCGGCAAACCCGCCGAATTCGACAAGATCGCGATCCCAGCCGTCGTATTCACCGATCCGGAGATCGCTTGGGCAGGTTTGACCGAAGAACAAGCGAAACGCGACGGTCGCGTGTACGAAGCGGCGATCTATCCTTGGGCTGCCAGCGGTCGCGCCCAGGCGTTGGGTAGAACCGAGGGATTGACCAAATGGCTGATCGATCCAGAAACAGAACGAGTCCTCGGTTGCGGAATGGTTGGCCCAGGTGCCGGCGAACTGATTGGCGAGGCGGTACTAGCGATTGAAATGGGATGTGAAGTTCACGACCTTACCGAGTCGGTACATCCACATCCCACCCTCAGCGAAACGCTCATGAATGCCGGCGAAGTGTTCTTCGGAACGGCGACCGAGATCTACAAACCAAAACGAAACAAGTAGCGACAACTACCCTACAGCTCTCGCGCGAGGCACCTACATGTCGGAAGTGAATATCGCAGCCCGAGAGGACATCAAGCACCGCGATCCGTTGGTTGAACACATCGAAGACGTCGATCCGACGGAGACGCAGGAGTGGCTCGAGTCGCTGGAATACGTGCTCAACAGTCGCGGTCCCGAACGAGCGAATTATTTGCTGTCGGTCCTCGAACAGAAGGCTCGCCGAACCGGCGTCGATCGCCCCGCGGCGATGAACACTTCCTATATCAATACGATCCCGGTCGACAAGCAGCCTCCCTATCCCGGCAACCGCGAGATCGAACGTCGCATCAAGAGCATCATTCGCTGGAACGCGATGGCGATGGTCGTGCGAGCCAATCGCCAATCCGACGGGCTCGGCGGACACATCTCGACGTTCGCTTCCGCCGCGACGCTCTATGAAGTCGGCTTCAATCACTTTTTTCGCGGACGAGGCGAGAGTGGTTACGACGGCGATCAGATCTACTTCCAGGGACACGCGTCGCCCGGCATGTACTCGCGCGCCTATCTAGAAGGCCGGCTGACGGACGCGAACCTGACAAACTTCCGCCGCGAGCTGCAACCCGAACAGGGCTTGTCGTCTTATCCACATCCCTGGTTGATGCCGAACTTTTGGGAGTTCCCCACCGTCTCGATGGGCCTCGGCCCGCTGATGGCGATCTATCAGGCTCGCTTCAACGAGTACCTGCGCGATCGAGGCTTGAAGGACACGAGTAGACAACGCGTTTGGGCGTACCTCGGCGATGGCGAGTGCGACGAGCCCGAGACGCTCGGCGCGATCACGCTGGCGGGGCGCGAGAAACTCGACAACTTGATCTTCGTGATCAATTGCAATCTGCAACGGCTCGACGGACCAGTTCGCGGTAACGGCAAGATCATTCAAGTACTCGAAGCGCTCTTCCGAGGTG